>Ga0181525_10000663_pt1 | contig 29959 bp, 27 predicted proteins | sample PEATcosm2014_Bin_48_FD_121100 | JGI IMG/M metagenome (GOLD analysis project Ga0181525, IMG submission 121100) | Peatland microbial communities from MTU Mesocosm Facility, Houghton, MI, USA - PEATcosm2014_Bin06_10_metaG | ecosystem: Environmental > Terrestrial > Soil > Wetlands > Peat | place... | reverse complement strand
GTAATCCTCGCAGACCCGCGCGTTGATCGCGAGCGTCGGCCGGATGTTCAGCCGCTTGAACAAATCGTAGAAGCGCCAGACGCCGACCCGCATGCCGTATTCATGCCAGCTCCAATTCGGTACGTCGGGCAGCATCGTCTCTCCGGTCGGGGGCGCGAGCACTTGCCGCGCCATCGGCTTGCCGATGTCCCACACTTCGAGATTGACGATGGTCCAGAACACGACGCGGGCGCCGCCCGGAAGTTTTAACGGCGGCCGGTCCACGATCGCGGAAAAATCGGCACGCTCGCGCGGCAGCATCGGTTTTGCCGCGGCGGCTTTTTTGCCGATTCGCTTCTTCATCGCCCCCCCGATCGCCGAAACTCGAAGCGCCGGCGCCGCAGCCGGCAGATCAAGTCAAAGTACCCGCAAAACCATACGTCGGCGGAACCACTTGCGGCAACTTGCTGCAATTCTTGGCTCTGTTGCGGCGGCCCTTGATGGCTCGATCACTTCCGCGTTAGAAGGCGCCGAATCACGTTGCAGTCCGCGGCGGACCGATCATCTATGGAACCAACCGGCCGGGGCATAATTATCTTCGCAGTCATTGAAATTCTGCTGATAATCCCGCCTTTTGCGGACTTTTAGCAATGCCACACTCCACCGTTTCCAAGCGCGTTCGGCTCATCGATCAAGCCCCGGACGGCGCCATGGCAGAGCGGCCCGCCGGTGACCCGCGGGCACACTGGCTCAAGGGGTTTCGCGCGGTGCGGGCCGAAACCGAGCGCCAGGCGGCCTTTCTTTCGCCGGAAGATCAGGTCGTCCAGTCGATGCCCGACGCGAGTCCGACCAAGTGGCATCGCGCGCATGTGACCTGGTTCTTCGAACAATTTTTGCTGCGGCCCTATGCCGAGGACTATCGGCCGTTCGATGAGCGGTTCGGTTATCTGTACAATTCCTATTATGTGTCGGCAGGGCCGCGCGCGGCGCGCACGCAGCGCGGATTGATCACGCGTCCGACCGCAGCCGAGGTCGCCGCTTATCGCGCCCATGTCGACGACGCGGTGGCGGAACTGATCCAGACCGCAGGGGATTTTGGTCTGCTTGTTCCGATCATCGAGATCGGATTGCAGCACGAGCAACAGCACCAGGAATTGTTGCTCACCGACATTCTGCACGCTTTTTCGTTCAACGAGACGCATCCGGCCTACGATCCGGATTGGCAATGGCCGCAACCGTCGAACGAACGCCCCGCGGCGGGCGTGACGCTCGCCGGCATTCATACGATCGGACACGACGGCGATGGCTTCTGTTTCGATAACGAGCAGCCGGCGCATCAGGTCCTGCTGCGGCCGGTTCGGCTTAATCCGTCGCTGGTGACGAATGCCGATTGGCTCGAATTCATGGCCGACGGCGGATACACGACGCCGACCTTGTGGCTATCGGACGGTTGGGCGACAGCCGAGGCGCAAGGGTGGAGCGCGCCGGGCTATTGGCGCAAGGTCGATGGCGCGTGGTTTGCGATGACGCTCGGCGGCTTGCGCCGGGTCGAGCCGACGCGACCGGTTTGTCACGTCAGCTACTACGAAGCCGATGCATTCGCGCGCTGGTCCGGTAAAGACCTGCCGACCGAAGGCGAGTGGGAGGTGGCGGCCAAAAGCGCCGTGCTCGGCGATGCCTTTGGCGTGCTCTGGCAATGGACCCGCAGCGCCTATTCGCCCTATCCCGGATATAAGGCGGCGCCCGGCGCGCTCGGCGAATACAACGGCAAGTTCATGATCAACCAAATTATCTTGCGCGGTTCGTCGCTGGCGACGCCGGCCGGACACGCGCGGCCGACTTATCGCAATTTCTTTTATCCTACGGCCCGCTGGCAGTTCACCGGATTGCGGCTCGCGGAATACCAACACTGAGATCATAAATGGCACCAGCATCGCAAGCCGCGCTCCGCGCGGCATACCCCATCGAAACGGCGGATTCATTCGCCGCCGATGTTCTCGCGGGGCTGACGGGCAAGCCGAAACGGCTGGCACCGAAATATTTCTACGATGCGGCCGGTTCCGCTTTGTTCGAGCGCATCACCGAGTTACCGGAATATTACCCGACGCGCTGCGAACTCGCGCTTTTGCGCGACAATGCCCCAGCCATAGCTTCGCTGTTCCCGGCCAATTGCGCGTTGATCGAGTTCGGCAGCGGATCGAGCAAAAAGGCGCGCATCCTGCTCGGCTCGGCGGCGACCGTGGAAGCTTACGTTCCCGTCGATATTTCCGGCGATTTCCTGCAACAGGACGCGGCGCTGCTGAGGCGCGATTTCCCGCACCTCGGCGTGCATCCGGTGATCGCCGATTTCACGCAGCCCTTCGCAATGCCGGCTTCGATCGCGGCGCTACCGCGGGTCGGGTTCTTCCCGGGCTCGACCATCGGTAATTTCGAGCCGCATGAGGCGGCGAAATTTCTCCACCACGCCGGCGCCACGCTGGGCGCCGGCGCGGTGCTCATCATCGGCGTCGATCTGGTCAAGGACGCCTCGATCCTGTGTCCCGCCTATAACGACGCCGAGGGCGTAACCGCGCGATTCAATCTCAATCTCTTGGCCCGCATCAACCGCGAGCTCGGCGCCAATTTCGATCTGACCGCGTTCGAACATCACGCCTGTTACAATCGCGGGCTCAACCGGATCGAAATGTATCTCGCCAGCACCAAGCGCCAGAAAGTCCGCGTCGCCGGTAAGGCGATCGGCTTCCGCGCCGGCGAGACGATCCACACCGAGAACAGCTACAAATATAGCGCCGGCGCGTTCGAGGCGCTGGCGCAAGGCAGCGGCTGGTCGCCGCTCAAAATATGGGTCGATGGGCTGTTCAGCGTGCACGCGATCAGGAATCAGCAATCGGGAATCAGAAATCAGGATTCGGTTCCGGTGTAAGCTACGCGGCCATCCCCTCACGCGTGATCCGATCCCTGAGTCCTGATGTCCTGGTCCCTGCTATGCCGATCTGCGAAGCCGATCCCTGGCGCCTGCAATATTTCGCGCACGTCGACACCGACGCCAATATTCCGACCGAGGACCCCGACGCCTGGCAGTGGTATCCGGCGTACCGTTTCGTCTACGACAAGCTTGCGGTCGCGCTGAGCCAAAACCTCGATGCCGGACCGCACGGCACTCCGCCGCCGCTTTATCCGGTGTTCTCCAAGCCCATCATTAATCTCAAGGGCATGGGCGTCGGCAGCCGCGTGCTGACCTCGCCGGCCGATTACGAGGCGCATTATGCGCCCGGCCATTTCTGGATGACGCTGCTTGAGGGCCGGCATGTCTCCTCGGATGTTGCCGTGGTCGACGGCGCGCCGCGCTGGTGGCGGCACGTGACCGGCAAGCCCGCGGGCGAGGGCACGTTCGATTACTGGATTGTGGACGCCGCGCCGGACGCCGGCATCGAGACGCGTTGCGGCGCCTGGGTGCAACAGCATCTCGCCGGCTATACCGGCATGCTCAATCTCGAAACCATCGGCGGACCGATTATCGAGGCACATCTGCGCTTCGCCGATCAGTGGCCGGATCTCTACGGGCCGGGCTGGATCGATGCGGTGGTCGGCCTCTACGAGCGCCACGAATGGGACTTTGAAGACGACGACCGCAGCGAAGGCTACAGTGTCGTGTTGTTCGGGCCGAACGGCCAGCGCTACCGCCATCCGCCGCCGGCACTGGTCGATGAAGTCAAATGCATGCCGGGCGTCACCAGCGTGCAAATCACCTTCCACGAAGATCGCACACCGGAACAGCACGCCATGCCACCCGGCGGCTTTCGCCTGGCCGTCGTCAACGGGTTCGATTTGCGCGTGGCGCTGGCGGCGCGGGAGCGGCTGAGCGCGTGGTTTTTACCACCCTCCCGCTCCGGGGGTCGGTGATCTATAGTCCCGGCCCCGAGTTCAAAATCATCCACCAAATCTAGGAAAGAAACTCATGAAAATCGTTGCGTTCGAAGGGCAGGGAGGCCCCCACCTTGGCGTTGTTGAGGGCGATCAGGTGGTCGATCTGCAGGCCGCCGACGGCAAAGTGCCGACCGATCTCGGTGAATGGCTGCGGAAGAATGACGGCGATACCAAAGGGCTCGCCGACCTTGCCAAGAAGGCGCCTGCGAGTGCGCGTAAACCGCTTTCGGGACTGACTTACGCGCTGCCCGTTGGCCGGCCGGGAAAGATCATTTGCCTGGGGCTGAATTATCTCGACCACGTCAAGGAAGGCTCGCAGCGCGACAATATTCCGAAATTTCCGACCATCTTTTATCGCGGGCTGACTTCGATGGTGCCGCACGGCCAGCCGATCATCCGGCCGCTGGTCTCCGAGACGCTCGATTACGAAGCCGAGCTGATCCTGGTCGTCGGCAAGCGCGCCAAGCATCTCACGGCCGCCAATGCCACGTCCTGCATCGCCGGCTATTCCTGCGGCAACGAGGGCTCGGTACGCGAATTCCAACGCAAGACCACGCAATGGGACATGGGCAAGAATTTCGACCGCACCGGTGGTTTCGGACCGTGGCTGGTCACCGCCGACGAACTGCCCGATGCCGCCAAAGGCCTGAAAATCGAGAGCCGGCTCAACGGCAATGTCATGCAATCCGACAACACCGACAACATGATGTTTCCGGTCGTCGAGATGCTGATCTACATCACCCAGGGCGTCACGCTCGAGCCCGGCGACGTCATCTTCACCGGCACGCCGTCCGGCGTCGGTCATGCGCGCAAGCCCAATCCGGTCTGGATGAAAAACGGCGACACCTGCGAGATCGAGATCCAAGGCATCGGCATCCTGCGCAATCCGATCGCGGACGAGAAAGCCGGTTGAGTGCGCGACGTGCGGCTTAGCTTCACCGCGCTTGTTCTTTGCTGCGCGACCGTTACGCCGGCGTCGGCGCAGCAAGAGGTCAAGATCGGCATTGGCTACGGACTGGCGTTTCTGCCGATCTATATCTGCGAAGATCTGAAGCTGATCGAAAAGCACGCCAAGGAAGCCCACCTCGACGTCAAGGCGAGCTTCCCACGGTTCACGAGCGCGGCGCAATTACAGGACGCCATCGCGTCCGGCGCGATCGATGCTGGCCCATTCGGAACCGCGCCGCTCTTGGCGGTGTGGCAGAAGGCCAAGGATAGCCCGGCGCAGATATTCGCGGTGTCCGGCCTGACTTCTCTGCCGCTGGTGCTGCTGAGCAATCAGCCGAATGAGCAATCCATCGCCGATCTCACGCCGGCCGACCGTATCGCGATGCCGACGCTCACCTCGCCACAAATGTATCTCCTGGAGCTGCAAGCTGAGAAGACCTTCAGTCAATACGACAAGCTGAACAGCCAAGTGGTCGTGCTATCGCATGCGGACGCCATCGCCGGGCTCGTCGAAGGTGCCGGTCAATCGGCGGCGCCGGTTACGGCCTATTTCTCCTCGCCGCCGTTTACCCAGCTCGCGCTGCGCGATGCCGGCGTGCATCCTTTGCTCAAATCGTCCGACGTCATGGGCGGCAAATCGTCGTTCCTTATCATGGGCGCGACCAAGGCTTATATCGATGCGCAACCGCAAATGCCGGAGGTGATCGACAAGGCGCTGGACGAAGCTGCCCGCATCATCCACGACGATCCGCGGCGCGCCGCGCAAATCTATCTGACGCACGAGCCGTCCGGCTCGCTCAACGCCGCCGCCACGGAAGCGGTAATCAGGGACATCAAGGACGAATTCGGCAGCGGCGTTTACGGCGTGCAGACGATTGCCGATTTCATGGGGCGGCACGGCGAGCTAAAATCGCCGCCCAAGAGTTGGAAGGAAATCGTCGCGCCGGCGCTGCTCAATTCGCCGAGCAGCTAAGGGCGGAGCAGGAAACGTCATGCCCGAGAAGACACTCAACGTCATCAGCATCTGCGGCAGCCTGCGCAAGGGCTCCTATAACCGCATGGTCATGAAGCTTTTACCGGGCTACGCGCCGGCGGGCATGAGAATCGCGGAAGCGCCGCCGTTTACCGAATTCCCGCTCTACGACGCCGATTTGCAAGGATCGAGCGGCTTTCCGGAGCCGGTGCAAAAGCTCGCCGACGCGGTGCGGGCCGCCGACGGCGTCATCTTCGTGACGCCGGAATACAATTTCTCGATCCCGGGCGGATTGAAGAATGCAATCGACTGGGTGTCCCGTGTTCCGAACCAGCCGTTCGCCGGCAAGCCGGTCGCGCTGCAATCGGCGGCGAACGGCATTCTCGGCGGCGGCCGCATGCAATACGATCTGCGCCGTTGCATGATCTTCCTCGACGCTTTGACGCTCAACAAGCCGGAAATTTTCATCGGCAATGTCTCGCAGCGCATCGACGAGAAAACCGGGCAGATCAAGGACGAGCAGACCATAGGTTTCATCAAGCAGCAGCTCATAGCTTTCGCCACTTTCATCGACCGGCACGGCGGCAAGAAGTGAAACAGCAGGGGACTTGAGATGGCGCGTCTTGATGGCCGGGTGGCGATCGTAACCGGCGGGGCGAAGGGCATCGGCAGGCACTATGTGCAGCGGCTGGCCGGCGAGGGCGCCCGCCTGATGATCGCCGATATCGCCGATGGCAAGGCGTTCGCCGCCGAGCTTGCCCGCGAGCATGGCGCCAATTCGGTGGCCAGCGTCGTCACCGATGTCAGCGATGAGGGTGCGGTGAAGGCTTTGGTCGCCGCGACCATGGACCGCTTCGGCAAGATCGACATCCTGGTCAATAACGCAGCCCTGTTCGCGCCGCTGCAAGAGACCAAAGCCACCGAAATCGACGTGGCGCTATGGGACCGTGTCATGGCGGTCAATGTGCGCGGCGTGTTCCTGATGACCAAGCACGTCGCGCCGCATATGATCGCGCAGAAATACGGCAAGATCATCAATATCAGCTCGGGCACCGTCGCCCGCGGCATTCCGAACTTTACGCATTACGTCACGTCGAAAGGCGCGGTCACGGCCTTCACCAGATCGCTGTCGCGTGAACTTGGCGAGCACAATATCTGCGTCAACAACCTGGCTCCGGGCTTTACGCTGAGCGACACCGTGATCAACGAGAATCCCGGACATCTGGAGCATTCGCGCCAGCCGTCGATCGTACGCCGGGCCATCAAACGGGACGAATATCCGGAGGATCTGTTGGGGGCGCTGGTCTTCCTTGCGTCGCCGGAGAGCGATTTCATTACCGGCCAAACCATTGCGGTGGACGGCGGCGCGACCAATAACTGAACCGATCCAAATCGTGGTCAGCGAGCGGACAGCCGGCCGGTTGTTCCAGCGTTCGGTCTGTCCCGCATGGCAGCCACGCTCTGCAGGTGTTTGCCGGCTATTTCAGCATTTGGGTTTCGACTATATATTGCAGGAAAGCATCCGGATTTTGAGGAGGACGCCATCGTGACGCAAGATTTCGCGGTCGCCGCCAGAGAGAAAACGACCCAGCCGAGCCCGAAGCACAATATCGAGGCGATGCGCGAGGCTTTCTATGGGCGGATCGCCAAGAAGGACATGGCGCCGCTGTGGAAAGTGATGAATTCGGTCGTGACCAAGGAGCCGGTGACACGCGCCGCGCCGAACGTCTGGCATTTCGACGACGTCAAATCGCTGGTCATGGAATCCGGCGGGCTGATCACCGCCGAGGAAGCCGAGCGGCGGGTGCTGATCCTCGAAAATCCGGCACTGCATGGGGAATCCAAGATCACCAACACCCTGTTTGCCGGGGTCCAGATGATCATGCCGGGCGAAGTGGCGCCGGCGCATCGCCACGTCTCATCCGCCATTCGTTTCGTGCTCGACGGCGAAGGCGCCTATACGGCGGTCGAGGGCGAGAAGGCTTTCATGGCGCCCGGCGATTTCGTCATCACCGCGAATTGGGCGCCGCACGATCACGGCAATCCGTCGAACAAGCCGATGCTCTGGCTCGACGTGCTCGATTTCCCCGCCGTCAATTTCTACGAAGCTTCCTTCGCCGAGCATTTCGACGAGGCGACGCAAGCGACCAAGCGCGAGGACGGCGACTCGCTGAGCCTTTACGGCTCCGGTGTCCTGCCCGACGGCACCCCGGCGATGAACCGCACGCCGGTCATCAATTACACCTATGCGCGAACGCGCCCGATCATCGAGCGCATGATGCATGCAGGCGAGGTCGACAAGCACCACGGCGCGCGCGTGCGTTATGCCAATCCCGTTAACGGCGGCCCGGTGCTGCCCACGATGGGGGCGTGGCTTGCCATGCTGCCTAAGGGATTCAAAGGCGAACCGTACCGCGCGACCGACGGCACGATTTTTGTGTGCGCCGAAGGCCAAGGCACCACCACTGTCGAAGGCAAGGTGCTCGAATGGGGCCCGCAGGACGTTTTCGTGGTGCCGTCGTGGAAGCGCTATTCGCACAGCGCGGCGAAGGACTCGGTGTTGTTCTCGATCTCCGACCGGCCGGCCCAGCAAGCGCTCGGCATCTGGCGCGAGGGCTGAGTTCGAAGACGGCCGGTCCAATAAAAAGTCCGCGGCCGGCAACGGCTTGCGCGCCTGTTGCCGCGATGTATGATGATACCTCGCGAGGATGGGGAGCAATCATGCGTGTGATATCACTGGTGAAAATCACGTTGCTGGCGGGCGCGGTCGCGCTGCCGGTGAGTTTTTCGGCCGCCGAAGCCAAGACCACGCTGCCGCCCGGCGCCTGTGCCTTCGCGAAGAAGGGCGTGATCGCCGCCAATACGGTTTGTTCGTACAATTGCGATCCAAAGACGACGTGGTGCACGCAGCAGCTTTGCGTCAATGGCGCGCTGTACCAGGTGCTGCCCTGCTTCGACGGCTTCTGCACGCCGAAGTGCGGCGGCTAAGCTTTCGCCGTCTGCCGCGCCGGCCGGACGCCGCTTGCCGCGTGCGGCAGAACGGCGTAACCGACCCCGGATGAACGCAACAGCACCGGCTTCAAAGCTGATTAAAGGCGCGACCGGCGACTGGGAGGTGGTCATCGGCATGGAGGTCCATGCCCAGGTGACGTCGCAGGCCAAATTGTTCTCCGGCGCTTCGACCGAATTCGGCGGCGAAGCCAACGCGCACGTTTCGCTGGTCGACGCCGCCATGCCCGGCATGCTGCCGGTGATCAATGCCGAATGCGTCCGCCAGGCGGTGCGCACCGGGCTCGGGCTCAAGGCGCGGATCAATCTGAATTCGGTGTTCGATCGTAAGAACTATTTTTATCCGGATCTGCCGCAGGGCTACCAGATCAGCCAGTACAAATCGCCGATCGTCGGCGCGGGCGAGGTTGCCGTCCCCATGCCGGACGGCGCGACGGTGCGGGTCGGCATCGAACGGCTGCACCTCGAACAGGACGCCGGCAAATCGCTGCACGACCAGAACCCCAGCATGTCGCTGGTCGATCTCAATCGCTCCGGTGTGGCGCTGATGGAGATCGTGTCGAAGCCCGATCTGCGCTCCGCCGACGAGGCCAAGGCGTTCATCGCCAAGTTGCGCAGCGTGCTGCGCTATCTCGGCACCTGCGACGGCGATATGGAGAAGGGCAATCTGCGCGCCGACGTCAACGTTTCCGTGCGCAAGCCCGGCGCGCCGCTCGGCACGCGCTGCGAGATCAAGAACGTCAACTCGATCCGCTTCATCGGCCAGGCGATCGAGCACGAGGCGCGCCGCCAGATCGAGATCATCGAGGACGGCGGCACCATCGCGCAAGAGACACGGCTATTCGACCCGGACAAGGGCGAGACCCGCTCGATGCGCTCCAAGGAAGAAGCGCATGACTATCGCTATTTCCCCGATCCGGACCTGTTGCCGCTCGAGCTTTCGCCCGCTTTGGTCGAGGATTTGCGCAATAGCCTTCCGGAACTGCCGGACGAAAAGAAGTCCCGCTTCATGCACGACTACGCCCTGTCGGTCTACGACGCCGACGTGCTCGTCGCGGAGCGCGAGACGGCGGAATATTTTGAAGCTGTGGCCGGCGGCGCCGGTGCATCCTCGCGCCGCGATCCGAAGCTCGTGGCCAATTGGGTGATCAACGAACTCGCCGGCCGGCTCAATCGCGAAGGTTACGATATCGCCACGGCGCCGGTTTCCGCGGCGCAACTGGGGATTCTTCTCGATTTGATCGGCGACGGCACGATCTCCGGAAAGATCGCCAAAGACGTGTTCGAGATTGTATGGACCGAGGGCGGCGATCCGCGCGCCATCGTCGAACAGCGCGGGCTCAAGCAAGTCACCGACCTCTCGGCGATCGAAAAACTGGTCGATGACATCGTTGCCAAGAACCCCGACAAGGTCGCCGACGTCAGATTGAACCCGAAGGCGATCGGTTGGTTCGTCGGCCAAGTCATGAAGGCGTCGGGCGGCAAGGCCAATCCGCAGGCGGTCAACGATCTGTTGCACAAGAAAATCGGCGTGTGAGTCCAATATTGCACAGCCGACATTCGGCGTCCGCGGACGCCGGCGGTTCGCTCTCTTCGCGACTCAAAATGGAAGTGAAATACTCTCAAGCGGTGACTCGGTGAGCGCTCGATCATGCTCGGCGATGAGCGGTTGGGCGAATCACTTGTGCCGATTCGCGCGTTTTGCGCCTCGCCGGGGCCGTTAGCGCGCCCGTAAAGCCCTCCGGTGCATAATTTTTTTCGTGGCGCAAAGTCGATCGCTCCGGCGTCGTCGCGCGCGCCGCCGCGCGTAGCGGTTTGCGCCAACGCGAGCGCGAGCGCGGCGACATTCGGAAAAAATAAAGTCATAAAAACTCATATTTCATAAGCACTTTCGCAATGTGCGGAAATTTCCGCGCAAAATAACGCGCACCAGAAATTGTTTGCTGCGGCGTCGCGCGGGTGAGCGCGATGTGCAATGCGCGACATCGCGCTGCGGAGCGGTTACGCACAAAATCAAGTGGAGTCACTGTTATTTTTTTTCTGCTGTAGTAATCGGGATGTAGTGCAGATCGATTCGCGACTGCACTGTACCTATACCGCCATCCACTCAAGCTAGGAGGGCAGCAATGGCGAAGAAGAGAAAGAAAGTAGCGGCGAAGAAGAAGACAAAGAAGGCTAGGAAGAAGAAGTAGTCGACGCCGCAATCAATCTTCGGCATCGCATGTGTCGGAGATTGCGTCACACGGGCCGGCCATCGTTGCGGGTTGATCGACGATCTCCCGCAGCGGGGCCGGCTCAGGTGGACGACAGGGGGCGTCGGCGAGACGGTGGTTTAAGCTTCGCGGCCGTGTCCGCTCGACACGGCGGCGGCGACGAAAAACGGGAAACCGGATTCGTGCCCCGGCGAGAGCCGGGAGTCTTGCTCCTCAACGATCTCGCCGACGCCCTCGGTGTTTGGGAATTAGCCTCCCGAAACTTTGACCGGCGTTGCGGAGCCAATCCGCGGCGCCGTTTTTCTTTGTGGTGATATGAAGCGCAAACAGAAAAAGTCGAGCGGAATAAAAGCCGCGGCGAGCAAATCCAAGACGTCTCGGCAAGACAAGGCGCCGGTGCAAAAGCCGATCGAGCTGTATTACTGGCCGACGCCGAACGGCTGGAAAATCTCGATCATGCTCGAAGAGTGCGGGCTGCCCTACGTGGTGCGCGCGGTCGATATTTCCAAAGGCCAGCAATTTACCCCGCAGTTCCTGGCGATCTCGCCGAACAACCGCATGCCGGCGATTGTGGACCCCGCCGGCCCGGGCGGACGGCCGATCTCGGTGTTCGAGTCGGGCGCCATCCTGCAATATCTCGGCCGCAAGACCGGAAAATTCTATCCGCGGGACGAGCGTGCGCGGGTCGCCGTCGACGAGTGGCTGTTTTGGCAGATGGCCGGGCTCGGTCCGATGGCGGGCCAGGCGGTTCATTTCCGCCGTTACGCGCCCGAGCTGATCACTTACGCGGTCGCGCGCTATACCGACGAGGTCAATCGCCTCTATGGTGTCATGAATACCCGGCTCGCCAAGCGCGAGTTTCTGGCCGGCCGTTATTCCATTGCCGACATGGCCTGCATTGGCTGGGTGCGAATAGCCGAGCGGCAAGGCCAGGACATGGCGCAGTTCCCGCACCTCAAACGCTGGTTCGAAACCGTGCGCGCGCGGGCCGCGGTCCAGCGCGGCTTCGCCATCCGCGTCGCGGCGGCCTCCGACGTCAACATGCGCGATCCAAAGGTGCGCGCGGTGCTGTTCGGGCAGCGCGCGCGGTGACGGTTCCTTTGCCGCGGCAGGACCGGCGCAGGCCTTTTGCCGTCGATGCGATTTAATGCCTGACGGTCAATTGACCCGCGTCCAGTTCTGCCCCTTGCAGATCAAACCGCCCATCACGCAGCCTTTGAGTTCGGCGGTATTGGCACCGGTCATGGTGAAAGACCCGCTATAGGTCCGTCCATCCGAGGCATTGTAGACGTCGCCCGACCACTGCTCGGGCGTTCCGCTCGGCTTCATGCTCAGAACGATCGCGACGCCAAGCAGCGGCCGGCTTTGCTTGCTGGAGTCGGTATTGTTCTTGTCGGTTTTCGGCTGACCCGTCGCCGGGTCGTTCGGCTCTTTCAGCCATACCAAGGTTCCGCAGATCGCCCCGCCGCAATTGACGATGCGCACCTGCGCGTCCTTTTCGCCGGTGAGCCAGGTGCCCAACGGATCGGCGGCGAACGCGGGCGAAATCCGGCCCGCGACGCCCACCAGTCCGATCGTCAAAAGCGCAAGCGTAAATGCCGTCTTGCAAGAGATTCTCATTAGTTCCCTCGGTCGCTGATATCTGCGGGGCCGCAACATAGTCGAGGCGGCGGCCATTTCCTAGTTGCCTAATGAAGCGTTGCCAAAACGGCGCGGATCGCGAACGGCAATTCAGAATCGATTCATCGCATTGCTTAAACTGCTGTTCAAAATTTCTGAGGATTATCACGTATCGGCCGGAGCAAGAGAGCCGGCCAACACGCGAAAGCGGGACGGGTTAGAGGCGTAGACAGGGGAGTGTACTATGGCGCGTTATGAGATTCCCGACGGTGACGCGGCGCCGCTCGGCGCAGGACCGGCCGGCGGCGACATGCTGTTCGAGCTCGGGATGATGTATTCGGTCGGTCGCGACGCGCCGGTCGATCTCGTCGCCGCGCATAAGTGGTTCAATCTCGCGGCAATGAAGGGCAACATCGACGCCATCCGGCTGCGGCGCGAAGTCGCCAGCCAGATGTCGGACGTCGAGATCGCAACGGCGCAGCGCGCCGCGCGCGACTGGATGCGCGGCAATGCCGAGCCGGCGGCGCCGGCAATGGCGGCCTGAACCGTCCACGGTCTTCGCAGCGCGTCGGCGTTGGTTACGGGCGCCGCGCCGGCTTTTGCACCTGGAATTGATACATCCCGGCAAATGTGTTCGGCGCCTCGGCTTCGAACGCGTGCCAGCGATCGAGATTGGTCAGCGCTGCCCGGCCGGGAAAACGCGCCGCGAAACGGCGCAACGTGGCGGCGTCGAGAATAAAACCGGCGAAGGTCAAATTCTGCGCCGCAACAAAAGATTTGATCTCGGGCAACGTGATCCGATGCTCCTGGACGTGGAACAGGAGATCGCGACATTCGCTCATGGTGAAGAAATCTGGACCCTGCGTCAGCGATTTCAGGAGCGGCTCCTCGGCCGCGGCGATGTCCTCGCGGCAGCGCCGGATATCTTCGGCAATGGCCCGATAGCCGCGCTCGGCGATCAGCGCCCGCGCCGCGACGACGTTCCGCCGCGCCGCATCGCTGTACAGGCCGATCTGCATCGTGCCGCCCGGCCGCAACAGCGACAGCAGGATCCGCCAGCCAGCCCACGGATCGGCCATGTGGTGCAGGACGCCGGACGCATCGATGAAATCGAACTCGCGTCCGATCGAATCGAGTTTCATGATGTCGGCCTGCGCAAACTCGATCGCGAGGCCGAGTTGCTGCGCCATGCGCTTGGCGTAGCTGAGGCTCGAAACGCTCAGATCGATCGCGAGAATACGGGCGTGGCGCAGCTGCCGCGCCAGCTCGATGGTGGAAAGCCCGGTGCCGCAGCCGGCAATAAGGACATCCGGCGCCGGCGCCGGCGCGCGATCGTCGCGCTCAGCCGTCGGTGACTGTGCCGGCGCGCCGCTTATGACCCAGCGCGGGTAGGGACTTTCCTCGTATTGCTGGCGTACCGCGCGCGACACCTCGCCATCGATGCCGGCCAAGACGGAAATCGCCGCCGCGAGGCGCTGCTCCTCCGCCGGTTCCTCGATTTGCTGCACGAGCAAGGCTTCGACACATGGCGGCCAAGATTGGCGACGTGACTGGCTGCGGAGGCTTGCGGCACCCGGCACGCCGTGCAGCGGAAAGTAAGCGGCAACGGCGATCGGCCACAGCACCGGGATGGGTTCGCCGGCCTTGATCTTGACCGTCAGCGCCGATTTCAACTCGCCCGCCCGCGCCGCATCGCTTTCGGTCAGCGCATAGACGTATTCATTGACGTAACATTGGTGGGCGATCGCGCTGTAGAATTCGAGTTCTCGTGCGCCGGCCGCCTCCGCTCCGCCGCTCGCGACCGTCAGCATGGCTGAGCGAACGCCGGCCAGAAATCGTTCGAGGCCGATATCGGTGAGCGGATCGCGTTCCAGCAACCGGCACAGCAGATCGTCTTCCGCGAGCGCGGCGGCGCCCGCTTCGCCTAATAGTTCGGCGGCGGGCAACCGCGCGGGCCACGCCGCATCGGCGCGCGCGATGCCGTCATTCACGACCGGGTTGAGCCGGATAAGGCTGATGCAAGCCGCGGTCAGTTCGCGCGGGCGCGCCCAGCCTTGCAACAGCGCGCGCAACGCCCATCGGCGAAGCCTGCCGTTCTTGTCGGCGGTGAATCGGGTGTCCTTAAGGTAGCGGGTGAACAGGTCCTTGACCTGCTCCGTTTCGTTGATTTCAAGCGCGCGGCTTAAAGCTTGGATCGCCGGCTCCGGTTTCCCCATCGCCATGTAAGCTTGGGCAAGATTGCCGTAGCCCTCGAACAGATCGGGTTTAAGCTCCAGCGCCAGCTCGGTCCGGGCGGCCGCCTCGCTCGCGTTATTCTGCGCCATCAGCACGGCGCCGAGCCGGCTATGCGTCTCGGCGTGATTGGGAAACAGGCTCAGGATGTGACGATAACGCCGCTCGGCTTCGCTGAGCGCTCCGGCCTGATGTTGCGCTGCCGCGGCGGCGACAAGTTCGGCAAGTGTCGCGGAATTTGCCGGTGTTCCGGCCAAGCCCATTCCCGGCTTGGCGCCGGAACGACCCAAAGCCCGCCGTTGCTTGCGATTCATGGCTCGTTTGGTCCGGAAAATGCTGGCATGCTGCTAGTGGACCGGCCCAGATGGGTCAACTTAGGGCCGAATTGCGGAACCAGACGCCGCCGCGTTTATTGACCAGTCGGAACTGGCATGTCCGCTCGACGCGCTACACCCTATATGATGACAATGAAAACCCTCGCCCAATCGATCGTCGCGGCCGCGGCCCTGACGGCGGCGATGGTGTTTGATGCTCCCGTAGGTCATGCTCATGGCGACGCTCCGTGGTGCGCCGTCGTCGAGATCGGTGGCGGTGATGTAGAATGGGATTGCCAATATCGCACCGTCGAAGAATGCGTACCGAATGTGATCGGCGGCGCGCGCGGCTTTTGCAACGTAAATCCCTATGGACCTGGTCTCAATACAGCCGCGGTGGCCCACCCGCGGCAGCATAGCCACGTGGCGAAGCATTGAGAACCTGCCCGCCTCAATCGGGGCTGCGGTATCTGATATCATTCAGCCGCATGTGATTCACGTGTGCCTTGACCGGGGAATGCCCGTAAAATAACGGTTTCGCGCGATCGGAGAGGTGGCCGAGTGGCTGAAGGCGGCGGTTTGCTAAACCGTTATACGGTCCAAAGCCGTATCAAGGGTTCGAATCCCTTCCTCTCCGCCACCTTACGCCCTTCGGGCTTCGGGTGGCAGGCCACCCCAGAGTCCGACGCGTAGGATTCAGACCCATGGATCAGGCCAATCAAATGGATCAGGCCAATCAAATGACGCTGACGTTCCGCTGTCCGCCGGCGCTCGAGAGCGTTCTGCCGCGGCCCATTCCGGCGGTGCGCGGCCTGCCCGAATGGTTCAAGTCCCTGCCGGTGAAAGCCTTCAACCCGACCATGGGCAAGGAGACCGAGACCGTCAAAAAATGCCCGCCGTTCATCGACGCCATGACCTACGGATTTCTCATTCCGCTGCCGATCGATCTGAACGTGCAGGACGGCGAGTTCAGCTGGGATTTCGAAGTGCCCGAGGGCGTCGTCAGCGAGTATTCGCACTCGCCGGTCGGATTTCACGATCCCAGCCAGATCGCCGGCACGCCGTTTTTCGATGACGATCGTTTCATCATCAAGTTCAACAATTTTTGGACCATCGAGGCGCCGCCGGGCTACTCGCTCCTGTTCACGCACCCGGTCAATCGCACCGACCTGCCGTTCACGACGCTCACCGGCCTGGTCGATTGCGACACTTTCTACGACACTCCGCTCAACTTCCCGGCGCGCTGGCACGACACCGGATTCAACGGCGTGCTGCCGAAGGGCACGCCGGTGGCGCAGTGCCTGCCCGTGAAGCGCGAAAACTGGGCCGGCCGTTTTGAGGTGCTGTCCGGTGAGGCGATCGCGCGCATCGTCGAAACGCGTGACGCGCTCGCGCACGATACGGATGTTTACCGCCGGCAGTTCCGCGTGCCGAAGCGCTAAGCGCACGGACTCCCGATCCGATTGCCGCGAGCCGAATGCGAGTCGAACACGAGCCGAATGAATGAAAATCCTCGTCGGAATTTCTCCGGCCGCACGTTGATGTCGGCCGTGTTGACAGGTCCGGCGTTTGACTCTAATGCCGATTTCCGGGCTCGATCGACATCGTGAATGTTCCGTATCGGGCGCCGGCCGTCGGCCAGATTCAGGGTGCGAATTGCGATGCTTGACACTCCTCCCGCGGGCAAGCTTGGCGAGCTGACAGCAAAACAGCTGTTCATGCTTTTCCCGACTCCGATGTTCACCGGGCTCTTGCCCGACTTGAGCTTGTGCGACCGGGTCGAGAAGATAATTCGGGGATTGCAGAAAGCGGGGAAGGGCCACTCCTCCCCTCCGGGTGCGACTCTTGCCTACATGACGCCGGACGACATCCAGAATCTTCCCGAGATGAAGGAGCTGGTTGACATAGTCATGCGGGAATCCGGAACGGTTCTCGACGCCTTCGCGGTGAAACGGGATTCGCACTACATTACCAACATGTGGGGAAACATCGGCAGTCCGAATACGCGCGGCAATATGCACGTTCACCCGAACTGCCTGCTCAGCGGTCTTATCTATATTAAGACGCCGGTGAATTGCGGGCCGACGATGTTTGCTTCGCCGCGCAGGTTTTTGAAAAATCTCGAACCCAGTTATACGCAAAAAAACGATCTTAATTCGGACTTCATTATCCTCCCGGCGGAGAAGGGCCGCATGTTGATCTGGCCGAGCCACATTCCGCACGCGGTCGAGCGGGGCACGGCCAACGAAGCTGAAGATCGGATCACGCTCCCTTTTAATATCATGATCCACGGGCTCATCGACCTGTTCACGGCGCGGTTCGACTTGCGCTGACGGAATTTTGGGCCGGCGTCTCGATTCAATGAGATCGCCGCCTAGTTCTTCGGACCGCGCATAAATCGTTCGGCGGCGCTGGGTCTCAGCCAAAATCGGCCGCGACCCGCCGATGCCAGGGACGTCAGCGCGTTGCCGTAGCGCTTTTGATCGCCGCGCCCGGCGGTCCGGAAGCAATCGTAGCCGGCGTCGCGCTGGCCAAGCTCCAAGAGACAATGGCCGAGATTGAGCCAGGTCGCCAGCTCGTCGGGCTTGGCTCGCAGATAGCGCCGAAAATAATCGGCGGCCTGTGTATTCTCGCCGAGCTCCTGATGGGCCCTGGCCATGCCGAGCAGCGCGTCGGGGGAGGTGGGAGTAATTTCGAGCGCGCGGACAAAGGCAAGCTTGGCGTCGGCGCTGTTTCGGCGCTGCAGGGATATGTAGCCGAGCTGGATGGACAGTTCCGGCATCATCGGCGCGATCTCGAGGCCGCGGCGAAGCGCCTCGACCGCCTCGTCATATCGGCGCAGCGAAGACAGCAGATAGCCGAGCTCGTGGAACGCCGTCGCATAGGGCGGTTGCCGCTTGATGGCGCGCTTGAGCCGCGACAGCGCATCCTCCTGACGGCCGGCCTGCCGCAGCGCGATCGCAAGCAGCGTATCGACTTCCGGATCGCGCAGCTCGCGCGCCGCGGTTTCGAGCGGCGCGATGGCGTCTTGGCTGCGGCCCTGCATCAGCAAGGCGCAACCGAAAATGCGCAGCGCTTGAGCGTGCCGCGGATCGGCTCTTAGAAGCTCTTCACAAATGAGCTGTGCTTCACGCGGGCGTTGGCTGTCCAGCGCCGATCTCGCCCGATACAGCGGGTCGCCGGGGTCGGCGTCAGGTGCGCGCAAATGACCGGGTCCGATTGGCATCACTGCCTTAAGCCGCATATCTTGTGTTGACGAAAGCCTAGCAGGAAATCCGCGATGACGCGACGCTGGCTGACGACGGCCTTTATGCTCTGCGTTTCGACGCACGTGGTTGCGCAGGTCAGCGAGGTCGAGCGCGATTTGAAAGCGGCGCCGGGCCGCGACGAACGCGTCGGCATCTTCACCAGCATTCGTCCGGATTGCACCTCCGGACCGCTGCCGGCCATCCGGCTCGCTAATCCGCCGGCGCATGGCACCGTCACCGTCAAGCGCGGCACGTTCAAGGCCACCAATTTCAAGGAATGCCTGGCGACCGAAGTGCCGGCCTTCGTCGCGTTCTATCGTGCCGCGCAAGATTTCACGGGCGCCGATGCGTTCGATTTGGAAATCAGTTTTGCCGAAGGCCGCAAGCAGGTTCAGCATTATCGGGTCAGCGTCTCGAGCGATGCGAGCGGCGGTCTAGGCATTTGATGCGGTGGACATTTGCGTCGGCAATTTTGTCCAACGCCAGACCGAGCGAAAATTGCCGCCCAATCGGATCTGCCGTTCGCGCGGATGGATTTTCGGCATGGCAGCGTCGCGGAGAATCGGTGGTGTCAAGCCGCCAAAGCCAACGGGACGGCAAACAGGGGATATTCGCTTCATTTTTAACGGCCTTTCCACCCTTAGGGCCCGATGGAGCGATGAAGGAGCAGGCCGGCCGGTCGGTTGCCGGGAACCGAAACACTTGATTTCGTGAGGGAAATCGTATTCTCCCGGCGCCGCCGCCGGTGTTTGGCCACCGCCCATCAAGGCGTCAATAGTTGCGTGTTTTTTACGCAACACCTTGCCGAAATCGGTCAAACGGGGCTGTGACTTGGGCAGTTCACCGTTGCACCCCGGAAGCCGTCGGTTAATGTGAGGGTGCGACGGAGGGGGGAACCCCCAAGTCGATCTGTCCGGTGTTTTCGGGAAGTGGAAAGACCGGACGGTTGGGGGACTTAAGGGGACCTTCCAGGGTGAGCTTCACCCGGCGGAGATGGAACCCTCCCAGGGCAAACATTTGGAGGTTCAAAATGAAGATGGTGAAAAGCCTCCTCCTCGGCTCCGCAGCCGGATTGGTTGTGATTACTGCGGGCCAGGCAGCTGATCTTCCCGTTAAGGCCAAGCCGGTCGAATACGTGAAAATCTGCAGCCTCTATGGGGCAGGATTCTACTATATGCCGGGCACCGACATGTGCATCAAGATCGGTGGCTTCGTCCGTGCAGAAACGACGGACTACTCCGGCGGCAACTTCACTCAGGGTCCGCAACAGGGCGACCTTAACAACAGGTCTACCAGCAACTTCGCGATGCGGGCACGCGGTTACATCACCGCTGACGCGCGCGAGCAGACGGCCTATGGCACGGCGCGCGCCTACGTCGCGGTCGGTCTGTCGACGACGGACACCGGTGCGGCGGTTGCCTACTCGGTCCAAGCGACCAACCGCGCCTTCGTTCAGTGGGCCGGCATGACCGCCGGTCTGACGCAATCGTTCTATGACTTCTATAGTGCGCCAGCCATGGGTTATCGCGGCTTCGTGCCGTCGTCGGATACCGGCGATCCAGGCTGGTGGCTCTGGGCCTATACCGCGCAGCTCGGCAACGGCGTGACCGCGTCGCTCTCCGCGGAACAACGCCGTATTACCCAGGACGTGGGCCTTGGTGCCGCAGCGGGCGTCGCGCCGGTGATTACGAACGGCGGCAGCTTTACCGCGGTCGCCCAAGGCGGCGTTGGCGGCGACACGGTGCCGGACATCGTCGGCAACCTCCGCGTCGACCAGACTTGGGGCAGTGCCCAGGTCATGGCTGTGGCGCACAACGTGAATGCTCCATACTACGCCAGTGCGACCGTGCCTTTCAGCGGCGGTCCGAGCCAAGCGTGGGGCTTCGTGGTCGGTGGGGGTCTGCGCTTGAACTTCCCGATGGTGGCCCAGGGCGATTACTTCCAGTCGCAGGTCAACTACACTCAGGGCGCCCCGCGATATGTTGAAACTAGCAACGGCGACCCGAGCCTCGGAAACGAGAATGGCAACTCGGTGGCTCTCGGCCTTATGAGCGACTGCGTCTACGGTAGCATCACGCCGGCAGGGGCTCCTGCGACTTTTGGGACCGGGTGCAACCTGACCACCGCTTGGGGCGTCAACGTCGGTTACGAACACTACTGGACACCGCAATTCCATGAGTCGTTCGTCGGCGCCTATAATGCCATCAGCTACAACGCCCAAGCTAACAACAGCTTGTGCGCCTTCGAAGGTGCCCTTGTGACCGGCGCGGGAACAAGCGCCGTGGCTGTCCCAGGCTGCAACAACAACTGGTCGCTGTGGGCGGCCGCGACCCGCTTCCAGTACAACGTGACGAAGAGCTTGTATCTCGGTGTTGAGTTCCTCTACACCCACTACAACACCGCTACGTCACCGACGGGACTTGTTGGCGCCCCATTGGCGGCAGCGTTCGGCGGCGGCGTGAATGCCGCAACTCCGCTGAAGGACGAGAACAACCTGGCGATCACGGCTCGCGTCCACAAAGACTTCCTGCCCTGATCGTCTGATCGAGGCTTGAATTCGGAAACCCCGGCGGCTCGTCCGCCGGGGTTTTTGTTTGTGCGCCGATTGAAGAGGAAGAAGTGCCGCCCGCGATTAGTCTTCGACGTTGCTCCGCCCCGCGACGGCCTGGCATTTGGCGGTGAATGCAATGATGCGAGCTGTGACGTCGGCATCGAACAGCGGCACGTGCCCCTGATCGGCCACTTCGACGGACTCCAAGCCGGGGTGATGCTCACGCATCGCGGTCAGCGTCGCCGCCGACAGAATGTCGGAATTGGCGCCGCGGATTACCAGGATCGGCACCCGCGCGAGCGCGTCGAATTCGTTCCACATTGCCGGCAGCGGGCGCTCGATGTCGATCTCGGCGAGCGTATCGGCCAATCGCACATCATAAGTCGGTACCAGCTCGCCGTCGTCCGCCTTCCAAGTGCGCCGTGCGGCGGCGAGCCATTGCTCGCTGGTGAGCTTCGGGAATTGCGCGTCGAACAGGCGGCGCAGGATTTCGGCGCCTTCGGCAAAGCTGCGCGGCTGCGGCAGCTTGCCGACATAGCTTTTGATGCGGGCGAGACCTTTCGGCTCGATTATCGGGCCGATGTCATGCAGCACCGCGCCGGCGATCGCGGCCGGATGCGCCACGGCGAGCAGCATCGTGAGAATGCCGCCGCGCGAGCTTCCTACAAAGACCGCCGGGCCGATCTCGAGCGCGGTCAAGACGGTGACCACGTCGCCAAGCTCGACCGCCACATTGTAATTGTCGGCATTGCCGTCGTAATCGGATTGGCCGCGGCCGCGCGAATCGATCGCAATCACGCGGCGCCGCGGTTCGCCGCTCGCCAGCGCCGGCGCCAGCGTTTCGAAATCGGCGACGGTTCGCGCCAGACCCGGCAGGCAAACGACCGGCAAAGCAGGCGATGTGCGCGAACCGTATTCGCGCACATGGAGACGCAAACCATCCTGCGCGGTGACAAAGACGCTTCGTCCGGATTCGCGGTCGCCCGTGCTGCCGGTCGCTTCGATCTGAGCGGAAGGACTGTTCACCGCGTTCCCCGATAATCGGCTGGTTTAGTGTAATGGCGTCCTGCTGCCGACGCAATTATCGGCGGCATTGCGGAACCGTTTTTCCCATTTGTTTCAATGTCTTGTTCGATTAGCTGGATTCTGTTTGACTTGGCGGCGGGCGCCGGTTGCTTTGGCCGGATGTCCGACTGCTGGAGAGATCGTTGGTGACAACCGATGCTGACAATAAAGACTTTCAGCGGGCTCTATCCGCGCTCCAAGCGGGCGACGCCAAAGACGCCGAGCATTTACTCAAGGCGGTGCTTCGCGCCCAGCCAAAACACGTCGTAGCGCTTAACCTGCTTGGGGTCGCTCTCGGCCGGCTCGGCCGCAATGCCGAGGCGATCGATAGTTTTGATCGGGCATTGAATTTGGCGCCGGGCTCCGTCGAAAGCTGGTTTGGCCGGGGCATGACGCTGATCGCCGCCGGCCGTCGCCAGGACGCGATTGCGAGCTTCGACCGGGCGATTGCGGCCAAGCCCGATTTTGCGCAAGTGCATTTATTGCGGGCGAAACTGCTCGCCGATCTGGGGCGCCACGACGATGCGCTCGCCGGCGTCGATAGATTGCTGGCGATGGCGCCAAACCTCGCCGAGGTGTGGCTGGGTCGCAGCAATGTCCTGTTCGAGCTTCGGCGTTACGATGAGGCGCTCGCAGCCTGCGAGCGGGCGCTGGCGTTGAAACCCAACCTAGCCGAAGCATGGCATGGCCGCGGCAACGCGCTCAACGAACTCAAGCGCTACGAGGAGGCGCTTGCCGCTTACGACAAGGCTTTGGCCTTAAATCCCGGCTTCGCCTGGGCGTGGCATGGCCGCGGCAACGTCCTCAACGAACTCAAGCGTTACGATGAGGCGCTCGCCGCTTATGACAAGGCCATGGCTGCCATGCCGGATTTGGCCGAATCTTGGCTTGGCCGCGGCAACGTCTTTAATGAAACCAAACGCTACGATGAAGCATTTGCCGCCTTCGACCGTGCATTGGCGCTGCGGCCCGATCTGGCCGAAGCATGGGTCGGCCGCGGTAATTCCTATTTCGCGCTGAGACGGCACAACGATGCGCTCGCCGCTTATGACCGGGCATTGGCGCTAAACGCCCGCCTCGCCGAAGCGTGGATCGGCCGCGGCAATGTCCTCACTGACTTCAGGCAGTATGACGACGCTCTGGCTGCTTACGACCGGGCGCTGGCGTTAAGGCCCAATCTTGCCGAGGCGTGGTTTAGTCGCGGTAACGTGTTGTTCGAACGCAGGCAATACAGCGAGGCATTCGCCGATTACGACAAGGCCGTCCAGCTAAAGCCCGGCCAGAACTATGCGCCGGGCGCGCGCCTTTCGGCAAAATTGTCGATATGCGATTGGACGGGTCTGGCGACGGACGTCGCGCGGCTTTTGGCGATGCTACGTGAAGGGGCGCTTTCGAGCGTTCCGTTCAAGATACTGGCAATTGACGCGTCGGCCGCCGATCAGTTGCAATGCGCCAGGCGCTATGTGCAAGACCAGCCGGCATTTGCGCCCATCTGGCGCGGCGAAGTTTACTCACACGATCGGCTTCGTATTGCCTATCTGTCGTCCGACTTTCACGCGCATGCTACGGCTTATTTGGCGGCGGGCTTATTCGAGCGGCACGATAGAGCGCGTTTCGAAGTCACTGCAATATCTTTTGGTCCCGATGACAAATCGGCGATGCGCCAAAGGCTGATGGGCGCATTCGATCGCTTCTTTGACGTTCAGGATATAGACGACGAGGAGGTCGCTCAGCTTGTTCGACGGCTCGAGATCGATATCGCAGTAGATCTCAAGGGCTTTACGCAATGCAGCAGACCGGGAATTTGTGCGCGCCGCGCCGCGCCCATTCAGGTCAATTATCTCGGCTATCCGGGCAGCATGGGCGCCAGCTACATAGACTATGTCATGGCGGACGCCACGGTCATTCCTGCGGATCAACGCGCGTTTTTCACTGAACAGGTGGTCTGGCTGCCCGGCTCCTATCAGATAAACGACGAGCGGCGACAGATATCGGAAAAAGTGCCGACCCGCCGTGATTGCGGCTTGCCCGATACCGGGTTTGTGTTTTGCTGTTTCAACAACGTCTACAAGATTACACCTGCGGTATTCGATATTTGGATGAGATTATTGGGCGCGACCGAAAACAGCGTCCTTTGGCTGTTCGGCAGCAATCCCGCCGCGTCGGAAAATCTGCGCCGCGAGGCCGCGAAGCGCGGCGTGTCCCCGCAACGATTAATATTTGCCGGCCGGGCCGATCTGGCGGATCATTTGGCGCGTCACCGGTATGCGGATTTGTTCCTCGATACGTTGCCGTGCAACGCGCACACAACGGCGAGCGATGCGCTGTGGGCCGGCGTTCCGGTGCTGACTTGCCTCGGCGCAACTTTTGCCGGACGGGTGGCCGCAAGCTTGCTCAAGGCAGTCGGGCTTGATGAATTGATCACACACTCGCTGCAAGACTACGAGGCATTGGCACGCAGATTTGCCCGCGACGAGACGTATCTACTGGCGATCAAGGACCTGCTCGCGCGCAATCGCACGATTTGTCCTTTGTTCAATACCGAGCGTGCCGCCCGCCACATCGAGGCCGCCTACACGACGATGTGGCAACGCCATCAAAGCGGCGAGGGGCCGCAAGCTTTCGCGGTCGATCGCATCGGGTAAGCCGGGCGTTCCGGTCTAACCGCCACGGCGCATGTCGGCGTCGATCAAGAGCTTGGGATTGTTTTCCAGGAGCGCGCGATACACTTGCATGTTCTCCAGAACGCGCTCGACGTAATTGCGGGTTTCGGAGATCGGGATGCGCTCCACCCAATCGATCGGGTCGGCGTTGGGATCGCGCGGATCGCCGTATTGTTCGATCCATTCCTTGGCCCGGCGCGGTCCGGCATTGTAGGCGACAAAGGCGAGGATGTAGGAGCCGCGCCAGCTCGCGATGTCGTTGCCGAGTTCGGCAGTGCCGAGCTGGGCATTGTAGACGATGTCGTTGGCGAGGCGGTGCTGATCGAAGGCAACGCCGAATTTCTTGGCGGTATCGCGTCCGGCCTCGGGCGTAACCTGCATCAGGCCGATGGCATTGGCGCTCGACACCACTTTGGGATTGAACGCGCTCTCCTGGCGCACGATCGAATAGACGACGCAGGGTTCGACCGTGGGTCCGATCTGCTGATAGTCCGGCACGCCGAAGTCGGGGAACGCGTAGCGCTCCAGCGGCAGGCCGCGGCTGAGCGCCGCTTTGCCGATCAGGAGCGCCGCGCGGGCGTCAGTATGGCGCACGGCAATCTCGGCCAGCGCCGCCAGCGCGCCGACGTCGGTGGCCTTATCGCCAAGGTCGGCGGCCATCGCCGCGACGAGGTCGCGGGCGTCGACCGCGTAGAGAATTTCGAAAGCGCGGCCGACTTCAAGCGGCCGAGGATCGGCGGCAGGGTCGGGCAGCGCCCGCAGCGTGACTTCGTCAAGCCCGAGCCGCGCCCGCGCCAGTTGGCCGTAATAGGCCGTCGGATAGCGCGCCGCCACTTCGTAAAGCGCCCGCGCATCCTGCTCGCGCCCGAGCGCTTCGGCCGCGCGGCCCTGCCAATAGAATGACCGTGCCAGCGTGATCGGATTGACGACGCCGTCCGCGATGCGGGCAAAATGCGCCTGTGCGATCGCCGGCTGACGCAAGAAGCGCAGCGCGATCCAGCCGGCGGTGAATTGCTGCTCGGCGCGGTAATTCTCGTTGGCCGGCGCTGCCGCGCCGTTGGCGACCTCGTAGGCCGTTCTGGCGTCGCCGAGATCGAGCAGCTTGCGCGCGATCAGCCGCCGCTCGATCCACCACTGATCGACGTCGCCGAGACTTGCCGCGTCGTGGGGCGCCGCGATCATCCACTGCGCGGCCTCGGGAATTTTGTCGGCGCGCCGCAGCCATTGAATAGTGCTGAACACGTAGCCGGGGTCGTGGCGGGCGGCCGCCGGCACGGCTTCGAGCAGCGCCTTGGTATTGTCGGCCTGGTTGATGACGGCGGCGCGCGCCTTGGCGACGGCAAGCGCGGTCGGATCGAGGTGATGTGCCGCCCGCAATCCGGCGTCGTCGTCCTCGGCGTAGAGCCGCGCATTCATGCGCGCCTGGTCGTCGGCAGGCGTGATCAGCCCGGAGAAAGTTTCGCGCGCCTGCTCCTCGAGATCGGCCGAGAAGGCGTCGTCGCGCCAGCTATCGCGCAGCGTTGCCGCGGCGCCGGCAACGTTGCCTTGCGCCAGCATGGCACGCGCCAAGGCGAAATGGCCTTTGGCGGTGTGCGGCGGCTCGGCGGCAAAGAAGCTGACGATGGCTTGCGGATCGGCTTGCTCCTGCCACATCACCCCTTCGGCCCGCCGCCGCAACGTCGTGATGCTCGGCCAGCTCGGATTGGCGGCGATGAAGGTTGCGTAGCGGGAGAAATCGCTCGATCCGTCTTCGCTGCGCAGGATCACCCATTCCACGAGTTTGCGGGCGAGCGGATCGCTGATCGTGCCTTCGATCGTGGTTGCTTCGTCCTGGCGGTTTTTGCCGACGAGGTCGATCGCCTGCTTGACCGCGGCAAGATCGACCGGCGAGGTCGACGCGGTCGTCGCCACGGCGAAGGGCAAAGCAGGCCGCAGCGGCGGCGCGATCTGCTGCAGGCCCGGCGGCGGCAGCGCCGCCGGGACGGCCGCAACCGGTACGGGCGCCATCGCGCCGGCAGGCGCAATCGCAAGCGGCGCGGATTTCCGCGCAGCCTTCGGCGTGGCCTGCTTTGCGGCACTGTTTGTCTGAGCACCTTTGATTACCGGCCGGTGCGGCGGCAGTGGAATCGGGCCAGACGCCGATTCGGCATGGGCATCGCCGGCAAAGCGCCCCATCACGCCAGTGAGCATGGCGCCAGACAGGACGGCGGCAACGAGGACGGTGAAACGAAATCCCAGCACGTATCCTCCGGCCGCGGCGTATCGCCGTGGGTGCCGCCTCACTCCTCGGCGGCTTTGATTGAGGAAACCCTAACCTGTGCGGACCATAGCGACAATTTACAGTTTTGCGGCGAAAGCGGGGCCGGGACTGCGTCCGAACTCGCCGTGAGGGGGCTTTAAAGGCCCGCCGCGACCCGATATTGATGCGGCACGGCCGGTCGCTTGCCGCAAGCGCTTAAGCTTTGCGGAGCGGTGCCGCGCCATCAAGGGTTCCGTCATGGCGGCCAAGACAAGCTTTCGAGGCTCATTCACCGCGCTCGTCACCCCGTTCAAGAACGGCTCCATCGACGAGAAAGCGTTCCGTGAACTGGTCGATTGGCAGATCGCCGAGGGCACCAAAGGGCTGGTTCCGGTCGGCACCACGGGCGAAAGCCCGACACTGTCGCACGACGAGCATAAGGACGTCGTGGAATGGTGCGTCGAGCAGGCGCGCGGCCGCGTCCCGGTCGTGGCCGGGGCGGGCTCGAACTCGACCAAGGAAGCGGTCGATCTGGCGCAGCACGCGGAGAAGGCCGGCGCCGACGCGGTGCTCGTGGTCACGCCGTATTACAATAAGCCGACGCAAGAAGGCCTCTATCAGCACTTCAAGGCGATCAACGACGCGATCGGCATTCCGATCATCATTTACAACATTCCGCCGCGTTCGGTGATCGACATGTCAATCGACACCATGAAGCGGCTCTTCGAGCTCAAAAACATCGCCGGCGTCAAGGACGCCACCGCCAACATGACGCGGGTGACGCAACAACGCGCGGAACTTGGCGAGGATTTCAATCAGCTTTCCGGCGAGGATATCACCGCGCTCGGATTCATGGCGCATGGCGGCCACGGCTGCATTTCGGTGACCTCGAATGTGGCGCCGCGGCTATGCGCCGAGTTCCAGGACGCCTGCCTGAAGGGCGATTTTGCCGCCGCGCTGAAACTGCAGGACAAGCTCGCGCCGCTCCATGTCAATCTCTTCGTCGAGACGTCGCCGGCGCCGATCAAATATGCGCTGTCCCTTATCGGCAAGTGCGCCAATGTGCTGCGCTTGCCGATGGTGCCGGCCACCGAAAAGGCGCAGGTTGCGGTACGCCAAGCCATGGTCCACGCCGGCCTGATCAACTAAGACAACGCCGCACTAGGCGAAGACTTATCGCAACGCCGGCTCGTCGCGGCCGTTATTTTTTCGGGGAAAAGGAATCGATGCTCGAGGAATTCAAAAAATTCGCAATGCGCGGCAATGTCGTCGATCTCGCCGTCGGCGTGATCATCGGCGCGGCTTTCGGCGCGATCGTCAATTCGCTGGTCGGCGACGTCATCATGCCGATTGTCGGTTCGCTGAGCGGCGGTCTCGACTTCTCTAATCATTTCATTCCGCTTTCCGCCAAGGTCACCGCCACAAACCTCGCCGACGCCAAGAAGGAAGGCGCCGTGCTGGCTTGGGGCAACTTTGTCACGATTACGCTGAATTTCATGATCATCGCCTTCGTGCTGTTCCTGGTCATGCGTTTCATCAATAAGCTGATGCACGTCGAAGCGAACAAGGCGCCGCCGCCGCCGAGCAAGCAGGAAGTGCTTCTCACCGAGATTCGCGATCTGCTCAAGAGCCGCAGTGGCGGCTGAGATGGCGGCGAAAGCTGAACGCAAGCCCCGCGTCGTCGCCGATAACCGCAAGGCGCGCTTTCATTATTTCATCGACGAGACGTTCGAGGCCGGCGTGGCGCTGACCGGCACCGAAGTCAAATCGCTGCGCCAGGGCAAAGCCACGATCGCGGAATCCTATGCCGACGCCCGCGGCGGCGAGATTTGGCTGATCAACGCCAATATTCCGGAATATCTGCAAGCCAACCGTTTTAATCATGCGCCGAAACGGCCGCGCAAACTGTTGCTGCACCGTAATCAGATCAGCAAGCTCATCGGCGCCGTGGAGCGCGAGGGTATGACCCTGGTGCCGCTGAAGCTTTATTTCAATGAAAAAGGTCGCGCCAAGATCGAACTGGCTTTGGCGCGCGGCAAGAAGCTCTACGACAAGCGCGACACCGAGAAGAAGCGGTCGTGGGAGCGCGAACGCGGCCGCTTGTTGCGGCAGAAAGGATAGTCCATGGCCGCCGAACGGTTGATCGGGATGCTGATTTTCCCGCGGCTGACGCAGCTCGACATGACCGGACCCTATGAGGTGTTGGCGAGGCTGCCCAACACCAAGGTCCACCTGATCGCCCATTCGCTCGACGCGGTGACGACGGACCGCGGCATGATGATCCTGCCCACCGTGACGTTTGCCGATTGCCCGCAATTCGACGTCATCATGGTTCCGGGCGGCCCGGGCCAGCAGGATCTGATGGAGGATTCGATGGTGCTCGAATTCCTCCGGCGGCAAGCGCGCGGCGCGCGATATATCACCTCGGTCTGCACCGGATCGCTGGTTTTGGGCGCGGCAGGGTTGCTCAAGGGCAGGCGGGCGACCTGCCACTGGGCCGCGCTCGAACATCTCAAAGCGCTTGGCGCCATCCCGGTGAGCGAGCGCGTGGTGATCGATGGCAATATCGTCACCGGCGCCGGCGTCGCCTCCGGCCTCGATTTCGGCCTAGCGCTCGCCGCCGAGCTCGACGGCGAAGAGACGGCGCGTGAAATCCAGTTGCAAATCGAGTATGACCCGGCGCCGCCGTTCGATTCCGGCTCGCTGCGCACGGCGTCGCCAGCCACTGTGGCCAAGCTGCGGAACCGCTTGGCGACGCTCAACGAAGAACGGCGTGTCGTGGCCGAGCGCGTCGGCCGCAAGCTCGGCGTCTTGGGCCATGGCTGACGCGTCGCGGCGAGGATTGGAACGAGGTACGGAATGACGATGCCGACTAAACTCGATCACTGTGTGATCCACGTCACCGATTGGCAGCGTTCGAATGCGTTTTACACGACGGTCTTAGGCGCCGAGCTCGTCACCCGGCCGGCGGGCTTTGC
>Ga0181525_10000662_pt1 | contig 29962 bp, 28 predicted proteins | sample PEATcosm2014_Bin_48_FD_121100 | JGI IMG/M metagenome (GOLD analysis project Ga0181525, IMG submission 121100) | Peatland microbial communities from MTU Mesocosm Facility, Houghton, MI, USA - PEATcosm2014_Bin06_10_metaG | ecosystem: Environmental > Terrestrial > Soil > Wetlands > Peat | place... | reverse complement strand
GGCGGCCGGCGCGCGCCGCGCTGATCTGGAACGACCGGCGCGCCGAGGGTTCGAACTTCGCGAGCGGCTACGAGGCGCTGGTGCGGCGCCACAGCCGCGATTACCTCGAGCTGCGGCACCGCCACGAGCGGCGCGACCGCATCGACGAATTCTTCGGCGGCACCGCCTGGCGGACCATCACCGTCACACACAGCGACGAACTCGATTTCCCCCGTCTGGCCGACCGCCTCAATTCGGCTTCGTACATGCCGTCCGCCGGCGACCCCGCTCACGCGCCGATGATGGTCGAGCTTCAGCAGCTGTTCGCGCAAACCGCGCAGCACGGGGTGGTGACGATGGAATTCGAGACCCGGGTGCTGTACGGCGAAGTGCTGGCGCCGCAGCCGGCCTGAGCCGCAGGCGCCCGCGCCCAGCCGCCCGGACCACTGACCATCACCCATCGGCCGCCACGGCAACCAGGACCCATAGCCATGCCCAGTCCCATCGTCTTCTATTTCGATTTCGGCTCGCCGTATGCCTATCTGGCCTCGGAGCAGATCGCGGCCCTGGCGCAGCGCCACGGACGCACCGTCGAGTACCGCCCGACGCTGCTGGGCGCGGCCTTCCGCGTCTCCGGACAGCGCCCGCTGGTCGACATCCCGCTCAAGGGCGAATACAGCCGGCGCGATATCGCCCGCAGCGCGCGGTTTGCCGGCATCGCGTTCCGCATGCCGGAGAAGTTCCCGATCTCCACGGTACTGGCCGCGCGCGTCCTGCTGGCGCTGCAGGACAGCCGGTCCGGCGGCGCGCTGCCATTCCTGCATGCGGCGTTTCGGGCATACTTTGCGCAAGGCCGCGACATCTCCGAGCCCGCGACGGTGCGCCAGATCCTCGAGGAGATCGGCGCCGACGCCGATGCGGTGCTTGCGGCCGCAGGCCAGCCGGAACTCAAGGAGCGGCTCAAGCGCGCGGTGGACGAATCGATAGCGCGCGGTGTGTTCGGCGCTCCGTACTTCCTCATCGACGACGAGCCTTTCTGGGGATGCGACCGGCTGCCGCAGATGGAACGCTGGTTGTCGACGGGGCCGTTCTGACCCAGCCCTGAACCCGTACTGCCAAGGGCCCGCCAGCCCGATCACCACAGCGAAGAAACCCCCTCATGACGCGCAAGGCTGCAGTTCCCTTCATCATGCTGACGTCCCTGCTCGACGTCATCGGCATAGGCCTGATCATCCCGGTGCTGCCCCTGCTGGTCGGGGAATTCACGACCAGCCGTGATTCCCAGGTCTACTGGTTCAATGCGCTGATCATCGCCTTCGGCCTCGCGCAGTTCATCTGCGCGCCGCTGCTGGGCGCGCTCTCCGACCGCTACGGCCGCCGGCCGCTGCTGCTGCTGGGCATCGGCGGACTGGGCGTCACGTTTCTCGTCACCGCGCTCACGCAATCGCTCTGGCTGCTGGTGGCCATACGGCTGCTGGGCGGCGCGCTCTCGGCCAATTTCGCGGTCGCCCAGGCCTACGTCGCCGACATCACCACGCCGGAGAAGCGCACGCCCGCGCTGGGCATGCTGGGCGCCATGTTCGGCATGGGATTCGTGCTGGGGCCGGTGATCGGCGGCGTGCTGGGCGACATCAACCTGCGCCTGCCCTTGTATGCCGCCGCCGGCCTGTGTGCCGTCAACTGGCTCTACGGGCTGCTGGTGCTGCCGGAATCGCTGCCGGCCGAGCGGCGCACGCCGTTGCGCCTGGGCCAGCTCAATCCGTTCGCGGCGCTGACCGGGCTCGCCCGGCTGCAGGGCGTCGGACCGCTGGTGTTCGCGATCGCCGCGGCCAGCCTGGCGAAGCTGACGCTGCAGTCGGCCTGGGTGCTGTACACGAGCTTTCGCTTCCAGTGGGGCCCGCTGCAGAACGGCATCTCGCTGTTCGTCGTCGGGCTCGTGGCGGTGGTCGTGCAGGGCGGGATGCTCAGGATGCTGTTGCGCACCCTGGGCGAGCGCCGCCTGGTCGCCGCCGGGCTGGCCTCCGGCGCGATCGCCTATGCGCTCTACGGCCTGGTGCCGCAGGGCTGGATGCTCTACGTGGTGATCGTCGCCAACGTGCTGGCCTTCGCCTCGCCGACCGCCCTGCAGGGCATCGTCTCGAAGGCGGCCGACCCGCGCGAACAGGGGCGCGCGATGGCATCGTTGACCTCGCTGATCAGCATCACCGGCATAGCCGCGCCGCTGCTCGCCGGCGCGCTGCTCGCGCCGGTGTCGCACCTGCCGCCCGACCACGTCCTGGTCGGCGCGCCCTTCTTCGCCTGCGCGGCACTCGAGGCCTTCGCCTGTCTCGTCGCGCTGCGCTACTTCGCCCGCCACCCGCGGCCCGCCGCGGCGCCGGCCACCGCCACCAGCGCCTGAACGCGGGTACGCGCCGCGCCCGGCGCGTCCGCTCACGTTTCTTAACGGCGTTTTACAAATCCCGACACTGGCGCTACCGCGAAAGTCCTAGGTCTTCAGGACTAGCGATGCCAGGCGAGTGCGGCGGCCTTCGGGCCGCGACAGTTCGTGCATATTTGCCGCGACGAATCGGCCGGCGCGCGGCACGCAGCAAGGTGGCGCGCGTCCATCGCGCGCCCGGCGCGCACAACCACTGCACGGGGGACACCACATGAGAAGCAAGATCATCCTGATGAGCGCGAGCCTGGCGATGGCCGCGGCAAGCCTGCTGGTCGCCTGCGGCGGCGGTTCGTCCGGGTCCGCTACCGGAACGACGTCCGCCGCGGGGACCAGCACCACCAGCGGCGTGCTCAGCGCCTTCGGCAGCGTCATCGTCAACGGTCATGAATACGCGACCGGCTCGGGCACCGGCGTCGCCGACGGCGACGCCGACGACGCGGCCGCATCGCTCGGCGCGCTGCGCGTCGGCATGACGGTCGACGTCGACGCCTCGGGCCAGGACGCCAGCCTGGTGCGCTTCAGCAGCGCGGTGCGCGGCGAGGTCGACGCGATCGACGCGAGCGCGAGCACCCTGACGGTGCTCGGCCAGACGGTGCAGGTGTCGGGCGCGACGCTCTTCGCCGGCAGCAAGACGGTGTCGGGCACGACGACGTCCCTGTCGCAGCTCGGCGACATCAGCGTCGGCGACTACGTCGTGGTGTACGGCATGCTCGATTGCACCAGCACCGCCTCGGGAGCGTGCAGCGCCGGCAGCAGCGCCGCGAGCACGACGGTGCTCGCCAGCCTGATCGACGAGCCCGCGAGCGCCGGCGCCTATCGCGTCGAGGGGTACGCCGAGAATGCCGGCACGTCCGGCTTCACGATCAATGGACTGGCGGTCGGCATCGTCGCTTCGGGCACGTCCGCGACGGCCTGCACGCCCACGCCGTGCGCGATCACCAACGGCGAGTTCGTCGTGGTGCGATCGGCGACGGCGCCCAGCAGCGCATCGGGCGTGCTCACCCTGACGGCGACCAGCGTCAAGGCCGCCAGCGCCGCACCGGTGCTGGTGGCCGGTGCCACGGTCTCGCTCGAGGGTCCGGTCGCGCAGCTCGATGCCAGCGCCGAGACCTTCGCCGTGCGCGGCGTGACCATCGACGGCTCCGCGCTGGCGACGACGGTCGCGGCGCTGGCCGATGGCCAGATCGTCGAGGTCACGGGCACGGTCACGGCCACCGGCACGATCGCGGCGACGGCGATAACGGTCGAACACCATGCCACGTTCGCGATCACGGCGCCCCTGACGGCCGACAGCGCCAGCGCCGACACGCTCACCGTGCTGGGCCAGACCTTCGACGTCAACAGCGCGACGCGCTTCGTCGATCGGGTGGGCAATGTGCGGCCGTTCAACCTGGCCAACTTCACGACGGTGCTGTCCCTGCAGGACCAGCTCATCGTCAGCGGCTATGCCAGCGCGGCGGGCAATGTCGCGACGCGCGTCGAGCGGATCGCGACGCCGGCGACGCCCGCGGTCGCGGTACAGGGCGTGGTCAGCGGCGACTCGAGCACGGCCGGCACGGTGACCATCGGGGGCGTCACCGCCACGCTGGGGACGGCGACCACGCTGTCGTACAGCGGCGCCGGCAGCAGCCCGACGCTGGCGGGATTTTTCACGGCCATTACGGTACAGTCGAGCGTGGTCGCCATTGTCGGCACCGCAGGCTCGGGCGCCGGCAGCATCGCCGCCACGAGCGCAACCGTGATGCCGTCCACCTGCCTATGGGCTTCAGGTCCCTACTAGCCATATCGAATCGCCGGCGGCCGTCAGCCCTCGCGTGGCTGGCGGCCGTTTTTCTTGCCGGCTGCGCCCAGGCGCCGACGGCCACGAGCGATGCGCCAGCGCCCGCCAGCGCGGCCGCCCCCGGCCCCATCTACTCGCTGTTCCATCGGGCGCTAGCCGAGCCGGAGGGCAAGACCGCGGTACTGCGCCTGCACGGCCAGGGGGCGCAGATCTTCCGTTGCGAAGCGCAAGCGGCCGGCCGGCGCTGGGTCTATCGCCTGCCGGAGGCCGAACTGTCGGACGGCGACGGCCCCGTCGTCGTGCGCCACGGCGCCAACCTGAGCTTCGAACACGTCGACGGCAGCCGGCTGATCGGCGAGATCGTCGACCACGTTCCCGCGCCGGTCGACAATGCCCTGCCCTGGTTGCTGCTCAACACCCGTTCGTACGGCAAGGGAACGCTCGCGGGCATCACGCAGGTGCAGCGCATCGATACCGTCGGCGGCATGCCGCCGGCCGATTGCGCCAGCACGCCGCCGGGCCAGATCCTGCGGGTGCCGTTCACCGCGGATTTCGTCTTCTACCGCTGAACCGGCGCAGCCCGGGCACGGCCCGCGCCCGGGCGCCCGCGGCGGCGCAACGGCGGCTACCGCCCGTCGTCGCAGGCCACCACTCGTCGCGACGGATTGCCGCCGCGCAGCGCTTGGGTAATATGCGCGCATGCCCGCCATCGACCCTGCCGTTCCGCGCCTGCCGCACCGCGCGGCCACCTTCGCCAGCGGCATCGCGCTTGCCGCGGCAGTGCTGGCGGTCCCGGTTCCGGCGCACGCCGGCGAGTCGTTCATCGACCGTCCCGTCTACAGCGAACCGGCGACGGGCCTGCAGTTGCCGCCGGGCTGCGAAGTCGACCCCTCGTGGCGCTCGCCCGTTGCCAGCACCGACCTGGAGATCTGGATCGCACGCTGCGGCGGCGAACCGCGGGTCTGGCTGCTCAAGCGCCAGGTGGTCGAGATCGTCAATGCGCGCCAGTCGCGGCTGCGCTTCCAGGTACTCGACGAACGCGTGTATGCGGCGGAAACCGCGGGCGACACGCTCAGTGTCCAGTGCACCGGTCCGCGCGACGAACCCGGCTACGTGGTCTGGGGTGCGCGCTGGCGCGATGACGGCAAGGAATTGCACTTGAAGGGCGCCCGCGGCGTGCTGCGCGTCGACGTGCATGCGCAGACGCTGGCCGACTCCGAAGTGGGCGCCGTCGATTGCGCACGTTTCCCCGAGCGCGAAGCCATGATGAAGCGGCTGCAGCAGACCCACAATTGACGGGCGCCCGGACGGTTCGTATCGTGGCGCGCGCCGCCCGCGCGCATCAGCGCGCACGCAGGCACTGTTGCGCGGCCGCGAAGCCCACGCAGCAGGTGGCCCGGCGCCAATAGATCCAGGCGTAGCGCCCGTCCGGACTCACCAGCGCCGGCCGGCCGGACAGCGGCGCCTGCGGCAGCGGCAGCTGGCCGACGCGAAAGCAGGCGCTGAGCGCCGGATAGGCCTGCTGCAACTGGCCGTCGGTGTCCACGGGAAACGGGAAATTGCCGATCTGGTCGCGCGCGACGCTCATGCCGCGCAGCGCGGTCTTGGCCGAATACAGCAATGGGTTCGGACCGATGTCGCGCATCTGCCGCGGGATCAGCGAACCCCAGCGCTCGAGGCAGTAGGAATCGCGGCCGGGCCGCGCATCGACGCGCGACCACAGGCACGCCGACGGCCCCGCCAGCAGCGCCAGCGCCGGGTTGGTGAGGTCGCGACAGCCGGTGCGCCAGTTCAATGCGTCGAGCTCCGACGCGTAGGCAAGGCGGGGGCCCCAGAGCCCGCCGGCCGGGGCCGCGCGCAGCGCCTGCACCACCGGCGCAACCGGCCCGCAGGCCGCGCTGGCGACCTCGGTCGCGACTGCCGGGAGCGCCGCATCGGCAGCGCCGCAGGTGACGCATCCGAGGCCGGGCAGCGGCACGCCCGGCACCGACCAGACATGCACTTCCGCGGTGTTGTCGGTCATCGATAGTGCCGAGCTGACGGTGCTGCCGGCCAGCGGCGCCGGCACCGGGAGAAAGTCGACCAGCGAATCGCCCGGCGCGCGGGTCGTCTCGACGATGGCCACCGGCACGTAGCGCTCCAGGCGGATGCCGCAAGGCAGGCTGCCGCAATGGCACACGCCGATCACGCGCTGCTGCGCGCAGTCCGCATCCGGATACAGGCGCGCGAGCAGCCCGACCGCATCGAGCGCAGGAGCGGCTGCGGTCGGCTGCGCGGGCGCGGGCGCCGCGACCAGCGCCGCCAACGCGGCAAGGCACGCGCGCAGGACCGGCACGATCGCCCGGCTGGGCGCGGCACCGCGGGAAAAGCCGGGGCTTGCCATGCGCAACATCCTTTCCGCTCCTTGCCCGCGGCGCCCACTGCACCGCACCGGCAGGAAAAGCAAGCGCATTTTTCCGCAATCCAGGCACGGACCGACTCCTGATCGCAGTAGTTCGCCAGGCCTGCCCGCACGCCTAGCCTTGAATCCAGCAGTGGTGGCAACCGCCGGTCGAACGCGCAAGCGCGCGCCGGTGCAGGCAGGCAGGGAAGCGCTAGGCGCGCTCCGCACCGCTGCGCGGCGAGCACCGCGCTTGCGCGGGTGGGCGCCGTGCCGAACCGCCGTATTGCGCGTCGCGCGATCGGGCAGTGCTGGTCACGGCCCGGGACTGGGAAACTGCCGCTCAACCGGAACCGTCGCGCGGGGCGCCGCTGCGGGACCGCCCTCGCCATTGCGCCCACCGAGGAGACCGACCTTGTCCAAGCCCAACCGGATCCCGCCATCGGAGTCGTACACGCGCGTGCGCGGCACGGTGCTCGAGGCGCTCTACGACGAGCTGGCGGCCCGCGACCGCGAACTGGCGCGGCTGCGTGCGCAGCTGGGCGGCTTGCGGTCGTTCGCCTTCGGCGGCGATCCGCAGCGCTGCGCCGACCGGCGCCCCTTCGACTTCATGGCCGCGGTCGAGTCGGCGCTCGCCGCCACGCGCGGCGACCTGCGTGGCGTCATCGTCTGCGTTCACATCCAGCCGCTGCCGGTGCAGGGATCGCCGGCGGCCATCACCCAGGTGCTGGTCCACCTGTTGACCAATGCCGCCGCGGCGATGCGCTCGAGCGGCCGGCCGCCGGTGGTGCACATCGACGCCGCGGTGCTGGGCCAACGCGCCCAGGTCCGCGTCAGCGACAATGGCCGGGGTATTGCCGACGAGGCGATGCGGCGGCTGTTCGAACCGTTCTATTCGAGCGGCGGCACGGGCCTGGGGCTGGGACTGGGACTGACCATCAGCAGTGCGATCGTCCGCGCGCATGGCGGGCGGCTGGCGTGCGCCAATCGCATCCCGCATGGCGCCCGCTTCACCTTCGACCTTCCGCTCGCCGCGAGCGGCGCCGTGGCGCGGCCCACGCCACGGTGCGCCGCCCGCATCGCCGCCGGGGAGGCGGCATGAACGCCGCGGTCGGCTCCACGGGCCGCCTGGCGCCGGCGGCCGAGCGGGCCACCGGGGTTGCCGACGGCGCCCTCGACACCCTGCTGCGCCAGCAGATCGACGACTGGATGCTGCCCCTGCGCTCCATCGGGGCGGCGCGCGTCGACGCCGAGATCGGCGAGCGGCTGCGGCGCATCGCACCGCTGCACCAGTGCCTTATCGTGCTCGCCGATCACGGTTGCGCCGGCCTCGAAGCCATGGCGCCACGGCTGCACGGCACGCTGCCCGTCGACCTGCAGAAAGCCTACGCGAGCCTCATCGTCGAACGCGACCCGCTGCTGCTGCGCGTCGGCCTGGAGTGGCGGGCGCTGGCCGGGACCATCGACGAGCACTGCAGCTGGATCCGCGAGCACACGCGCAATGCCGACGTGATCCGTGCCTGGCTGACCCGGATGGCCGACAACGGCGCCGGCAACCTGGTCGTGGTGCCGGCACGCGGCTGGCTGTCGCGGGGCGCGCTGTTCGCGTTCTTCATCCACCGCCCGCCCGACAGCAGCGTCTTCGCGCTGTTCTACGCGGCCCAGCGCCTGGCGGTGGCGCTCGAGATGCGCTATCGCCCCTACATCGCCGAACTGCTGGCCATGCAGTTCACCGCCCGCGAGCTCGACGTACTGCGCGCCGGCCTCAAGGGTGCGGGCGACGACGAGATCGCCGCACGACTGGGCCTCTCGATCGATGCCATCCGCTACTACTTCAAGAAGTTCAAGCACCGCGTTCCGCCGGCCATCGGCCACCTCAAGCCCCGCGAACTGGCGCGCATACTGCACCATCTGGGTAAACTCTAGACGGCAGGGCGCGCCAGGGCGCCGCTGCCGCTCGAGGGCCCGTATCACGCATGGATGATCCCGCGCTGCTGCGCTACTCGCGCCATCTGCTCCTCGATGACATCGGCATCGAGGGCCAGGAGCGCTTTGCGCGCGGGCGCGTGCTCATCGTGGGCGCCGGGGGGCTAGGCTCGCCGGCCGCGATCTACCTGGCGGCGGCCGGCGTCGGCAGGCTGGTCGTGTACGACGGCGACGCCGTCGATCTCACCAACCTGCAGCGGCAGATCCTGCACACCACCGACCGCATCGGCCAGGCCAAGGCGGTATCCGCGGCGCAAAGCCTGCGCGCCTTGAATCCGCACGTGTCGATCGACGCGCGCGCGCGCCGCCTCGATGGCGCCGAGCTGGCGGGCGTGCTGGCCGATATCGATGTCGTGCTCGATTGCTCCGACAATCGCGCCACGCGCTATGCCGTCAATCGCGCCTGCGTGGCCGCGCGGGTGCCGCTGGTTTCCGGCTCGGCCAGCGGCTTTGCCGGCCAGCTGGCGGTATTCGACCTGCGCCAGGCCGACGCGCCCTGCTATGCGTGCCTGTTCCCCGAGGGACCGGGCGAGGACGATGCCTGCGCCGTCACCGGCGTGTTCGCGCCGCTGACGGGCGTCATCGGCGCGCTGCAGGCCGGCGAGGCGCTGCGGCTGCTCAGCCCGTTCGGCAGCCCCGCCGGCAGCCGCCTGCTGAGCGTCGATGCGCGCGACCTGGCGTTCCACAGCCTGCGCTTCGCGCGCGACCCGCACTGCGCCGTCTGCGCGACGCTTGTCGCCTGAACGCTCGCGCCGCTCAATGGCCGCGGGGCGGCGGCACGGCGGCGAGCGCATCCTCGTGGCACTGCTGCAAAAGGGCGTCCCACGCCCCGGCGCCCAGGCGCCGCAGCGTGGCGATATTGGCTTCGTAGATCGCCGCGGCATCCTCGATCGCATCCACCGCCCGCGCGATGCTCTCCTCGCGCAGCAGATGCAGGGTCGGGTACGGTGAACGGTTCGTGGCATTGCCGATGTCGTCGGCCGCCGTGTCGGCGAACTGGTAGTGCGGATGGAAGCTGGCCACCTGGATGATGCCGCCCAGATCGAGCTCGTCGACCGCCGCTTCGGCCGCTTCGAGGAAATCGTTGTAGGCGGCAAAGTCGTTCATCACCCACGGGTGTATCAGCAGGGTGGTCTCGACGCGCGTCTGCGGCGCCTCGGCCAGGCCGTTGAGCTCCTCGAGCAGCGCGCCCAGCAGCGCTTGGGCATCGCGCGCCTCGCTGACCGCGTAGCGGACCAGCCCCTTGACCTGCGGCGCCTTGGCGAAGGGGCACAGGTTGAGACCGATCACCGCACGCTCGACCCAGGCGCGGGTCTCGGCGATGATGAATTCGGGAGTCTGGGTCGGTGTCATGGAGGCGCAATGTACGCCATCGGCCGACCCGGCCGCCGGCCGGTCGCGACAGCGGCTAGCGCCCCGCCGCGCCGGTGGAGGCGCCGGTGGTCAGGACGATCGAACCGTCGAGCGCACTCATCGGCACGCCGTCGTGGCCGGTAAGCGGGCCCGGCGTCGTCTGCGAGATGCGGCCCGTGGAGGAGATCGTGATCGTCGCCGTCGTCTTGGGGTCGGCGCGGTAGTCCTGCAGCACCTGGCGCAAGGCTTGCGCCGCGGTGTGCGCCACCGGGCGCATGCCCGATGCGCCGGCCGTCGGCGAACCGCCGCCCTCGGGCGAAGACGGGCCCCCGCCGGCGCCATCGCCGCCGCCCGCGGCGCCGCCGGTCGCGGACGGATTGGCCTGGCGCTCGGCGCCGCCAGCCGGCGGAACCTTCTTCTTCTCCGGCTTTGGCGGCGGCGGCGCCATCATCGTCATCACGCGATCGATGATGTCCGGGCCCGGACTGTGGCCGTTGTGGGCCACCACCAGGAAAGCGCCGGAACTCAATGCGATCAGGCCCAGGGCAATGAGCAGCCCCCGGACCAGGTCGCCGGTGTCGGTCGAAGACGTTTCGATCATCACCGCATTGTTGAAGCCGGCGCGCGGGGCAATCGCCCGGAAAAGACGGTCTTTCCGGGCGAATTCGAGCGATGGCTTGCTAGCGTCGGACCTGCCCGGGTGCGCTGCCGTGGCGATTGCGCAACCACAGGGCGCCCAGCACCGAAGCGACGGTCAGCCCGCTGAGCAGCAGCGTGGTCTGCTGGTCGGGGATGAATGCCAGCAGCACCAGCACGCCGACGATGCCGGCGACGACACCGTAGCTCAGCCAGGGGTAGAGCCACATGCGGAACTCCAGTCGCACGCCGTCGGCCTCGAAGCGGCGGCGCTGGCGTATCTGCGCCCAGGCGATGATCAGGTAGACGAACAGGATGATGTCGCCCGAAGTGCTGGCCAGCAGCGTGAAGACGTCGTCGCGCAGGAACATCTGCCCGAGCGCGGCCAGGAAGCCCGCCGCGCAGCCGATCAGTATGCCGGCCACCGGCACCTTGTTGCCCCCGGTGGCCGCGAGGAACGCCGGCGCGTCGCCGTTGCGCGCCAGCTCGTGCAGCATCCGCGAGGTGATGTAGATCCCGGAATTGAGGCAGGACAGCACCGCGGTGATGATGATCAGCGACATCAGCGCGCTGCTACCCGGTATGCCGATGAGGTCGAGCACCGGCTTGAACGGCGAGAAGCCGGGAACGATCGAATCCCAGGGCAGGATCGCGACGATGACCAGGACGCTGAGCACGTAGAACGCCAGGATGCGCATGGCAACGGCGCGCGCGGCCCGCGCGACATTGCCGGCCGGGTCGGCCGATTCGGCCGCGGCGATGGCGGCAACCTCGCTGCCCATCATCGAGAACACCACCACCGGCACCGCCGCGAGCAAGCCCCCCACGCCCAGCGGCAGGAAGCCGCCGTGGCCCAGCAGGTTGCCGAGCGCCGCCTGCGGCCGAAACAGCGCGATGAACGTGGCGCCGATCGCGATGAACACGACGATCGCCGAGACCTTGACGACCGCGAACCAGAATTCGAGTTCGCCGTAGGCGCGAACCGACAGCAGGTTGCTGATCGTCGTGGCCGTCACCAGCAGCAGGCCGATCAGCCAGATCGGGGCATCGATGCCCGCGGCGTGCAGCAGCTTGGCGCCGGCGACCGTCTCCGCGCCCACGGTGAACACCCAGAAGTACCAGTACAGCCAGCCCGTCACGAAGCCGGCCCAGCGCCCCAGCGCCAGCGCCGAATACTCGACGAAGCTGCCCTGGCCCGGCCGCGCCACCGCCATTTCGCCGAGCATCCGCATGATGAGGAAGATCAACAGGCCGCAGGCCGCGTACGTGAGGAGCACGCCGGGCCCGCCCTTGGCGATCGCGCCGCTGCTGCCCACGAACAGGCCGGCGCCGATGATGCCGCCGAAGGAAATCATCGTGACGTGGCGCGGCCGCAGTGCATGCGCGAGCGCCACGGGCGCCCCCGCGGCTGCGTGAGGCGCTGCGCCCGTGCTGCTTGCAGTTGCTGGCATCCTGTCCCCGGCTGCGATGGCATGCCGGAATCGGCGCGCCGCGATCAAGACGGGGTTATAAAGCAAATTGCCCGCCGCCAGCGCGGAGCGCTACTCGCGTCCCTCGCGACGCAGCAGCTCGGCCTTGCGCTCCACGCCCCAGCGGTACCCGGCGAGCGCGCCATCGCCGCGCACGACCCGGTGGCAGGGCACGGCGACCGCCAGCGGATTGCTCGCGCACGCCTGGGCCACGGCGCGCGCCGCGCCGGGACGGCCGATGGCGCCGGCCAGGTCGGCGTAGCTCACCGTCTGGCCGCTGGGAATCGCGCGCAGCGCCTGCCAGACGCGCCGCTGGAACACCGTCCCCTGCACGTCGAAAGGCAGGTCGAGCAGGCCCTGCGGATGCTCGAGGTAAGCGAGCACCGCCGCCAGCCAGCCGCGGAACTGCGCATCGGCCGGCGCCAGGTCGGCCTTTGGAAAGCGCCGCCGCAATGCGTCGAAAAGTGCCGGCGCGGCATCGCCCAGCTCGATGGCGCACACCCCGCGCGGCGTCGCCGCAACGATGACGAAGCCCAGCGTGCAGCGCTCCACGGCATAGCGGATGTGCTGGCCAGCGCCGCCGGCGCGGTAGGCCAGCGGCGCCATGCCCAGCTCGGCCGCGCCACCGTCGTAGAAGCGACCCGCGCAACGGAAGCCGGCCGCGTAGATGGCCTCGGTGACGTTGGCCGCGCCCGCCAGGGCGGGCGCGAGGCGACGCGCCTGCACCGCCTTGAAATACGCCTTGGGAGTGAGGCCGGTGACGCCCTTGAATACGCGGTGGAAGTGATGGGCGCTCAGGCCCGCCGCATCGGCCAGCCGAGCCAGCGCGATGCCCGCTTCGCTGGCCTCGAGGGCACGGCAGGCGGCCAGCACGAGATCGGCCTGGCGCAAGGCCAGCGGGGCCGCATCCGGCCTGCAGCGCTTGCAGGCCCGGTAGCCCGCCGCGCGTGCCGCATCCGTGGTGTCGTAGAAGCGGACGTTCTCGCGGCGTGCGGCGCGCGACGGGCACGAGGGCCGGCAGTAGACGCCGGTCGTGCGCACGGCATAGACGAACTGTCCGTCGGCCTGCGGATCGCGCGTACTGACCGCAGCCCAGTGCGCGTCGTCGGCCGGATCGGTGCCGCCGGCGGCGCGGCGCGTCTTGCTTGCGAATTCGACAGAGTTGGCCATGCCCGCGTTCCTGCGCAATGCCTCGATGGCGACAGTATTGCCCGAAGGGTCCGGCGCCGCCTCCGGAATCTTGCGGTCAAATCGCCGTGCCCGGCCGGTCAATAGTGCGGCGGGATCTCGTCGCGCGGATCGGCGCTGGCGACGGAGCCACCGGCCCGGACCTGCTGGCGCAGCGCGCCCAGCGCCTGCGCGAGCTGGTCGATCTGCCCTTGCTGGCGGAACACGGCCCGATTGAGCGTGTCGAGCAGATCGTCGACGAATCCGAGCTTCACCTCGAGCGCGTCGAGGCGCGCGTCGAGCGCGGCGTGGGCCGCGGGGCCGGCCGGCAGTGTCACGGCGCGCCGCTTCCGTCGCCGGCGGCAAGCACCTGCAGCCGCGCGCCATCGCACTCGACCACCTGGCCGGCGCGGATCTTGGCCGTCTTGCGGCCCTCCGGCCGGCCGTCGACCCGCACCCGACCCTCGGCCACCAGGTGCTTGCCCTGGCCCGCGGAGCCTGCCATGCCGGCGCACTTCAGCAGATCGCACAAGGCGATGCTTTCTCCCGTGATGGTAAAGGCAAGGTTCTGCACGGCTGTCCCGATACCGCGCGCCGGCCAATCCGACGCTCAGGCAGATCTTAGGCGAGCCGCGGCCGCGGCCGGCTCCATGTCGGCGCGCAATCGCAAGTTATTGAAATATATTAGCTAATTCAAGGCGCTCGGTGCGGCTGAATGGACGCTGAACCGGATCCGGACGATGTTCAGGCTCCATTCAAGAGTGGCAAGCACAGTGGCGGCTGTCGCGTTACTTACTTTCATTTTCCGGAGTCAACCATGTCGCTGCAAACCGTATTTTCGCCGTTCCAGGCCCGTCCCGGCCTGTCGTACCACCTGAGTCTCGCCATCGGCGCGATGTTCGCCTCCTTGCTGGTCGTCGCCTATGCTGCCGGCGCGTCCGACGAGGGTGCGGTGCGAGCGCACATCGTCCTGCAAGGCGCCCAGATGATCGCCCTCACCGTTGCCTCGGGCGTGATCGCGGGCCTGGTCCATCTCGTGAGCACGGCCGGCGGCGCCGCGCTGGCCGCGTTCAGCGGTTCGCGCTCGCCGGTCGGCGCCTGAGCACCGCCCGACCGCCCATCAGGGCGCGGTCCACTGCTTGAGCCAGGCCTCCACCGTCTGGTGCCACTGCAGGCTGTTCTGCGGTTTGAGCACCCAATGGTTTTCATCGGGGAAATAGAGCAGGCGGCTGGGGATGCCACGGCGCTGCAGCGCGGTGAACGCCGCGAGGCCTTCTTCCAGCGGAATGCGGAAATCGCGGCCGCCCTGCACGACCAGCATCGGCACCTTCCAGTCGGCGACGTGCGCGGCGGGGTTGAAGCGCTCGTAGTTGGCCGGCTGCTGCCAGGGCGTGCCGCCGACATCGATTTCCTCGAACCAGAGCTCCTCGGTGGTGTAGTACATCATCCGCGTGTCGAAGACGCCGTCGTGGCTGACGAGGCACTTCCAGGGACCGGAGGCCGGTGTGGTCCAGTTGCCGGCGATCCAGTCGATCATGTATCCGCCGTAGCTGGCACCCAACGCGCAGGCTCGATCGCCGGCCAGGAAGGGGAATTGCGCCAGCGCCGCGGCCCAACCCTTGCGCAGGTCCTCCAGCGGCCGGTCGCCCCAATGGCCGGAAATGGCGTCGGTGAACGCCTGGCCGTAGCCGGTCGAGCCGTGGAAATCGATCGTGACCACGGCAAAGCCGGCGCCCGCGTAGGTCTGCGGGTTCCAGCGGAAATGGAATTCGTCGAGCCACGACCCTTGCGGTCCGCCGTGGATGAGGAAGGCGACCGGATACTTGCGCCCCGCCTCGAAGCCGGCCGGCTTGACCACGGTGCCCTGCACGGTCTCGCCATTCCATCCGGCAAAGCGAAAGACCTGCGCGCTCGCGAACTCGACGTCCTTGAGCTTTTCCTGGTTGACGGCGGTCAGGCGCACGAGCTGCGCGGCGTCGGCGCCGGTGCTTTCGGCCTGCGCCACCGCGTACAAGTCGGGCGGGGCGCCCAGCGTATCGCGCTCGACGACCGTCACGCCGGCCGCGATGGAGAAGTCGCCGATATTGCCGCCGCCGACCACGCGCCGCACGGTCCCCGCGGCGACATCCACCGCGAACAACGGGCGCTCGCCGCGGTCATCGGCCGTCGCGTACAGGGTGCGGCCGTCGGCCGAGATCCGCAGCCGTCCCGGGCTGCGGTCCCAGTCCGGATCGACTTCGCGGCGGCGCCCGCTGGCCAGGTCCAGTTCGGTGATCGCGAAGCGGTCGGACTCGTGCTGGGCCCGCTTCATCGCCAGGTAGTAGAGCTTGCGCCCGTCCGGTGAGGGCAGCGGATACCCATCCCAGGCCGGATTGTCGGGCGTGAGATTGCGCGGCGGCGACAGGCCGTCCACGGCCACGGCGTAGACGTCGAAATTGGTCGACCACGGTTCGGTCGACCCGGCAATGCGTGCGTCGAAAAACAGCGTCTTGCCATCGGGCGCGAAGGCGAACTCGGCGTCGTCGCCGAAGGGCTTGGAGGGCACGTCGCCATCGATGCCGCGCGTCAGCAGGCGCGGCTCGCCCGCGGCCGTGCCGCCCGCATCCAGGCGCGCGAGAAACAGCTGCGTGCGGCGTCCGTCGGCCCAGCTGTCCCAGTGACGCACGAACAGGCCGTCGTGCACCACGCCGCTGGTCTTGGCCGCCGCGCGGTCCGCGAGGCGCTGGTGCGTGCAGGCCAGGTCGCGGCAATCGACGAAGACATCGACCGCTAGCGCCAGCGCGCCGGCATCGGGCGAAACGACGAAGGCGGCGACGTCGAGCGGCAGGTTCGTGACGGCGCGCGCCTCCCCCATGCCGTCGTCCAGCCGCCAGACCTGGTCGCTGCCCGAACGGTCCGACAGGAAATACAGCGTCCGGCCATCGGGGGACCAGCGCGGCGACCAGGCGCGCGTGCCGGCGGCGGTCAGGCGCCGCGGCGCGGCCGGCCGGGCCAGGTCGATCCGCCAGATGCTCTTCTGCGCACCATTGGCGGCGAACTGCACCTCGCGCAGCACGTAGGCGAGGCTGCGCCCGTCCGGCGACACCTCGGCCTCGGAGACCCGATCGAGGGTCACGAGATCCTGCGCCGTGAAAGGCCGGGCGCCGGCCGGCGGCGCCAGCACTGCGCCCGCCGCGGCGCACAGGCCCGTCGTGAAGATCGCGATCCTGCGTGTCAGACCCATCGATGTCTCCCGGATATGCCCCATGCGCCATGCCCCATGCGCCGCGCCCATGCGCCGTGCGGGCCGCAACTGCGGCGGATATTATCGTCCCCGCGACCGGAACACCCCCATGCGCAACGCCCTCGACTATCTCGTCCCTGCATGCTTTCTCGCGACCGGTCTCGCGTTGAGCGGCCGCATCGCCTGGTTGCAGCGGGGCGCCGCGCCGGTGGAGCCGATGCTGCGCATCCTGCGGCTCTTCGCGCTGGGCGCCGGCGTCTTCCTGCTGGTGCTGCTCATCATGTGCGGCGGCTGACCGCGGCCTCCCTCATCGCACCGTAGAATCCGGCCACCCGCCGGCCGCGGGCGCCATGCAAGCACCCTTTCGGAAAGCCGCAATGACACCACCGATGACTGCGGAAGAGGCGGTCCAGCAGCAGCTGGACGCCTACAACGCGCACGACCTCGAGCGTTTCCTGGCCGTCTACGACGACGGCGTGCGCATCTACCGGCCGCCGGCGAGCGAGCCCAGCATGATCGGCAAGGCGGCGCTGGGACAGTTCCACGGGACCCAGCGCTTCAACCTGCCGGCCTTGCGCGCCGAGCTGCTGGGCCGGATCGTCGCCGGCAACAAGGTGATCGACCACGAGCGGGTTTTCGGCCTGGGCGAGCGGCCGTTCGAAGTGGCGGTGGTCTACGAGGTCAACGGCGGGCGCATCGCCGCGGTCTGGTACTTCCCCGCCGCCTGAGCGTGCCGACGGCGCCGCGGCGCTACGGCACCAGCACCAGCAGGTGTTCCTCGAGGGTTTCGCCCGGCAGCTTGCGAAAGCCGCTCTTCGAATAGCGGTGCCAGCGGCCGACCACGTAGGCTACGCCCAGCGAGGCGCGCGCGGCGGCGTCGAAATCGGCGGGCAGTTCGGCCTGCGACACGGCCACCCGCAGCGACTGGCGCAGCGACGACTCGACCCGGTCGAACAGCTGGTTCATCCGCTCCTGCAGCCGTTCGTTCTCGTTTACCAGCGCGTCGCCGATCAGCACACGGGTCATGCCGCGGTTGGTCTGCGAGAAATCGAGCAGCATGCGGATGATCTGCAGCACCTGCTGGCGGCCCGACGATTCGCGGTTCGAGATATCGTTGATCAGCGTGAAGATCGTGGTCTCGATGAATTCGATCAGGCCCTCGAACATCTGCGCCTTGCTCGCGAAATGCCGGTAGAGCGCCGCCTCGGAGACCTGCAGGCGGGCGGCCAGCGCCGCCGTCGTGATCTTCTCGGCGCGCGGATCCTCCAGCATGGCGGCCAGCGTCTGCAGTATCTGCAGCCGGCGCGCCCCCGGGCGGCGCCGCGTCTTGCCGGCGTCGGCGCCGGCGGCCGTGGAGGATTCGGAGTCGGTCGTCATGGGGGAGCGCAAAAAGTGAGGGGACGAATCTACCGGAAACGCCCCGAACGTGGGGGATTACTTACGTTGCGCGACGCACCAAGCAACACGTAGCCGGGTGTGCCGTGCGCCGGCGCGCGCTACTGGGGCGCGGCGCACAGGCAATGCACATAGGCGCCGCGGGTCCCGGGTGCATAGGCGAGCCACGCCAGGTCCGAGCGGATCCGCCCGGCCGATTCGGCCAGCAGGCTGCCCTGCGGCAGCACCAGGCCCGCGACGGTGCTGCGCACGGCCGCGCCGGGCAGCGAAGCGAGCAGCCGGTACCAGCCCTTCGGCTCGGCCTCGACATAGCTGGCCCGGTAGCCATCGGGAATCTTCGCCAGCGTCGCGGCGGCTTTCACCGCCGCCTGCAAGCCGCCGAGTTCGTCGACCAGGCCACGCTCGCGTGCCTGGCGGCCGGTCCAGACCCGGCCCTGGGCGATCTCGGCGACCTGCTCGCGGGTGATCTGGCGGGCCTGCGACACGCGACCGAGAAACTCGTTGTAGACGTAGCTGATCATGCTCTGGACGACGTTGGCCAGGCGCCCGTCGATCGGCCGGCGCAGGTCGGCCGCGCCGGCCAGCCAGGTGGTGGTGGTGCCGCCGGTATGCACGCCGAGCTTGTCCATCGTGCGGTCCACCGTCGGGAAGATGCCGAACACGCCGATCGATCCGGTGATGGTCGCCGGGTCGGCAAACACGCGGTCGGCCGAGGTGGTCACCCAGTAGCCGCCCGAGGCGGCGACGTCGCTCATCGAGATGACGACGGGCTTGCCGGCCGCGCGCGTGAGTTCGAGTTCGCGTCGTATCAGTTCCGAGCCGAAGGCGCTGCCGCCGCCCGAATCGACGCGCAGCACCAGCGCCTTGATGGCGTCGTCCTCGCGCGCCTTGCGGATGAGCTCGGACGTCGAGCGGCCGCCGATCGATCCCTGCGGCTCGTTGCCGTCGCTGATGGTGCCGGCGGCGACCACGATGCCGACCTGGCGCGTCCGATCGCCGGTCTCCGGCAGGTTGGCGCGATAGTCGTCGAAGGCGACCTGGCGGAAGGTCTTGTGCTCGGTATCGGGTTTGCCGCGCTGGATCATGAGGCTGCGCAGCTCGTCGCGCGTCTTGAGACCGTCGACCAGCTTCTCGTCGAGGGCGAAGCGCGCCATGTCGCCGCCGGTGGCGACCAGCCGGGCCGGGGCGGCATCGATCAGGCTGCCGATAGCGCCGCTGGGCAGGTGGCGCGCCGCCTCGACGTCGCCGGTGTACCCGGCCCAGGCGTCGTTGAGCCAGTAGGCATCGGCTTCGCTGGCTTCCTTCGACGGTGCGTTGAGCGTGTAGGGTTCGACGAAGCTCTTGAACTTGCCGGCGCGGAACACGTTCACCGTCACGCCGAGCTTCTCGAGCGCGTCGTGATAGTAGTTGCGGTAGCCGCCGAAGCCCGTCAGCACCACCGCGCCCATCGGGTGCAGGTAGATTTCATTGGCGTGCGACGCCAGGTAGTACTGGCGCTGGTCGAGCGACGAGCCCCAGGCGACGACCTGCTTGCCAGTCGCCTTGTAGCGGTCGATGGCCGCCGCGACCTCGCGCAGCTTGGCCATGCCGGCATGGCCCATGTCGTCGAGCACGAAGACGATGCGCGTGATCTTCGGATCGGCCGCGGCGCCATCGATGGCGGCGACCAGGTCGCGCAACTGCGTCTCGCGCTCCTCGCCGCCCAGCGCCTGGGCGAACTCGGCCTCGCGCGCGCTGCCGGTGAATTCCTCGACGATGTCGCCCTTGATGTCGATGACCAGGGCCGTGTCCTCGAGCAGCTTGAGGCGCGAACCGCCGGCCGCCAGCGCCAGCAGCACCAGCGCGGCCAAGAACAGGAAGATCAGGTTGACGACGAAACGCCGGGTGCCGTCGACGACACCGTAGAGGAAACCGAAGAACCGGCGGATGAAGCCGGGGCGCGATGAGGACATTTCAAACTCCATGACTGGCTGGCGCTCTGGGAGACGGACGCGAACACGCAAACCGGCGGGCGGCGCGGGCGCCGCCGTCGGACCGCGCAGCTTACTCGCCGTAGGTTACCCTGCCCGCCCGGCCCGCAAGCGCGCCGCCAGCGCGGGCAATTGCTTGACGGAACGGATGCGGGCGCCGACGTAGGCGCCAGCGGCCCGGCGCCGCGCGCCCGGCGCCGCCGGGCGGGTGACCAGCACCGTGGCAAAGCCGGCCGCCCGCGCGGCGCGCAGGTTCGCGGCGTTGTCGTCGACGAGCACGGCCTGCGCCCGGGCGGTGCGTCCGCCGATCCGCTCCCGCGCCAGCATCGCGCGGAACAGGGATAGCGCGGGCTTGGGGCGGTAATGGCCGTGCAACCGCATGTCCTCGACCGCGTAGCGGCGGGTGATGTGGCGGTGCAGGCCTATGCCGCGCAGCACCCGGCCGGCATAGTCGGCCGGCGAATTGGTCAGCAGCACCTTGCGCCCCGGAAGCGCGCGGCCCAGCAGCGCCAGGCCGCGCTCGGCGCGCAACAGCGCCATGACATCGAAATCGTGCGTCTCGTCGAGGAAGTGCCGCGCATCGACGCGGTGGTGGCGCATCAGGCCCACCAGCGTGGCGCCATAGCGCAGCCAGTAGTCCCGGCGCAGCCGGTCGGCGGCGCCGCGCGCCAGGCCCAGGTGCCGCTGCAGGTAGTCCGTCATGCGCGCGTCGATCGCGCCGAACACGGCGTGCGAGGCGTCGTGCAGGGTGTCGTCGAGATCGAAGAACCAGACCAGCGGGCGCGGCGCCCGGCGGGCCTCGCGCGGCGCCCGCGCGTTCAATTGCGCCGGATCATCGTGCCGACGCCCTGGTCGGTGAGGATTTCCAGCAGCAGGCAATGGTCGACCCGGCCGTCGATGATGTGCACGGAATTGACGCCCTTGCGCGCCGCCTCGATGGCCGAGGAGATCTTGGGCAGCATGCCGCCGGAGATCGTGCCGTCGGCGAAGAGCTCGTCGATGCGCTGCGCGGTCAGGCCCGTAATGAGATTGCCTTCCTTGTCGAGCACGCCGGGCGTATTGGTGAGCAGCACGAGCTTCTCGGCCGCGAGGGTCTCGGCGATGCCGCCGGCGACGATGTCGGCATTGATGTTGTACGACAGGCCGTCGGCGCCCACCCCGATGGGGGAGATCACCGGCACGAAGCCGTCGTTCTGCAGCGTCTTGACCACCGCCGGGTTGACCGACTCGATCTCGCCCACCTGGCCGATGTCGTGCAGCGTTCCGGGCGCCTTCGGGTCGGCCACCTGCAGGCGCCGGGCGCGCATCAGCCCGCCGTCCTTGCCCGTGAGTCCGACGGCCTGGCCGCCGAAACGGTTGATCAGCATCACCAGTTCCTGCTGCACCTGGCCCGCGAGCACCCACTCGACGATCTCCATGGTCTCGGCGTCGGTGACGCGCAGCCCGTGGAGGAATTCGGATTTCTTGCCGACGCGGCCCAGCGCCTCGTCGATCTGCGGCCCGCCGCCGTGGACCACCACCGGCTTCATGCCGACCAGCTTGAGCAGGACGATGTCGCGGGCGAAGCTCTCCTTGAGGCGCGCGTCGATCATCGCGTTGCCGCCGTACTTGACGACGATCGTGCGCCCATGGAAACGCTGGATATAGGGCAGCGCTTCGGTGAGGATGGCCGCGGTGAGTTCGGGAGGGTGTCTGGGACGGGTCATTGAGTGGCGGCTTTCGGGCGCGATTTTACCATCGCCACCGCACGTTCCCGCCGCGGCCCGCCCTCGCGGAGCCGTCGAGGCGCGCTAGGTGCGGCGGATGCGCACTTCGCAGACCGAGGTGACGCCCAGCAGCTGCCACAGCGCCGCGATGAGGACATTGACGTTGCGGAACTCGACCGAGACCCCCGACTGCTGCAGCTTGATCAGCTGGCCGAGCAGCCCGGTGGAGGCGGAGAAGGCGACGCGACGCAGCTGCCGGCACTCGACCGAGATATTGCGGGTCTCGCGCGAGGCGGCGGCCAGGCGGCCGAAATACTGTTCGCCGTCGCCGGCGATCTCGCCACGCCAGTCGAGCGGGTCGGGCGGGCGCCCCGCCGACGGATCGCCGCCGCCGGTTGCCCGGATGTTGGGCATGGGCGGCTCCCAGGAGGGTGGTGACACCTCGTAGGTGATGCAGTACTGGATGCCGGTTTCCTCGAAATCGGCCTGGCGGTCGAGCAGGCGCTGCACCTCGAGCAGCAGCATCCAGGCCGCATCGGAAGCGTCGCGCCGGCCCGGCTCGACCGAGGAGCGCAAGGCCACCAGCAGCTGCTCGGCGCCGCGCACCGTGAGCTCGTGGCTGGCGCGCTTGAAGGCATTGAAGACGCGCAACAGCAGCTCCGCGCCGATCAGATCGACGCTGCGGGTGGCGCTCACATCGAGCGTCAGCGCCGGATTGGTCATCGCCAGGTTCTTGAACTCTTCCAGCGGCTTGACGATGCCCGCGTCGATCGATTCGGGCAGCGCGACCACCGGCGTGTTGCTCACGGCAGCGGGGGCGGCACGCTCGCCGTCCGCGTAATTGATCCAGGCGGGCGCCGGCGCATTGAAGCGCAAGCCGAACTGCGCCGACAGCTGTTCGTAGGCGGCGCGGTCGTTGCGCTGCTGCAGCAGTTCGAGGAGCATGAGCCAGCCGCGCTCGGTGACCGGGCCGAGCGACTCGGCGATGAGCGCGGTGCGCAGGCCGCTCTCGGCCGCGTGGTCCTGGCGATTGGCGAAGAGGATCGCGGTTTCGTCGAGGGCCGACGACGAGCCGCCGTTGACCTCGATGGCGTCGATGCTGCCGGCCAGGATCTCGCTGCCCGGATCGAAGGCGTCCTCCTCGGCCTGCGCGGCCTCGGCGCGGCGCGCGCTCGCCGTCGCGGCCGACGCCGGCGCCGGCGTGGGCGCCGGAGGCGGATCTTCCGGCTCGGGCGGGGGCGGCGCCGCCTCCACCGGAACGGCGTCGCTCGGCAGATCGATGGCGGCGGCCAGTTCGGCGGGGGTCTTGCGCGGGCGCAGGAAATCGCGCGCCATTTCCGATTCGATGGCGTCGATCTTGGCCGCAGTGGCCATGGCCAGGTTGCGCGCGATCTCGCGATCGGGAATGGCGTTTTCGGTAACGGCGAAACCTCCGCCGCCACTGCTCGGTTCGGAATTGGATGGGCGGTTGAGCGAGCGATTGACCGTGCCGCTCAAGGGCCGCCCGACGGGCTTTTGCTCGGGGCGCCCAGCGCGCGCGCCAGGGGTACCGGTGCTCGTTCGCCCCGAACCGCTCTTGGGATCCTTCTGGTCTTTCTTGAAAAACGAGAAAACCACGTAGTGTCCTGACGCTAGATTTGCCCACGGGTGCACCGCCGCCAAGCGCGTGCTCCGGGAGGCCGGCGAACACGCGACGGCCGGCGAGTTCGCTCCGACCAGCGCGCGCTTACGAGGCGCGCCCCCCAAGGGCCGCGACCCTGAAAAATCGCCGATGGCGCTCAGGGCGGCAATGCCAGCGCCGGGATGTGCAAAGTGAATATATCAATTATCCCGGCTTTTATTCACTGGAAGGGCGGGCATGCGCCCCCCTGTTTCGGGCTTCAGCCCCCCAAAAAGGATTCATTTGAGGCATCGGACGAAGCAAGTGGCCACGCTCGGCTAAAATAGCGCATTCGGACGCAGAAAGCCGGGGGCAAGGCATGAATTCGACAGCCACGACGGTGGGCACCTACTTGCGGGATCTGCCACCGGATCGCCGGGTCGCAATGGCACGGGTTTGCAGCATGATCCGCCGGTCGGCACGGGGGGTCCGGGAGAGCATGCGCTACGGTCTGGCCTTCTACGAGCTGGACGGCCCCTTGTTCGCACTGGAGTCCGGGCGACGGCATATGTCGCTGTACGTCGCCGAGCAGGAAGTCGTTGTAAAGCATAAGGAATCCCTGCCGGGCGTCAATGTCTTGCGCAGCTACGTCAAGTTCTCCGACCTGAACCGCCTGCCGCTCGATATCGTCGAAAAGATCGTCCGGGACTCGGTCGCGGCGCGGCGGACCCGGGCCTTGCAAGGCTCCCTGCCGACCCAGGCCGAATTGCTCAAGCTCTGGGCCATCAAGGAGGAGGCGGTCCAGGTGCCGGTTGCGGCCGCCAAGTCGGCCCCAAGCGCCAAGCCCGCCGCCAAGAGCGCGCCGGTCAAGGCAGCGAAGGCGGCCAAGGCGCCAGCAGCGACCGGCGCGGTGAAAGCCGCCAAGGCCGGCGCGCGCCTGGCCGCAGCGGTGCCCGCGGCGCGCAAGGCCGTTGCCGCCGCGAAGCGCTAGGCGCGCCTGCACCGAACGCAGGGCGAGCCCATGCCTTTGCCCAGCCGCCGCCGGTTCCTCGCGCTCGCGCTCGGCGGCGCCGGTCTGCTGGCAGGCTTGCACGCGCAGCCACCGGCCCGCACCACGGTGCAGTGGCTGGGGCAATCGGCGTTTCGCATCACGACGCCCGGCGGCAAGTCCATCCTGATCGACCCGTTCATCACCGGCAACCCGAAAGCGCCGGCCCGGTATCGGCGGCTCGACGCCATTGCGCCGGCCGATCTCATACTGGTGACGCATGGCCACGCCGACCACCTCGGGGACGCTCCGGCGCTGGCGCGCCGCGACAACGTGCCGATCATCGCCCCGGCCGGCCTGGCCGACTCGCTGGCCGCGCTCGACATCGTGCCGCCCGAACTGGCGCCCCGCATGAACAAGGGCGGCACCGTGGAACCGCTGGGTCCCGGCATCCGGATCACGATGGTGCACGCGGAACACAGCTCGGAGCTGGTCTGGAAGAACCCGGCCAGCGGCAGGATGGAGGTGCATGTCGGCGGCGAGCCGGTCGGCTTCATCATCGAGCTCGAGGACGGCTTCCGCATCTATCACATGGGCGACACCGCGCTGTTCTCCGACATGCGCCTGATCGCCGAGCGCTACCACCCGGACCTGGTGCTGATACCGATCGGCGGCCACTTCGTCATGGACCCCGCCGATGCCGCCTACGCGGTGCGCGAGTGGCTCAAGCCCACCTGCGTGATTCCGATGCATTACGGCACGACGCCGCTGCTCAAGGGCACGCCCGAGCAGTTCCGCGCGGCGCTGGGCGACTTTCCGACGCGCGTGCTGGCGTTGTCGCCGGGCGAGTCGGCGACGTTCTGAGCGCGAAAAAAACGGGGGGCCAAGGCCCCCCGCCACGGCTGCAGCGCGGCCCGCGTCAGTTGAGCGTGACGTTGAGGCCGGTGGCGCTGCCGGTACGCAGATCGGCAAAGCCGCTGAAATCGATGCGCTTCTTCGTGCCTTGCGGGTTGGCCGAGTTCCAGACGCGCGCATACAGGTAGTAGTAGGCGCCGGGCAGCGACTTGGCCGCCGAACCGCCGGGCAGGTTGCCGATCGTGAAGCTGCCGCCATTGGTCGCCAGCAGGTTGTTGATGGGCAGCGTCTGGATGATGGTGCCCATGCGCACGACCACCAGGTAGCCCGAGTCGTAGGTGCCGGCAACGGCCTCGCTCACGTTGCCGGAGATCGAATCGGCGCTCGCGACGGTCGGATCCACGGTGAGGGCCGGCAGCGTGAAGCTGGCGACCGCGGGCTGCGCCACCGGCAGCAGCGGGTCGGACGTGGCCTCGGTGCGCGAGTAGTCCGGAGCGGACGCGAACACCAGGAAGCCGCCATTGCCCTGCACCGGCGTGTTGGCCACCAGCGTCGGCGCACCGCCGCCGACATAGCTGCCGAGCTGCAGCGGACCGGTGGACAGCGGCAGGTTGTCGGTGAATATCCCGGTGAACGGATTGACGTGGCGGTAGCGCACTTCGTAGGGCACCTCGTTGGCGCTGATGCTGCTGACGGTCTGGTAGACGTTGATCCAGCTGCCGGTGGGCGCGAGCGGCGCCGACGCATTGGCCACGTACTCGGTGTCCAGCGTCAGCGGCAGCGGCGTGCTCGACAGGATCGTCGGGTTGCTGCTCGGCGAAGTGCCGGCCGTTACCGGGACGTTGCGCACCAGCACCGTATCCATGTTGCGGCCGCGCACCAGCACATCGACCGTCGTCGATGCCTGGCCGGCGGGCACGCGCAGCGGATACAGCGTGAACGTGCCGTCGGCGCGTATCGTCGTGTAGCGCGTTGCCATGTGGTAAGTGCCGTCGGCGCTGAGCTGTTCGGCCTTGATGACGAGGTTGTAGGCGCAGTTCGTCGGCGCCGCCGCCGCCGCGCTGGTGCACAGGTTCGCGGTCGCCACCGATCCGGTGACCGCGCCGACCTCGGACAGGTCGAAGTACTTCAGGTTCGGCTTGAGCGTGTAGGCGTTGTTGCCGCCGTGGATGAAGCGCACGACGTCATGGCCGACATCGAAGTCGAGCACCAGGTTGAGCGCGGCGCTGGCGCTCACCGTGAACGTGCCGTTGATGCCGATGCCCTGCACCGGCGCCGGGATCTCCAGCGGCGCGAAATGGCTGCCGCTCGTGTCCGTCCAGTCGACCTGGTCGTTGTAGGTGAGGCCGGCGGCCTGCGCGACGCTCGACAGCGGCGCATTGTCCGACACCAGCACCAGCCGGATCTGCTGATACGTGCCGACCGGCAGGGTCAGGCCGTCGAACACGGGGGCGAGGCTGCCGTTGTTCAGCGCGGCCAGGTCGACCGACACGGGCGTCGCCAGCGGGTACTTGAGCCAACCCGGATCATCGGCGGCAACCGCATTGCTGGTATGGAAGCGGATCTCGCGGATCGTGACCCAGACGTGATCGAAGTCGGTGGTCGGGGCATCGGTGACCTGGACATTGACCATGCCGGTCGGGGCTGCGGACGACGCGGACGCACCGCCACCGCCGCCGCCGCCGCAGGCCGACAGCACGGCGGCCGCTCCGAGGCCGGACAGATATAAGGCAAAGCGCATGCTTTTCATTGCTGACTCCTGTTTGCATTGCATAGACGGATGGTTCGGGTCCACTTGGCGGCCTGCCATCGATGCAAGCCCTCTCCCCAAGCACGCAAGCAGTTTAGGAACGCGCTCGCCGGCAGAGCTAGCCTGGAAAATGCAAGAACCGTAACAATGTGTGCGGGCGCCGCCGTCGCGCCCATTGGGGGAAGCGGCGCCGACCGCTAGTGCGGCGCGAGGATTTCGCCGAGCAAGTCGCGCGTGCCGCGCGCGCGCTCGAGGCGCGGATAGCGCAGGCCGCCGTGGTAATCGACGGCAACACTCCGATACATGTCGCCGTCCCGGACCAGCAGCGCGATCGGCGCGCTGCCGGCCTGCGCCGCCGCCACCGCCTGGCGGAGCAGGTCCGGACGGTAGCTGCGTCCGTTGACCGCCACGAGCGCGCTGCCCGGCGCCAGGCCGGCGGCGAAGGCCGGTCCGTCCCAGGCCACGCGCGCGATGGTGCCGTCCCGCGCCACCGCCAGGCCGATCGAATCGACGAGGCTGGTGACCTCGGCCAGTTCATCGAGCGAGCGGGCGTAATCGCCGGGCCGATCGGCAAACGACAGGCGCCAGCCCGATCCGTCGACGCCGTCGAGAACGCCGCCGTTGTCGTGGGTGTCCAGGCGCGCGCGCAGGAACCCGGCCCAGTCGGCATGCACGATGCCGTCGAGCGCCTGCACCACGTCGTCGAAGCCGTACAGTTCGGGCGCCATGCGCCCGTCGTCGACGCCGAAGAAGGCGCGCGCGAAATCGTCGAGCGAGCGCCGGTCGCGCGTGAGCTGGCGCAGCTTCACGTCGACCGCCAGCCAGAGCAGCGATCCTTCGTCGTAGTAGTCGGCACCGCGCTGCCAGTCGATCCAGTCCTTGCGCCCGGCCGAGCGTGCGATGACCGGCTCGTTGGTGGTGTCCTGCAGGTTGCGCCAGGCCCGGCCGCTGCGCTCGGTGGCCGCCGCCGCCTGCCAGGCGAAGTTGGCCCGCGCGGCCTCCTCGCCGACGATCCCGCTGCGGGCGGCCAGCACCTGGCCCCAGTAGTTGGTGAGACCCTCGTAGACCCACAGCAGGCTGTCCTGCATCGGCGCGTTGTAGCCGGCGGTCCACAGGTCGCGGGGACGGCGGAACTTGCCGTTCCAGGAGTGCGTGAACTCGTGCGGCAGCAGCGTGCGCACCGCCAGCGAGCGATCGCCATCGAGGAAGTAGCCGCGCCGCACGCCGATCTCGCTGGACTGGTGATGCTCGAGGCCGCCATGCAGGCCGAACAGATCGTCGACCACGAGAATGAAATCGTAGTGCCCGTAGTGGCGCGCGCCGAACAGCGCGAGCGCCTGGCGCACCATCCGCACATAGGGCTGGATCTGTTCATCGGTGGGCGCGATCTGCGCGGCCTCGTTGGCGAGCAGGTGCAGCAGCACCGGATGGTCCGCATCCGCATCGAGGACGATGTGGCGCACCAGCGGCGCGCCGTAGAGCGGCGAGTCGACCAGCATCTCCAGGCTCAGCGGCGGGAAGCACCGCCGTTGCGCCGGCGCGGACGGGGCGGCCGTCGCAACGGCGTCGGCCGCGCGCGTCGCCGCACTGGTGGCGGTCTCGCGCAGGGCGCTGGCCACGTCCCAACCGGCCGGCAGGATCACGGCCGGTTCGACGAGGATGTCGGACGCCGCGCTGCCTGCCGGGTAGAGCAGCAGATTGCGCCAGTTGACCGCCAGCAGGTCGTGCATGACCTGGTTGTCCTCGGTGTCGCGTGTGGACGACAGATACTCAAAGGCGATATTGAGCACGCTGGCGCCCGCCGGTATGGTGGTCCGGAAGGTCTCTACGCTGGCCGGGTCGCGCTGCCAGTCGACCGCCACCGTGCCGGAAGGCGCGGCCAGTTGCATGCGCAGGCCGGCCAGCCGCGCGACGTTGCCCGCCGGGCTGTGGGTGCCGGGAATCCAGTGCGGGAACTGCAGCGTCAGCGGTCCCGGGCGCACCGGCAGGGCCTCGCGCACGCGCAGCAGGCGGTGGTCGATATCGGTGGCATCGACCTCGAGCACGATGGCCGCCGGGTCGGCGCCGGCGCTTGTCTCGCTCGCACGGGTCGTGAGGCCCAGCGCCGCCAGCACCAGCGCAGCGGCAAGGTGGCGATGGCGCCCACGGCGCCGTCGATCGGCTGAAGTCAGGCAACGGCCGGGCAAGACCCCCATGACGGCACTCCCTGGATACGCGGCTGCGGTCCGGTTCGGGCGCCGGAATCCGGCGGCATCCTACCCCGCCTCCGGGACCAACTCTGCGGGCGTCCTTAGATCTTCGCGCATTGGAAAAGTTTCCCGCGCACCGCTATTGTGCAGTCTTGGTGCACATATCCCGGCTTTGGTGCAATCCGTGGTGCCACTTTACCCCCCGAGAAATTTGCTTCCTTCATATCAATGGCTTAGCCATTGGCATGCCAATTGCTACATAAGCGTTGCAAGAACCTGGCAATAGAACTGAACGACTTTTAATTAAATATAAAAGGAGCGAAATGTTTAATCGCAAACTGGCAGTGGCGGGAATGGCCGCCTTGGTAGCACTTCCCCTCGTCGCACTGGCGGACGACACACCGGCGCCCGCCGCGCCAGCCGCACCGGCTGCGCCCTCCACCCCCCTGGCGAAGCTGCTCGACGCCTCGGGCATCACGGTGAGCAGCTATCTCGACCTGGCCTGGTCGCACGCTTCGAAGAACATCGATCCGGCCTCGGGCGGCGCTTCGGACCGCGTGTTCGATTCGCAGAACGACTCGATGACCCTGCACCAGGCAGGCCTGCAGATCGCCAAGCAGCCGAAGGAAGGCTTCGGCGGCCTCGTCAACTTCACGGCCGGCAAGGACGTGCAGGTATTCAGCTCCTACCCGTTCAACACCGGCAGCCCGGTGGGCGGCAGCCAGTTCGACGTCACCCAGGCCTACGGCCAGTACGCCACCGGCGCCCTGACCGTCATCGCCGGCAAGTTCGCGACCCTGCAAGGCACCGAAGTGATCTGGGCGCCGAGCAATAACAACTACTCGCGCTCCATACTGTTCGGTGCCATCCCGTTCACGCACACGGGCGTGCGCCTGACCGACGTGGTCAGCGACACCGTGACCGTCATCGGTGGCGTCAACAATGGCTGGGACCAGCTGTCCGACGCCAACACGTCCAAGACCATCGAGCTCGGCGCCATCTTCACGCCGATCAAGCCGCTCACGATCACGGTTTCGGACTACGTCGGCAAGGAACCGGTCTCGGGCACGCAGGGCGCGCGCAACAGCTTCAACATCGT
>Ga0181525_10000661_pt1 | contig 29993 bp, 35 predicted proteins | sample PEATcosm2014_Bin_48_FD_121100 | JGI IMG/M metagenome (GOLD analysis project Ga0181525, IMG submission 121100) | Peatland microbial communities from MTU Mesocosm Facility, Houghton, MI, USA - PEATcosm2014_Bin06_10_metaG | ecosystem: Environmental > Terrestrial > Soil > Wetlands > Peat | place... | reverse complement strand
TTGTCATCAAGGACACGCCGCATCCACGCCGGCTCACTTGGCTCGCCGAAGCGCGCGCTTACGTGGACGAAGCGATGAAGGTGAGCCGCCCGGCGCCGTGGCGCGAGGTGTGGCACCGGCTCAAATCGGTGACCAACGAAGAAGACGCCATCGAAGCGATCGGCGATTTGCGCGAGTTGCTCGCGGACGAAGATCTGCTTCTGCCGTCAGCCGACGCATAACCGCATCCCCGCTAGTGTGTGGCGGTTCAGAAGTCCGCACCATTATTGCCGCGGGCCTCGTCGTGCGGACTTCTGAACCAAAGCCACACCAAATCAATAAGTCGCTAGTGTCCTTTCGATTCCGAAGTTCGCAAACGAGCGTGCCGCATAATCATGCGAACTTCGGCATCGGGACACTAGCCGGCCTCGCCTTCCGCCGGCGGAATCCGCATTTCGTGGAAGCGGCGCTCGATCATGGCGTAAACCTCGCGCACCAGAATATGAGTCGCGACTTCGTTCTCGGTGCGGCCGAGTTTTCCAAGCGTCGCCAGCAAAGCCAGATAATTGAAGGTTTCCAGCGGCAACGTCAGGCTGAGCGCCTTCGCTTCGGAACGGTTTTCGGGTCGTGCCATACGCTAACGCCTCGGATTATAACTTGGTTATAATAGCGTTAAAACTATTGGCAGACGACTCGAATCATGTAAATTTCCTGGTCGGCGAAGGTTTTTCGCACACAAGCTTAAGAGCCGCGGCCAACTGGCGAAAGCGGTAAAAGCGGCGAATCTGCAATCACTTGGGCGCTGATGCGGCTTTAGTGATCGAGGGCGCTTGCGCGTCCGCGAGCATGGGCATGCGCGCCTGAAGAACGCCTGCGGCTCTTGAAAGCGCTTGTTGCTCAAAACCTTCGCTCAGTTCGGCGGCCCAGTCCGGCCGCAGCGTATAAGGAGGCAACTCATGCCAACCGCGACTATCGAAAGGACTTGGACAACGGAGCGCATCGACCAGCTCAAAAGCTTTGTCGGCGCCGGGCTGACCTGCAGCCAGATCGCCGCCGAAATCGGCGTCACCCGCAACGCCGTGATCGGCAAAATCCACCGCCTTGGCTTGGGGCCGGGGCGAGCCGCGGCCATGCCGGATCGGCCTTGCCCTCCGCGCCTCCGGCGGCCGCGGCTTCGCAGCCAACGCGCGCTGCTGCGTCTTGTCGGTGAGGCGCCCTCGATCGCCGCGGATGCAGTCTTCGCGGCTGTGACAGTCGACAGCCCGCAAAGCTGCTCGCTGATCGACTTAGCGCACAACAAATGCCGGTGGCCGCTCAACGAACCGGGCGCTGCGGGCTTCGCATTTTGCGGCAACGACCAAGCGGCAGGCTTTTCCTACTGCGGGAGTCATGCCCGCATGGCCTATCGGCCTTCGGCGCGGCGTTAGCTCTTCACTCCTCCGGCTCGGTGGTGAAAAACAGCGGGTAGCCTTTTTGCTTGCCGAGCTCGGTGGCTTCCTTGGCCTTGGTTTCGGCGACGTCGCGGGTAAACACCGCGATCACGCAGGCGCCCTTCTGGTGCGCGGTCATCATCACCCGATAGGCCTGCTCCTCGTTCATGCGGAACACGGCTTTAAGCACCATCACGACGAATTCGCGTGGCGTATAATCGTCGTTGAGCAGGATCACCTTGTAGAGCGGCGGCCGCTGCGTCTTGAGCTTGACCTTGGTGCGCGGCTTGACGAGAGTCTTGTCGTTCATCGCTTCACGCTCCGCGGCGAAAAAGCCTTGCGAGTGAGCTCCGGCGAGTTGGCGCGACTATAACGCGCTCAGCATCCGGCTCCCAGTCTTGAATGCGCGCCGAAGGCTCGGCGCAGCAGGCCGGTTGCCGAGCCTGCCAGCGATCCGTTATGGAACGTTACTAATTTGCGTGGCGTTGACCGCCACAACCCGGAGGGACGCCATGAATATTGTCTGGATGATTATCATCGGCTTTGTTGCCGGCCTCATCGCACGCTTTCTGGCGCCGGGGCCGAACAACCCCGCAGGTTTCATCCTCACCACGCTTCTCGGCATCGCCGGTGCCTTCGTCGCCACCTTCATCGGCCAGGCGGTCGGCTGGTACGGTCCGGAGCAGGGCGCGGGCTTGATCGCGTCCGTTGTCGGCGCGGTCGTCGTCCTCTTCATCTGGCACCGGCTCGTGGTTGCCCACATCATTGGCGACCCGGGCGCCCGCTGATCTTGGGCCGCTCGAGCCAGCATATCTTTCGAGCTTAACGACCGATCGATCGGCGCTGCACACTCGCAAAACGCGATGCACGGCGTTCGACCACCACCGCGCGCGGGGCGCCAACGCGGCCGATCACGGTCACGCGGTTAACGTCTTTGCGCTGCCCCATGCGCAGCACGACACGGCGGGCCTCTTCGACCGAAATTTCCATAAGCGAGGCGACGATCTCAACCTGCTCCTTAGCGTCCTCGGTCAATCCCTGGGCCGCCACGACGGCTTCCTCTATGGTCGGCGGATCGCGCCGCACCCGCCGCATCCCGTCCTTGGTTTCCCAAACATCGATCATGTCTGCACCTGCGCCTGTTTTGCTTTGAGCGTTATTATCGGTGTTCTACCGCAACGCAGCAAGAAAATTGTGCAATGCACTCATGCCGAATCCACAGGCCTGTTTTGCTCCTTGCTAAGGGGGGCCGCCGCGGGCGCGCTAGCTCCGTGGCGGCATGTCGGCAAACAGGACGCCGCCCTTGCCTTTGGCAGTCTTCGGCGTTTCGACCAGCGAAATCGTCACCGCTTCCGCTGGTGCGCCGATGTTCTTAACCACGGCATCGGTGATGTCCTTGACCAGCGCGCGCTTGGCATCGAGCGAGCGGCCTTCGATGAGATAGACGATGACTTCGGGCATGAAATTCCTCCGCGCATTTTCCGGCTTGCAACATCAAGACCGCAAACCGCGGCCGGTGCGCGCTTGCTTCACTTGTGGCTTCGTCTATCGGAACTTCGTGGGGTCGCACAAGACCGTCAGCCTTCACAAGCGGCGGGTCTTTTTGACTGCCGGACATCGATCCGGAAAAGTGGAAGCGGAAAAAGCTAATTCTCGCCGCGGAAACCGAACGGCCGCAACAACGCCAACGGCCCACGCGGGAAACGCAGCCCCGTCGGTTTGGCTGCCGGCTTTTTCTGTGCGGCCGGATTCTGCGCCGCCGCACCATCCGCCGCAAGCGGTGCTTGAATACCAGGTTGCGCGGGCGGTAAATCCGTTATCCGCGGCGACTCCGCGAGCACCGCCACGCTGAACGAATGCTGCGTTGTCGAAGTCGTCCCCGAGTCGTTGGCAGTAGATCCTTTTGGCGCGCTCGCCAGCGGCGCCACAGTCGGCCGAGCCAAAGCAGTCTTCGCCGCGACCGGCTGTAGCGTCGATCGTGCTTGCTCGCCGGCCGTGGGCACCGCCGCCATTTTTACCGGCGCCGTTTCTGGTGCAGGCGCAACACTCACCGGCACCATGGCGCGCGCCGCAACGGATTCTTCCGCTTCGGGTCGATCCAGGAGCGAAAACACGACCGCAGCGCTCGCTGTGGCGCCGACTGCGACCGCAACCACAGCAATACGTGCCGTTTGCAGAAAGCTCGGCGCCGGAGTGGCGTAACCCCATTCCGGACTGAAGTTGCCGGCGTGACGCATCGATATCTCCAGGCGAGCCGAGGGCCGCTCACCCTACCGCCGACCCTGCGCATCAAACGTAACGCCCGTGGCGAAGTTCCGGCGCTTCAGCAGAATAGCTAGCGTTCATCAAAGACCCCCGCAAGACACGAAGGCCCGATAACAGGCAAGCTGTTGAAAACACACAACACTACGTAAACCAGCGATTACGTCAAAAGACCGACCTTATGAGGCACGAACAAAGTCGGCCGGCGGGCGCGGAACGATCTCTTCCTCTTCACCACCGACGCGATCGCCAATGGTGCCGAACCAAGTGGGGATGCTGCCAATCGCCGACACCGCGCGCTGCGTCACGGCAATAACGCGGTCCTTGATGCCGATGGTCTTGGCAAGAAGCGTATCGTCATCGCGCGCGACCGGCTTCGCGGACTCACTCTGCAGCGCTTGAGCGCTCGGCAAAGCGGCTTGCGGCGCTTGCGCGATTACGAGCGGCGGTAGCGAAGCACCAACGACCGGGTTCTTGCCCCGCGGCGCCGTCTTCACCGCCGAAACCGCAACCGCCGATGGCTGGGCCACCGTCGGCTCGGATTGGTCCGGCCCGGCACCCGGCTTCGACGCGGCGCCGTCGGCGGCCAGTTGCCGCTTTTCATTCGCCAGATGCGCTTTAAGGTAATTCGCGACCAGCGCGTGTTCGTCGTCCAGCATCTGCATCATTTGGGTTGAGGCCGGAGCGGCGGCAACGGCCGCCGTTTGCGGCACCCTGCCAAGCCCATAGTGACTCAGCAGAAAGCCACCAATCAGGCTCGCCAAGGCTGCAGGCAGGATGTCGTGCACAAGCTTACTGAGGAAACGCCGCAGCAACGGCATAGTGTTGCGCATGGCCCTTTTCTCCCCGTCGGCATCGCTGATTTTTCAAACGGGCGACTGAATTTCAAACACTTGTTCTAGGCGCTGGCAAGCCCGGAAAAAGGAAATTTTGCGGCAGGCTCGGGGATTTCCCGCGAAACCCTAGCTTTTAGGCCGCGTGCGCCAGCCCGGCGAGCGCCCAGGCGGTCAGCAGTCCGGCAAGTTCGTCGACAGCCGCCTCGTCAAGAACGAGCGAAATCGGCGGGTTGGCGAGCTGCTCGCGGTTGCGCAGGAAGACGCTGCATTGGCCGACCAGCCAGACCGCGGCAAACATCAGCGTGCGCTCGTCTGCCGCCGGTATGAAGCGGCGAACAAGATCGACAGCAAGTCCCATGAACGGCGCCGCTTCCTCGCTGACGAGCTTGCGGTACACCCCCGTCGGCCGCACCGCCTCCCAATTGAATATACGAATATGCCGGCTCAGCTCGTCGCGCGCCAACAGCGGCCGCAATTGGTGGCGGACGAATTCGGCCAGCGCCTGTTCGCGCGGCACGGTCCGCATCTCCTGCGCATGGCTCAGCTGCTGCTCGGTGAGCGCGCGAAACGCCGCGCGCAGCACTTCGCGGTAAAGCCCGTCCTTGCCGGCGAAGTGGTAATTGATGGCCGCCTGATTGACGCGGGCTTTGGCGACAATCGCGCGGATGCTGGTGCCGTCATAGCCGTTCTCGGCAAATAACCGCTCAGCCGCCTTGAGGATGCGCTCGCGGGTGATTTCGGACGGTCGTGTCATGCATTTAGGCCTTAGCGCAGTTTTTCAAACCCTCGTTTGAATCCCCATAAGCGCTGTGCGGCGGGAATGCAAACGCGGCGACAGCGGCCCCCGCTCCGCGCAACGCCAACCTGTGCCGGCGGGCGTGATCGGGCGCGAATGACTGCGCCGCCGTGCCCGGCTATCTTAGCCTTCATGAGCGAACAGCATCGCATCGAAGGTTACGCCATCGTATCCGCCAACGGCATGATCGCCGATGCCGACGGAGTGATGCCGCCGGCGATCCGCAATGATGCGGACCAAAAATTTCTGCAAGCGGAGATGGACCGGGCGGCGGTGCTCGTGCATGGACGCCATTCGCATGAAGGCGGGCCCCGCGCGGCAAGCCGCAAGCGCCTGGTCGTAACGCGACGGACTAAATCGCTGGCGCCCGACCCGGCATATCCGAACGCGCTCTTGTGGAATCCCGCCGGAGCAACGCTGGAAGAGGCGGTCGCCGCGATCGGCGCGGGCAGCGGCATCATCGCCGTCATCGGCGGCACGGACGTGTTCGGTTGGTTTCTGCCGCGCTTCGACGCGTTTCACCTGACGCGCGCGGAGCACGCCAACATTCCAGGCGGGCGGCCGCTATTCCCGCCGACGACCCCGCCAGCGACCCCTGAGGATGTCTTGAGCCGCCGCGGACTGCGTCCCGGTCCGCGCCGCGATCTTGACGCGGCCGCCGGCGTGACGCTAACGACGTGGTCGCGGCCATAGTTGATCGCGTGGCCGCGGATTCGGTAGTATTTTTGCGCCATGATCATGGGTCCGACACGCTCCGCCAAACGCGCCACCGGACAAAACGTCCTCGACTATGAAATCGTACAGGAGCAAACGGCCACGCTCGGCCGCCTCGGCCGCGCACTCGAGGCGGCGCTGGCCGCTCTCGCCCATTTCGATCTGACACAGCCTGAACGCGAGGCAGGCGATGGATGCGTCCCGATGCGGGAGGGTCTGGTCCAGAACGCAAGTCACGCGTTGTGGTGTTTTCTTATCCAGCGTGAAGTGTGCGGACTGCGGGACCAGCGGTTAATACTGCGTGAATATCGCGTCCCCACCGAGGTGCAAAACCGCATGGGCGTCTTTGGCGCCGCCTCGCCGACGCGCGGCGCCTGAAAAGCGGTTTTACGAAAGCTTAATCGGGTCCCCGCGCACTCTGCCTCAAGTCTTTCTTCATTGTTCTAACGTCATTGTTACCGCTGTATTCCTGGCGGCGGCGCCATTTGCATGATGCGAACTCTCCCGCTTATCGACGAGCTTGAGGCCGCGCTCAGTTCCGGCACCAACTCCCGTCGTATTGAGATGCTGACGCGCATCACCGACCTGTTTGTCGGTGGCGCCACGCGCTATTCGGAAGAGCAGATCGGCATCTTCGACGATGTCATGGTGCGTCTGGTCAGCACTATCGAGGCCAAGGCCCGCGCCAAACTTTCGCATCGGCTTGCAGCGATCGCCAATGCGCCGGCGAATGTTATCCACATGCTCGCCTTCGATGACGACATCGACGTAGCGCAGACCGTCCTGCAACAGTCGGAACGCCTCGATGACCCGACGCTGGTCGTCAGCGCCACCACCAAGAGCCAGCAGCATCTGTTCGCCATTTCCCTGCGCCGGTCGCTGAGCGAAGCGGTCACCGACGTGCTGGTCGAGCGCGGCGATCGCGACGTGGTCCATTCGGTGGTGAAAAACGCGGGCGCGCGTTTTTCCGACGCCGGCTTTCGCATGCTCGTCGACCGCTCCACAGGCGACGACGATCTGGCGACCATCGTGGGCAAGCGCAGTGACATCCCACGCCCGCATTTTCTCGTGCTTCTCGAAAAGGCATCAAGCGCCGTCCGCGCACTGCTCGCCTCCGAGAACCCGGACGCGAGTTCGGCCATCGATGGCGTCGTCGCCGAGGTGGTCGGCGGCATTCGCGACGATGCTCGCAACTCCTCGCCGGACTTTGCCGCCGCGCAGGCCGCCGTCGAGCGGCAAAATCGCCTGCGCCGCATCGGCGAAGCCGAAATTTATCAATATGCCCGCGACCGCAAATTCGAGGAGACAGCGATCTCGCTGTCGCTGATGTGCGACACGCCGATCGACGTCGTCGAACGGGCGCTGCTCGATCCCGGCGCGGAGATCGTTCTGATCCTCGCCAAAGTCGCCGGGCTGTCGGCGACCACGACCAAGGCCATCCTGCTGCTGCGCGCCGCCGACCGCGGCATGTCGGCCAAAGATTTGGACCAGGCTCTGGCGAGCTTCAATCGGCTCCAGCCCGACACTGCCCGCCGCGTGCTCGGCTTCTTCCGCACGCGCGTCAAAAAGCCTGCAGGACCGATCGTTCCCCCGGCCGTGGCTGTAAACGGCTAGCCCCGGCGCAAAACGCGCCTTCGGGCAGCGATCTTAGTAGCCGCAATAGGCCGGCGATAGCGGCTGCGACCAGGCGCCGTTCGGATATTGATAGTAGCAGCCGCCGCGCCACCAATAATAACCGCCGGGACGGCGCTGTGCTTCGGCGGCTACAACCGCCCCGGTCGTAGCGCCGATCGCGGCGCCCGCGAGCGCTCCCGGACCCCGGCCGAACGCGCCGCCGACGATCGCGCCGAGCGTGCCACCGACGACTGCGCCGGCGACCGGATCCTGCGCGGCCGCGGGCTGCGCCGGCAACACCGCCACCAGCGCCAAAAGCATCCCGCCTCCAAGCGTCCGCATCATGTCGTTCTCCTTCGACGCACCGACCGCCGCTGACCGACGGCCCCGTCACAACGCGGTGCCTATTTCAGGGTCATACATAGCACAGGCGGGCGAAAATGTGACCCGATCTCGGGCGCGCCGCCCAAAGGCAAAGCGACATGCTCTTTGGGGCCGGATGTTTGCGGCGGCGCGAACGCCACAGCATTCTATGTTGGACAGCAAGGCTTCTCCACGCCTTCTCTTCAGTGGGCAGAACTCGACATTTTACCCGTCGCAAAGATGTTCTATAAGCTTGCCGGAAAAGCCTGTTTTGTCGCGGACAACGTAATCTTGGGGAGGAGAATGTCATGAAGCTCTACATGCATCCCGTATCGATGACGAGCCGCCCGGTCCGGCTGTTCATTGCCGAAAATAAGATCCCAGTCGAGGAAGTGGTCGTCGATCTGTTCACCGGCGAGCACACCAAGCCGCCTTACACCGAGCTGAACCCCAGCGCGCTGGTGCCGATGATCGAGGATGGCGACCTTCGCCTCACCGAAAGCTCGGCGATTCTGAAATACCTCGCCGACAAGATCGGCTCACCCGCTTATCCGAAGGATTTGAAGCAGCGCGCCAAGGTCAATGAGGTGATGGATTGGATCAACACCAACTTCTATCGCGACTGGGCCTACAATCTTTGCTACCCGCAGCTGTTCCCGAACCAGAAGCGGCGCAGCGATGAAGCGCAAGCGGCCACGATCGAGATCGGCCAGGAAAACTCAAAGCGTTGGTTGAAGGTCCTCAACGATTACTTCATCGGACCGAAAAACCAGTATCTCACCGGCAACCAGGTCACTATCGCCGATTATTTCGGCGTCTGCCTGGTAACCTTGGGCGAGGCGATCCGCGTCGATTTCTCGGCGTATCCGAACGTGAAGCGCTGGCTCGACAACGTGAAGAAGTTGCCGAACTGGCCGAAGATCAACGAAGTATTCTACGGCTACGTTGAATCGATCAAGCAGCAGCCGTTCCACGCCATCTGAAAACAGACGACAGAGGACTGACGAAAGACGACGGAAGAGGACAGAGGACAGCGGTTTCATCCGTCCTCTGTCGTCCGTCTTCTGTCGTCTGCTAATCCCATGCGCATGAGTATCGACCATATTCTGACCAGCCAGGCGGGAAGCTTGCCGCGTCCCGACGATCTGATTGAAGCGAACCGCGCGCGCGAAGCGGGCGAGACGACCGACGAGTCCGCCTTCCAGAAGACGCTGGCCGCGGCTGTCGTCGACGTCGTACGCCACCAAAAGAACATCGGCATCGACGTTCCCGGCGACGGCGAGTTCGGCAAATCCATGGGCCACAAGGTCAATTATCGAGCCTGGTGGAGCTATTGCTTCAACCGCATCGGCGGGCTTGATCTCGGCGGTCCCGGCCTCTACGAGACGCCGCCGAAGCCGTTGAAGCCCGGCGAAGTCGCGCTGACGAGTTTCGCGAACCGGCGCGACCGCAACAAATTCCTGCCGGTCTATAAGGAAGAAGTGACGACCGGCCCGGGCATGGCAAAATGGCCGGTGTGCGTCGCGCCGGTCTTCTACAAAGGCCAGGATGACATCAAGGCCGACATTGCCAATTTCAAAGCGGCGTTGAAGGCGAACGGCGTCGAGGAAGGCTTTATGACATCGGTGGCGCCGGCCAGCGCCGCGCGTTTTGCCAACGCCTATTACAAGACCGACGAAGACTTCATGTTCGCCATCGGCGACGCCATGCGCGAAGAATACAAGGCGATCGTCGATGCCGGTTTGATCTTGCAGCTCGACGATCCGGCCATCGCCGAGAACTGGGACATGATCAACCCCGAACCGACGGTGGCGGATTATCAGAAGTTCACGATGGTGCGCATTGAAGCGCTCAACCACGCCATCCGCGGGCTTCCCGAAGACCGCATCCGCTTTCACTTGTGCTGGGGCAGCTGGCACGGTCCGCACACCACCGACATCCCGATGCGCGACATTGTCAGCGTAATGCTGGCGGTGAAATGCCAGGCCTATTCGTTCGAGGCAGGCAACGTCCGCCACGAGCACGAGTGGACGGTGTGGGAGGATGTCAAACTGCCCGACGGCAAGATTATCCTGCCCGGCGTCGTCAGCCATGCGACCAACGTCGTCGAGCATCCGGAACTCGTCGCCCAGCGCATTATGCGCTTCACCAAGAGTATCGGCCGCGAGCGCGTCATTGCCGCAACCGATTGCGGGCTGGGTGGCCGCGTGCATCCGATGCTGGCCTGGGCAAAGCTCGAAGCGCTGGCCCAAGGCGCGGCGATGGCGAGCAAGAAACTGTGGGGCTGAAAGCGGCAGATAGCCGCCGCGTCACCGTCGCCCACTCTGACTTGGAGCACATGGATGCAACAAGCCGGTCACTTCCGCGCGGCTTTGGCGCTGCTTGCGCTATGCGCGCTGCCGCCGACAACGGCGACCGCGCGCGACGACACGAGCCTCGCTCTCGCCTATCGCACCATCGCCAGCAAGAAGTTCGTCGATCTCACCCACAGTTTCGGGCCGCAGACACCGGTCTGGTCCGGGTTCGGACAGGCGAAGTTCTCGCCAGCCGCCGATCCGAAGACGCACGATCCCTACACTATCCCCAAGGACGGCTTTCGCACCACATACTATGAAATGGTCGGTCAATACGGCACCCATGTCGATCCGCCGGCGCACTTTGCCGAGCACGGCATCACCATGGATCAAATTCCGCTCAAGGAAATGATCTTGCCGCTTGTCGTGCTCGACGATACGTCGTATCTGGCCGCCGATCCGAACCATGCCTTTTCGGTCGCCGATCTCAAAGCCTGGGAAGGCAAACACGGGCGCATCCCCAAAGGCGCTTTCGTCGCGCTGCGCACCGACATGTACAAGGATTGGGATGCCAATCCAGAGCGATTTAAGCGCAGCCCATTCCCGGCCTGGGCATTCGAGACCATAAAGTTTCTCTACGAGCAACGCCGCGTAACCGCGACCGGTCACGAGTCAATGGATACCGACACGACCGACAAGATGGACTCGGAAACCTACATCCTGCAACACGGCCATTATCAGATCGAGGTCATGGCCAATCTCGACCAAGTGCCGCCGACCGGCGCGCTCATCGTGGTGAGCTGGCCGAAGGTGCGTGACGGGCTCGGCTTCCCTGCCCGCGCATTTGCGATTCTTCCCTGAAGTTCGTGCTTTGTTGAAACAAAAGCCGGTCCGGAACGCGTCCGGACCGGCCAGGCGTTTAAGCTGCGTGGCGCTGCGTCTTCGTCCACGCATCGATCTCGCGCTCGGCTTCGCCTTTGCCAAAGCCGTAACGCGCCTGCAGGCGGCTGACCAACTCCTCGCGACGACCGCCGATGCGGGTGAGATCCTCGTCGGTGAGTTTGACCCAATTGCCCTTCACGCCGGCCTTAAATTGCATCCAATCACGCTGGATCTGGTCCCAGTTCATCAGTGTCTCCCAAGTTAAGGATGGAACGGATGATGTTGCGCCTCGCCCCCAGGGCGAACCGGGCGATCACTGCCCGACGGTGCGGCCGCAATTCGACGACATAGCGGTTATTCGGCGAACACTTCCGGTTTTGATCGCGCGAGAGCTAGCAAAATGTAAATGTAAACGCATACCCGCATGCTTGACGCCGGGCCGCCGCTCGCCGAAGAGACCAACATGGGATCGTCATCTCCCGCTTACGACGTCGCGCGGATCGCTCGCGATATCCGCTCAGGCGACCGTGCGATGCTGTCGCGCGCGATCACGCTGGTGGAAAGCAAGCGGCCGGATCATCGCCGTTCGGCCGCGGCGCTCACGCAAGCGCTGCTAGCGGCAACCGGCAAGGCGGTGCGCGTCGGCATTACCGGCGCGCCTGGCGTCGGCAAATCGACGACCATCGACGCGCTCGGTACGATGCTCACCGGGCAAGGCCATAAGGTCGCCGTGCTTGCGGTCGATCCGTCGTCGCGTCGCACCGGCGGCTCCATTCTCGCCGACAAAACCCGAATGGCGCGACTCGCCAACGACGCCAACGCCTTCATCCGCCCCTCCCCGGCGTCAGGAACGCTCGGCGGGGTAGCGGCGAAAACCCGCGAGACCATGCTGCTGTGCGAGGCCGCCGGCTACGACGTGGTGCTGATCGAGACCGTCGGCGTCGGCCAATCGGAAATCGCGGTTGCCGACATGACCGATTTTTTTCTGGCGCTGATGTTGCCGGGCGCCGGCGACGAATTGCAGGGATTAAAGAAGGGCGTCGTTGAACTTGCCGACATGATCGCGATCAACAAGGCCGACGGCGATAATGTGGTGCGCGCCAAAGCGGCAGCGGCGGAATACCGTGCCGCGCTGCATATTCTCTCGCCGCGATCGCCGAACTGGTCGCCGCCGGTGGTGACCTATTCGGCGCTCACCGGCGACGGCATCGCGGAATTGTGGACGCGCGTGCTCGACCACCGGCAAAAACTGACTGCATCCGGCGAACTCGCCGCGCGCCGCGGCGAACAGCAGGTGAAATGGATGTGGGAGATGCTGGAGGAGCGGCTGTTCGCACCGTTGCGATCCGATCGAACGCTCAAGGCGGCACTGCCGCGGATCGAGGCCGACGTCGCCGCCGGACGTCTCGCCGCGAACGCCGCGGCCGAGGAAATTGCCGACCTGCTCGGGCGATAGCGCATGATCAAAACCATGCGCGTCGTCTTGGCGGGTTTTGGACCCTTCCCAGGCGCACCCTTCAATCCAAGCGCAAAGCTGGTTAAGGCGCTTAAAAGCCGACGACGCCCGGCGTTTGCCGACGTAACACTGATCACGCACGTTTTTGCCACCAGCTATGCGGCCGTTGACGATGCTATGCCGAAGCTGTTGGCGCAGAAACCTGACGTGATCTTGATGTTTGGTCTCGCCGGCCGGCGGCGACATCTGTGCATCGAGATGCGGGCGCGCAATGCGTTCTCCGTGCTGTTCCCGGATGCCAGCGGTTGGCGGCCGCGGCGCGACACCATCGAGCCTCGCGGACCGGAGGCATTGCGTGGCGCGGCGCCTTTTGCCGCCCTGCTTCACGCCGCGCGCGGCACCCATTTCCCGGCTCGCCTATCCCGAAATGCCGGGCGATATTTGTGCAATTACGCCTATTGGCAGGCGCTCGACCGCGCCGGCCGGCGGGGCGGGGGCAGGCCGCTGGTGCAGTTCGTCCACATTCCCCCCGTCAGAGTACAACCGCGGTTACGGCGGCCCGGACGCCGGCCGCCGTCTTTCCACGCGCTAGTTGCAGCCGGCGAGGCGGTTTTGGTCGCGCTCATTGCCGCAAGCCGACGTTAACCGTCGCGGGCGAATAGTGCCTCTGCCCAGACCGAAAAGGTCTAGCGAGCGGCTTGTGCGCTTCCGTCGCGCACGGCGTGGAGCTTCAACGATGAGTATCGACCGCCGCCGTCTAATCGCGGCCATCGCCGCTGCCGGCGCCACCAGCGCCGCCAGTGAAGCCCGCGCGATGCCGCCGCGGGACGGCGTCCCGCGTGCCGAGATCGATGCCGTTTCGCTAGGCGTTCGTCCAAATGCCGCGGAAGATCAGACGCCGGCGCTCCAGCGCGCCATCGAGCAAGCTGCCGCTGGACGCGCATTGCTGCGATTGCCGGCCGGGAACTATCGTGCTGGCGCGCTGCAATTACCGCCTTACTCAGCCATTGCCGGTGTTGCCGGCGCAAGCCGCATCGTGATGTCCGGCGGCCCGTCGCTAATGCTGGCAGCCGGCAGCGACCACGTGGAGCTGCGTGAGCTTGTGCTCGACGGCGCCAACATTCCGCTTCCCGACCGCCGCGGCCTTTTGCATTTCGCCCAGGCGCGCGCCGTGCGCATCGCCAACTGCGAGATCGTCAACGCCGGCCGCAACGCCATCGCGCTCGAGTCGGTCGAGGGCGTGGTCGAAGGAAACAGCATCATCGGCGGCGACGTCGCCATTTTCTCGATCGATGCACGCGGTTTGCGCATCACCGGCAACACCGTTCGCGGCGCCGGCAACGGCGGCATTCTGGTATGGCGCTCGGCGCCGGGCGACAACGGCACGCTGGTGACCGACAACCGTATCGAAGACATCGCCAACAAATCCGGCGGTTCCGGAGAGCACGGCAATGCTATCAATATTTTCCGCGCAGGCAATGTCATCGTTCGCGGCAACCGCATCAAGAACGCCGCCTTTTCCGCGGTGCGCGGCAACGCGGCGTCGAATCTGCAGATCGTCGGCAACACCTGTACCGGCTTGGGCGAAGTGGCGCTGTATGCCGAATTCGGCTTTGAGGGCGCGCTGATCGCCGACAACATCGTCGACGGCGCCGCGCTCGGCGTATCGGTGACGAACTTCAACAAAGGCGGTCGGCTGGCGGTGGTGCAAGGCAACATCATCCGCAACCTCGTCGATCGCCGCCCGCCGGGCACCGATCCGAACGACATCGCCGGCGTCGGCATCGGCATCGAAGCCGACACCGCCGTCAACGGCAACGTCATTGAAAATGCGCCGAATGTCGGGATCGCCGCCGGCTGGGGCGCTTATCTGCGCGACGTCTCGATCACCGCGAATGTGATCCGCAAGGCTGACTTCGGGATCACGGTGTCCGTTGCGCCCGGCGCCGGCGCTGCCGTCATCGCCAACAACCTGATCTCCGACGTGCGCAGCGGAGCGATTGTCGGCATGGAATGGAAGAAAGCGGTCACCGGCGATCTCGCCAAAGACGGCGCGGCGCATTACGCGCATTTGTCGATTGGCGGCAATCAGGTGCGGTAAACGTCGCCGCGGTCAGATTGCATCGGTGACCCGCAACTCGCCGACCTCAAAACCGTTCCAGTTGTGCGAGGTCGGCCGCGCCAGCCGTGCGATCGCTGGTGCTTCCCGCTCGCCGAGCGGCAGAAAACGCGCCACCAGCGCCGCCATGATCGCCTCGGCGGCGCGGCCGGCGCCGTCATCGCATTTGAGCGCGATGCCGAGCCCGACTTCCGGCAACGCGCCGCAAAACACCCCCTCGGCCCCGGTTTTGACCAGTGCGCGCGGACCCAGAAGCTGCATGACCTCGGTGCAGAAGCGTCCCGTGCCGGCGACATACCACGGACTTTGCGCGCAGGCGGCGCGCAGCCTCGCGGCGGCACGGGCACGCGCGGCGTCAAGCCCGCGCCCGGTGCCGAATTTTGCGAACGCTTGGGCCAGATTAGTCAACGGCACGGCCCAGGTCGGCACCGAACAACCGTCGATGGCGCGGTCGGCCTCGGAAAGCGCGATACCGGTCAAATCTTGCAGGACCTCCTGCACGCTTCGCTGCACCGGGTGATCGGGACGCCAATATCCGGAATGCGCGATCCCGCCGGCGCAGGCGACGCACAAAAAACCGGCGTGTTTGCCGGAGCAATTATTGTGCAGGGCCGAAGGCGCACCGCCCGCTCGCGCCAAGGCCAAAGCCGCCGGCTGCGAACTCGGCCAATGGGTCCCGCAGCCCAGCGCGCGCGTATCCAGGCCCGCCTTGGCCAGCATACGGGCGACGCCCTCGACATGACCGGCTTCACCGCTGTGGGAAGCGCAGGCTAACGCCAATTCTTCGTCGCTGAGCGCATAACGGTCGGCGGCGCCGAATTCGACCAGAGGAAAGGCCTGCAACGGTTTGACCGCCGAGCGCGGATAAACCGGCTTCTCCACGTCGCCGAGCGCCAAGACGCGGTGGCCATCGGCGTCCACCACTGCGACGGCGGCACGGTGACGGCTCTCGAGCGACCGACCGCGAAACACCTCAACAACAATGGGATTGGTCATTCTAGGCGAAATCCGCCCCGGCTCAGGCTGAAGCCTCGCTCTCGCCCAAGCCGGCGAGCCGCGCCCACTCGTCGCGGGTGTTCACCGCCTCGCGCATGGCGTCGAGCAGTTGCTCCCACGTGTAATAGTGTCGCCACCGGCCGCTGTCGCGAAGCTCGACCACATACGCTCGGCGGCGCTCCGCCAGGGCGAGCCATTTGCGCGCGATACTGTCGTACGGACTGATTCCCCGTGCCGACATGAAAAGCCCGAAGGCGCTCGTAAAACCGGCGCTTCTTCATCTCTGCACTCGGCCAAGTTGATTCGGCAATCAAAAAACAAACAAACAACGTCACCGCGCTGTGCAGAAAGGAACGCGGGATGAACTGAGGTGTGGATAACTGCGTGCAAAGGTGGCCATCATTTATAGCTGCACGCGCAAGATGCGCGCCAGCTCGCCGACAACGCCGCGGCGAAACAACAGCACGCAGATGACGAAAATCGCGCCCTGGATCACCAGCACCCATTGGCCGAAAGGCGCCAGATAGTTCTGCATGGCGATGACGACAAAGGCGCCGACCACCGGACCAAACACGGTGCCGAGCCCGCCCAAAAGGGTCATCAGCAACACATCGCCCGACATCGTCCAGTGTACGTCGGTGAGCGAGGCAAGCTGGAAGACCAGCGCATTGAGCGCGCCGGCAAGGCCCGCCAGCGTGGCCGAGAGAACAAAAGCGACGAGCTTGTAGAGATCGGTCTTATAGCCGAGCGAAATCGCGCGCTGCTCGTTTTCGCGGATCGCCTTGAGCACTTCGCCAAATGGCGAGTTGATGATCCGGTAGATGAGCAGAAAGCCAGCGAGCACGACGACCAATATAAAGACGTACATCGTCGATTCTTTGGACAGATCAAAGAGCCCGAACAAACGCCCGCGCGGCACGCCCTGGATGCCGTCCTCGCCGCCGGTGAATTTCGCCTGCAGCGCGAAGAAATACATCATCTGCGCCAGCGCCAGCGTGATCATGGCGAAGTAAATGCCCTGCCGGCGGATGGCGAGGCCGCCGGCGACGGCGCCGAGCACCGCCGCCGTTGCCGTGCCAAGCATGATCGCAAGCTCCGGCGGCAAACCCCAGTCTTTTGCGCCATAGGCGGCGAGATAGCTGGCCCAGCCGAAGAACATGGCATGGCCGAAAGACGCCAGACCCACATAGCCGATCAAGAGATTGAAGGCGCAGGCGAACAGCGCGAAACACAAGGCCTTCATCAGAAACACTGGATAGAACACGAACGGCCCGATCGCGAACACCGCAACCATCACCGCAAACGCCACGGCAAGGCTGCGGCCGTTCTCGCGGCTACGCGCCAGCAGCGCCGGATCGAGCACCTGCTCCATCACGCGCTCCGTCCAAACAGTCCAGTCGGACGAACCAAGAGCACGATAGCCATGATGACGAAGATCACGGTGTTTGACGCTTCGGGATAAAATACCTTGGTCAGGCCCTCGACGATGCCCAGCGTGAAGCCGGTGATGATCGCGCCGAGGATCGAACCCATGCCGCCGATCACGACGACCGCGAATACGACGATGATCAGATCCGAGCCCATCTGCGGGGAGACATTATAGATCGGCGCCGCCATGACGCCGGCGAGCGCCGCCAGCGCCACCCCAAAGCCGTAAGTCAACGTCACCATCCGCGGCACGTTGATGCCGAAGGCGCGGACGAGGACCGGATTTTCCGTCGCCGCGCGCAGATACGAGCCGAGCCGCGTGCGTTCGATGGCGAACCAGGTCGCAAGACACACGGCTAGCGACAGCACGATCACCCAGGCGCGGTAATTGGGCAGGAACATGAAACCGAGATTGCGGCCACCGCGCAGTGCATCGGGCACCTGATAGGGCAGTCCGGACGAGCCGAACTGATTGCGGAACAACCCCTCGATCACGAGCCCCAATCCGAAAGTCAGCAACAGCCCGTAAAGCGGGTCGAGCTTGCGCAAATGCTGCAGGAACAGCCGTTCGATCAGAATGCCCGTCGCGCCGATCAAGATCGGCGCGACGATCAGAGCTTCCCAATAATTGATGCCGAAATTTTGTAGGAGCAGAAAGGCCGCGAACGCGCCCATCATGTATTGCGCGCCGTGGGTGAAGTTGATGATGTTGAGCATGCCGAAGATAACGGCGAGCCCGAGGCTGAGCAGCGCATAGAACGAGCCGTTGATCAGGCCGAGCAACAATTGGCCGAACAACGCCTGCGACGGAATGCCGAAAATCTCGAACATTACTGGCCGACCACCCCCGGCTGCCCCTTGCCTCTTGAATCGCCGCGCCGCCGGATTGCTCCGGCGGCCGCAGCCACGCTTTGGCTCACTTGTCCGCGACCAGCGGGCAGCCGCCGTCCTTGAGCGGCCGGAACGCCTCGTCCGCCGGGATGGTTGCGCGCAGCTTGTAGTCGTCGCCCGGATATTTCGATTCCGCCGGCGACTTCACTTCGAACAAATAGGCCGGGTGGAGCTTGCGCCCGTCGGCGCGCACGGACCCTTTGCCGAACAGCGCGTCGTCGGTCGGCAGCTCTTTCATCTTGGCGACGACGGCACGGCCGTCGCTGTGGCTTTTGAGAGCGTCGACTGCTTTGAGATAATGGATCACCGACGAGTAAACGCCGGCCGGCACCATGCTCGGGAACTTGCCGGGACGAGAGACCTGCCAGCGCTTGGTGAAGGCGCGGGTCGCGTCGTTCATGTCCCAATAAAAGGTCTCGGTGAGTACCAGGCCTTGGGCGGTCTTTAGCGACAGTGCTTCCACGTCGTTGATGAACACCAAAAGCCCGGCGAAATGCTGGCCGCCTGCGGTAATACCGAACTCTGCACCTTGTTTGATGGCGTTAACGGTGTCGCCGCCGGCGTTGGCGAGGCCGATGATTTTGGCCTTCGATGTTTGCGCTTGCAGCAGGAACGAAGAGAAGTCGCTGGTCTGCAGCGGATGGCGAACGCTGCCGAGCACCTTGCCGCCGTTTGCGACAATGACTTTGGTGGTGTCGCGTTCGAGCGCTTGGCCGAAGGCGTAATCGGCAGTGAGGAAGAACCAGGTGTCGCCGCCCGTCTTGACCACCGCCTTGCCGGTACCATTGGCAAGCATCCAGGTGTCGTAGGTCCACTGGATGGTATTGGGCGAGCATTTAGATCCAGTCAGATCCGAAGACGCCGGGCCGGAGCCGAGGAACACCTTGTTCTTCTCGCGCGTTACTTCGCTGATCGCCAGCGCAACGCTGGAGGTAGGGACATCGACAATGACGTCGACGTGATCGACGTCAAACCACTGCCGCGCGAGGTTGGCGCCGATGTCCGGCTTGTTCTGATGATCGCCGCTGACGACTTCGACCTTCATGCCGTGGGCGGCGGGATTGAAGTCCTCGACTGCCAGTTTGGCGGCCGCAACCGAGCCGGCGCCGCCGATGTCGGAATAGAGGCTCGACATGTCGGTCATCACGCCGATCTTGACGACGTCGTCCTGCGCCTGCGCGGTGGTGACCGCCGTGCACAGCAGCGCGGCAACGGTAAGCATCAATCCGCCGTTTAGGGTCAGCCTGGCGTTTGGTGTCATGGCGAGCTTTCCTCCTTGCGGGCTGCGAGAGCCCGATTGCAGCACGGCGTTTACCGCCGTTCGTTCCTTGATATCAGACTCCTAGATAGTCGTGCAGCTTTTGCGTATTCGCCTTTAGTTCAGCGGCGGCGAACTGGTCGACGATGCGGCCGTGTTCCATGACGTAATAGCGATCGGCGACGGTCGAGGCGAAGTGGAAATTCTGCTCGACCAAAAGAATCGTAAAACCCTGCTCTTTGAGCGTAGCGATGGTGCGGCCGATTTGCTGGATGATGACCGGCGCCAGCCCCTCGGTCGGTTCGTCCAAGAGCAAGAGCCGCGCCCCGGTGCGCAGAATACGACCGATGGCGAGCATTTGCTGCTCGCCGCCGGAAAGCTTGGTGCCCTGGCTCGCGAGCCGTTCGCGCAGATTGGGAAACAGTTCGAAAATCTGATCGAGGCTCAGGCCGCCCGGCCGCACTTGTCGCGGCAGCAGCAGATTTTCCTTGACATCGAGCGTCGAAAAAATTCCGCGTTCTTCCGGACAGAACGCGATGCCGGCGCGCGCAATCGCATCGGAATATCGGCGGATCAACTCGCGGCCTTCAAAGCACACCGAACCGGTGCGGCTTTCGATAATGCCCATGATGGCCTTGAGCGTAGTCGTCTTGCCGACGCCGTTGCGGCCAAGAAGCGTCACCACCTCGCCCGCGGCCACATCGAACGTTACGCCATGCAGGATGTGCGACTCCCCGTACCAGGCCTGAAGGTCCTTGACCGCAAGCAGCGCGTTGGGCTCAGGCATGGCCGGTTCCGAGATAGGCTTCGCGCACCGCCGGGTCGGCGGATACGGTCTCGTAGTCGCCCTCGGCCAAAACCTGGCCGCGGGTCAAGACCGTGATGCGGTCGCAAAGGTCGGCGACGACGCTGAGATTGTGCTCGACCATGAGCACCGTGCGCTTGACGGCGACCGATCTGATGAGCGCACTGATGCGCGCAATGTCCTCGCGTCCCATGCCGGCCATCGGCTCGTCGAGCAACAGCAGCTCCGGCTCGAGCGCCAACGTCGTCGCGATCTCCAGCGACCGCTTGCGGCCGTAAGGCAATTCCACCGCCAGCGCATTGACATAGGGCGAAAGCCCGACATCGGCGATGATCGCGTTCGCCTGTTCGTCAAGCCCCTGCAGGATCCGCTTCGAGCGCCAGAAATCGAACGACGTACCGCGCCGCCGCTGCAAAGCGATGCGCACATTCTCAAGCACCGTGAGATGCGGGAACACCGCCGAGATCTGGAACGAGCGGCCGAGCCCAAGTTGCGCGACGTCGGCGGGCTTCAGCGCGGTGATGTCGCGGCCATCGAAGATGATGCGTCCGCGCGTCGGCGCCAGAAACTTAGTCAAAAGATTGAAACAGGTAGTTTTGCCAGCGCCGTTCGGCCCGATCAGCGCATGGATGCTGCCGCGGGCAACACGCAGATTAACCGAACGTACCGCGACGAATCCGGCAAATTCCTTGGTCAGGTCCTCGGTTTCGAGGATTGTATCTTCTGGCACGCAAACTCCCCACGCCGCTACTGTCGGCGGCTTCAGGGCGCCCGTAAAGGGCAATAAGGGTCGCATCGCCGGGCAACCACGTTACCGCACCGGCCTAGCGGAGCGCTAGTGTGTAAGCGTGTTAGCGACCTTGTAGCTCGCCTGCGTCTTAGCCCTGATGTCATCGAGCGTGACGTCAGGCGCAAGCTCGATCAGGGTCATGCCGCCGCCGTTGCGGTCGACGGTGAAAACGCCGAGATCGGTGATCACCATGTCGACGACGCCGGCGCCGGTGAGCGGCAACGTGCACTTATGCAACAGCTTCGGATCGTTCTTGGCCGAATGCTCCATGACGACGACGACCTTTTTGACGCCGCCGACCAGGTCCATGGCGCCACCCATGCCCTTGACCATTTTCCCCGGGATCATCCAGTTGGCGAGATCGCCGTTTTCCGCCACCTGCATGGCGCCGAGAATGGCAATGTCGATGTGGCCGCCGCGGATCATGGCAAACGAATCCGCCGAACTGAAAAAGCTCGTCGTCGGCAGCTCGGTGACGGTCTGCTTGCCGGCGTTGATCAGGTCGGCGTCCTCGTCGCCCTCGAACGGAAACGGACCAAAGCCGAGCATGCCGTTCTCGCTCTGCAGCTGCACGCTCATGCCGTCGGGAATGTAGTTCGACACCAATGTGGGAATGCCGATGCCGAGATTAACATAAAAGCCGTCGCGCAATTCCTTGGCGGCGCGCTCCGCCATCTGGTCGCGGGTCCAAGGCATCAGACTTCCTCCCCTGCTCCGGCCGGCGCATCCGCCAATTGGCGCTTGCGCACGGTGCGCTGCTCGATGTGTTTGACGGCGTTCGGTACGTAGATCAGGCGCCGCACATAAATGCCCGGTGTGACCACACGGTCGCCGTCAATGTCGCCGGGCTGCACCAGATGCTCGACCTCGGCGACCGTAACCTTGCCGGCCGTCGCCATGATCGGATTAAAGTTGCGCGCCGTTTTCCGGTAAACCAGATTGCCTTCGGTGTCGCCCAAATAAGCGTGCACGATCGACAAATCCGCAACCAGACCGCGTTCCATGACGTAGCGCGCGCCATCGAATTCACGCTCGTCTTTGCCTTCCGCGATCAGCGTGCCGGCGCCGGTTTTGGTAAAGAAGGCGGGGATGCCGGCACCGCCGGCGCGGATGCGCTCGGCCAGAGTGCCTTGCGGATTGAACTCGATTTCGAGCTCGCCAGCGAGATATTGCGTGGCGAAGGTTTTGTTCTCGCCGACATAGGAAGCGATCATCTTCTTGATCTGCCGGGTGTCCAGCAATACGCCCAGTCCCTTGCCGTCGACCCCGCAATTATTGGAAACGACGGTGAGGTTCTTAACGCCGGAATCGCGGATCGCTAGGATCAGGGTCTCGGGAATACCGCACAGGCCGAACCCGCCGGCCATGATCATCATCCCGTCCTTGAGCAAACCGGCCAACGCGGAGCGTGCGTCCGCATAGACCTTGTTCATGACCCCTCCAATTCACCCGACCAATGCAATGTAAACTAGGCTTACCGGGGCCGGCGCAAACGTCAACTAGCCCGCGGTGCCGTCAGGACCAATCGCCTTGATGATCGGCAGCCCAAAGCTGTGCGGATAATAGTTCCAGGCGACGAAGCCGGCGGCGAACAAAATGCCAGCAATGATGGCGCCGACAAACCGGTTGCGGAAGGCGATCACGCTGCCCAGCAATGCGGCGACGAAAGCCATAACCCCCATCAGGATAACAAAGAGCCAATTTACGGCCGACAGGTCGATAGGCATTTTTGTGCTCCTCGCAAAGCAAGTTTATCAATAGTGTAGCGGGCGCCACACCTGCGGGCGACGCCTGGGCGCCGCTTAGCACATAAAGCCGCTTCGGCCCAATATCGGCGCCAGGCCGGCGGCGATCGTGGCGACAGGGAGACTAAAAAGCCGCATGGACCAGCTTTCGGATCGCTTGCAGACCCCCATATCGACGGCCGAGCTCGAACGCCGCTGGGCGGCGGTGCGCGCGGCGATGGAGCGCGAAAAAATCGACGTCCTGCTCACGCAAAGCAACAACGACCAGCTCGGCGGCTATGTCAAATACCTCACCGATCTGCCGGCAATCGACGGCTATCCGCTTACCGTGGTCTTCCCGCGCGACGACCTCATGACATTGGTGAGCCAGGGTCCGTTCGGTGGCGTCCACGATTTTCGGTCGAGCGGCGACGGCGTTCATCGCGGCGTCAAGCAATGGCTGACGACGTCGAACTTCGCCTCCTGCTATTACACCGCTGACTACGACCCGGAGCTCGCGGCCAAGGCGCTCGCACCCTATTCCGACGGAACCATCGGGCTTTTGGGTCCGGCGCAGGTTTCTTTCGCGCTGATCGATCATCTGCAGAAAGGGCGCTTCTCCAACACGCGCTTCATCGATGCGTCCGATATGCTCGATCGTATCAAGGCGATCAAAAGCGCCGAAGAGCGCGCCCTCGTCCGCCGCGCCGCGGCGATGCAGGACGGCGCCATGCGCGCCGCGTTTGCCGCGATCGAGCCTGGCCTGCGCGATCGCGACATTACCGCCATTGCGCAGTGCTACTGCGAGCGGCATGGCAGCGAGAACGGCATCCATTACTGTGCCTCGATGCCGCCCGACCGGGCGGCACCGATCGCCCACCGGCACTACCAGAATCGCATCATCCGCGAAGGCGACATTGTCGCACTGCTGATCGAAGCTTCGGGTCCCGGCGGCATGTATACCGAGCTTGGCCGCACCTGCGTCGTCGGCAAGGCGTCGGCCGAACTGAAGGATGAATTCGCGTTTGCGCTGCAAGCGCGGCAATTCACCTTGTCGCTCCTTAAGCCCGGCACACCGTCGAGCGATATCTACGAGGCATATAACGGCTTTATGCGCCAGAACGACCGGCCCGAAGAGAAGCGGCTTTACGCTCATGGCCAAGGTTACGACCTGGTCGAGCGGCCGCTTATCCGCCACGACGAGCCGATGCGGATCGAAGAGCATATGAGCATCGTCGTGCACCCCACCTATTTCCGCGGCAAGGTGCTGTCGTGGGTCTGCGACAATTATCTGATCGAGGCGAACGGGCCGAGCGAGCGGCTGCATCGCTTTCCCGAAATCATCACCGAACTCGGGTGACCGGGCAGCGGGCCGTTGGAGTTGGCGCGACGACAAGCGTAAGTTCGTTCTGCCAAACTCGCACTAGAAATCCCGATACCTTTGGTCGTCCTGCCAAAATCATAAAAATTATCCCATTGAAAGACAGCGTAAAAATTGGCTTCGTTTCGAATTTAACAATCTAAACTTATAAGTCTATTATTATCTACCTATGATTGCGATTGATCGATTACGCCGGGCGGCGGCGCGATCAAGCTTGAGCAGTTGCGGTAAGTCGACCAAATTCTGTTTACGCTTGACGGTTTGCGACGAAAAATACCCTCGCGAACACGTCCATTTTCGAGATCGATACACAAACTCGGTAACAATAATTTATTCCAACGCGAGCCGGGAAGGTTCTGACTAAGCTGCCCGAGTTTAAACGGCCTATCGCCGAAACTGGGATTACACCGTTGTCCTATTGATTGCGTCCCAAGTAATATTGGGCACTCGCCTTCCGTCGCCGAGACTTGCCACTGCGCGACCGCACTTCGGCTGACTTTCGATGCATTCGCGACCGCGCTCTGTCTGACATTTCTTTTTTGTCGCGCTCGGCGAAAGCGGACCCGGAACGGCGGGTCGGCCAAGGTCAAGCTTGCTTATAGATGATATGAATACCGCGGCCCCAATATTACTTATAACGGCCTCAGTTAGACAACCCTGACTTGAGACAGAAAGTACTCGACCTCGCCCCGAAGCTTGTTGGATCGTTCGGCTAACTCGCTTCCGGCACTTAGCACCGCCGTGGCGACCTGGTCGCTTTTGAGAGCGGCCTCCGCGACCCGGGCGATACCTAATGAGACCTCGCGCGTCTTTTGCGCAGCAGTACTCGCGCTTCGCGCGATTTCCTTGGTCACGCAGTCCTGCTGTTGTACGGCCTCAGAGATATCGGTCGCATTGACATCGAGCTGTCGAATGGTTTCGGCGATCCCTTTCATCGCTTGGACGACATTCGATGTCGTAAGCTCGATTGTTGATATCTGTTGCGTGATCTCGTGGGTAGCCTTCTCGGTCTGCGCAGCGAGGGCTTTGACCTCTTGCGCTACCACCGCAAATCCGCGGCCGGCCTCCCCGGCGCGGGCTGCCTCAATGGCCGCATTCAAGGCCAGAAGATTGGTTTGACCGGCAACGCTGCGAATGAGGTTGCTGACGGCGTTGATCTGTTCGACCGAGCTTGAGAGCTGTTCTACCGCCGCAATGACAGCTTGAGCTTCGCCGGTCGCCTGTTGTGCAATTTTCGCCGATGCAACCGCTTGCAGCGAGATTTGCTCGACCGACTGAGCCATCTCCTCCGCCGCCATGGCCACGCTTCCGACGTTAGCCGTAGCCTCGCCAGACGAATCTGTGACATTGGCGGCCTGTGCTCGGTTGGATTCGGCGGCCTGCGTCATGATGTGAGCGCAGTCGTCCATCGATCGCGAGGCGCCGGCGAGCGACTGCACCATGTCGTTGACCGCCCGTTCAAAGTTCCGCGTTACTGCCTCGAGTTGCCGCCTGCGGACGTCTGATTCCTCCGCCCGGCTGGCTTCGCGCTGACTGGCGTTATTAACCTCGGCTATCGCCTGCCGGAATATGACCAGCGCTTTCGCCATGTTGCCGATCTCGTCGTGTCCGCCGACCGGAATGGCGGTGTTCATCTCTCCGTCGGCAATGCGCCGCATGGCTGTGGCAAGCAGTGTCAAGCGACCGACGATATTGCGCCCCACATACAGCCAAGCGATCAAGGTGGCGGCCAAAATCGCGCCAATGCCGAGTGCGATGAGCAGCGTTCGACTGGTCTGAATTTGTCGATCAGCACGCTCCGATAGCGTCCGCGCCAACACACCTTCCCGCTCCGTCAGGCGGTCGACGACTTGTCTGAGCGTCGAGGCCTCTGACAGTGCCGCGGTGAAGACCTGTTGAACGACGCGGATTTGATCGAGCTCGTTCAGTCGCTGGGTTAGAATGCCATTTTCGCCGGCGACTGCAGCCAAACGATTGTAAAGCTCGCTTATTTTCTGTTTCACCGTGGAAGCAGGCAGCCCATCGAGATCCTTCTCGATACCTCTTCGGGCCATGGCAATGTTCTCGCGAATTGGCGACAAGCTGGCGACATCAGTTACTAATGAAGACTCGATCAATTGACCGGCGAGAAAGTTGGCGCTTGCCTGAATTTCCAGGAGGTAGCGGAGCGATTCGATTTTTTCGACCGCCCGCTGCGGCTGCATCTGGGTCATCACGTCAAAATTGGCATCATCGATCGCCGGGGTGATTGCGTCGAGCAGCGCTTCATGTTGTTTGCGAACCAGGCGAACAAGTTCGCGCCGTTGACCGGCGATCTTGATCCGGCCGGCGACTGCTTGGTCGAGCGCGCCAAGCTGGCGGTCCACGGCAGCCTTGGCGATTCTTAGTTCATCGTTTTGACCGGCGTCCAGACCGCGCAGGCGTTCGATGCGCACGGTCAGTAACTGCGACTGCCGCGCGATGTCACGGCCGATTTCGTTTCTCTGGTCGTCATCCTCGGCCGTCATCAATTGCGGCGCCGAAGCCACAAGACCGCGCGCCTCTTCAGCGAGGCGAAGCGATTCGACAGTCGCGGGCATGCTGCGTGAGATAACTTCGGCTAATGTTGTACTGAGGTTGGCTGATGTGTAGAGCGCGACCAGAGAGCCAACGACGGTCATGCAGGCAGCAAGCCCAAAGGCCAAATAAAGGCGTGAGCGGATCGTCCGAAACAAAAAAGGATGGTATAGACGCTTTAGAATGGAGACGATGCTCGGTCCGAGCATGCGCTCATCGACAGGCGACTTCGAGCCCATGTGCAAACTGCCTCGTCAACGCGCCGTCAGCTTGGTCAGTCGCGGCACTGGCTTGAAAGTCCCGTCGCCTTGCAGGATCGTGAAATAGACCTGATCCGAGCCCTGGTTGCTCGTTGCACCATAGCGAAGAGTGACGCCGCCAAAATCAAACGGCGCTAGCTTGATAGCGTCGAGAAACTGCTCTCGGGTTGGCGGTCCCTTTAGACGTTTGAGTGTGTCGACCACCAGACGCCCAACCAAGTATCCTTCAAGCGATACGAACCCCGCGTTAGCACTGCCGTCGACAGCGGCGAGATCGCGTTGGTAGGCCGCCACCACCGGCAGTGATCGATCGAGAGGAAACGGAACGACTTGGCTGACGACCACGCCTGTGCCCTGCCCGCCAAGCTCGGCGGCAAGCGAATCCGATCCGACAAACGACACGGCCGTGAACACGGCGTCGACCTGATTCTGCCGTGCGAGCTCGATGAATGCCGCTACCGGCTTGTAGGGCCCAACGGTGACGATGGCTTGCGGATGGCCTTTTATGATGTCGAGCAAGGCCGACTTGATGGCGGTCGTGTTGCGCCGGAAGGAGCCGGCCGAAACCATGGACATGTTTCTCTTCGACAGCGCCCGCTGCACGCCCTCAAAGCCGGCCAGACCGAAGGCGTCGTCCTGATACAGTATCGCGATCCTCGACGTTCCCAGATCGTTGGTAAGGTGTTCGACTAACGCTTCCATCTCCTGGAAGTAGGAGCTCCGCACGTTGACCAGATATCGGTTATATGGATTGCGCAAAAATTCGGCCCCCGTGAAGGGTCCGATGAACGGCATCCTAGCTTCGACTGCAATCGGCTCCGCGGCCTTGGATGTGGGCGTGCCAACCGCGCCGACGAACGCAAATACATTTTTGTGGGCAACAAAGTCCTTGGTGGCCTCGACCGTCCGTTCCGGCTCGTAGCCGTCGTCGACGGATTCGAGCTCGAGCGATCGACCTGAAATCCCGCCGTCATTGTTCGCAGCAGCAAAAGCCGCGAGAATGCCTTGACGCATGCCTCGGCCTAGCGCCTGCGCGGGCCCTTCCAGCGCGGCGACCTGGCCGAAGACAATCTTGCTGTTAGTAACGCCATCCTCAGCCGAAGCATCGGAAACCACGATCAAGCTGACAAGCGCGAACGCTAACCGAATCTGTTTGGAGTTCATCTGCTTGCCACGGGCGATACCTGCGCTCCACCAGGAACACGAGGAGCTTCTTTTCGGCAGGCCGATTGTCACCTTGGCTTTTTATCGTTAACGAATCCTTTAAATCTCGGGAACGGCGGTCTGCCCATCCCCGGACCGTTTTGTGGCAACGTGCGCTAACGTTGGAAGCTATTCGCACCGGGCGCGGCGCGGCGCCTGGAAGATAAACTTTAGCCTGGAGCCAATTTCGTCGCGCCGGTCGGCATTTCGTGATCGCTGCCGGCTTCGCCGTCACGTGGGCCATTGCCGCCTGCCGGGCCGTACACGCATCATCGATGGCGAAGCAATCGTGCGCGACAACGCCACCTCTTAGGCGTGATTTTTTGACTCGAACCTTAGCTCGCGCTCAGCGCGGAAGATGTTGCTATAAAGGCTTGCTATCCACCTTCGTCCGCCCGACGTTACATTGAGGTAACGCATCGCGCTCTCGATATGTGGAGCGACCCTGCTGTAGTAGACCTGCGGATACAAATCGGAAAGGTCGGCAGGTGTCTCGTAGCCGAACTGACGATTGAGGCCAATTTCTTCAAACTCGTAGAATAGAGCGTTGGTTTTGCGCAAATAACGCGGGTCGCCAAGATAACCGATCAAGTCGGCGGCGCGCATCAACGATCCTTCTTCGTAATCATTGCGGCCATTGCCGTTTCCGTTTGATGGAAAGCGCGTCTCCTCAATCGCCCGCGCTACTCTGCCGGCATCGATCAATTCCATGCTCTTAAGCCGTTCCAACGCAAAAAGCTTGGAGCGATCGACGTGATACGGCGTCAGCGCTGCGTCCGAGGCGCCGCGAGACAGTTTGGTTTTTCTCCCTGCGGCATCGATGACGTATTCGTCATCCGTGTCACCCGGAAGAATGCCACGCACGTAGCCGATATCATGGAGGAGGCATGCAACGATCAGATGGGCATAATCTTCCGGCGATGTTGCCACAAGCAGCGAGCGGCCCTTCATAATGTCGTTTCCGACAAGGGTCACGAGCATCGTGTGCTCGACGTTATGGTAGAGCGCGTCGCTGTTGCCGATGCACTCAAGAGAAAGGCGAGCCACTGATGAAATAAGCTCGATAAGGTCGGCGCGGGTTGCCCCGAACCTGTTGTTCAATTCCGAAGCCAGAACCGACCCCAACGCCTCGGCGGCTAATTCAGGGACCGTAATCATAAGCAACCATCCCCCGCGCCCGACTTTGTGAGGGCGATCAAAAGCACCTACCAGCCCGCTGAATGTCCAACCGCAATCACAGTATCGTTATGTTGCAAGAGAAAATGTGATGGACAGCACAAATCGTATCGGCACAAGGAAGCCCGCAAGGCCCCCTCAAGCGGGATCAGGGGCGGCCGCTCCTCGCACTAAATCACGATACCGCGTCACTGCCTCTCAAAGCATGCTATGCACTCTTCCCCGGCTGCACGATGATGGGCGGCAACCCGGTTCGCAGCTGTGTCATCACAGGAGAATGTCATGAGGAAAGTGCTGCGTGGTTATGCTAAAGGCAAAGGTGGCGACCTCATCCCAATTGGCACGATCCCTGTTGCGTATGTCAAAGACAAACCCTCACCAAGGGAACGTCAGGACAAAAGACGTTTGATCACTCAAGGCGCAACGGTCTTCAAAAAAGAAAATGTTCGTTAGTCAGGCCATGCGGGACGCCTTACCCGCCGATCAAGCGAACGAAACATCGGTCTCGCCAAGCACGCCGAGTACAAGCCCCGGCGCGCACTGAGCGTGGCCCCGGCGCTGCTTTCGGTGCAACAGCTCTGAGATTTTTAAACGCGCGGCCGTAAGCGGCGCTCGGATGCGGAATCCGCACTTCGGCGTAGCGATCGAGACGACGTTTCGGAATGAAAGAGGCCGCCAACTGATGGGGTGGATGGCCCCCTGACGGCATCGATGTGCCAAATTGGTGGTCGTCGAAGATCACCAGCAACGGGAGCCATCCATGGGCGATATTACAACAAT
>Ga0181525_10000660_pt1 | contig 30002 bp, 30 predicted proteins | sample PEATcosm2014_Bin_48_FD_121100 | JGI IMG/M metagenome (GOLD analysis project Ga0181525, IMG submission 121100) | Peatland microbial communities from MTU Mesocosm Facility, Houghton, MI, USA - PEATcosm2014_Bin06_10_metaG | ecosystem: Environmental > Terrestrial > Soil > Wetlands > Peat | place... | reverse complement strand
GGCTGATCGCTGGTTTCGTTGGCAATTCCTTTTTTCGCCAAAATCCGGTCCGCCACCGACGGCATCAGCATCTGCGCGACGATGGCTTTCACGGTGGGGGAGCCGAGCCAATATTCGCGTGGCGTCTCGTCGGCCGCGCGCAGCACCGCGGCGGCCACCGTTTCCGGCTGAAAGATCGGCGGCACCGGGGCAGCCTTACGGTCGAATTTGTTTCTGGCCCAATCGAATTGCGGCGTATTGACCGCCGGCAAATGCACCATGGTGAGGCGAATGGGGCTGCCCTCGTTGAGCAATTCGCTGCGCAGCGAATCGACGAAGCCGCGCACCGCGGCCTTGGCGGCGCAATAGGGGGCTTGAAAGGGGATCGACCGGTAAGCCAGCGCCGAGCCGATACAAATGATGACCCCACGATTTCTGGGCCGCATGTGTTTGAGCGCCGCCAGCGTGCCATGGACCTGTCCGAGATAGGTAACTTTCGTGACCTGAAGGAACTCGTCCGGTGCGATGTCGACGATGTTGGCATAGACCGTCACCATCGCGTTGTTGACCCAAACGTCGATCGGGCCGAGTTCCGCTTCGACCCGTTCGGCGGCGTCCATTAAAGCTTTGGCGTCGGCGACGTCGGCCTGGATGGCGAGCGCACGGCCGCCTCCGGCCTCGATTTCCGCCTTTGCGCCCTCTAGACCTTCGCGGCCGCGCGCGATCAGGCCCACTTGCCAGCCGCGTTGGCCGAATCCCGCCGCAATGGCGCGGCCGACGCCCGCGCTGGCTCCGGTAATCACGACAGTTTTTGTGGCAGGCATGATGCGCTCGATCGGCTGGCGGCCCCGACAATGGTTACTAACGCGCGCGCGGGCATAGGGTTCAAGCGATCGGCGGTCGGAACCTATCGCGCCGTTTCCAGGCAGAGCAGATGGCCGTCCGGATCGCGCAACATGGCGCGCTTTATCCCGTATTCGAGCCGCACCGGGCCCGACCAAACGGCATCCGCGTTTTGGGCGCAAAGCGCGTCCAGCATGGCGCCGTTTTGAACTTCCAGAATGAGCCGCGTCGCCGCAATGTCGTTTGTTGCCGAAGGCGGCAGGGAACGATCGGCGCCGTTGCGGTAACAAAGCAGTTCAACGTGAGGCGTCGAATTTTGCGGCGGCGCGAGCGACGTGACCTCGACCACCGCTCCCGCCACATCGTCAAGCTTATCCTGTTCCGGGCCGCGGTTCAGGGAACCGCCGACGCGGCGCAGTCCGAGGCGCGCGTAAAAGGCCACGCTGCGCGCGGTATCCGCGACCGAAAGGGCGGAATGATCTAGGCCTAGGCACGTCGTTGCGGCGGGTTTTTGCCATCGGGCGGGTGTGGCATTGCGGGGAAATTCGAGCAGTTCGAGCGGATGCCCGTCGGGATCGCGAAATTTATAGGCGGTGACGCCGCCGGATGAGGCGGGCAGCAATTGCGGTCCGGCGGTCGAGATCCCCGTGACGTCAGCGTTCGCGGACAACCGGGCATAAGCCGCCGCCATGTCGGACACGACGAGCGCGATGTGCTGAAACAGGGTGCTTCGGCCTGAGACTCCGCGCGGATAGGCCCGGCCGGGCGGAACGATGGCGGTGAGTTCGATTTCTTGTTCGCCCAGACGCAGCCTGACGGCATAGGCCGCCGCGCCCGGAACGCCGGTGACGGTCGTGACAGCCGACTCCGCGATGCGGGCTTGTCCGATTCGTACGAAGCCGAACGCGCTCTGGTAAAACTCGGCCAGCCGGTCTGGCGCGTTGCAGATCATTTCGATCCGCGAGAGCCGGTTTACCGAAGGCTTGGCGGTCACGGCGTTTGCGCGCCCCGGCAGTTCAAAAATATCGAATAAAGCGTCGTCGAGCCGCCGATAAAGAGGCGATTTTTCGCGACGCCGCCGAATGTCAGATTTGAAACCCGATATGGCACGAAGATCTTGCCAAGCAACGTGCCGACCGGAGCGATGCAATGCACCCCATCGGCCGCGCTGCTCCAGACATTGCCGTCCTCGTCCACCCGCAAGCCGTCGCAATAACCAGGCTCGATCTTGTGAAAAATGTCGCCGCCGGACAACTCCGCGCTGTTGCCGCCGACATCGAACCGCCTGATATATTGGCGCGGCTGAGCCTTCGTTTGGTCGCCGGTCTCTGAGATATAGAGGGTTTTTTCGTCGGGCGAGAAGGCAATGCCGTTCGGACCGTCGAAGTCGTCGCGCACGATGCGGATATCGCCGTGGTGCGGGTCGAACCGGTAGACCGCGGGCGGTTGTTCCGAAGCCTGCCGGCCGCCTTCGTAATCGTTCGATATGCCGTAGAGCGGATCGGTGAACCAGATCGAGCCGTCGGATTTGACAACCACGTCGTTGGGTGCGTTCAACCGTTTGCCGTCGTGTCGGTCGACCAGCATCGTGACCCGCCCGTCATATTCGGTGCGGTAAAGACAGCGCCCGCGATGCGAGCAGGCGATCAGCCGGCCCTCGCGATCGCGGGTTTGGCCGTTGGCGTAATTCGACGGCGAACGATACACCGAGACGCCGACCCCTTCGGTGAAGCGCATGGTGCGATTATTGGGCAAATCCTGGAACAGCAGGCAGTCGGCATCGCCCATCCAGACCGGTCCCTCGATCCAGCGGAACCCCGAGGCCAGCGTTTCCAGCCTGGCGTTGCTCAAAATGTACCGTCCAAAGCCAGGCTGTTTGACCTCGATCCCGTCCATGGCTCACCGGAAACGGCAGGGGGAAGCGGGCGGGGAGGGGGATTCGAACTGAACGATCATGAGGACGGCGGGCGTCTCGCCGACAGTGCCGGACAAATGCCCTTGCTTGCCCCCGACTGGGCGCGTGTCCTTATCGTCGCCGAACGAAATTTCGCCGGGGCCCATTTCAACGCGTTGGCCGTCCATCGATTCCACGAACCAGCGTCCCGATAGCGGCACGATCCATTGCGGTTTTGGATTTTCGTGCCAGTCCCCGATCCAGCCGATGGGCAGCACGGTAACGAAGACGGTCGCGGTATCCTTGGTTTTTTCACCGATCCATTGCGGCGCGGCCTGCGGCGCAATGGCGGCTTTCTCGAACTCGGTCATGGTGCAGCGCGTCTGCCGGCTGATGCCGTCGGTGTCCGTCCACAGATGCCAGTACAACACTGCGGGCTTGGAATCGCTCGTCACGGCGAACCGGCCTTTCGCGCCATGCTGTAGGGATGCGATGACGACAACGGGTGGGCGAAGAAGACGCCGACCGAAGCCGCATCGGTGCCGAAGGTAATAAGAAGGAAGCCCGCGCCAAGCGCGACGTTTTTCAAGAAATCCCAGAACAGCGTGCGGCCTTGGCCGGTAGCCGAACTCCAGAAATCGCCGGGCTTCCAGAACCGTTTCCACAGCAAAGCTGTCACGCCGCAATACCCCGCCAACACGAAGGCGCAGGCGCGATCGGCCACTCCCGTCAAAACGCCAAGCGACATGAAGATCTCGACGCACAATCCGGCGATGATCAAAGCGACAGCCGCGGCTTCATTGGCCGCCGCTTCCCGCGCTTGGGCCACGGCGCCGCGGAAGTTCAGGATTTTGTCCAGCGCACTGAACGGCAGAAACAAAAGAACCAAGCCGGCGCGGATGGCCACGGCAACGCCGACGGTCAGCAATGCCATCGCCTAGCACCTCGCCATCATCAAAACGATCGATATTCGAGCGTTTCAGGTACAACGCCGAACTTTCATTGAAGTTCAAACGTTGCCTAGTCTTAGGTCAAAGCTCAACTGGAGAGAGTCCTCGACCATGACGGCCGCGAGTGAGCATTACGATGTGGTTATCATAGGCTCCGGCCCCGGCGGTGGAACGATGGCGTGGCGGCTGGCGCAGACCGGCAAGCGCGTTCTGCTTTTGGAGCGGGGCGGCTACTTGCCGCGCGAGCGGGAGAATTGGGACGCCAGAGCGGTCTTTATCGATGCGCGCTATCAGGCGCCCGAAACCTGGTACAGTTCCGCGGGCAAGACATTTCATCCCGGCCTGCATTATTTCGTCGGTGGCAATAGTAAAGTCTATGGTGCCGTCCTGTTGCGGCTGCGGGAAGAAGATTTCGATGAAATAAGGCATCCCGACGGTATTTCGCCGGCGTGGCCGGTGAAATACGAAGCGTTCGAACCTTATTATCAGGCCGCCGAAGAACTCTATCACGTCCACGGCTTGCGCTGGGAAGATCCCACCGAGCCGCCGTCAAAAAAGCCATACGCCTATCCGCCGATCGCGCACGAGCCGCGGATTCAACAATTGTTCGATGGCCTGAAGCGCGAGGGGCTTCACCCGTTTCATCTTCCGGTCGGAATTCTGCTTGACGAGCGCGACGGCAAGGCGCTGCCGCACTCCCCGTGCATCCGCTGCAACGCCTTCGACGGCTATCCATGTCTCACCAACGGCAAGGCGGACGCGCAAATTATATGTGTCGATCCGGCGCTGCGGGCTAACGCCAATCTGACATTGCGGACTCATTCCTACGTCGAAAAGCTCGTCACCGACTCGCATGGCCGTAGGATCTCCGGTGTCGAAGTGGTCCACTGCGGCGAACGAATGACATGCTCCGGCGACATCGTCATCGTTGCCTGCGGCGCGCTGTCGTCCGCGCTTTTGATGCTGCGCTCGGCGAACGACGACCATCCGCATGGACTGGCCAATAGCTCCGGCCTCGTCGGCCGCAATTATATGCGGCACAACAATTCGGTTCTGATGGCCGTCTCACGAACGCCGAACCCGACCAAGTTTCAGAAGACCCTTGGGCTGAATGACTTTTACTTCGGCGCCGACGATTGGGATTTCCCGCTCGGCCACATTCAGATGGTGGGAAAGTCGGATGGCGTGCAAATCCAGGGCGAAGGCTTGCCCGATTTCCTGCAATGGCTACCGGAAATGCCGTTCGACTGGATCGCCGAGCATTCGCTCGATTTCTGGCTGACATCGGAGGATTTGCCGTTGCCGGAGAACCGGATATTTTACGACGGCGACCGCGTCATGCTCGATCTGAAAGAGACCAACATGCAGGGTCACCGGCGCTTAAAAGAAAAATTACGCGGTCTGTGCGACAAGCTCGATATTCGTCCGCATTTGTTCGAACGCTCGCTCTATCTGGGACAAAACGTTCCGATCGGCGGCACCGCGCATCAGGCTGGCACCATGCGTTTCGGCAGCGATCCGCTACGGTCCGTGCTCGATCTCAATTGCAAGGCGCATGGCATCGACAATCTCTATGTGACCGATGCGAGTTTTTTCCCCTCGATCGGCGCCGTGAATCCGACCTTGACGATTATCGCCAACGTGCTGCGCGTCGCCGACCATCTCATCGGGCGTTTGAATTGATCGCGTGCCAACAGCCGCGACGCGGTTGACGAGTGGCGCCCGGCTTGCCCGCGCGGTACGGCGGCGACAGGGTTTTTTCTGACACCTCCTACCGTAGCCCCGTCGGTGTGGCGCTGATACTATCGGCGCCAGGCGCGCGAGCGGTTTCGCGCATGGTTTGTCCAAGCGTTCGCGCCGGCTTCGGCATTTGCGCCAATTTCGGCGCCGCAGCGGCCTGAGAGGGCGACATGAAAGGTATTGGTATTGGAATAGGTTTGAGCTTTGCCGTAGCGGTCGTGGCTCCGGCCGTGGCCGGCCCGTTGCACTTGTCGGCTGTGCTCGCGGCGCCGCCGATGGTGGAACTGGTGCAATATCTGCCGAAGAGCGGATTCCATAATCCGATGGCGAACGGCGCTCCGGTCGATTGGTGCGCGACTTATGCCAACAATTGCGGAGCGGGCGGCGCGACGCTGTTTTGCCAGCAGCATGGTTTTTCGGCCGCGGTGAGCTGGCAGACTTTCACGCCGGGGCAGACTTACGTGCTCGGCTCCAACCAATTCTGCAACGGCAGTTTTTGCACCGGTTTTAGTTTCGTGCGCTGCGGCGGTGTTGCGACCGGCGCGGCGGCGCCTTCGGTGGCAGTGACGGTGACGGTGGCGCCCGGTCCGCCGCCGCCGCCCGCGCCGGCCACAGGGTTGACGCCGGGCACGACGCCGCCGACCGGCGGCAGCGGGCCGTTTCTGCCGAAAAGCGGCTTCCCCAATCCGACCGCGAACGGCGCTCCGGTCGATTGGTGCGCGACCTATGCCAATAATTGCGGCGCCGGCGGCGCCGCGCAGTTCTGCCAGCAACACGGCTTCTCCACCGCGCTCATCTGGCAGACGTTCAATCCGGGGCGTACCTTCGTGCTCGGCTCGAACCAATTTTGCAACGGCAGCTTCTGCACCGGCTTCAGTTTTGTCCGCTGCGGCTAGCCTGGAGTCACTGCGAAGCGACGGCTATGGAAACGGAAATGTGCCGTGGTGAAAATTAAAGCTGGTGGCGGCGCTGGCGCCAGACGTTCCGGCGCGGCGGCGGCTCGCGCCGGTGCCGCCGCGAAGCCGGATTTCGCCGCCACAGCGGTCACTTTGGGTGTCGTCGCCGCGGGCGTTGCCTTGTTCGAAGTGGCGCTGATCCCGGGCCTGGTGCTGGGCGGCGCCGCTGTGCTGGCGCCCAAATATTTCCCTGCGCTGCGCCGGCGGCTGCGGCCGGTCCTGAACGCGACCACAAGCCGGCGCGCTGGGCCGGCGGCCTCGCGGGCGGATCGAACGGACGACGCGAAACCGTTGCCGACCTTTGCCGGCTTCGCCGTCAAGCAAGCGGTCGCCAAGACCATTACCTTTCGGATCATCGTCACGACGCTCGACTTCACCACGAATTACTTGGTCATCGGTGAATTCAACACCGCGGCCGGGCTGTCGGCCTTCGGGCTTGTCGTCGGGCCGGTGTTCTATTTCGTCCACGAGGCGGCGTGGAATTATCTGGGGCCTCCGGTCAAGCAAGGCGACAGCCTGTGGGGAACAACGGTCGAATTGCCGGCGAGCTACGGCGGGTTGACCATCAATCGCGCCTTGGCCAAGACCGTCACCTTTCGCACCATCGCCTCGACCATCGACTTCACGGCGAATTATGTCGCGACCGGCGAACTCGCCACCGCCGCGCTGCTGTCGGCCTTCGCTTTTGTCGTCGGTCCGTTCGTTTATCTCGGCCACGAAATGGCGTGGGACTATTACGGCGCCCGCGCCGAAAACGCCGGCGCTCCTGCGGTCGCGGCAAAGCTCTTGCCCGCGCCGGCATGAACCGCTGGCAGCTCTGCCGCAAGACTACTCGAACAGATAAATCCCGGCGAGGGGTTTAGCGCACGAAGCGATAGCGAAAGCGTTCGCCGTCGGCCTCGATGCGGCCCGCGGTCGGGTGCGGAAAATGGATCGGCAGCACGAACCTATCGGTGCCGGCGGTGTCGTTGAGAAAGCGGCGGCGTGAAAGCGCTGCTTGTGTGGGGTCCCAGTCGAAGATCGTCGACCAATCCGGCTCGCGGCATTGCAGCGCGTGATGCATCAGGTCGCCGATAATGACCGCGTGCTGGCCTCCGGAGCGGATATTGACGCAGCAATGGCACGGCGAATGGCCTGGCGTCGGCGTCAGCCACAGCGTGTCGTCGAGCGCATAATCGTCGTCGACCAATAGCGCCTGACCCGCCGCGACCACCGGCTCGCAATTAAAGCGCCACACATTGCCGGGCGGCGTCGCGCCCTTTTGGGTCGCTTGTTCCCAGGCGGCATATTCGCGCTTGTGAAAGATATATTTGGCGTTGGGAAAGGTCGGCACCCAGCGGCCGTCGCGCAGCACCGTGTTCCAGCCGCAATGGTCGATGTGCAGATGGGTGCAGAACACGTAGTCGATGCTATCGAAACTCAGACCGGCGGCGTGAAAGCCGTCGAGCCAGGGTTGCTTGGGAAAATCCATCGGCGCGGCATAGCCTTTGTCGGCCCCCGTGCAGGTGTCGACCAGGATCGTGTGCTTCGGCGTTCGCACCACATAGCTCTGATAGGTGATGACCATGCGCCCCGACGCAATATCGAACAGGCCGGGATCGAGTTCGGCGATGTAGCGGCGGCCGACTTCGGGGTCATAGGCCGGGAACATATCCTCCGGGCGCCGCCACGGCCCGTCGCGTTCGATGATGCTGGTGATGGTGACGTCGCCGATCTTGAGCGTCCGCATGTCATTCCTGCCCCATAAATAGTTTATGTCGATGCACCAGATTAGAGCGCGATCGGGTGGCCGGGAAGGCGAGGGGAGGCGCTTTAGAGCATGATCCCGAAAAGTGGATACCGGTTTTCGGAAAAGATCATGCTCGATCATAATGCTAGAGCCCGGTATTGATTCCATCAAAACCGAAAAGGCTCTAGGTCGCGAACACGTCTTTTATCCGTGCCAGCGCGCGCTCGACGTCGGCTGCGCTGTTGCACAGGCCGAAGCCGAAGCGCAGCCGGTCGCCGCGATGGTCGCAGTGCACGCCAACCTTGGCGAGCCGGGCTTCGATCTCGCCAGCGCGCGCGTTGCGAAAGGTGAGGAAATTGCCGTGCGCGGCATCGCGGCCGAGCGGGGTGATCACATCGGTTCGCGCCAGGCCCGCGATGCCCATCGCCGCGACGCCATCGAGAAACCGCGCCATCAGCGCGCCGGCGTGGGCGTGGATGCGCGCAACGTCGAGGTTTTGCGCGGTGAGAAAATCGAACACGGCCGCGAGCCGGTAGAGTCCCACCGGATCGAAGGTGGCGCCGAGAAAACGCCGCCCGTCGTTCGGATAGCCGACGGCCTTGCCGGCGGGCGCGGCGAGCGCGCCGAAATCGGCGTACCAGCCGGTGTCGCGCGGTCGCGGTCCATAGCCGGGCGGGCAATGCATGAAGCAAGCGCCTTCGCCGGCCATGGCATATTTGTATCCGCCGGCGACGTAAAAGGCGCGCTCCGCGACTTCGTAAAGATCGGTCGGCCGTGCCATAAAGCCGTGATAGCCGTCGATCACTACAAACGTGTCGCGCGACGGCACCGCTTTGACCAGCGCCGCGATATCGCCGCAGGTCGCCGCCGAGGTGAAAAACACCTGGCTGACGAAGACGAGATCGTGGCCGCCTTTAGCGCAGGCGGCTTGGAAGCGCGCGGCGAAAGTCGCGAACGGCTCCGCGGCAATGCGCTCGACCGCGACCAGCCCATCCTCTTCGAGCCGCGCCAGCTGCCGCCGCGCGGTGTGGAATTCGGCGTCGCTGGTCAGGATGCGGATCGGCCGGTCGGCCAGGAAGCACGACAACAGGCGGCGAAAGAATTCATGCGTGTTGGGCGCCACCGCGATGGTGGCGGGATCGGGCAGGCGCAGCTGTTGCGCGATGCCGGCCTGGATTTTCGGGATCAATTCGCCGAACACAAAACCCCATTTGTCGCCGCCAAGCCGCGCCGCGTCACGCCAGCATTCCTCCTGCGCCGAGAATGTAACGTCGGGCCAGTCGTGATGGCTATGGGCGGCGAGGTTGATGCGCTCGGGCGCGGCGGCGCGAAATTTTGCGAAATGACTGGTGAGGTCGAGCGCCGTCATGACGCGTAGACAAAACCCATGCGGGCTTGCACCGCCGGCGGCAGATCGGGCAGCGCGGTGCGTGGAATCAAAAACGTCGACAGCCGGAACAGGTCGGCAAAGATCCGGTGCCGTTCGGCGGTCATGCGCAAATAAGCGTGGCCCGACGAGCCACCGGTGCCGATTTTCAGCCCGATCATGCGCTCGACCATCAGCGCATGGCGATAGCGCCACAGCGTCAAGGTCTCGTCGATGTCCATCAACGCGGCGAGCAAGCGAAACGCCTGCTGCACCACCGGCTTGTCGCGATAAAGCACGATGAACAACGCGGCCTGCACCGCGGGCGGCGACAGCCGCCAACCGCCGCTTTCACTTGCGGTGTCGAAGATCGCGGCGAACGACGCCACCGCCCGCTCCAGCGCCTTGAGTTCGCGCTCGCGCTTTTCGGCGGGGATAGCCGCGTCGGAGCGCACTATGTCGGCGTCGCCGGCCAGATGCTTTTCCACCGCCGCGCGATAGGCTTCGCGAAACGTGCCGCCGCCCCAGTCGAGAAACGGCGTGCGCGCCAGCCAGCGGTCGAGCAGATTGAACAGCGACGGCCGCGCCTTGGCCGCCGCCAGCGCCGTGCGATCGGCCGGCGACAGCCGATCTTCGATCGCCTTGTCGTCGAACGGAATGCGGGTCTCGGCGGCGAGCCCGAGCCGGGTTTCGATCAGCCGGAATTGCAGCGACTGGAAGCCGGAGGCTGGCATCAAGAGGTCGCGAAAGTCGAGAAAATCGAACGGCGTCATGGTCTCCAAGACGTCGAGCTGGGCCACCGTCAGCTTGAGAATTTCGTGGATGCGGTCGAGCCCGTGGACGATCCGCGCCATGGCGTCGTCGGTCACCGGGATGGCGCCGAAATCCGTCTCGATGCGGTCGAGTTCGTGCAGCACTTGCTTGAACCACAGCTCGTAGGCCTGGTGCACGATGATGAACAGCATCTCGTCGTGGGCATCGACGCCGGCCTTGGTGCTTTCGGGCGCCTGCGCCGACAACAGCCGGCCGAGCTGCAGGTAGTCGCCGTAATAGACCGGTGCGCGTGTCATGATTGAATTGCCGAAAACGGCTCCCTCTTTCCCGATCGCCCAATAGCTCGATCGCCGCGGCGATCATCGCAGGGGCCAAGGGGGACGCGGATTAGACCGATCGAGCGCGATCAGTGACAGTACCAGTAATAGTGCCGCCAAAACCGGCCTGTGCGCACATAAGAGCCAAACCTGTTCACCAGCAAGTATTGTTTTTTGGCGCTGTCGTATTGAATTTTGGGCACGGCGTTGCAGTGGTCCCAAGGCGGCTTTTGGGCATAGGCCGCGTGCACGGGCGCGGCGAGCAGCATCGCCCCGATCATGGCGACGATGACCGCGCTGTGTTTCCATCCCCCACCATGCGCAGCGGCAGTGCCTCCGACAGCCGCCGTGCCGGGCCAGAACCGGACCTTTGGCGCGAGAATACGCATGTTCGTAATTTGAACGATCAAAGAAGGAATCCCGTAGCCACGAATTTGTTATTAATACGCTTTTGACTCAGTAATGTAACAGCGAGTTACCACATCCGAAACACGAGGGAGATACGTTCCCTGATGTTTCAAGTCTACACCTGCCTGACGGTTGATCACGACTGGCGCCTCGTTGTGCTTGCGTGCGCTGTCTGCTTCTTGGCCAGTGCTGTCGCTATCAGCCTTTTCCACCGCGCCCAGGCAACAATCGGGCGCATGCAGCTCGTTTGGCTAAGCTTAGACGCAGCCGCGGCCGGCTGTGGCATCTGGGCCACTCACTTCATAGCGATGCTGGCCTATGATCCCATTGTTGGCGCCGGCTACAATCTCGTTCTGACCGTCCTGTCGCTACTCATCGCCGTATTAATTACCGGCGCGGGCCTCGGTGCAGCCCTACTCGATCTCGGACGTTGGACGACCGTCGTCGGTGGCGCAGTCGTGGGCGTCGGCATTGCGGCGATGCACTACACCGGAATGATGGCGCTGGATCTGCCGGGTCGCATTACCTGGGCGCCGAACCTCGTCATAGCGTCTATCGTGTTGGGCGTCACGTTCGGCGCCCTTGCCCTCTATTTCGCGGCAAGGCGCGATAACTGGATAAACGCGCTGATCGCAACCGTTCTATTCGCGTTTGCGATCCTTTTGACGCACTTCACGGGCATGGGCGCCGTGCTTGTCGTGGCCGACCCGACGCGCGTCAACGGTGCATTGGCCTTGTCGCCAGCCTCACTCTCTCTTGGTATCGCCGGCGTAGCGGCGATCGTTCTCGGCATATGCCTGGTCGCGGCATTGAGCGATCGGCAATCGAAATGCAAGTTACGACAGCAGAAAATGCTACTCGACACCGCTCTTGAGAACATGTCGCAAGGGCTTTGCATGTTCGACGCCGACGGCCGCATTACGCTATTTAACGAACATTACGCCAAGATGATGGGCCTGCCGGCCGCCTCGCTCCACGGTTTAACTCTGCTTGACGTGATCAAGCGCCGGAAGGCGGCCGGAGAGGCCGCCGGCGATCCGGAGGCCCTCTTCGCGCGCGTGGTTGCGAGCGCGCGCGAAGGCAAATCCACTACCAGGCTGATCGAGACATCGGCCAAGCGTGCGTTACGCGTGATCGAGCAGCCCATGCAACAAGGCGGCTGGGTCTCGACCGTGGAGGACGTTACAGAATGGCGGGAGGCTCAGGCGCAAATTTCGCACATGGCGCGTCACGATGGGCTGACCGGTTTGGCTAATCGTACCCAACTGGTCGAAAAATTGCAGAATGACCTTGCCGTCCTGCCATTGCGCGGTGGCAGTATCGCCGTGCATTTTATCGACCTCGATCGCTTCAAAAAGGTCAATGATACCCTGGGGCACGATGGCGGTGATTTTCTGCTCAAGACCGTCGCCGATCGCCTGCGCGCGGTAACACGCGTCGACGATCTGGTGGCTCGGCTCGGCGGCGACGAATTTGTGGTGGTCCAGACGGGCGTCAAAGACAGACATCAGGCCGAGGAGTTCGCCCGTCGCCTTGCCGCGGCAGTAACCGCGCCAATGACGCTAAAGGAGCAGACGATCTTTGCGACGGTGAGTATTGGTGTTGCATTGGCGCCGGCCGATGGCACCGACCCGGAGCGACTTTTGAAAAGTGCCGATCTGGCGCTGTACAAGGCGAAGGCGGCCGGCCGCAACTGCACCCGGTTCTTTCTGCCGGAGATGGACACCGAATTACGGGCGCGATTCGTGCTTGAGAGGTTAATCCGCCACGCCGTGCGGGATGATCTTTTCGAATTGCACTACCAGCCGCTTTTCGAAATGGCAGAGCGCCGCCTGATCGGTTTCGAGGCGCTGATACGCCTGCCTGCCGAAGACGGAACGCTGATCCCACCGTTGGTGTTCATCCCCGTTGCCGAGGATCTGCATCTCATCGACAAGATCGGTGCATGGGTGTTGCGGGAGGCCTGCCGCACCGCCGCGACTTGGCCGGAGACCCTGACGGTTGCCGTGAACTTGTCACCCGCGCAATTCTTGGCGGGTGGTGTCAGCGACGTGGTCGCCGCGGCGCTCAAGGAATCGGGCCTCGCGGCGGATCGGTTAGAGCTGGAGATCACCGAGACACTGCTGCTCGGCGATACTGAAGCCATTATGGCGGAGCTTCAGACTCTCAAGGCCATGGGCGTGTCAATCGTGATGGACGACTTCGGCACCGGCTATTCGAGCCTAAGCTATCTATGGCGCTTCCCGTTCGACAAGATCAAGATCGACCGCAGCTTCATGCAGGGCTTCGACGGTTCCGGCCGTGATGTAAAGACAGTCGTGAAAACGATCATTGCGCTCGGACGCGAATTGAACATGCGGGTGACGGTCGAAGGCGTCGAAACCGCCACGCAGGCGGCCTTTCTCGATAAGATCGATGGCGACCAGGCTCAAGGGTTCTTCTTCGGCCGGCCGATCCCCGCGTCGGAGGTCGGCGCCACCATTCTCTCGGAATTTCACAAGACGCATTTGGCCCTATCGCCCGCAACTGTGCCGGAAGGCAAACGGCGCCTAGGCCGGACTTCCGCCTAGGGTCATTGGCGTCGTTTAGAGCGTGGGGCGGACGTTTCGGCCTTTTCGCCCGAGTCCGGACGCCGTGTCGCGTCGCCGCCCGACGCGCCACTGACTACCGCCGATAGCGCAGCGCATCGACCAGGAGCGCGAAGGCGGCCGAGGGTTGGCGGCGGCTCGGATAATAAAGGTGATAGCCCGCATAAGGCGGGCACCACTCCGTCAGCACGCGCTTGAGCCGGCCCTTGGCGATGTGGGACCGCACCAAATCCTCCGGCACATAGGCGAGGCCGAAGCCGGCGAGCGCTGCGTCGAGCATCTGGAACGTGCCGTTGAACACAAGCCGGCCTTCGACGCGCACCTTGAGTTCGCGGCCGGCTTTTTCGAACTCCCAGGCGTAGAGGCCACCATGGGTGGGCAGCCGCAGATTGATGCAATTGTGACCGATCAACTCCTGCGGCCGCTTCGGCTCCGGCCGGGTGCGGAAATAGGACGGCGCGCCGACGACTGCCATGCCGACGTCCGGCCCGATGCGCACCGCGATCATATCCTTAGCCACCTGCTCGCCGGCGCGCACGCCGGCGTCGAAGCGCTGGGCGACGATATCGGTCAAACCGTAATCGATGATGATCTCGGCCTTGATGTCCGGATATTGCCGCAAAAATTTAATCAGTTTCGGCCAAAGGATGGTGTCGGCCGCATAATCGGTGCTGGTGAGACGGATCGTGCCGGCGGGGGTGTCGCGCAATTCGCTGACGGCGGCAAGCTCGGCGTCGATTTCCTCGAACCGCGGCCCCAGCGTTTGCAGGAGGCGATCGCCCGCTTCCGTCGGCGACACGCTGCGCGTGGTGCGCGTCAATAGCCGGACGCCGAGCCTGGCTTCGAGCGCGCGCAAAGTGTGGCTCAGCGCCGATTGCGAAACGCCGAGCTTTGCCGCGGCCTTGGTGAAGCTGCGTTCCCGCGCGACGGCGAGAAAAGCAGAGATGTCGTCCAGAGTGCCGCGCCGCATTTATGCATGCTCCTCATAAGTCCATGCCGACTATAGCGTCTAATCGCAAGGCAGGCGCAGCGCTAAATCAGGGCCAGCGGCCGGCCATGGCGTCGCCGGCCTGCCGACGAAAGAGCGTTGCCATGGACATCATACGAAACGGCTCAAAACCGTCCGGCAAGGGACTGGCGGACTGGTTCACCGGTACGGTCCGCATCGATCCGCTGTTCCAGGCGCCCGATCCGGCGCGCGCCGCCGGCACTTACGTCACCTTCGAGCCGGGCGCGCGCACCGCCTGGCACACGCATCCGCTGGGTCAGACGCTGATCGTGACTTTCGGATTGGGACGGGTGCAGCGCTGGGGCGGCCCGATCGAGGAAATCCGGCCGGGCGACGTCGTCTGGTTTCCGCCCGGCGAAAAGCATTGGCATGGCGCGTCGCCGGTGACGGCGATGACGCATATCGCCATTCAGGAAGCGCTCGGCGGCAAAGTCGTCGACTGGATGGAGCATGTCAGCGACCAACAATACCGCGGATGAACGGCTCGCCAAAAAGGAGTGCTGCCGATGAAACGCTTCGACAATAGGACGGTGTTGGTGACGGGTGCCGGCAGCGGCATCGGGGCGGCCTGCGTGCGGCGGCTGTTCGCCGAAGGCGCGTCGATTGTCGCCGCGGACGTCAGCAAAAAAGACGTCGACCAGGTGGTTTCCGAATTCGGCGGCAGCGACAGGATCTATGGCGCCAGCGTTGACGTTGCCGATCGCGACCAGGTTGCCACGCTGGTGTCGGGAGCACTGCAACGGTTCGGAAAACTCCACGGTCTGGTCAACAGCGCCGGCATCCGGGGAGTCGGCAACATATTGGATTTGGATCTCGAGACTTGGCGAAAAGTTCTGTCGGTCAACCTTGAAGGCACCTTCAACGTCTGCCAGGCCTTCGCCCGTGCCGTCAAGGAAGCGCACACGCCCGCGGCCATCGTCAATCTCACCTCGGCGGCCGGGATCAGGGGGGTGCCAAACCGGCTGCCTTATGCCGCATCGAAATACGGCGTGGTGGGCATCACCCAGACCATGGCCTTGGAACTCGGGCCGCTGGGCGTTCGCGTCAATGCGGTGGCGCCCGGGATGATCCGCACCCCGCTGACGGCGGCGATGTTCCAGGATCCCGAAAACGTCAAGCGGATCCGCGCGGCTCATCCCCTCGGCCGCGAGGGCCAAGCCGAGGAGGTCGCGGCGGCGATTGCGTTTCTGCTTTCAGACGATGCCAGTTTCGTCACCGGCGTGGTGCTTCCAGTCGATGGCGGCTCAACCGCGGGCATTGCGTCACACTAGTTATGGATCCGAATGCAAGCGAGAACATCATGAGCAACAATATCGAAGGCAAAGTCGTCGTCATCACCGGCGCCAGCAGCGGGCTCGGCGAGGCGAGCGCGCGGCTGCTCGCGGCGGAGCGCGCCAGCGTCGTTCTCGGCGCGCGGCGGACGGATCGCATCCAAACCTTGGCCGGCGAGATCAACGCCAGCGGCGGCAAGGCGCTCGCGGTGACCACCGACGTCACCGACCGCGCCCAGGTCAAAAGATTGGTCGATGCCGCCGTGCAGGTTTACGGGCGGATCGATGTGATCATCAATAATGCCGGGCTGATGCCGCAGGCGCCGCTCGAGCGGCTCAAGATCGACGAATGGGACCGCATGATCGACGTGAATCTCAAGGGCGTCTTGTACGGCATTGCCGCGGCGCTGCCGTATATGCAGCAGCAGAAATCCGGGCACGTCATCAATGTGTCTTCGGTCGCGGGCCATAAAGTCGGTCCCGGCTTCGCGGTCTATGCGGCGACCAAGCACGCGGTGCGGGCGCTCTCCGAGGGGCTGCGCCAGGAAGTGAAACCCTACAACATCCGCACCACGGTGATCTCACCCGGCGCGGTCGCCACCGAACTGCCGAACGGCGTGACCGACCCGGCGGCGGCCGAGCGCATTCGCAAGTTCTACGCGGAGGTCGCGATCCCCGCCGACTCGTTCGCGAGGTGCGTGGTGTTTGCCATGAGTCAGCCGGACGACGTCGATATCAACGAGATTTTGTTCAGGCCGACCCGGCAGGAAATTTGAGCCGGTCGCCAAGGCGGTCTTGCTTTCGATCGCAGGAAGAAGGGTAATGTTCGATCACGGGGACTGGCACGGATGTTTCCGCCGGAGCGGATCGTTTGCCTGACCGAGGAAACGGTCGAGACGCTTTACCTCATCGGCGAAGAGCGCCGCATCGTCGGCATTTCCGGTTACGTCGTGCGTCCGCCGCGGGCGCGGCGCGAAAGGCCGCGCGTCTCCGCTTTCACGTCGGCGGATATTCCGAAAATACTCGCGCTGCGGCCCGACCTCGTTCTGACCTTTTCCGACTTGCAGGCCGACATCGCCGCGAGTTTGATCAAGCAAGGGGTCGACGTACACGCCTTCAACCAGCGCAGCATTGCCGAGATTCTCGATATGATCCGGATGCTCGGATCGCTCGTCGGCGCGCAGGATCGCGCCCAGCGCCTGACGGACGATTTGGTGGCGGCGCTTGCGGCTGCCGGACACCGCGCGTCGCGGCTGCCGTTTCGGCCGAAAGTTTATTTCGAGGAATGGGACGACCCGATGATCTCGGGCATCGCTTGGGTCTCGGAGCTTATCGGCGTCGCCGGCGGCATCGATGTCTTCGCCGATCTCTCCCGCTGTAAAGCGGCCAAGGACCGCATCGTGACAGCCAACCAAATCATCGCTCAGGCGCCGGATATCATCATCGGTTCGTGGTGCGGCAAGAAGTTTCGTCCCGAGAAGGTCCTGAATCGACCCGGATTCGACACCGTGCCCGCGGTGCGCAACGGCGCCGTTCACGAGATCAAATCGCCGTTGATTTTGCAGCCGGGACCGGCCGCGCTGACCGACGGACTGGCCGCGATCGAGGCGATCATTACTCATGCCGTTGCGCTGCCTGATCAAGAGTTTGCCAGGCCCGGATAGACCGAGATCACACGCAATTACGTGCGCGCCTTCTGGACGCTTTTGTTTTTTTCGCACTTTCCATTAAACTTGCGATGTGGCGGCGCGCGGACGCGCCGGCGGCGGAGGATAGCGAGCCATGCTGTCACACGGCCCGACACTGGCGCAGGGCCTGGCCTTGAGCGTGGCCCGCGCACAGTTTGGCTTTACCATCGCCTTGCATATCATCTTCCCGGCCTTCTCGATCGGGCTCGCCAGTTATTTGGCGGTGCTCGAGGCCGGTTGGTTGATCACCAAAAAGCCGATGTTTCTCGATGCCTACAAATATTGGCTGAAAATCTTCGCGGTCGTGTTTGCGATGGGCGTCGTCTCCGGCCTGATGATGGCCTATGAGGTCGGCGCCAACTGGAGCGGCTATTCGGAAAAGGTCGGGCCGATACTCGGTCCGCTACTGGCCTACGAAACCATGACCGCGTTCTTTCTCGAGGCGGGGTTCCTCGGCATCATGCTGTTCGGCCTAGAGCGCGTCGGTCCGGCCCTGCATTTCGTCGCCACCGCCCTGGTTTCGATCGGCACGCTGATCTCCGCGTCCTGGATTCTCGCGGCCAATTCCTGGATGCAAACTCCGCAAGGCTACATCATCGGCCCGAAGGGAGACTTCGAACCCGCCGATTGGTTCGCCATTATTTTCAACCCCTCGTTCCCCTATCGCGAAGTCCACATGGTGATCGCGGCCTATCTGGCGACCGCCTTCGCCGTCGGCGCGGTGAGCGCCTGGCATCTCGCCCACGGCCGGAGTAACGCCGTCGTGCGTTTGACTTTCTCGATGGCGATGTGGATGGCCGCGATCGTCACGCCGATCCAGATCTATGCCGGCGACGAACAGGGCCGCAATACGCTGGCCTATCAGCCCGCCAAGGTCGCCGCCATCGAAGGCGATTTTTCATCCGGCGTGCAGGACCTCAACGTCATCGGCTGGCCCGACGTGGCGGCCGGTGAGATGGAGTATAATATCGCCATTCCCCACGTCGGATCGCTCATTCTCACCCATGAATGGAACGGCGCCATCAAGGGCTTGGACGCGTTCCCGCGCGACGACTGGCCCGTCGTTGTCGTGACCTTCTTTGCGTTCCGCATCATGGTCGGTCTTGGCATGCTGATGTTCGCCACCGGTCTGGTCAGCCTGTGGCTCCGCCTGCGCCACCAACTCTATACCGCGCGCTGGTTTCATTGGCTCGCCACGGCGATGGCGCCGGCCGGCTTCATTGCGATCCTGGCCGGCTGGACCACGACCGAAACCGGCCGCCAGCCCTGGAGCGTGACCGGCCTGCTGCGCACCGCCGACAGCGTCAGCCCGATCACCTTGTCGGAGGTCGCGACCTCCTTCGTCGTCATTTTGCTGATTTATACCGTCGTCTTCGGCGCCGGCTTTCGCTATCTGCTCGGCATGATGGCGTCGCCGCCGGGGCCCGGCGAAGCCCCGCCATCGACGGACCAGCCGATGCGCACCGCGGGCAAAAACGTGCTCGCCACCACCACGCTTGTGCCGGGGGAGTGAGGCCATGGAGACGACCATGGAAGCGTTTTTCGGCGGTCCGTTGCTGCCGGTAGCTTGGGCCGCGATCATGGCCTTCGTCATTCTTGCCTATGTGGTTCTTGACGGCTTCGATCTCGGCGTCGGCATGTTGTTCGCGGTCGAACGCGACAAGGCCGGCCGCGACGTCATGGTCAACACCATCGCGCCGCTGTGGGACGGCAACGAAACCTGGCTGGTGCTCGGCGGATCCGGATTGTACGGCGCATTCCCGATCGCCTATTCGGTGATTTTGCCGGCGTTTTACCCGTTGATCATCGGCATGATACTCGGCCTGATCTTTCGCGGCGTCGCTTTCGAATTTCGCTTCCGCGCCCGCACGCGGCCGCATCGCGAATTATGGGATGATGCGTTCCTCGGCGGCAGTTTGGTGGCGGCGTTCTGCCAGGGCACCATCCTGGGCGCGCTGCTGCGCGGCATCGCCAGCACCGACGGTCAGTTCTCGGGCGGCGTTTTTGACTGGCTCACGCCATTTCCGCTGTTTTGCGGATTGGCGGTGGTGATCGGCTACAGCATGCTGGGGGCGACTTGGCTGTTCTGGCGCACCGGCGGGGCTTTGCAAGAGCGTATGCGCCGTCACGCCCAGCGCCTCGGCGTCGCCATGATCGCGCTGATCGGCATCGTTTCGTTTTGGTCGCCGTTTCTGGACGCGAGCTTTTTCCATCGCTGGTTCGCGTGGCCCGGAATTCTCGCAACCGGGCTGGCGCCGATCGCCGTGGCGATTCTGGCCTTCGTCTATTTCCGCGATCTTGCCGGCCAAGGCCGGCGCTCCGGCGACGAGGTTCCGTTTATCTGCACGCTCGGCCTTTTTGTCGTCTGCTTTCTCGGACTGGGCTACTCGATCTTTCCGCTGATCGTGCCGCCTGCGATCACGATTTGGGCGGCCGCCGCGCCGCCGTCGAGCCAGGCCTTTCTCTTGGCCGGCACCGTGGTGATGATCCCGGTAATCCTGGCCTATAACTTTTTTGCCTATTGGATTTTCCGCGGCAAGGTCGAGCCCGGTGCCCATTATCACTGAGGAACACATCACAGACCACAATGCCGGTGCCGGCAATCGTGGCCTCGGCAAACGGCTGCTGTGGTTCGTCGCGATCTATGCCGCATCGGTCGCTGCATTCGCGGCGATCTCAGGCCTGCTCGAACTTTTGCTGCCGAAATAGCAACCACGGCAGATTTTGCGGGCCCGCTGGCTACGTCCCGTAACTCTGGATCAGGGATCCCGCCACCAGCGTCCAGCCGTCGACCAGGACGAAGAAGATCAGCTTGAACGGCAGCGACACCACCACCGGCGGCAGCATCATCATGCCCATCGACATCAGGACCGAGGCGACGACCAGATCGATGATGAGAAACGGCAAGAACAGCAAAAAGCCGATCTCGAAGGCGCGCTTGAGTTCGGAAATCATGAAGGCCGGGACCAAAATGCGCATTGACAGATCTTCCGGCGCCGACGGCGCCGCTTCGCCCGACATGTCCATGAACAGTTTCAAATCCTTGTCGCGGACGTTTTTCTCCATAAAACCGCGCAGCGGCCCGGAGCCGCGGTTGAATGCCTCGTCGACGGTGATCTCGTTGGCGATCAGCGGCTTTACGCCGGCGTCATAGACCCGCGTCATCACCGGCCCCATGACGAAGGCGGTGAGGAACAGAGCCAGCGAAATAACAACGGAATTCGGCGGCGCGGTGGCGGTGCCGAGCGCGGTGCGCAGCAGCGACAGCACCACCACGATGCGCGTGAACGACGTCATCATGACCAGGATTGAAGGCGCCAGCGATAGCACCGTCATCAGCGCGATCAACTGAATGATGCGTTCGTTGAGGCCGCCGCCGGCTCCGTTCTGGCCGAAATTAATGCTGATATCCTGCGCGGCGAGCGGTGTCGCCGAGACAAGCAGTGCCGCTACAGAGGCCGCCACCGTAACCAAACGGACGCGGCGGCCCCATGATGCGAGCGTCAGGTTTTGGGTGGACGGCCTAACAAACTCGCCATCTCCTGTTCGAGGTTATCGTAAAGCGCGGACTTGCCCTGGTTCGGCTTGATGTCGGCCCGCGGCGGTCGCGGCTCGCTGGGACGAGGCGGGCGCGGCGGCGGCGCGGCGTTTGCCGGTTGCGTTCGCTCAGGCATCGTGGGCGCGGGCCGCGACGGCATGGCCGGCGGGGTATTCGATTTGCGCAAGGCCGCTTCGAGGCGCTGTGCCATATCGGCCAGGCTTTGATCGGCGGCGGCAGCGGCCTCTGCGGAGGCCGGCGCCGGGATCGGCGCGGCGGGCGCCGCGGCGACGGGTTGCGCCAGCGGCTGGCGCGGTTCCGGCCTTGGCTCCAGGCGTGGCTCTTGACGCTGCTCTTGACGCTGCTCTTGGGGCTCTTCGGGAGCCGCTTCTAGCTCGGTGGGCGGCTCAGTCAGCGTTTCTTGGCGCGGCTCGGGGACCGGCGTGCGCGCGATCGTGGCGGCGCGGGGTCGCGGCGGCGGGCTGGGGCGGGTCGAAAGTTCGTCGGCCAGTGCCGCGAGCGTGTCGCGCTGCGGCCGCGGCGGCGTTTCGGCCGGCGACGGGAACGGCCGCGACGGCAACTCCTCCGGCAGCGGCTCGACGCGCGGCGACGGCCGCAGCGCGGCGACCGGCTCCGGTTGCAGCGGCCAGCCATTGCCGTTCGATCCGTTTTCCGGCAGCGGGATGGCGCGCGGCAGTGTGTCGAGACCGGAGGCCGCCCGTAGCCCCGGCACGTCGCGCGGCGCGGCCACCGCGCGCACGATATTGGGTTCGACGACGACGTCGGTCGGTCCGCCGATCATCAGTAAGTGCTCGACATTGTCGCGCCGCACCAGAATGAGGCGCCGGCGTCCGTCGACGCTGGCGTAGTCGATGACCGCGAGCCGCGGCTGACGGCCGCGCGCATTGGCGCCGCCGAGCCTACCGGTCCCAAACCGGCGCACCGCCCAGGCGGCGCCGCCGATCAACCCGAGCACAATCAGGAACGCCAAAAAGAAGCGCACCGCGAGCGGCATCTCCGCCCCGAACAAATTATCGAACATCCACACTACTCCCCGTTTCGTTTCGCGGCGTGCTTGGGATCATATAAGTTCGGGCCATACAAGCAGGGTCCGCAAAGGTTAACGGCGCCGGTAACATTTGCCGCCGCGAGTCCTAACAAAGAATTAAGAACGATAGCCGATTTCGTCGCCAAAGCCGATGGCTGAAGCATTCGCATGGTAAACGGCGGATTAATGGCAAAACCGGCGCGGCACGGGTTTTAACGCGCCATTAACCCTAGGCTCGGCAAAGTCTGCCCAGTGGAATGGGGACATAGCCAATGCCGATCTCCGATATTCCGATCCTGTCGATGCTGCGCACGCGCATGCAGTGGCATCAGGCGCGCCAAGAGGTGCTGGCCGAGAACGTCGCCAACGCCGACACGCCGAATTATCGGGCGCGCGACATCACGCCGCTCGATTTCGGAACTCAGTTGTCGACCGCGTCGCTCAGCATGGTCTCGACCGACCCGAATCATATCGCCGCCAGCGCCGGTTCCGGCGCCGGTTCGCAGTTCGCCTCGGATAGCAGCGGCCGCTATGAAATCCGGCCCCGCGGCAACTCGGTGACCCACGAAGACGAGATGATGAAAGTGGCAGCCAATCAGATGGATTTCGAGGCCGTGACGTCGCTCTACACCCACAGTCTGGCGATGATCAAGCTCGCGATCGGCAAATAGCCGATCGCGGCGGAAAGCAAGCGTCATGGATTTCGGAAACCCGCTGGACTTCGTCAAATCGCTCACCGTCGCCGCCTCAGGCCTCAAGGCGCAGATCGGGCGCATGCGCATTATTTCGGAAAACATCGCCAATTCCGACTCGGTCGCGGCGACCCCCGGCGGCGATCCTTACCGGCGCCGAATCGTGACCTTTAGTTCCGAGCTCGATCGCTCGCTTGGCGTCAACGTGGTCAAGCTCGGCGCCGTCGAGACCGACAAATCCGATTTTATGATCAAACACGAACCGGGCAATCCGGCCGCCGACGCCAACGGCGACGTCAAATATCCGAACGTGAACACGCTCGTCGAGATGACCGATCTGCGCGACGCGCAGCGTTCCTACGAGGCCAACCTCAACGTCGTCACCGCCACTCGCCGCATGCTGCAGCGTACCATCGACATCATCAAAAGCTAGGTGAACCATGCCGACACCGACGATCGCCGCCAATGCCTACTCTGCCATGTCGCGGCTGCGCGACGATACCGCCAAAATCGCCGCCGGCGCCGGCACCCAGGATTCGGCGCCGAGTTTCAATACGGTGCTGAAAGACGTGATCCATGCCGTTACCGACGCGGCGCAGAAATCGGACGCGCAGGCGCAAGCCGCCGCCTCCGGCAAGGCCAATATGATCGACGTCGTCACCGCGGTGGCCGAGACCGAAACCACGATGCAAACGCTGGTCTCGGTGCGCGACAAGATGATTTCGGCCTACGAGGACGTGTTGCGTATGCCGATCTGAAGATCACCGCGGCAGAGCTTGGCCGGGCAGGAGAGAAAATGACCGGACCGGAAGTGATGGATGTGGCGCACGACGCCATCGTAACGCTGATCTTGGTGGCCTCGCCGCTGATGCTGGTCGGATTGCTCGTCGGCGTCGCGATTTCGCTGCTTCAGGCGCTCACCCAGATCCAGGAAATGACGCTGGTCTTCGTGCCGAAAATCCTGGCGATTTTTCTCGCCATGCTGATCGCGCTGCCGTTCATGGCGGACTCGCTGCACAGCAATTTTCTGCGCATTCTCGCCCACGTCACCAACGGCTGAACGGCGTTCAGGTGGCAATCGATGTTTCCTTCCTGCCGGCTCTCGGGGCTGCCTTCCTTCTGGTGTTTGCGCGCGCCGGGACCATGGTGATGCTGTTGCCGGGATTAGGCGAGCAAAATATCTCGTCGCGGATGCGGCTCACGATCGCGCTCATTCTCGCCGCGGTTTTGGTGCCGCTGCATCGGACCGCTTACCACATCGATCCAAACGCGCTTGGGCCGCTCGTCGTGATGCTGGTCGAAGAGATCATCGTCGGCGCGGTGCTGGGGCTGACCGCGCGGCTAACCATCTCCGCGCTTGAGGTTGCCGGCTCGGTCATCGCCCAGCAGCTCGGCTTGGGCTTCGTCACCGCGGTCGATCCGACCCAGGGCGAGCAGGGCATGCTGGTCGGCAATTTTCTCACCATGCTCGGCATCACGCTATTCTTCGCCACCGATATGCATCACCTCGTCATCGCGGCGTTAAACGACAGTTACACCCTGTTCGAGCCGGGTGAAGTCCCCGCCACCGGCGATGTGGCGGCGCTGGTGACCAAAACCGTATCCGGCGCCTTTCGCATCGGGATCCAACTGTCCGCGCCGTTTCTGGTGTTCGGATTGCTGTTCAACCTCGGCCTCGGCGTGCTGTCGCGGCTGATGCCGCAGATGCAGGTTTTCTTCGTGGCGCTGCCGCTGTCGATCCTGCTCGGCTTTCTTTTCTTGCTGCTGATGCTGGGCGCGATGATGGGCCTGTTTCTCGATTACGCCGGCGGCGTGCTGCACGATCTTGCCCCGCACGCCTGACCGATCGCGAGCTTAAGCATCCGATATGGCCGAAGATCGCGACGACACCGAACATACAGAAGACCCGACGGCGCGGCGGCTCGATGAAGCCATCAAGCGCGGCGATGTGGTCAAGAGTACCGAGGTCTCGACCTGGTTCATGATCGCCGGCGGTACGCTGACGCTAATGGTGTTCGCGGTGCCGATGGCGGGGAGCCTGCAGGCGACGCTGCGCGGCGTGCTCGCTAACTCCTATCAATATTCCGCCGACGGGCCGGGCCTCGCCGTCCTGATGCGGCAACTGGCGCTCGAAGTGTTGGCCGCGCTGGGCATTCCGTTTCTCATTCTTGTGCTCGCGGCGCTGGCCGGCAACGTCGTTCAGCACCGTATTTTGTTTTCGATCGAGCCGATCCTGCCGAAATTGTCGAAAATCTCGCCGGCGGCCGGTCTCGCGCGGCTGTTCTCGCAACAGGCGCTGGCCAATTTCCTCAAAGGTCTCGCCAAGCTGACACTGTTCGGCGCGGTTATCGGCGCCCTGTTGTGGCCACAACGGCATCGACTTGGCGGTCTCATCGCCAACGACCCGGCGGCGATTCTGCCCTTCACCCGGGCGCTGGCGATGAAAATGCTGGGCACTGTGGTCGCCATTCTCGCCGTGGTCGCCGCGGCCGACTACCTGTTTCAGTACCGGCAATGGTACGACCGGCAAAAAATGTCGCTCCGCGAGATGAAGGAGGAGCACCGCCAGAGCGAGGGCGATCCCGCCGTCAAAGCCAAAATCCGGCAGTTACGCAATTCGCGGATGCGCAAGCGGATGATGGCGGCGGTGCCGAAAGCCTCCGTCGTCATCACCAACCCGACCCACTTCGCCGTCGCCTTGCAGTACGAACGCGGCATGACCGCGCCGGTCTGCGTTGCCAAGGGTACCGATCTGATCGCGCGCAAAATCCGCGAGGTCGCGGAAACCCACAACATCCCGGTGATCGAGAACCCGCCGCTGGCGCGCGCTCTCCACGGCACCGTCGAAATCGATCAGGAAATTCCGCAGGAACATTACCGGGCGGTCGCCGAGATCATCGGCTATGTGATGCGGCTGCGCCGCGTCGTGGGCGGTCGTTCGTGACTGTGAGCCGAATGGCCAAGCCTCTTGCGCGATTCAGCGGCTCAAGGCACTGAAAGCAGGGCATGACAGGGCATAAGCCATGACAAGGCGGAAGCCATGACAGGACTTGGGCCATGAAAAGAACTGGGCCATGACGGATCAGGCCGTGACGGCGTCCCGTATCGCCGATAAGGCGTCTGGCCTCAGCACGCTCGGCGCGCGGCAATCCAGCGAGGTCTCGCTCGGCGAGGGGTCTGGCGCCACCGCCGCCGCGACGGTGCGGCCCGCGATCGACCACAGTGCCGTCGGTGCCCGTCGCGGCAGCGTTGTCCTGGTCCTTTTGGTCGCCGCGATCCTGGTCGCCGCCGCAACCGCCATTGTGCTGGTCGGCGGCAGCCAGGCCGAGCCCTATATCTTGGCCTTTCTCGCGGTGCTGGCCACGATCGGGGTGTTCGCGCTGTTCGCGCTGGCTTGCGGCATCCTCGGCGTCTCCGGCGCGGAAGGCGCCAATCCGCTGATCAAGACGGTGGTCGACGGCGCCTTCGATGGCATCGTCGTGACCGACGGCGACGGCCGTATCGTCTATGCCAACTCGGCCTATCTCGAACTCACCGACGCCGCCGACGCCAACGACATGCGTCCGGTCGAGCGTGCCTTCATCGGCGACGCCGACGCATCGGAGGCGATCTACCGGCTGCTCAAGGCGGCGCGCGAAGGCAAGCGCCTGCAGGAGGAGGTCCGCATCGCCGGGGTCAACGGCCGGCCGGCGCGCTGGTTGCGGTTTAAAATCCGTCCGCTCGGCAGCGGGCGGCGCGACCGGCGGCTGACGGTCTGGTCGCTCGCCGAGGTGACGCGCGAACGCGAGCGGCAGGAAAATGTGTTTCAGGAACTCCAGCACGCCATCGATTATCTCGACCACGCCCCGGCCGGATTTTTCTCGGTCGACGACAAAGGCGATATCGTCTATCTCAACGCGACGCTGGCCGACTGGCTCGATCAAGATCTGGCGCAGGTCGGCTCGGGCGGCTTACGGCTCGCCGACCTGGTGTCGGGCAATGGCGCCGCGCTGTTGACGACGCTGCGGGCCAATCCGGGCGAGGTCAAGACCGAGGTGCTCGACCTCGATCTGCGTACCCGGAGCGGGCGCACGCTGCCGGTCCGCCTGTTCCACAAACTTGCCTATGGCGCCGACGGCACGCCGGGCGCTTCGCGCACGCTGGTGCTCAACCGCGCCCGCGACGACGGCACCGATCCGCAGCGCGCCGCCGAAAACCGCTTCATGCGGTTTTTTCTCCATACCCCGATGGCGATCGCGACCGTCGATAAGAAGGGCGGCGTGGCGCGCGAAAATCCGCTCTTTGCGGCGCTGTTCCGCGGCGCGCGCGGCGGCGAGGTCCATGCCGAGGCCAAGGGGCGCTCCATCTTGCAGGTCGTCGCCGAGCGCGACCGCGAGGCGCTGGCCGCCGCGCTGCAGGAGGCCGCGCAGGGCAAAGGCGACATCGCCCCGGTCGATGCGACGCTGGCCGGCGACGACGAGCGGTTCGGCCGCTTCTACGTCACCGCCGTCGATGAGGCGGAGCGCGACCATGAGACCGCCATCGTTTACGCGCTGGAGACCACCGAGCAGCGCGAACTCGAAAATAAAGTAACGCAACAGCAGAAGATGGATCTGGTCGGACAGCTCGCCGGCGGAATTGCGCACGACTTCAACAATGTGCTGTCCGCCATCATGATGGCGACGGATTTTCTGCTCAACGCCCACAAACCGACCGACCCGTCGTTCGGCGATATCATGCAGATCAAGCAGAATGCCAACCGGGCGGCGAGCCTGGTGCGGCATTTGCTGGCTTTCTCGCGCAAGCAGACGATGCGCCCGCAGGTGCTCGATATCGGCGAGGTATTGAGCGACCTCACCATGCTGCTGCGGCGGCTGATCGGCGAGAAGGTCAATCTCGACGTGGTCCACGGCCGCGACCTGTGGCCGGTCAAGGTCGACATTTCCCAATTCGAACAGGTCGTCGTCAATCTCGCGGTCAACGCGCGCGACGCCATGCCTGGTGGCGGCCGGCTGCAATTGCGCACCAGCAACGTGACCGCGGCGGACTGCGAGCGCTTCCACGCCAAGGGTATGCCGGCCGCCGACTATGTGCTGGTCGAGGTCACCGACACCGGAACCGGCATACCGGCGAAGATCCTCGGCAAGATTTTCGAGCCGTTCTTCTCGACCAAGGATGTCGGCAAAGGTACCGGGCTCGGTCTGTCCACGGTTTACGGCATCATCAAGCAGACCGGCGGTTTCGTTTATGTCGATTCGGCCGAAGGGCAGGGCGCCGTTTTCCGCATTTTCCTGCCGCGGCACGTCGCCAGCGCGCAAGAGCTTGCGGCGGAGCGTTCGAGCGCTGCTGCGGCGCAGGCGGCGGTTATGCCCGGCGCGGTCGAGCCGCTCAAACGTGCGGCCAGCGCCGATCTCACCGGCGAGGGCACCATCCTCCTGGTGGAGGACGAGGAAGGCTTGCGCGCGCTCAACGCCCGCGGTCTCGCCTCGCGGGGCTACACCGTGCTTGAGGCCGGCAACGGCGTCGAGGCGATCGATGTGCTGGCGAAATCGGACTGGCGGGTCGATCTTGTCGTGTCGGACGTGGTCATGCCGGAAATGGACGGGCCGACGCTGTTGCGCGAATTGCGCAGCCGCAATCCGAGCCTGAAAATCATTTTCGTGTCCGGCTACGCCGAGGACGCCTTCCAAAAGCACCTGCCAGCCGACGGCCAATTCGCGTTTCTGGCGAAACCCTTCACGCTCAAGCAGCTCGTCAACGTGGTGAAAGAGACGCTGGCGGCCTGAGCGCGCCGCGCGGCGGTTGGCCGAGCGAGATCTTGCCGGCCGGGAGCCTCGCTTGGCATTGAATTCTATAACGCGGTTATGACGGAAAAGAATTTGCGCCAGGTGCCTGGCTCCGGTGCGACATCCGCGCACGCGGCGGTTTGTGTCAGGACTTCGCCATCATCCGCGGCGTAGAAATGTCAGTGGGCGCATGCGCAACCGACAGGTCGTCGGCGCGTTGCGCCTGCAACAGGGGCGTTCCGCCGTGCCGGCACTGGCCGAAACCAAACCAGCCACTTTGTTTATATCGCCGTTACGGGCGCTTCGCTCGCTGGCCGCGCTCGGCGCGTTGGCGATGGGCCTTCTCTTATCGGCGGCGGAGGCCGATACGCGCTTCGAGGACGGCATGGTCTATTCCGGCGGCGGCACCTTCTTATTGCCGTCGGTACGCGCGGCTGCCGCCGCGCGGCCGGCTGTGATCGCCACCGCGATGCCTGCCTCTGCCGGGCAGCAGCAGACCTATCCGGGCGGCTCGCTCGGCGGCCTGTTCAACCGCCCCGGCCTCATCGGCGGCTTCGCCGCCGGTTTCCTCGGTGCGGGCCTATTCGGCTTGCTGTTCGGTCACGGCATGGTGGGCGAGCTTTCCGGCGTCGCGTCGGTACTGGGACTGCTGTTCCAAATTGCCCTGATCGCCATGCTGCTGCGGCTGATCTGGACGTGGTGGCAAGCCGGGAACGTGGCCGCGTTCGCCGATCGCTCGCCGCGCCAACTGGCCGACGCGTACGGCCGGCCGCGCCATGAAGCGCTGCCGAATATCGACGCCGGCGCGGCCACCGGCCAGAGCGAAAACGACGCTTTCAATTGCTGAAACCGACCGCCTGCCATCACCCCGATCGGCGGCCGAACACCGAAGCCAACTCAGCCGGCATGCCGCCGTATCGGCTCTCGCGCATCGAAGCGAAGATGACGCAGACCAAGCAAACGGCGTAAGGCAAGCACCCGATCAAATAGGGCGACAGTGAAATCCCGCCCGCCTGTAGCCTTAAGGTCGCTGCCTCGCTTAATCCGAATATGAGCGCGACGGGTAGAACGAAAAACGGGTTCCAACGCGCCACGATCACCAAGCCGACGGCAACAAAACCGCGGCCCTTGGTCATGTCGTTGGCCCAGGTCTGGGTGTAATCGACGGACAAAATCGCGCCGGCGAAACCAGAAAACAATCCGCCGGCCACAATGCCAGAAAGCTGCACCATCCGGGGCGCAAGTCCGATCGCACGCGCGGCCTCAAACGACTCGCCGACGATACGCCAGTTTAGACCGGTGCTGGTGCGGTAAAGCCACACGCCCACGAGAACAACCAGCAGCAACGCAGCCGGCGCCGTCGGCGTGAGTTGTGTGAGAATTGGTCCGAGTAAAGGAACGTTTGCAAGGTCCGGTCCGCCGATCGGGGCCAGGCCCCTCACTTGGT
>Ga0181525_10000658_pt1 | contig 30038 bp, 28 predicted proteins | sample PEATcosm2014_Bin_48_FD_121100 | JGI IMG/M metagenome (GOLD analysis project Ga0181525, IMG submission 121100) | Peatland microbial communities from MTU Mesocosm Facility, Houghton, MI, USA - PEATcosm2014_Bin06_10_metaG | ecosystem: Environmental > Terrestrial > Soil > Wetlands > Peat | place... | reverse complement strand
CGAAGCTGTGCGGCTGCCCGCGCATCTCCCTCTGAGGCTTTGTCTGCCACCCAGGTACGGAGATTCTTCGGAAATGCTTCCTGCCTCCGCTGTTGAATGGCCAGCTTCAGGGCGCGCACTTCGAGGACGGATTGAGCCGTGGCTTGGGAGAGCAAAACCTTCTTGTCTGGCCATGACAACGCGGATGCACGAATCTCTCTCTTCTGTTGCCGCAGAACCTCACGAAGGTATTGCGCACCGTCCCTCCCATCTTTTGTGAAGCCTTTGGAAATCTCACGTTGCCGATTGCGATACTGATTATATTCATCCATCAGCGAGGAACGGTCAGCCCGTCGCTGCGCTTTGCGTTCCTCCCTCTGCGCGATATTGCGTCCGCTATGTAGTGCCGGATGTGGCGCGGGCTGTTGAAAAGATGTTGAGGCCGGTGACCAAGGGCCAAGAGCTGATTCTGTCGCCTGACGGTTGACCTTTCCGGCGAAGTTGCTGCGGAATACATCGGACGCTTTCACCCGGATGTTGTGGTCAACAGCAAGGACTGTGTATCCGCCTGCTTCCCCCTTCTCAAGCCGGAGATGAGCCTTGGACAGGAGGATGTGGAGATCGTCCCATGTCACATTGCGCCGATTCAGGAGTTGCCGTACACGAGGAGCCATCTCCCGGCGTATATAGGTTTGTAGAGATTCCTCATCGTGATAATGCTCAACCTTTGCGGCCAAACCTGTCGGCTGTTTGCGGGTATCCCGAAGCGCATTGCGTTCTGAATATGATGTGCGTACTACCTGCTTCGATTGTTCATCCCATCGCGTTGGACCCGCAGTATGCGTCCAGCCATGTTTTGCTTCGAGTGTTCGCATTGCGGCATCGAGCGTCAACCAGTTGCGATAAGGCGTATGCGCCTTGAATGTCTCCGGATGAACCTTGTTCAGCATAATGTGGATGTGAAAGTGCTTCTTGTCATCGTGGGCAACGACCATATATTGATGGTCCAGATAACCGAGTTCACGGAGAGTGTGCAGCGCGCAATCTGTCCATTGTTGCCGGGTTGGTCTTTCACCTGGCGGCCAGGCCAGTTCATAATGACAAAGCGCATCCTTGCAGCGTGGGTTCAAAAATGCAATCCCCTCCATCTGTATTGCGACCGTGTCCATGCCCGCAATGTTCTCCGACAACACCACGTCTCCTCGCAAAAGCAGTTCCCCAGTATCAGCGTCTCGTTCCTCAGTTAGGTACTTGCAGAGCCGCTTGAAACTGCTCGCGTGCTGCCGAGTTGGTTGCACTTTTGCAATCATCTTCACTCTGCTGTGTTCTTGTTGAATGTGGCAAGTGCCGTGTGCAACTCCGATAGCACGGTGTTGAGTTCACTGCGAAGTGCTTCTTCGTTGGGCAGGCCCTTTATCTCCATCAGGAGATGCTTTTGCAGCCCAAAGAGCTTGCTGAGTTCAGCGGCAACTTCGCGGCTTACCTGGGAACGTATTGGTCTATTCAAAGCGCATTTCCGAATGTACTCGCTGACGGTTAAACCGGCGAGATAAGCCTGTTGGCGAATGATTTCCTTCTCTTGTGACAAGAGTTTGATGAGCAGACCCCTGCGATGTTCTGTCTGCTTTGGCCTTGCCATTGCGGTGCTCCTCTGGGGTCTCGGGGCGAAGCCCTGAGCAAGGTGCGCAGGCCCAAACCCGAGTAGCGCAGCGGATTGGGTTGGGGCCGGTGGATATGCCTAAACGACCGCAGGGAGTTTCGGTATATCCAGCGCCTACCTTGCCTTCACCCTTATCAGCTTTTTCAACTTTGCCAACATAAGCATATTACATATTTGACAGCATATACGTCAATATGGTGAAATGCCAGTGTATGGATAATGAGGCTCGTCGCAGGGTGCAGGTACTCTCGTCGCACAATGTCGAGGAACTTCGTGCGTTCCTGAAGGAAAAAGCGAATGAACCTGCGCCACAACCGGCCTCGTACACGATTGGCGGGATCGTGCGGGCGGTTTTCCCTGAACTGTGTGAGTTGCGGAAAAGGGGATACACGCTCAATATGCTGGTCCGCATTTTCGAGGAGAATGGCATGAGAATCACCGCAACAGCATTGTCGGGCTACATGAAGAAACTGAATAGGGAAGCTGAAGGGGCGTCGGCAATTGAGGTTCGTAAAGCGAGAACACAGCCTTCAGCATCCGGTTCGCAATCAGGTAGACATTTGGCAATGAAACCGGACGTACCTTTGTAAGAAAGGGCGCTGCGTGGCGAAAGTGATCTTGTGGTGAGAAGCAATGACGGGGTTAGTACTGCGCCCATCACCTGTTCGACAAGATCTGAAGTTGAAGCAACCAAGACGCGGAGGAGCTCTATTCGTAGCGAACTCAAAAACACGACATAACCGTCGACAAACCTCCGGCTTCCTGCGTTGCCGGAACGAGAAAACAGGCTGACATGGAAACCGAATGGCTTACCGCAAATGAGGCTGCCCAGTACCTGAAGGTGAGGCCGCGCACGCTGCTCCAGTGGGTACGCGAAAACAAGATCCCCGCACACCGACTATCCGGCGTGCGACGCTGTGTCTGGAGATTCCGCAAGCATGAGCTGGATGCTATCCTGTGTTCGTCATCCGCTGAGCCTGCTGAAGGGAGGCAGCAATGAGGGTCCAGCGACACGCAAGCGGGTCTGTGCGCTATGACAAACGGCGCAAGACCTGGAATTACCTCTGGTATGACGGACCAACTCGCCGGTCAAAGCGAATTGGGACGAAGCAGGAATTTCCAACCAAGGCCGCCGCATGGAAGGAAGTCGAGAGCCTTGAAATCCAGGCGAAGCCACCGGACGGAGACAAAGGAGACACGGTGCGGAGTTTAGTTGCACGGTACGAAGCGGAGCGGATGCCCTCCCGTCAATCGACGGTGCGTGTGTATCGCTCTTTCCTGAATAACCACGTTCTGCCGAAGTGGGCCGATACGCGGATTCAGGACGTACAGCCGCGCCCGGTTGAATTGTGGCTCCGGGAACTGCCCTTGTCGCCAAAGTCCAAAACGCACGTGCGATCACTCATGCACGGGCTTGTGGAGTTTGCGATGTGGTCCGGCATGTTGGACATCAGCCGCAATCCAGTCTCCCTCGTCCGCAACATTGGGGCAACGCGGAAGGTGCGAAAAGCCCGGAGCCTCACAGCGGAGCAGTTCCACGCTCTGTTGCGAGAACTGCAAGAACCATTCGGGACGATGGCGTTGCTCTCTGTGTGCTTGGGCCTTCGCTTCAGCGAGGCGCTTGCGCTTCGATGGAGTGACGTGGATTGGCTAGGCTCAAGGCTGAGCATCCGGCGCGGCATCGTGAATCAGATTGTGGGCGATGTGAAGACGCAAGGGTCCGCAAAGACATTCAACCTTGCGAGCGAGTTGCTGGAGCGCCTGAAGTCCTGGAAACAGTCTTCCCAATTTTCGGGGGCTGAGGATTGGATCTTTGCCAGCCCATTCAAACTCGGGCGACTTCCTTACTCCTACACCGGCACACGGCAAGAGCTGGAACGGGCATCGAAGGCTGCTGGAATCGGGCACATCAGTTCGCACGCTTTCCGGCACACCTATCGCTCTTGGCTGGACGCTGTGAAAACTCCGATTGCCGTGCAACAGAAGATGATGAGGCACACGGACATCCGCACGACCATGAACATTTACGGGGATGTTGTCACGGATGAGATGAGCACGGCGGGCTTGAGGGTAGCTGAGCTTGCATTCCAAAGAAACGGAGCGCAAGCAGAGCGCAATGGAAGCTAAGTTATTGATTCTATGGTGGACGCGGTAGGAATCGAACCTACAACCTGTCGGTTAAGAGGCCAGTCATAAAGCATGGAGTATCAATGTAATCAACGGAGTACAGAGGAGTAAGTAGGAGGATTCGGAGCCTTTTCGGCGCGCAATTCGGCGAAGAATTCGGCGAAGTTTTGCTCCTGAATTGAAAATCTCGTCAGAATGGCACTTGGCCCGGCTGACTCAACCGCTTCTGGAAACCTGGTCGTGGACAGAACGGACACCCCGGCAAAAATCGAGTCAATAGCTAACGGTCCATAGAAGTTGATTCGCGGCTTAATGCTGTCTCGATGAGTGCTAAGGGCTGTCGTCAATCGAGGGTTAATTCGTTATATGCGGCTACTCTCCTGGAGCCAGCAGAATGAGGATTCGAGTCTACGGCACTATTGGGCAGCGTTCGTGCGGACTGAAGCTCAACGACTTCGGCAACTCTCATGACGACTGGATGATCTGCACAACCATCCGGGCGCAGGTCTCGATGCCCAACATGCTGTTCATGGTGATTTGGTAAAGCCGGGGATCGGCCGAGTCGCAGTCGTAATAGTACCGTGCATAGTGAAGGCGCTCGGAGTCTTTGCGGCGCAGCAGCGCTTGTAGATTCTGCTCGTTGGGATGGCGGAGCTTCATGCGCTCAAGCTTCTCCTTGAGCGGCGCATAGACGAGCATGCGAAGGACGTGGGGATGGTGGCGCAAGATGCATTGCGCACTGCGGCCGATGATGACGCAATTGCCCACCTTGGCGGCCTGCTGGATGATGTTCGCGGTGAATATCTGCACCGTATCGCGATCCACCGCGAGTTCAGAGCCTTCGCCGACATACGACTCGGGACCTCCCTGCCGGAAGCTCTTCATAACTCGCTCCCACCATGCGATGGCGTGTTCGTCGGCCTGTGCGGCCCAAGCAGGGTCAACCTTCCCCATGGCTGCGACCTGCTCGATGATCTGCTTGTCTATGCACTCCCAACCCAGAAGCTCAGCAACTTTGCGCCCTATCTCTGAACCTCCACTGCCGTACTCTCTCGCAATCGTTAGAGTGTTGAACATCTTCTTCCTTCCTTGCCGCCGCCGCTCTCCTCTTTTCGTTTGTGGCAACTCGTTGTTGCATTCAGCGTCGTATGGCCCGGGAGTTGTAATCAGCCCCGGCACGTGCAACTTCCGCGGCTAGAGGACGACGGGCCGGATTATCCTCCAGCGAAGTGGTAAGCGCCTCAAAGACAGCACCTACGAGACAGCGGACAGCGATCGCCGGGTTGGCCACGCAGAGTGTCTCAGGGGCCGACTCCAGCTTCTGGCAGACTTTATCTGCATGATACGCCAGAGCGCTACGCCGCACATGATCCAGCCGTGGACTCAGACCAGAAGACTCGACGATCAGAATCCGGGCCTCCCACGGTTTTTCTGCCAGGAACAGGAACAGAGCCTCGACTGCGCGGCCAGCAGTTCGCCATTTTTACTTCCAAAGTCAATCACCTCAGCGCTCGGTTGGGATAAAATCTGGGGATCGAGAACATTGGCTCGCTTTTCCCCGGCTGTGAGGCACGATGAAATCTCGCGGACCCGAGTTGCGTAAGTTCGTAGCGCCGGAAGTTGTGTTTGGGGTTGGCAGTCTACACCTGGCCGGCCAATATGCACGCAACTTGGGCGGCAGTAAAGCGCTGGTGGTGTCCGATCCCGGCGTGGTCGCAGCCGGCTGGGCACAACAAGTTCTCGCCAGTGTCGAACTTGCCGGCCTTGCATCCATCCTGTACACACACGTCACACCGAACCCACGTATCGACGACGCAACCGCCGGGGCTGCTATCTACGCCGACGAAGGCTGCGACATCATCATCGCAGTCGGGGGAGGCAGCGCCATCGATTGCGCGAAGTGCATCGGACTGCTCGCGGCAAACCACGGCGACCTCAGGGATCTGGTGGGTGTCGACAACGTGCGCGCGCCGATGCCGCCGACCATCTGCATCCCAACCACAGCGGGGACATCGGCCGATCTCTCGCAATTCGCGACCGTAGTGGACGGCGAGATCAAAAGGAAGCTACTGATCATCAGCAAGGCGGTGGTCCCCGACCTCTCTCTGATCGATCCCGCGACGCTGACAACCATGGACGCGTTTCTGACCGCTTGCACGGGATTGGACGCGCTGGTGCACGCGCTGGAAGCGTACGTTTCGTTGGGGCGCTCGCCGCTGACCGACGTTCACGCGCTCGAGGCCATGCGGTTAATCAGTTCCAGTTTCCTGCAGTCGATCGCCGAGCCGAACAATCTCGAATATCGCACCAACATGATGCTGGGCAGCCTGGAGGCCGGTCTGGCCTTCTCGAACGCAAGCCTCGGTGCGACACACGCGATGGCCCACAGCATCGGTGGACTGCTCGATTTGCCGCACGGCCAATGCAACGCCATGTTCCTGAACGGTGTGATCGATTTCAACTTTGGGCACGCAGAGCAACGCTACCGGAACGCCGCCGTCGCCATGGGACTCGAAGTTGGCGGCCTTTCCTCGGGTGAGATTCGTCAGCGGCTGGTCACCGAAATTGCGCGGCTCAGGGACGCGGCCGGGCTGGGTGGCTCCCTGTCCCGATGCGGAATCCACCGCACCGAAGTGCATGAGCTCGCCGAGATCGCGCTCAATGACCCCTGTGTTGTCACCAATCCGCGCCGGCCGGGCCGACGGGATATCGAGGTCATCTATGAGGAATCCCTCTGACAACTGGGAAGAACTGCGGGAAAAGGTCTTAGGTCTGGGCGACACCTCCGTCCGCAAGACCCACTACCCGAGCCTCAAGCAGCGTCTGGCGGAACTGGAGCAGTTGACCCAGGAGCTGAAGCGCAGCGAAGCCTACCTGGCGGAAGCTCAGGCGCTGAGTCACACAGGGAGTTTCGGCTGGAAGGTCTCAACGGGCGAGCACATTTGGTCGGAGCAGACCTTCCGCATCTTCGAATTCGATCCGGGGGTCAAGCCCACACTCGAGCAAGTCCTCGACCGCGCCCATCCAGAGGATCGCGCATTCATTTCCCAGACGTTGCAGCGGGCAACAGAGAGTGGTCAGGGTCTCGACTTCGAGCATCGTTTGTTGATGGCAGACAAGAGAGTCAAAAATCTTCACGTTCTTGCGAAGGTGATGCGGGATCCATCTGGCGGCATCGAGTTTGTCGGCGCCGTGATGGACATTACCGAGGCCAAACGAGCGGAGGAGAAGATTCGGCAAAGCGAAGCGGAGCTTCGTGAGTTGATCGATGCGATTCCCCAGCAGGTGTATGTCTTCGCCCCGGATTGGAGTCCGCTTTTTGCGAACCGGAAGGAACTGGAATACACAGGTCTCACGGCGGCAGAGGCGCAGTCGAAGGATGCGGTGGCGCATCTTTTTCATCCGGAGGATCTGGAGAAGCTGCAAAGCGCCCGTGCCCGCGCGCTGTTTAGCAGGATGCCGATCGAGGTCGAGGCGCGCATCCGGGGAAGGGATGGGGAGTACCGCTGGTTCCTTGTCCGCGACAATCCGCTGCGTGACGAGCAGGGACTTGTGCTTCGCTGGTTTGGCACGCGTACTGACATCGAAGACCGCAAGCGGGCCGAGGAAATGCTCCGGCAAAGCGAGGCGGAGCTCCAGCAGATCCTGGACGCCGCGCCGCAGCATGTGGCCGTCCTCGGGGCGGACCGAAGCCGTATGTATCTCAACCAGGCCGTACTAGAGTATCTCGGCATGACGTTGGAAGAGTGTCGAACCTGCACCCTTTCCAGGTTTTTTCATCCTGACGATTGGGAACGCGTCGATCGCGAAGTTCAAGACGCATTCTCAACCGGATCAGAGATCGAGATTGAAGCCCGTATGCCGAGGCGGGATGGTGTGTACCGCTGGTTCCTTTTGCGCCACAAGCCGCTGCGAGATCAACAGGGACGCATCACGCGCTGGGTGGTCGCCTCGTTCGATATCGATGAGCGCAAACAGGCCGAAGAGAGACTTCGGCACGAAAACGTTGCGCTGCGCGAGGAGATCGACAAGGCATCCATGTTCGAGGAGATCGTTGGCTCCTCTCCCGCGCTGCGCGCCGTGCTCTCTCGCGTCGCCAAGGTCGCGCCGACCGATTCCACGGTTCTCGTCACCGGTGAAACCGGCACAGGCAAGGAACTATTAGCACGCGCCATCCACAAGCGATCGCGGCGCTCCTCGCGCGCGTTCGTCGGCGTGAATTGCGCGGCAACTCCGCGCGATCTGATCGCCTCGGAGTTGTTCGGCCATGAGAAGGGAGCCTTCACCGGAGCTACCCAGAGGCGGCTGGGCCGCTTTGAATTGGCGGAGGGAGGCACGATCTTCCTCGATGAAATCGGAGAACTTCCCGCAGAGACACAGGTCGCTCTCTTACGGGTTCTGCAGGAACGGGAGTTCGAGCGAGTGGGCGGGGATCGGCCAATCCGCTGCGAAGTGCGAGTGATTACGGCCACAAACCGCGACCTTGAAGCGGCCATCGCCGCAGGCACATTCCGCAGCGATCTTTTTTACAGGCTCAACGTCTTTCCCATCGATATGCCCCCTCTGCGAAAGAGAAAGGAAGACATTCCTTTGCTGGTCGAGTATTTTATCGATCGTTATGCGAGAAGAGCGGGAAAGAGCATAAGACGTGTCGACAAGGCGAGCCTGGAACTGCTTAAGACCTACCCCTGGCCCGGCAACATCCGCGAGTTGCAGAACGTCATCGAGCGATCGGTCATCGTATGCGAAACGGAGACTTTCTCAGTCGATGAGAGCTGGCTTTCAAGTCAGCCACACGCCAATGAGCCGAGAGGCGAGGCTGGACTCTCTCAAATGCTTGCCGCTCAAGAGAAGGCGACAATTGAATCTGCCTTGAAAGAGTGTGGCGGACGGGTATCCGGTCCATCTGGCGCGGCTGCCAGGCTCAGCATGCCCCGATCGACCCTGGAATCCAAGATCAGGTCGCTTGAGATCGACAAGAATCGTTTTAGGAAACCATAAACTACAGGAATTCTGACGCTGAAGGAAGGCTCTTTTTGAAGCGTCTATTTCACAAGAATGTCGAGCCTTCTTTGTACAGCAATTCGCCAATTGGCGAATTCTCGCCATTCCTCGCTCGATAAAATCACTATCTTTTCAACAACATATGATTGGAGCGTGGATTGCATTCACCCAGACGTGTACTCGTTCGAAGTGAGGACAGATGTTACGGATTGAGCGAGATGCGATTGCAGCGGATGTCTTTAGGTTGATCGGTCATATGAATGCCGAAAACGTAGCTGAGCTACAGTCGTTATTCCAATCGGAAAGTAAAGATCGCCAGATCGTCCTTGATCTGAAGGACCTGACCCTTGTGGATCGAGATGCGGTCAGAATGTTGGAGCGTTGTGAGAAGAGGAGTATCAAGCTCAGAAATTGTCCGGCCTATATCCGCGAGTGGATCGAGAGAGAAAAAAATGGGCATCAGCCCACGAAGCAGAGAAGAACTTCCCAATGACAAGAACCCAAGTGACAGGAGGTTAGCCATGAGTCTGGAGGCGGTCTTGGACTACAATCCACGCAACGAACAGTCGTTTCTTGCCAGCACCGTGACGAGAAGCGCAAACGAGACAGCGATTTCAGAAGAAGAGGACCGTGTTCAAGCAGGGTTTGCAGGAATCGTAGGTCAGAGCCCGGCGCTTCGAGAGGTTCTTGAGCTCGCCGAGATGGTGGCATCCACCGAATCGACCGTCCTCCTTCTGGGAGAGACCGGGACCGGCAAGGGGCTCATCGCGCGCGCCATTCACGATCGCAGCAGGCGCCGGGCAAAGGCATTTGTCCAGGTCAATTGCGCGGCCATTCCCAGCGGCCTGCTGGAGAGCGAACTCTTTGGGCATGAGCGCGGCGCCTACACAGGCGCGATCGAGCAGAGGGCCGGCCGACTGGAGTTGGCGGACCAGGGATCGCTGTTTCTGGATGAGATCGGCGATATCCCGCTGGAACTGCAGCCGAAGCTCCTCCGCGTCCTGGAGGAACGGGAGTATGAACGATTGGGAAGCACACGAACGAAGCAGGTGAATGTCCGGGTGGTGGCCGCGACCCACCGCAATCTGGAAGAGATGATCATGGAGAGGCAGTTTCGCGCCGACCTTTACTACCGGCTCAATGTCTTTCCAATCATCATTCCTCCCCTGCGCGAGCGCCCGGAAGACATTCCGCCGCTGGTGCGGCATTTCGCACGGCAATTTGCCCGGCGCATGAATAAGACCATCGACTTGATCTCTCCGGAAACCATGGACGCTCTAACTCGATATTCTTGGCCGGGAAACATCCGCGAATTGGAAAACGTCATCGAGCGATCGGTGGTGATCCATGAAAAGGGAAAGCTGACGGTGAAGAGGAGCTGGCTCTGCCGCGAATGCCCCCATACTGCTCCGACAGCTCGCTCGTACATCGGCAACATTGCGATGGGAGATCGCGAATCGATTGGCGCGGCGCTGGCTGAGACCAGAGGCAGAGTCTCTGGGCCGTCGGGCGCGGCAGCCATGCTTGGCATTCCGCCATCCACCCTTGAGTCGAGAATCAGGTCGATGAACATCAACAAGTATCAGTTCAAGATGGCGTAGGTCGTTTGCTGTCGCAAGCGCAACATGCGATGATCGCGTACTTCGCGAATTCGCGAGGATTTCGGAATTCTCAGGCCATTGCGTTCATGTCTTTTCAAGAAGTTAGTTTTGGAAGTCACCTTGCTTCAGGTTTGTTGCCGTCCAAAGAGAGGATTGTGACATCATGTCGAAAGAACTCGCCAACGATACCACGTCGTTCTACTTGATTGGAGGCGGAATCGCCTCCCTCGCAGCTGCCGCATTCCTGATCCGCGACGGAGACATCGCCGGCCGGAACATTACCATCCTGGAGGAATCGTCCAGAATCGGCGGAAGTCTTGACGCAGCCGGAAACCCACGCGACGGATACGTCATGCGCGGCGGCCGGATGTTCGAGAGCAAGTACCTCTGCACCTTCGATCTCTTCTCCTCGATTCCAACTCTGGACGAAAGCAAAATCGTTACACAGGAGTTCCTGGAGTGGAATACGGTCATGAGTACCCATTCCAGATCTCGCCTCTTCCGGGATGGCCACAGGGTCAACGCTCCAAGATTCGGCCTCACAGAACGCCACATCCTGACCATCGAGCGCATGTCGCTCGAACCGGAGGAAACACTGGGGTCGAGCAGCATTTCGGATCAGTTTGACCCTACGTTCTTTGAGACGGACTTCTGGATCATGTGGTGCTCGACATTCGCGTTTCAGCCGTGGCATAGCGCCGTCGAATTCAAACGCTACCTCGACCGCTTCACGCATATGATCTCCGGCTTCAACACACTGAAAGGGATCATGCGAACGGTCCACAACCAATATGACTCGATGGTGCGTCCTCTGCAGAAGTGGCTCGTGGACCGGGGAGTAAACTTCGAGCTCAACACTCGCGTCCTCGATCTCGAGTTCACGGATGACGTTGATGGATACGCTGTGCAACGCATCTTCTGTCAGAGTGAGGGCGGTCCGGAGGAGATCGCGGTTGGCGAGAATGACAAGGTAATCGTGACCTTAGGCTCGATGGTGGAAGGCTCCAGTCTGGGCTCGATGGATTCGGCTCCCGTGCTGAAGAACAAATACGACGGCGGAGCCTGGACACTGTGGAAGAACATCGCCATTGGCAACTCGCAATTCGGTTACCCGGCCAACTTCACCGACCACATTCAGCAGTCAAAGTGGGTATCTTTTACCACGACACTTCACGACCCCACCTTCTTCCACCTCGTCCGTGATCGCACGGGGAATGCTCCCGGCGAAGGCGGGCTCATCACCTTCCCCGAGTCAAGTTGGCTAGCTTCAATCGTACTGGCTCATCAACCGCATTTCATCGGGCAGCCTGCGGACGTAAACGTCTTCTGGGGTTATGGACTGTTTGTCGATGTGCCTGGGAACTATGTAAAGAAGCCAATGTCGGCATGCACTGGCCGGGAGATCATGACGGAGATCATGGGGCACCTGAGAATTGAGGAACACGCCGAGCGGATTCTTCAATCCTGCATCTGCATTCCCTGCATGATGCCCTTCATCACCAGCCAGTTCCTGTGCCGGGCGAAAGGCGATCGCCCCCAGGTCGTGCCGCCCGGCTCGAAGAATCTCGCTTTCGTTGGGCAGTTTTGCGAACTCCCCGAGGATGTGGTGTTCACTGTGGAGTACTCGATCCGCTCCGCGCAAACAGCGGTGTATTCATTGCTGGGGCTGGAAAGAACGCCCCCTCCAGTGTACAAGGGCCAAGACAATCTGCGTGTTCTGTTGGAGGCCTTTCAGATGCTGCACGACAAGGAAGTTCCGGCAAACTCAAGTTCCACGATCTCACTGTGAGTTTTGCGACGAATGGTTCCGAATCGGAAAAAGAGTCTCCACACGGCGTCGGAGTTCACGTTGAATAACGACAGTTGTGTCATTGTTGGATTGCTGAAGTGAGACGAGGACCGTCATGAGATTCGGTGTTTTGGCGCTTGATTACGATGGAACCATCGCGCGCGACGGTGTGCTGGACCCTGACGTCAAAGCCGCAATCATCGAAACGCGAGCCCGTGGGATTGTCGTCATCCTCGTCACGGGACGTATTCTTTCCGACCTGAAGTTGGCGGCGGGAGGTATCGAGTTTGTCGACGCGGTAGTAGCGGAGAATGGTGCGGTTCTCGCCTTTCCAAATGGTCACACCAGACTTCTCGGTCAGCTCCCGCCACAATCCTTTCTTGACGAACTTCGACGGCGTGGGATTGAGTTCAGATCTGGCCAATGCATCCTGGATGTGGATGCCGGCTCCGCGGAGAGAATACTGAAACTGATCAGGGAACTCGAATTGCCGTTGGTGCTATTGTTCAACCACAGCCGGCTTATGGTCCTTCCTCAGGCGATCACCAAGGGTACCGGCTTGCGTGCGGTACTGAACGCATTTCGTCTCTCGGCGCACAATGCAATTGGAATCGGAGATGCTGAGAACGACCATGACCTCCTCGAAGCCTGCGAGGTTGGCTTAGCTGTCAGTTGGGGCAGCCTGGCACTTCAAAAGAAGGCGGACGAGGTTCTGGTTGGTGACGGGCCGCACGCCGTAGCTGCGTATATCCGGCGGATCGCCCAAGAGATGAGGTTGCCTCGGGATCGCAACGGCCGGCATCGGATCACGCTGGGGACGGCCGAAGACGGAAGCCCACTCACAGTATCCATTCATGGACGCAATATCCTGTGCGTTGGCGAGCCGGAGTCCGGCAAGTCCTGGGTCACCGGACTTGCATGCGAACAGATGATCCTCCAGGGCTATAGTGTCTGCGTGATCGATCCCGAAGGCGATTACGGCGCGCTGGAATCGCTGCCGGGCGTGGTGGTATTGGGGCGAGCCGATCCATTGCCCGACATACCCGATGTGGCTCGCGCTCTCCGGCACTTCGATCTGAGCGTTGTTGTCGACTTATCCCGCACACAAATCGAAGAGAAGATGAGTTATCTCCAGGAACTGATGCCGATGCTGATTTCGCTGCGGCAGACCACAGGTTTACCGCACAGGATTGTTGTGGATGAAGCCCACTACTTTCTTCGTCAGCCCAACATCAGGGACTTGGTGGACCTTGAATTGGGTGCATACGGGGTTGTCACTTATCGTCCGTCTGACCTGAGCCCCGATCTTCTCGAAGACATCGAAGTAGTGGTTGCCAAACGCTTGACCCGACCGCAGGATGTGCAGACGTTAATGGCGATGGTGAAGAACAAAAGCGTCGAGCCTCGATGGACAGCCACTCTCGGTGCGCTTGCCACGGACGAGGCCGCTCTTTTACCAGGAAGCGAAGAGTCTGAAGGAGAGTTGCGGCGGTTTAGGCTTTTACCTCGATTGACCCAGCATGTTCGGCACAAGACCAAGTATTTCGATCTCAAGCTAATCCCAGGAGGAGAATTCGTATTTACAGATCACGGAAGAACGGTAGGGCCTCCCGCCCGATCGTTGAAGCAGTTTGTCTCCTTGCTGGGGAGTGCACCGGCCACATCCTTGGGCGAACACGCACGCCGCGGGGATTTCTCCCGATGGATCGCGAATGTCTTCCACGATCATCGCCTGGCATCCGATGTTCGAAAGATCGAACAGAGGTATAGACTCGGCGATTTGGGCGATGTGCGTGAATCAATAGCGGCGCTCATCCAGGAGCGTTACAGCTTCTCTCCCGAGATGGCTCTCTGATCTCCGCGCGTTGAAGTGCTAAAGAGTCAAGAGTGCTTGTCAAGCTCGCGTTCCTTGCGTCGCTTCCTGGGCCGATACCACATGAAGTAGACCAGTGCGCCGATGCCGGCCAGCAGTGCGATCGCGATCAGGAGATATACAAGTGACCGGTAGTTCCGCGAGAAGAAGCCGATCATCTGCTGGCCATAGATCCTGCCCAGCCAGGCCACGGCAAAAAAGCGCACGGCGCGCCCCGCCACCAGCGCAGACAAGAACTTCTTGCACGGATACTGCATGACTCCGGCGGTCATCAGGACGGTTGTGAAGGGAAATGGCGGTGGGAGCAGTGCGCCGGCTAGCACCGTGATGTTCCCGAATCTCTCGAAACCTCTGTAGACCATCTGTGCACGCTGTTTCCCGACCTTCCTTTCCAGGGTCTGCTGGCCACCCTTTTCTGCCAACCGGTACGTTAGATAGCCCCCGAGCACTTCCCCTACCAGTGTCATGAGGGCGTAATAGGCCCACCACTGCGGACGGTGTGCCGCCAGCAGGATAACGCATACGTCTACGCTTCCCGGCGGCGCGGAGACAAAAGGGGCATTGTCAAAGAGCCCCAGTAGGATCAAACCTGGGCCGCCCAGGCCGTGGATCCATCTCCACACCGAGTCGGACATCATTAGTAGGAAGAGGGTGCCCATGAAGGATGATTCTCACTTCTCCGCGAAACAGTTCGTGGCCGGGCGCACGTCTTTCCCTTACGAGAGTTCCGCATGCCCGGTCACGATCAACGACAGTTTCAGCGCAAGTTCACCGGCCGCATCTAACCAGCGCTTGCGGCGTAGTCGAATAGGATGAGGTTTCTCACTTCCGAGACGCCAGGCGCCGCCCAGGCGGTGCGTTCGGCCTCTTCTCGCTCCGCCCAGGAGTGCACATTTCCTCTCAGAGTCACCGTTCCGTGATTGACATGCACATCGATAAGGTTCGCGTCCAGGATGGCGCTACGCTTGAAAGCGGCTTCGATCTTGGCTTTGATCTCCGTGGGCGTCATGGCCGGTTTGACTTGGATCTCATTCGTAATCCCCTTGAGTCCGATCAGGCCATGTACGGCAAACTCGGCATTTGATCTCTGGTATTCCGAGTCGACCTCGCCTTGCAGAGTCAGCCGTCCGTGCTCTACGATGACCCGAATACGGCCATTTGGCACGGACACGTTCCACTCCAATGCGCTCTCGGCTGCCAACGCGATATCCGCGTCGGTCCGCTCGGTGGAATTGGGCAGCACCACTTCGAGATCCAGCGCCAGCGCATGGACGCCATGCACGCGCTTGGTTGCCCGCTCAGCCGCCCATTTTTCAAAGTAGCTATTCACGGAGCCGCTAAGTGTCACAACGCCGTCTTTGACAGCAACGCCTATCTTCGATGCGTGTGTAAGGCCAGGCTCCCACTTGAGTTCTTCCTGAACACTCTTCTGCAAATCCGAATCGTTCATTTTCCTATTCTCCTTCTCGATGTTCGCGCGAGTTCATCTCACACGCAATCGATTGCTCCAAAATCATGCAGTGCAGGCTTTGTGCATGGATCGTCACTGCGCCGGCGGCGACATAATCCTCACCAGTGATCGCGCCCCTTCCGGCGCGTCACCGGTGAGTCGTAGCGGCTAATTCGCCGCCGGTTCTGCACCGTCATGTTTGGACAGCTCGGCTTTCGTTAGCGCCAATTCCAGCACTCCGTCCTTCACTGTGACCTTCACCTTCTTCACATCTACCGCGGCCGGCAGATCGACAGAACGCAGAATCTGATCCGAGCAAGACTCGGAGTAAATGGTTTTCCCGGTCTTGGATTCTTGCTTCTTTTCCCGCTTGCCGGTAATCGTCACGCGGCGAGGCTCCACGTTGATTTGCAGATCCTTCTCCTTGAATCCCGGCACGTCCGCGCGAACCGTGAAGGATTCCGGGAATTCAGTCACACCGATGTGAAGTGGGTGAAGGAACTCCGATTCCGCCCGGATCCAATGGTCCAATTCGTGACCGAATGCACGCCCGTTGTCCTCGAAGATCTCAAAGGCACGCCTCTGAACAAGATCGTTGAGGTCGAGCAGATCTTCGAAGAATTGATTGTGTTCATCACTCGGAACGGTTATCTCCGGTTCTTCCAGAAGGGCTATTGCTGATGCTTGCATTTCTTCCTCCTTCGCCCATCCAAGGGCGTGTGTGTTGCTCGCGAAGCCGGCGTAAACGGCCAGATTCTTGGTGCAGGTGAAAGGGACTACCTTTCTTACTCGTCACCCGGTTCGCATTCCCACCTGGCGTGTTGCAATCTGTTCGCCACATCCAACTCATAGAAAACTCGCAGACGTCAAGTTAGGAAGATCGTGATTCCTTCGCAAATTCGCGACCTTTCTGAGGAATGGCCGGCGCCTCATGGACCGCTGCGCATTGTGGGCCGTTCCCTCCGGGAAGGCGAGCGTCATTCGTCGGCGCCGGTGGTCACGAGCTTCGCGAAATCGCGAGAAAACTGCGATTCCTCGAAGCTCCCTTCTCAATATATTCAGGCGCTTACCGATTGGCGAGTGAAGTGCTTTGAGAGAGCCGTAAGACAAATTCAAAAGGAGCTATGCAGCCATGGACAGAATGTTAGTTGTTGTCTTCGACACCGAATCAAAAGCGTACGAGGGAAAGAAAGCGCTCTATCAATTGGACGACGAGGGTAGCATCGCCCTCTATGCCGACGCCGTGATCGTCAAGAATGCGGATGGCTCTGCAACTGTAAAGCAAAGGAACGATCAAGGACCGCTCGGGACACTCATCGGGACTTCGCTCGGAAGCCTGATCGGCCTGCTCGGTGGTCCGGTTGGCCTTGCGATTGGGGCTTCCGTCGGACTGTTAGGCGGCAGCTTGGCCGACCTGAACAATGCCAGGATCGGCGCGGACTTCATCGACGACGTTACCAAGGAGCTGCAGCCCGGCAAGTTCGCTGTGGTGGCAGAGATTCAGGAAGACTGGACGACTCCGGTCGATCTTCGTATGGAAGGCATCGGTGGAACGATCTTCCGGCGGGCGTTGTCGAACGTAACGCACACGGTGAATGAAGAAGAACGCGAGGCGATGCAGGCCGACCTGGCGCAATTGAAGGCAGAGCACGCGAAAGCCCAAGCCGACCGGAAGGCAAAGCTGCTGGAGAAAATCAACCAGCTCGACAGCAAGATACAGGCGCAGATGGAAAAAGCCAAGGAACGGCGTGTGACAGCAGAGCGCGAGGCCAAGGCCAAGGCCGAGGCTCTCAAGGCCAAGGCCGACGAGTTGCAAGCCAAAGCGGCCGAGATACACGTTTAGGCTCCGTAACGTCTTCCGCTGCTGAATGCTCTTTGCGGTTGAATCTCGGTGATTGGGCATGACCACAAACGACAACAGAGATGAGGAAGGCCCTCCAAAGTGCGCATGAGCCGTGCCAGGCATGGCTCATGCGCCGCTGGAGGATTGCAGTCATTCCTCGACCGCAGATGGCATGGAGCGAAGGGTTCTCCTTTGCAATTACGTTCGGCTTCTTTCAAATGTAGTGGTGAGTTAGGAGAGGACAATGAATCAGGCTACGCTGCACGTTCTTTGTATCGGGCCTGCCGATCGGTGCGACAGCATCCGCGATACGTTTCGGCAACGGGGCCGCTGCTGCCTTTCGGTTACGACGAGCTATCGCGAGTTGTTCAGGTTCCCTAAGCGGGAGAGTTTTGATGTGGTGATTCTTCACCAAATGCTCTCCGTAAGCGAGTTCTATGACTCCTGCGCATATATTCGCCGGACTTGGCCCTGCGCGAAGATTCTGGCGATCTGCCCGGAAGCCGATGTCCTGGACGACCCGTTGTACGACGACTGGGTTGCTCCCAGTCATTCTCCAGATCTCCTGCTGGCAACCATTGAGCAGCTTGCCGCTTGCGGAGGGAGCCTGCACAAATGCGCGTACGAGCCGTGCCAGCGCCTGATTCCACTCATGCAGGAGTATTGCAGTGCCTACTGTTCGGAAGCCGACGATGTGGATGGCGCAGAGCTAGTGTGCGACTTCTCGCACGACAATTGCGCGCTCAACGAGAGGTTCAATTATCCGCAGCTTGTAACGAAGGCCGAGGCATTGCGGGAAACGGCGCGGCTTTCGGACGGCATCGCAGCACTGCCGCACGACAGTTCCCGGAGTTTCGTAAATTAGCGAAGGAATCGCGACCTTGCGATTCGTGCGCTCGAATGCTTTCAAAAACTTAGGTATGGCCTTCGCATTGCACTATGCAGGATGTGGTTTTCAAGGCCATCAAACAGCAAACCAAATCACAACACAGAGGAGTAAGGACATGATCATCGAAGCAAGTGCGACAAAGCATGCAATTCACGATAAGCTCGATGCCGAAATCAAGACCGTCGAGGCGAAGCTTCAAACATTGAAAGCACGTGCCGAGGCTGCAAAGGCAGACGCTGAGATCAAGGCCATCGGGGATCTGCTAACCCGAAAGGAAGAACTTCACCGGAAGCTGCAGGAGTTGAAGAAGTCCGGCGCGGACCATTGGGAGAAGGCGAAGGCCGATCTCGTGGTGCGCATCTCCGACTTCGAGAAGTTGGTCAAGGGAATCGAAGCGAAGGTCAAGGCACACTGATCGACAAGAAGGTGCTCGCTGAGTTCGTCGCCCGAGTAAGTAATTGCGACTGTGTTTACGGAAGGGGGCGAGGATATGTTCGTAATTCCCGCGAACTCGAGAATCATCCTCGCCCCGGAGCGGTCTTAAGTACAACGCTCAAGTTGAAGTTATTTGCGAACGAGAGGCCTTCTGCGCCTTTCATCACACCAAACAGCAATGAGGAGGAAACATCATGAAGGATCTCAGTAAAAACGCATTTAAGGAAATAACGGGGGCATCTGCCGGATGGGCGCTCATCATGATCGTCCTGGGATTACTGGCTGTTTGCATTCCCCTTGCGGCGGGCATCGGCATCGCTCTCTTGGTCTCGTGGGTCATCGTATGGGGCGGCTTCACATACATTGCATTTGCATTTTCCGGCCGGGATGCTGGAGCTTTCGTCTGGCGCTTGCTGATCGGGATCATCTACGTCGCCGGCGGCGGCTATCTGCTCTTTCACCCGCACATTGCGTTGGAGTCTCTAACCTTAGCCATGGCGGTGCTCTTTGTCCTGGAAGGCGTGCTGGAGATAGCTATGTTCTTTCAATTCCGTCTCAGTTCGGGTTCAGGATGGATTCTCTTCGACGCTATTGTCACGCTGCTGCTGGCATACCTGATCTGGCGCCCGTGGCCATCCAGTTCGACCTGGGCTATCGGAACAATCCTGGGCATCAACCTCATCACTAGCGGATTCACCTGGCTGATGTGCTCCATAGCGGTGCGCAAAACGCTGGAGGCGCTGCACTCATGACCGGAAATACTCTGGAGTTCTCAATTGCGTTGCAGTGTTGCCTTATTGCAACAGCGGCGCTCATCGGCCTCAAGAACCCACAGAGGGTGACGGTTGCTGAACGTGATGGAATGACGCCTGTTCCCGTATCGAGCAGAGAGCTCCAGCCGGCAACTTCCATGCCAGAAGGATTGTGCGATGCAAGTTTGCGAATCCGGCGCCAGAACTTCCTGGCCTGGAACGTGCGAATCGTTCCATAGTGGAGGATCCGCCGAAGATCCGGTCATGAGGAATGCAACCTTGCTGGCCTGCCCTGGAAACTAATCGGGAACTGGAGAAAGGAGAGATAACCATGTCGAATGGGATTCATATGACGATTGTTCAAATGAGCGCGGAGATGATCCATGAGTGGGGATGGTTCCTCGCATTTGGAATTGTGCTGGCATTGCTCGGCTTGGTCGCAGTTGTCAGATCTTTCGCGGCGACGGTTGCGTCAATGATGTTTTTCGGGTGCCTACTTGTGTGCGCCGGCGCCGTCGAGTTTGCCGGCGCGTTTATGGTTGGACACTGGACAGGTTTCTTCCTGCATCTGCTGGCGGCGATTCTCTGTTTGGTTACTGGTTTACTGGTGTTGATCAAGCCGGTGATTAGCGCCGAGGTCGCAACTCTCGTGATGTCGATGTTTTTTCTGATCGGCGGACTATACCAGGTCGCTGCATCCTTGACGACTCAGTTGCCAGGTTCGGGCTGGGAAGCTTTCGACGGAGTCATTGCATCGGTCATGGGGATTGTGTTGCTGCTTCAGTGGCCGATCTCCGGACTTTGGGCGATCGGTCTCTTCGTCGGCATCGATTTGATCTTCAGTGGTTGCTCCTGGATCGCTCTGGCTCTTACGCTTCGCAAGATGTAAGCGCAAGAAGCACTGAGAAAGGCATAGAGGGGGTTGAGTTAGGAAATGTCGTTCGAGTCTGCATCCGATCTTCGGCCCCCGGCCTGTGCTCTTCAGGAATCTCCAGGCTTGCCAACGGAAAGGAACCGGGGTAAGGACGCGCGCATTTCGGGGTAGATTGAAACTGGCGCGGCTCTTGTTCCGCGCGTCATCGGTAATTCATTCAAGGGGAAATCTATCTATGTTGCTCAACGCTAACGAGACCCTTGCCGCGGCTGTCGGCCTGAGCGCACAGGAGGCTGAGGCGCGGCTAGGCCGGTTCGGCCCAAATGAACCGGTTGCGACAACGCACTACTCGCCGGTTGCCGATCTCCTACACATGTTCCTGAATCCGCTCACGCTGATCCTACTCATTGCCGCGGGGGCATCGGCATTCCTGGGCGATATGATCGATGCGGGCATCATTGGCGCCATTGTTCTGTTGAGCGCGGCAATTGACTTCAGCCAGACTTATCGCTCGCAGCGTGCCGTCGAACGGCTGCACGATCAAGTGGCTCCAACCGCAACCGTCCGGCGCGACGGAGCGTGGCAAGAAATCCGGCGCCGCGATGTGGTGCCTGGTGATTCGATCCGGCTTTCCGCAGGAGACATGGTTCCCGCCGACGCGCACCTTCTGGCTGCGCGCGATCTCTATGTGCAGCAGGCCGCGTTGACGGGCGAGTCGCTCCCCACCGCTAAGGCCGCAACTCAAGAGCCGGCCTCGACGAAAGCAGATGCGTCGAACATGGTCTTTCTGGGCACGTCAATTGTGAGTGGAACGGCAACCGCTGAGGTCGTGGCCACCGGTCCCCGCACGGCCTTCGGGGACATCGCGGCCCGGCTAGCGGCGAGACCGGAAGCGACAGCTTTCGACAGGGGCCTGCGGGATTTCAGCCGCCTCCTGGCTACGACGGTTTTCTTCCTTGTACTCTTCTTGATCACCATGGGCATTGTGCGCCACCGCGACCCGTTTCAATCCCTGTTGTTTGCAGTTGCTCTGGCCGTTGGCCTGACCCCGGAGTTCCTGCCCATGATCACCTCGGTAACGCTCTCCAAGGGCGCCGTGGCCATGGCGCGCAAGAAGGTCATCGTCAAGCATCTCTCGTCCATTCAGAACCTCGGCAGCCTGGATGTGCTTTGCAGCGATAAGACAGGAACGCTGACAACGGGGACCATGTCGTTCGACCGTTCTATCGATGCTTTTGGGAAGCCGGCCAGCCGAGCGCTGGAACTTGGCTATCTCAATAGCAAGTTCGAGACGGGCATTCGCAGTCCACTCGATGACGCAATTCTTCGTGAGGCTCCGGCGAACATGGTGGGTTTCACCAAATGCGACGAGATCCCATTCGACTTCGAGCGGAAGCGGCTATCGGTCGTGGTCGAGCAGCAGTCGCGGCGGGTTCTCATCACCAAGGGCGCTCCGGAAGGGATTCTGCCGCTCCTCTCCGGTTACGAAGCCGATGGCAAGGTGGAAGCTATTGCGGAGGACACCGCCAGGCGCATTCGCCAGGCGAGCCAAGATCTGAATAGCCAGGGATACCGCTCGCTGGCCGTCGCTTACGTCGATGTTGCCGAGCGCGCGGACTATTCCGTTCAGGACGAGCGCAGCCTGATTCTGGCGGGCTTCCTGACCTTTTCCGATCCACCATTGCCCGACGCCGCCCAGGTCCTGGCATCGCTAAAACAGGATGGAGTCGAGGTCAAGGTCATCTCCGGCGATAACGACCTTGTCACAGCCCGCGTTTGCGCGCAAGTCGGACTGAACGCCGGCAACATCGTAACCGGCGACAAAATGGACAGTATGACGGACCCGGCGCTGGCTCACGACGCCGAGGATGCGCATGTCTTCGCTCGCATCTCTCCCGCGCAGAAGAGCCGTATTCTGTTGGCACTCAAACACGACGGTCACGCGGTTGGCTTCATGGGCGACGGCATCAACGATGCGCCTTCGCTGCACGCGGCCGATGTTGGTATTTCCGTGTCGAGCGCAGCCGCCGTGGCCCGCGATGCCGCCGACGTGATCCTCATCGAGCCCGGCCTCCGTGTCCTCCATGATGGCATCATCGAGGGGCGCAAGGCCTTCGGCAACGTGATGAAGTATATTCTGATGGGCACAAGCTCTAATTTCGGGAATGTCTTCAGCATGGCGGGAGCTTCCATTTTTCTGCCGTTCCTGCCCATGCTGCCCACGCAAATCCTCTTGAACAACTTTCTTTACGACCTGGCCCAGATTACGATTCCAACGGACAATGTGGACGAAACCTACTTGATCAAGCCCCAGCGCTGGGATATCGGTGTAATCCGCAATTTCATGGTGTTTGTCGGACCCATCAGTTCCATCTTCGACTTTCTGACCTTCTACGTCTTGCTGCATTTCTTTCATGCAACCCAGGCGCAGTTTCACACAGGCTGGTTTGTCGAATCCCTGGCTACGCAAACCCTGGTTGTCTTCATCATCCGTACGTCGAAGAATCCGCTTCGAAGCCGCCCCAGTGGCCCCTTGCTTACCACATGCCTCGGAGTCGTGGCCATCGGAATGTACTTACCGTTCAGTCCGTTCGCGACCCTACTCGGTTTCACTCCTCTGCCGCTCAGCTATTTTGTCTTTGTAACAGTCGCGACCGGAGTCTATCTGTTGCTGGTGGAAGTTGCCAAGCGGGTGCTTCTCCATAGGGCAACCCGGAACAGAGAGACAAAACATGGAAGTGCCCTTTTGGCAACAGCGTAGTTGAGCGCGTGAATCGCTTGGGCTCGGAGGCCGTCATCAACCTAGTTAGGAATGGGTGTTAGTAACTCAGTATCAACTCGATGTTCAGGCTTTACGCGCCGCATTACTCGCAACGTCGTTGTTCGGTGAACGAGGTGGATCATGGACGAATTGAAATCTGCTCCAGGAAAACATGACCGGGAGGATGAGAAGAAGCGCCAAGAGCAAAACCGGCGCCGGGTTGGTTTCGGCATCAGCTACTTGATCGCCTGTCTGCTTCTTTTGTGGCTGTACCCGATGCTGGTTTCGACTGCAGTTAGCCGGAATACCGAGATCTCGTATAACGAGTTCAAGAAGAAAATGGCTGATGCACAGATAGTCGATGTAACCGTCGGCGAAAGAAGCATCGTTGGTCAGATGAAGAGCACGAAGCCGGACGGGTCTTCTTCGACCATAGCGTTCAATACCATACCCGCGCCCAGCGGCGACCCTAAACTCATTGAGGAGCTACAAGCTGCGAATGTAACTTACCGCTTCGAGCGCCCAGCCAATCCCCTGGGTGCGTTTTTTCTGGATAACCTCTTGCCGCTCTTGTTACTCGGCGGCTTCTGGTATATCGCTTACCGGCAAGCGGGCGCCGCCGGCGGTGGGATGGGGGGTATCTTTGGGGTCGGCAAGAGCAAAGCGGTCGAAGTCAAGCCCGAGGATGTTACGGTCACATACAAAGATGTTGGCGGGGCGGATGAAGCGATTGACGAGCTACAGGAGATCGTTCAGTTTCTGAAGGCGCCAGAGCAATTCGCTCAGCTTGGCGGGCATATCCCCAAGGGCGTGTTGCTCGTTGGGCCTCCGGGTACCGGCAAGACGCTGCTGGCCAAAGCGACGGCTGGCGAAGCCAAGGTAGCGTTCTTCGAGACCAGCGGTTCCGAGTTCGTCGAGATGTTCGTCGGCGTGGGCGCAGCGCGCGTGCGCGACCTCTTCGAGCAGGCGCGCAAGGCCGCACCGGCGATCGTTTTCATCGACGAGATCGACGCCATCGGTCAGAGCCGGGGCGGCGTGATGCGCATGGGCGGCAACGACGAGCGTGAACAGACTCTCAATCAATTGCTGGCGGAGATTGACGGCTTCAAGACCGACACCAGCGCACCAGTGATTCTCATGGCTGCCACCAACCGTCCGGAGGTGCTCGACCCGGCGCTTCAGCGCGCAGGCCGCTTCGATCGCCAGATCGCCATTGGCAATCCAGATCTTCTTGGCCGCGTGCAAATCCTGAAGATCCATAGCAAGAACGTGAAGCTGGCGGAAGACTTTGACTTGGAGCGAGCAGCCCGGATCACAGCCGGCTTCAGCGGCGCCGATTTGGCGAATGCCATGAATGAGGCGGCCTTGCTCGGAGCCCGGCATAAGGCAGCAGCAGTTACTTTAGACGACTTCGAGACATCGATCGAACGGGTGATTGCGGGGTCCGAGAAAAAGAGCCGTGTGATGAATGAGCGAGAGCGAACCACGGTTGCATATCATGAGTCCGGCCACGCACTGGTGGCTGAACTGGTGCCGCATGGTGAACCGGTCAGCAAGATCAGCATCGTTCCACACAGCCGCGGCGCGCTGGGCTACACCATGCAAATGCCGGCCGAGGACCGTTATCTGCTCTCGATCGACGAACTGAAAGACAGAATTGCTGTCATGTTGGGCGGCCGAGCCGGCGAGATGGAGGAGTTCGGGACGATCACCACCGGGGCCAGCGACGATATCATGCGGGCAACTGAATTGGCCCGCCGCATGGTCACCGAATTTGGCATGAGTGAAAGGCTCGGCTCGGTGCGCTACGCTGGTCAACAGCTCCAATACCTTGGTGGATCGGTCGAGGACAACAGCCAGATCAGTCCGGAGACTCGTCAAACGATCGACGCGGAGGTTCGGAGTATGGTGACTGAACAGTATGAGCGTGCTCAGGCGCTGCTGAAGAGCCACCGTGCTGCCCATCGGAGACTGGCCCAGCAACTGCTGCTGCAAGAGACAGTGAGCGGTCGCGACGTGAAAGCGGCGCTGGAGGGCAGTCTGAGTCTGGAATCTCCCACCGACGGCGCCCAATCACAAAGGAGGTCCGCTTGACTCGACGTATGATGCTGGTTTTCTTCTTGTGGATCTCGATCGCCACGGCTATCGTGCCCGGTTCCGCTCAGTCGAATCCCCGCCTACAGGCATTCTTCAAGCAGAATGTCGGCCTGAGCGAGGATCAGATCGACGACATCCGCAATGGAACCCCGGTCGTGAAGATCCTTCCCGCTCGCGCGCCGGCCGAGGTCTTTCTCTTTGGCGCGGTCTACATTCATGCCGCGCCTGAGAGTTATCTGCAATTCGCCCTGGACTTCGACCGAATGCGCAGGATTCCCAATTACGTGGCTCTCGGAGTCTTCGGAAATCGCCCGCGGCTTTCCGACTTGAGCGGCTTTTCGTTGGACGGCAACGACATTCGTGACCTGCAAAAATGCCGTCCCGGACAGTGCATGATTCAATTGCCGGGCAACTCGATGGATGAGCTCCAGAGGTTGATCGATTGGTCGGCGCCCGATGCAAGCCAGCGAGTCGATCAGTTTCTGCAAAACAAGGCGCTGGCTTTTCTTCAGGCCTACCAGCGCGAAGGCAATCATGCGCTTGGAGTCTACAACGATAAGCGCAGCCCTGTTGCCGTAGCCGAGCAGTTCTCCTACATGCTCAGCTATTCCAAAGCGTTGCCAGCACAACTGCCGGAGTTCTATAGCTACCTTCTTAGCTACCCCGGAGCGAAGACGGCAAATGTCGAAGACCGGTTCTATTGGGCCAAGGTGAAATTCGGATTGAAGCCAACACTCCGAATGATTCACCAGGTAATTATGCGCGGGGATCCCTCCGGCGATGTGGCCTATGTCATCGCCGAAAAGCAGCTCTATTCGAGTCACTACTTCAACACCGCGCTCGATCTCTCATTCTGCGTCCGGGACCATGACAACCCAAAGCATCCCGGCTTCTACCTGATCATGGCGATGGGTTCAGTACAGCAATCTCTGTCTGGATTCGGAGGAGAAATCATTCGCCGGGTTGCGGTGGGCCGTTCGGTTTCCGATCTCCAGGCCGCGCTCACGAATATCAGGAACACGCTGGAAGGGGAATCTCTGTCTCCGGAACGATCGAGCACAGAGCCAGGTCGATTACACTGATAGTCATTGGAACCAACCAAGCACAATCCGCGCAGGGATGTGCCTGTTGGCCGCGCTTGAGGCACATGCTGGCGTCTGAAGTGAAAGGCATGCGGTGAGAAGATGTCGACGACGAATACGAAGACCGTATCCCTGATTCTCGGAAGCGGCGGCGCTCGAGGTTTGGCGCACATTGGCGTCGTTCATTGGCTCGAAGAAAACAATTTCAAGATCAAGTCGATAGTCGGCTGCTCGATCGGCGCAGTCATCGGGGGCATATACGCTGCCGGGAAACTGGATGTGTACGAGCAATGGGTGCGCTCCTTGACGAAAGTCGACATTGTCACGCTGCTCGATCTTTCTTGGGAGAAGGGAGGGCTGGTGAGAGGCGAGAAACTCATCAACACCCTGATCGGCCTGGTGGGGGAGAAATTGATCGAAGACCTCCCGATTGCATTCACTGCCGTCGCCACGGATCTGAAAGGTCAGAAGGAGGTTTGGATACGGTCGGGCAGTCTCTTCGATGCCATGCGCGCCTCATTCGCTATACCTCTCTTCTTCACTCCGTTCAAGTACAAAGGGGTCGATCTTGTAGATGGAGGGATTCTGAATCCCGTGCCCATCGCGCCTACCTCTGGCGATGAGACCGACATGACCATCGCCGTGAATCTGAACGGACCCGCTGGGAGTCCGATAGAGCCGGTTGACGTGAGCGCCGCCTCGCAGTCCCCTTCGTCCCCGTTCCGTGAGAAGCTCAATCGCTTCATCAGCCGCCTCCAACCATCCCAACAGCCATCCATGCCAAGCAGCGGCAATCGGGATTGGGGAGGGTACGAGATCGTCACTCAGGCCTTCGAAGCCATGCAGAGCACCATAGCCCGGCAGAAGCTGGCCGCCTATCCACCGGACATCGTCATAGATATACCCAGGAGCGCGTGCAAGACGCTGGAGTTCTACCGGGCGGCCGAATTGATCGCATTGGGATACCGAAAGGCTGAGATGTGCGACTTCGCGCCTTCGGCTGGCAGGCGATAGCAGGCAATGGCAGATAACGCCAAGGGAGGCGCGAACAACGATCAGCTTCTGAATGCGGCGATCAAAGAGGCCGAGCGTTCTCTTTGGCGCGCTGTGAATGACAGGCTTGGCGGTTACACAGGCGCCTCTTGACACCCATCCGCTCTTATACAATATCGATATCCCACTTAACGGGCGCGAAAACAGGGGCCAAGAAGAATCGATGCGCCCGAAGGGCTCAGTTGGATGCAGCCGGGTGAATTCCCGCCTGCCCGAATCACCGAGTGGAATCTCCTGCTTGTCCCGTCCATCGACCTCGAAATGGTGTTCATCTCCTACATCCACGCGCTTGCAGCCGCATTCCTAATGGGGTTGGCGGCGGCCGCGCCGATCGGCCCGGTCAACATGATGGCCGTCCGCCGGGGAGTGGCCGGCGGTTGGCGCCACACGCTCGCCTGTGGAGTGGGCTCAATCTTCGCCGATCTGGTTCTCTTTTCCCTTGCCCTGCTCGGGGGCGGCTACCTGCTGTCGGGCCTGACTAACCCGAGGCTTCAGACCATACTCATGGCTATTGGCGGAATCGTTCTGATTCCGGTGGGGATTCATTTTTTGAACGCCGCCGTCAAGGAGCCCCGTCGCGCCTTTCGCAACGCCCGCCGGCGCTGGAGTCAAGGAGCAATCCCGGCGCGTCTTGCCGGTGAAGCCGCCAAGAGCTGCGCCTTGACCATCTTCAACCCCCTGACCATGGTCTACTGGGTTGCCGTCACCACCAGTTGGCTCCCTTTTGCCTATTCAGTCTTGGGCTTCAGAGCCCCTGCATGGGGAATCTTGATGGCGGGCGGCGGCTTGGCGTCGTGGTTCATTGCGCTCATCCTTTTCGTCCGTTTCATTCCCCGTCGCACCGGCGCAATCCTCTTTCGCGCGGCAAATGCAGTCCTGGGCCTGATTCTCGCAGGCTTCGGTGCCTATTGCGTGGTGGTCCTCGCCCGCCATCTGCTGCGCTGAGACCAGAGCCCAAGCCATGCAGGAGGAATGAAACGGAGGCTCGCTCAGAATAGTCTCGTATCTCTTCACACTGCGATCCGGCGCGGGTCTTCAAATAAGCGCGCCGTGACAGCCCCGAAGACGAAGCCGCCGATGTGCGCCAGGTAGGCTACTCCGCCGGTTTGCACATCTGTCACTGAGCCGGCGTCGAAGAGCTGGGTGAGGAACCAGAAGCCGATCAGGAGCGCGGCCGGAATGAACGTGGTGCGAACAAAAATGAAGATGAACAGAAGAGAGCGAATGCGGTCACGAGGATAAGTGACCAGAAACGCTCCCATGACCGCGGCAATCGCCCCGCTGGCGCCGAGGATTGGGACTGTGGATTGGAGAGAAGGCACAACCTGGGCGATCATCGCCACCAGTCCGCCGGCAAAATAGAAGAAGAGATACCGCCATCGTCCCATGGCGTCTTCAATCTGCGGGCCAAAGGCCCACAAGAAGATCATGTTGCCAATGATGTGCATCCAGCTGCTGTGCATGAACATCGAGGTAATCAGCGTAATCCACTGATGGCCAGAAGCAATCTGGGCTGGGATTGCGGACCAAGTGGTCACGAATACGTCGCCACCCATCAGCTCCATTGCGAAGACGATGGCATTCACGAGGATAATCAAGGCCGTGACAAGTGGAACGCGCGAAGGGTGCCGGGATGCATCGCCTAACGGGATCAAGCCTCCCATTCCGTCTTCCTCCATCCGTTTGGATAGGAACTGGCTTCCTCAAGTGTAGATTTACCCTATAGTGTTCCCGGAAAAAGTCTCTATCCGGAAAACATGACCTCAAAGTCGAAGCGACCAACAGGGAGCGGAGACCCTGCATGAAATCGGAAAGACACATGATCCCCGAGGATGCCGCAAAGGACGCCGAACACGCTGAATGAAACTTCCTGCGTAGTGTACACCGTCTCCCAGGGCCGGAACACGCGGCGAATGCGTGACGCAATCCGATGATGAGGAGATCGGCCTCGTGCTCACAAACGGAACTCAGGATAGCGCCGGATTCCAGACTCCACTCCAATCCGAAGCTGGAAGAACTTGATGAAGCAGGCCGCGCGCAATCACCGAGCTCAGGGAGGTCCGTCGCCGATTATCTAGTTACACATCATTGATTGTTTCTGAGGCGACAGGGAGTCGAACTGGGACCGCACTTAGCGGGCTCGGAAATCCTAGGTTCACGGCACGACGGAACCAATCGCTGTTCGACGAGGAGGATCAGCAACGGAAAGCGCCAATGTCTTCTGGAAGATTTTGGAATAATGCAAAATCACAATGCACTCATGGACGCGATGAAATGTTTCAGGAAGAGTCAGCATTTTGAAAGGTCCTCGGCTCCGTCAAATGCTGCGCTCAACAAAACTCGAATCCTCTACGACCTTTTCTCGGAGCCTCGGACGTCCCACTTGGTATTCCACCCTCATTCCTTTTTCGCTCAGGCTCAAGTTCTCTTTCATCGCTACGGCACTCGCATACAACCCTTCGGCCGGAATCCCAATTCCACGTGTACGCAATTCACCAACCTATGAAGCGTCGGAAGAAAACAAAGATGTTAACGGAAGAATCTCGGAGACCATCATGCCTACTCGAGAATTGAATTCGGCGAAATTCGGCGAAGTTTGATAAATATCGAAATATCACCCACTGTAAGGTATTGATAATGAATGACTTGGTGGACGCGGTAGGAATCGAACCTACAACCTGTCGGTTAAGAGCCGAATGCTCTGCCAGTTGAGCTACGCGTCCATGCCATTCAAGAAAAACCGTGCAACGGTCGGGTTTGCACACGGCT
>Ga0181525_10000657_pt1 | contig 30079 bp, 25 predicted proteins | sample PEATcosm2014_Bin_48_FD_121100 | JGI IMG/M metagenome (GOLD analysis project Ga0181525, IMG submission 121100) | Peatland microbial communities from MTU Mesocosm Facility, Houghton, MI, USA - PEATcosm2014_Bin06_10_metaG | ecosystem: Environmental > Terrestrial > Soil > Wetlands > Peat | place... | reverse complement strand
CGAGGCCATCAGGTAGTCGCGGCGCTGGGCGCTGGTGAGGTGGTTGTCGGGGGATCGGTCCCAGGGCATCAGGCTGCGCCAGTGCAGCCGCAGGATCTGCATCCCGCCGAAGCACCAGCGGTGCCGCTGGGTGAGCATCCCGGCGAAGCTGGGGGGCACTACGCCGCGGCCGAAGCAGCGGGGTATGTACAGGCCGGACCAGCCGTCCTTCAGCACCCGGAGCGAGGCCTCGGTGTCCTCCGAGATGCACCACTCGTTCCACCCGCCGATGGCGGTCAGCGCGCTGCGGCGGAACAGCCCCATCGTCCCCACGAAAGGCACCGAGTCGCGCTCGGTCCGCGCGGACATGTTGGACAGGTAGAAGGCCTGATAGGAGTCGACGCAGGCGGTGTAGTACGGGCTGCCCTCGAACTCGCGGTTCCCCTCGAAGGTCTGCACGAAGCCCAGCCGAGGGTCGGAGAAGTACGGCACGGTCTCGCGCAGGTAGTGCGGCTGGACCAGGTCGTCGGCGTCGACCAGCCCGATGACCTCCGCGCGCGGGTCGGTATAACGGCGCAGCGCCAGGTTGCACGCGCCTGCCTTGTAGCCAGGCCACGGGGCGACGTGGACGAACTTGACCCGGTCCCGGTCCCGGCAGTACTCCTCCACCGGCTGCCATACGGCCGGGTCCTTGGTGTTGTTGTCCATGACGACCACCTCGAAGTCGGGGTAGTCGATCGCCTCGGCCGCCTTGATCGTCTCGATCAGCAGCTCAGGAGGCTCGTTGTACGCCGGGATGTGTATCGACACCATCGGCCGATAGCCGGGATCCGCGACGGGCAGCGGTCGGCCTCGCCGCGCGCGGCACAGCACGTCGCTCTGGTAGTTGATGTACGAGATCCACACGACGAGCGCCCCCACGTCGAGCAGGATCACGAAGGAGGCCGTCACCGCCCCGAGGATCGAATGCGAGGCCACGACGGCGAGGTAGGCCGCGTAGGCGACGCTGGTGAGGAACGCCGAGGCGAACGAGGCGTAGAAAATATGGCCGATGACGTTGCGGTCCGGCTGCAGCGCGATGACCACGACCGAGACGATGACCAGCGGAAGGGCGGCGACCTCCAGGCCGCCGATCGGCAGGCCCCACAGCGCCTGGGTCAGCACGCAGGCGACGGCCGAGATGGCGATGGCGCCGACGCTGCCCACCAGGACCTCGGTGATCCTCGACCCCGTCCAGCGGAACCGGATCCCGATCTCCCGCGCCGGGCTCAGCACCAGCACGGTCGAGAAGATCAGCTGGGCGAAGGACAGGACGTACAGGTCGTACAGATTGAAGTCGCGCAGCATCGCTGACCCCTATCGCGGGCGGACGACGAGGGTGGCGGTGCCCGAGACCGACCCTGAGAGGTTCTCGGCGAAAGAGCTGACGCTCAGCCCGGAGAAGGTGCGCGACAGCACAAGCCCGCGCGTCCCGGAGCGAACCGACAGGGTCAGCACCGGAATACGTGCGCCAGCGCCCTCGGCCTGGAAGATCCCGTCGAGCAGCGGCGGCGCCGTCGTGGTGAAGCTGAGGTCGAGCGGATCACCCGCCGAGCCCTGGGACACGGCGACCGCCGTCGCGGAGTAAGAGGCCTTGCCCGTGGTCACGTACGCCGTGGCAGGTCCCGCAGCCGGCGGGCCGGAGAACTTCAGCGTGCCCGGCGCGCTGGACGTATCACCCACCGCGGGAAGCAGGAGCGAGACGCTGCCCGAGGGCGTGCCGGACAAGTCCTCCTGGAGCGAGCTGACAACCCCCGAGCCAAACGTATCGACCAGCGAGGTAACCGGATGCCGGTCCGTGCCCGGCGTCCGGAACGCCAGGCTGACCTGCGAGATCTTCCCGCCGCCCGCGGCTGCCCTGAGCACCTCGCCGAGCAGCAGCAGCGAGGCCGTATCGAAGCTCAGCCCGACGTGCGCCGACCCGCCAGGCGAAGAAGCGGCCAGGTGCACCGAGTTGACGGGGTAATACGCTCCGGAACCGGACGAGCCCAGCTCAAGGTAGACCTCGGTACCCGCGGAAGCCAGCAGCGACTGCGGGGACAGGACGTCCCGCGTCGCCGTGGTCGCGTGCAGCAGCGAAACGGGGAAGACGAAGGCGCTGGTCATCCCGCCGACGCACAGCGCGGTCAGGGCGGCGGCGGCAGGCCGGGGGAGCAGGACCCGGGCTCGCCGACGGCGCGCGGCCCGCAGGCGGCGTTCGGCGAAGCCGCGCTGGCGCTCCTGGCCAGGGACGGCCTGCGCCCGCAGGTTCCACACCGCCGCGATCGGGGCGCACAGGTAAACGGTCGCCTGGACCATGATGAGGAAGATGAGCAGCCACGGCCGGTGCCGCAGGCCGGCCAGCAGGCCGGCCGAGACGTACAGGACGGCGGCGAGGAGCGTCTCCACCCGGGCCAGCCGCAGCGAGGTGAAGACGGTCCGTCGGCCGCCAGACTTCGAGGTCCGCAGGAAGACGCCGTCTCGCCGTGCCACCCCTTCGATACAGCCCAGCGCGATGACCCAGGTGACCGCCAGGCTGACGACCAGCGACAACAGCGCCCGGCGATACGACAGGGTCGTCCAGTGGCGCTGCGTGAACATCATGCAGACCGTTGCGATGATGATGAGCGACATCGGAAGCAGCGACCGGGAGCCGTCGAGCGGGGCCACGGCGAACCCGGAATGGGTGACGAGCAGCCCGGTGATCGCCACCAGCAGCAGGCTGAAGGCCAGCATGAGCAGGTCACGGAACCACCCGATCGACGCCATCAGGTAGTCGCGGCGCTGGGCAGAGGTGAGGTGGTTGTCGGGGGAGCGGTCCCACGGCATCAGGCTGCGCCAGTGCAGCCGCAGGATCTGCATCGCCCCGAAGCACCAGCGGTGCCGCTGGGTGAGCATCCCTGCCCAGCTGGGCGGCACCACGCCGCGGCCGAAACAGCGCGGGATGTAGAGCCCCGACCAGCCGTCCCGCAGCACCCGCAGCGAGGCCTCGGTGTCCTCGCAGATGCACCACTCGTTCCACCCGCCGATCGCGGTCAGCGCACTACGCCGGAACAACCCCATCGTCCCCACGAACGGCACCGTGTTGCGCTCGTTGCGCGATGACATGACCGACAGGTAGAAGGCCTGGAAGGAGTCGACGCACGCGGTGTAGTAGGGGCTGCCCGCGAACTCGCGGTTCCCCTCGAAGGTCTGCACGAAGCCCAGCTTGGGGTCGGAGAAATACGAGACCGTCTCGCGCAGGTAGTGCGGCTGGACGAGGTCGTCGGCGTCGATCATGCCGATGATCTCCGCGCGCGGGTCGGTGTAGCGGCGCAGCGCCAGGTTACACGCGCCCGCCTTGTAGCCCGGCCACGGCGCGACGTGGACGAACCGGACCCTCGGCCGGTCCCGGCAGTACTCCTCGACCGGCTGCCATACGGCCGGGTCCTTGGTGTTGTTGTCGATGACGACCACCTCGAAATCGGGGTAGTCGATCGCCTCGGCCGCCTTGATCGTCTCGATCAGCAGCTCAGGAGGCTCGTTGTACGCCGGGATGTGAATCGACACCATCGGCTTGTAGCCGGGATCGGCGACCGGCAGCGGCCGGCCCCGCCGCGAGCGGCCCAGCACGTCGCCCTGGTAGTTGATGTTGGACATCCACACCAGGAGCGCGGCCACGTCGAGAAAGATCACGAAGGAAGCGGTGACCGTCTCCAGGATCGAATGCGTGGCGACGACCCCGATGTAGGCCGCCCAGACAATGAACGAGAGCGCCGCCGAGCCGAACGACGCGTAGAACACGCTCGCGACGACGTTGCGGTCCGGCTGCAGGGCGATCACCACGACCGAGACGATGACGAGCAGGTAGGCAGCGGTCTCCAGGCCGCCGATCGGCAGCCCCCACAGCGCCTGGGTCAGCACGCAGGAGACGGCCGAGATGGCGATGGCGCCGACGCTGCCCACCAGGACCTCGGTGATCCTCGACCCGGTCCAGCGGAACCGGATCCCGATCTCCCGCGCCGGGCTCAGCACCAGGATGGTCGACACGATCAACTGGATGAAGGCGAAGACAAAAAGGTCATAGAGGTTGAACGAAAGCAGCACCCAGACTCCCCCCGCACCCGCTCCCGGAGGGTGCCTGGCTACACCTTAACCTCGATTCATCACTTTAGTGACGTTATGCCACCACTGTTAACAAAGGTGATACACGGCGGTTACCTGTCGAGGAAGTGAGGAGTCGCGAGAACCGCCGATAACCGGCTCTGCGGCGCCACCGGCTCCGGAGCCTGCGCGGTGCCCTCCCCGCCCGGCTGCGCATCGGCCCGGCTGAGCTTGGACGGCCACCAGTTCCACCGGCCGAGCAGGATCACCGTGCACGGCACGAGCACGGTGCGGACGATGAACGTGTCCATCAGCACGCCGAGCGCCAGGCCGACCCCGACGTCGACGATCTGGCTGCCGCCCGGCTGCCTGCCGCCGACGAGCGCGAACACCGAGAACGTGCCCGCCAGCACCAGCCCAGCCGAGGTTACCGTCGTCCCGGTGACGCCGACTGCCTTGGCGACAGCTTCGCGTAGCGGCAGGTGCTGAGCCTCCTCCCTGATCCTGCTCATCACCAGGATGTTGTAGTCCTCGCCGAGCGCCAGCAAGAAGATGAACATCAGGAACGGGAGGATGAAGGTGAGGCCGCTGTCCCCGCCGAGCTTTATGAAGATGAGCACGGAAAGACCGAGCGCGGCGAAGAACGAGATCGCCACCGACGCGATCAGGTACAACGGCGCCACCAGCGAGCGAATCACCAGGCAGAGCAGCAGGCCGATGACGATGATCGCGACCGGGAAGACGTGCACGAGGTCGCTGTCGGAGATCTGGCTGATGTCGTAGAAGGCGGGTGCCTCGCCGCCCACCCCGTAGGCGCTGGCGCCCAAGGTCTTCGCCACCGTCGCGGCCTCGGCCCGGATCGACGGGACCGCGTTCATCGCCGCGCTCGTCGACGGGTCGCCCGCCTTCAGGCTGGTCTCGAACTGGATCGTCCTGCCGTCCGGGCTGACGTACTGCGCAATGGCCCGGTAGAGCAGGTATGCGTTGGCCGGGACCGGGCTGTTCGCGGCGGGAGTCGGCGGCAGCGTCGCCGGGTTCCCAAGCGCGGTGTGCAGCTGGCGGTACTGGGTCGGCGTCAGCGTGACGCCCGCCGGGTTGAGCGGGCCCGTGACACCGGTGAACACCCCGCTGGCCTTGAGCTGGCTAGTCGCCGCGACAATCGGGGCCGGGTCATCCCAGACCGGCTGGGAGAGCTTGTAGACCAGGTTGGTCGGGTTGGCCGCGCTCACCGGGAAGTGCTTGTTCAGCAGCGCGGTGCCCGCCGCGGAGTCCGTCCCGGCCGGCGCGCTGATCGAGCCGCCGAACCCGCCGGGCTGGTAGCTCGCCACCCCGACCGAGAGCGCGCCGAAGACGACCACGCCGATCGTGAGCGGGATGGCCGGCCTGCGCACCACCCGGGCCGCGATCCGCCCCCACAGGCCCTCCTTCCCGGTGCCCGCGCGGGTCTTGCTGGGCCAGAACGCGGCCCGGCCGAACACCGCGAGCAAGGCAGGCAGCAGGGTGAGCCCGGCGAGCAGCATCGTGCCGATCCCGATGGCCAGCGGGATGCCCAGCTCGGAGTAGATCTGGAAGGTGGCGACGAGCAGGGAGAGCAGCGCGGCGATCACGGTGAAGGCGGAGAACGTGATGGTCTCGCCGACCCGCATGACGGCCGAACGCACCGCCTCCTTCGGCTCCGCCCCGTCACGCAGGTTCTCTCGCACCCGGAAGACAAGGAACAAGCCGTAGTCGGTGCCTGCGCCAAGTATCAGCACGATCAGCAGCAGCTGCGCGATGACCGAGACCTTGAGCCCCGCGTGCGCCGCCTCGCCGACCAGCGGCCCGGCGATGGCCACCGCCATGAACGCCGGGATCAGCGTGATCAGCGGCGCGAGCAGTGACCGGAAGATCAGCAGCAGCAGGATCAGGATGAAGATCACCGACAGGCCCTCGACCTGGTTCCCGGTGTTGCCCGACTTGGCCTGCTGGTCGACGTTGATCGCGATCTGGCCGGCCAGATGCACCTGCAGCCCGCCCGGCGGCGCGGCCTTCGTGATCTGCGCCCGCAGGTTGTCGATCAGCGTGGTCTGCGCGGGCGCGTTGGCGCCGTTGACGTTGGACAGCACCTGCAGCTGTTCGGCCTGCCCGTCGGACGACCTGCCGAAGTCATGCACCGCGACGACGGTCGGCACCGTGCCGAGATCATGCTGCAGGGTGCCGAGCCAGGCCGTGTCCGCGGCGGTGAGCGTGCCGGAGTTGACCGCGGCGACGACCGGCACCGGGATCAGGTTGGAGCCGCCGAACGGCGCCGCGAGCTGCGCGGCCTGCTCGCTCGGCGCGCTCGCGGGCAGGAACGCGCTGTTGTTACCCTGGGTGACGCTGTTGAGCGAGGGCAGGTACTTGGGCACGGCGATCGCCGCGATGACCCACACCGCGATGACGACCCAGCGGAATTTGACGGCGAACGCGCCGATTCCCCCGAAGATGGCGTGAATGCGCACCCGCCAAGCTTATAGAAGCAAGTTGTTCGCCCCTCCGCCAGGTAGGGTTCGGATCCATGCCAACGGTCAGCGTCGTCATCCCGGTGCACGGGGTGGCTGACTACCTGGACCGCTGCCTTGATTCCGTGCTCGCCGACAGCAACGTCGCGCTCGAGGTGATCGCGGTCGACGACGCCTCGCCGGACCGCAGCGCCGCGATACTCGCCGCCCGCCACGACTCAAGGCTGCGCGTGATCCGCACCGAGAAAGCCGTCGGCCCCGGCCGCGCCCGCGAGCTCGGCGCCAAGGAGGCGACAGGGGAGTATGTCTGGTTCGTCGACGGCGACGACGAACTCGCCCCGGGAGCCCTCCCCGCCGTGGCCGAGGCGCTCGCCCGGCTGCGCCCGGACCTGCTGATCGTCGATTTCGAGAGCCTCTACCCGGACGGCACGGCCAGCCCGAGCGGCGCCGACCTCAGCGGCCCGCAACTGCGCACGCTGGCCGAGGACCCCGGCCTGCTCCAGCTGACGATGACGGTCTGGAGCAAGGTGTTCCGGCGGGATTTCCTATGCGGCCTCGGCGTGCCGTTCGGCCCCGGCATCCACGAGGACGTGCCGGTGTCCGCCGCGGCCCTGCTGGCCGCCACCAGGATCGGCGTGCTCGACCGCGTCTGCTACCGGTACCGGCGCGCGCGGCGCGGCTCATTCATGGCCGCGACCAGTGACCGTCACTTCGATATCTTTCCGTCCTACGCCAGGATCTTTAATTTTTTGGCCGAACGGTCAGTGGTTTCACCCCCACTCACCGAGCCTGTCCGCGCTGCGGTATTCGAGCGGGCGATCTGGCATTACACGACACTTCTCCCGCTGGTGCCGCGCGGCCGCCGTCGCGAGTTCTTCCACCGGATGTCCGCGGATTTCCGCCGCTGGCGCCCGGCGGGCTTCGTCTTCCCTCCCGGCGCCCGCGGCGTCAAGTTCCGGCTGGCCGCCCGCGACGCCTACCTGGCTTACCTGCTGCTGGAGCCCGTGAACCGGCTCCGCGTGACGCTCCGTTCAAGGTAACGTCACGCGGTCGATGACGCGCGGCACGCCCCGCCGTAAGCTTCGATCGAGGGCAACGAAGGGGTTGACGGACATGCGCCATCTCGTCGGAGTCGTGCTGGCCATCGTCATGGCCGCCGCGGTATTCTTCGCAGCGTCGTGGGGCTTCCTGCGCCTCGGCCTTGGCTCGGTCCGGCTGGGCACTCTGCCCGGCGGCGGCGGGTCGCTCTTTTCCGACCGGAACCTGCTGGAGGGCTTCGGCGCAGTACTCGGCGTCGGCCTGCTTGCCGGGATCATGATGGCCGTGCCGTGGATCTCGCCGCTCGCGTCCGGCCTGCCCGGCCTGGCCCTGCTCGGCTGGACCGGCCTTTACCTGGCCAGCGTCCGGCGCGCGGTGCAGTACATCCCGCTGAAGACGCACTCCTACGGAATGGGCTTCGAGACCATGCTGTTCGACGGCGTGCTTGCCCTTGCGGGCCTGGCCATGGTCATCCCGCTGTTCATCCCGTCCAGGTGGCGGCGCCGGAGGGTGGCCGCCGCCCAGGCCCAGGCCCAGGAACCGTACGCCCAGCAACCGTACCTAGACCCCGCCATGACCTCCCCCGACCTCTCGGCCACCCAGACCATCGCCGGCGACAACGGCCTGCTCTCGGACTGGACCCACGGCGAGACCCGCCCCCAGCCCCAGATCGACCCCAACGCCCCCACCCGCTCCCAAGCCCCCTGGGGCCCAGCCGACTACAGCTAGGCCGCCCGGACCCCATTTCTATGACGCCGCAGGGTGGAACTGCTCGGCCTCGGTCGAGCCGGCCAGCGCAACGGTCTCGGCATTGGGCGAGATCGCCGACGTGACTAGGTCGAAGTAGCCGGTGCCCGCCTCACGCTGGTGCCTGGTAGCGGTGTAGCCGAGCTTCTCCGCGCCGAACTCGGCCTGCTGGAGCCTGACGTAGGCAGGCATGCCCTCCGCTGCGAAGCCTGTGGCCAAGTCGAACATCGAGTAGTTGAGCGCGTGGAACCCGGCCAGCGTGATGAACTGGAACCGGTAGCCCATGGCGGCAAGCTCCTTGCCGAACTTCGCGATAGTGGACTCGTCCAGGTGCGCGCGCCAGTTGAATGACGGCGAGCAGTTGTAGGCGAGCAGCTGGTCCGGGTAAACGCTCCTGATGCCCTCGGCGAACTCCCTGGCCACGTCGAGGTCCGGGGTGGACGTCTCCATCCAGAGCAAGTCGGAGTACGGCGCGTAGGCCAGGCCCCTCGCGATGCACGGCCCGATGCCGTTGCGCACCCGGTAGAAACCCTCGGCGGTGCGGTCGCCGGTGACGAACGGCCGGTCCCGCTCGTCCACGTCGGAGGTGAGCAGGGTCGCCGCGTGCGCGTCCGTGCGCGCGATCACCAGCGTCGGCACCCCGCACACGTCCGCGGCCAGCCGCGCCGCGTTCAGCGTGCGGATGTGCTGGCCGGTCGGGATCAGCACCTTGCCGCCCAGGTGCCCGCACTTCTTCTCCGAAGCCAGCTGGTCTTCCCAGTGCACCCCCGCGGCGCCCGCCGCGATCATGGACTTCATCAGCTCGAACGCGTTCAGCACCCCGCCGAACCCGGCTTCCGCGTCTGCGACGATCGGCGCCAGCCAGTAGGGCTGGTCGCGCACGTCGCCGTCCGCCGACTCTGACCAGGTGATCTGGTCGGCACGCAGCAGCGCGTTGTTGATCCTGCGGACCACCTGCGGCACCGAGTTGACCGGATACAGGCTCTGGTCGGGGTAGGTCTGCCCGGCCAGGTTCGCGTCCGCCGCCACCTGCCAGCCGGACAGGTAGATGGCCTTGAGGCCGGCCCGCACCTGCTGGACCGCCTGGTTCCCGGTCACCGCGCCGAGCGCCGTGACGGCGTCCTCCGACGCCAGCAGCTGGTGCAGCCGCTCGGCGCCACGTCTGGCCAGCGTGTGCTCTTCGATCACAGTGCCGCGCAGCCGCACCACGTCCTCGGCAGAGTACGTCCGCTCGATGCCCTTCCAGCGGGTGTCGGTCTCCCATTCCTTGCCTAGCCTGGCCGCCTGCTGGCTGATCGTCTCCACTGTGACGCCTTCCTCAGATGCTGATTCTCTACCTCTCCTCAGCCTGTCCGGCCAGACCGGCGGGGGATAGAGTCAACCTATGTAAAGTTCTTCAATTCTTTCCAAGATGACAAGTTATACTCAGCTTCATCATGAAAGATCAGCAGAATTTGGCGCAGACCGATGGTATAGACCTTGTAACCTTTGGGCAGCGGCTCCGGCACCTGCGCCGGACTCGCGGGCTGACGCTCGCCGAGCTAGGGGAGCGCGTGGGCCGTGCCCCCTCGGTGCTCTCGCTTCTCGAGAACGGTCGCCGTGAGCCCAAGCTGTCGATGGTCGAGCAGCTGGCGGGCGCGCTCTCCGTGCCGGTGACCGAGCTGCTCAGCCGCCAGCCGCCGAGCCGCCGGGCGCAGCTTGAGATCGCCCTGGCCGACGCGCAGCAGGACCCGTCCTACCGCAGGCTCGGCCTGCCGTCGCTGAAGGTCGGGTCGCGGGTCCCCACCGACGTGCTCGAGCACCTGGTCGCGGTCTCGGCCGAGCTGCGGGCGCAGCAGTCCAAGCCGACCGCCACCCCGGAGGAGGCCCGCGCCGCCAACGCCGCGCTGCGCGAGGCCATGCGCGAGCGCGAGAACTACTTCGAGGACATCGAGCGCAAGGCGGCGGCCGCGCTGGAGGCCGGCGGGTACTCCGGCGGCGCGCTCTCCCAGGGCATGCTGACCTCGGTGGTGACCCACCACGGCTTCGCCGTCCGGTACGTCCAGGACCTGCCGAGGTCGGTGCGGTCGCTGACCGACCTGCGGAACCGGCGGTTCTACGTCAAGCAGGAAAGCGTCGGCGCCCATTCGCCGCGGGCGATCGTGCTGCAGGCCCTTGGGCACTTCCTGCTCGGCCACCAGGCGCCGCGCGATTTCGCCGACTTCCTGCGCCAGCGGGTGGAGGCGAACTATTTCGCCGCCGCCGTGCTCATGCCCGAGCCCGCCGCGGTGGCGGTGCTGGCCGGCGCGAAGCAGTCACGCGACATCGCGGTCGAGGACCTGGTGGACCTGTTCTCCGTGTCCTACGAGATGGCCGCGCACAGGTTCACCAACCTGGCCACCCATCACCTTGACCTGCCCTGCCACTTCGTGAAGAACGACGCCGGCGGAGTCATCTACAAGGCCTACGAGAACGACGGCGTGCTGTTCCCCGCCGACCCGTCCGGCGCGATCGAAGGCCAGCGGATGTGCCGCCAGTGGTCCGGCCGCCAGGTGTTCGGTGCCGCCGACCCCTTCTCGCCGTACTGCCAGTATTCCGACACCCCGTCCGGCACCTACTTTTGCATCGCCCAGGTCGACCCGCGAGCCGACCGGGGATTCGCCATCACCCTCGGCGTCCCGTTCGAGCATTCCCGCTGGTTCCGCGGCCGCGAGGCGATCACGAGGAAGCGCTCGGCCTGCCCGGACGGCGAGTGCTGCAGCCGTCCGCCCCTAGCCCTCGCCGAACGCTGGGAAGGAAAGGCGTGGCCCTCCGCCCGCGCTCACTCGCACATCCTGGCCGCCCTGCCCGCAGGCAGCTTTCCCGGCGTCGACGACGCCGACGTCTACCAGTTCCTAGACCGCCACGCCCAGGACTAACGGGCCAGCCGCACCGCCGAGGCCAACGGCGGCAACGAGCCCGACCGCAGGTCGTCCGGGCAGCTGGCGAACTGGTTAGGAGGAGTCCCTCAGGTCGGCACGCACCTCGTCGGCGAGCCGGTGGATCTTCTGCTCGGTCTGCTGCAGCGAGGCCTCGGCCTTCGCGGTCCGCTCCGCGGCCCTGCGCTCCCGCCAGGTCGGCCCGGCGGCGTGCCGCCCGCTGCGCCTCGATCCCTTGAACCAGCCCACGATCGACCACTCCTTCCGCAGCACTGCACCGCATCCTCAGCACCGTCTACCCACATCCCGCTCATCCATGTCAGCCGTTGCGGATGAGCGGTCCCAGGCGGGACTAGTGCGTCAGAACCTGGCCACGCCCGCCACGTCGAAGCTGACGTAGTAGCCGAGCCCCGGCACCCGGTAAATCAGGCCCTCCTCCACGAGGATGCGCATCGCCTTGCCGACCGTCTGGCGGGAATGACCTTGCTCCCGGCGCAACGCCGCGATCGACGGAAGCTGGCCGCCTGGAGCGAGCCTCCCGTCGGCGATCTGCTCGCGGATGAGTGCGGCCAGCCGCATGTACGCTCGCGGATCTGGCTGTGCGGCTGCCGTCATGTCCCGAATACTACCCGAGGACTATCGAAAGTAGTCGACCATTCACAAACGATCATGGATCGCCCGCACGGCTCGTACTCGCCACCCCCGAACGCTAGAGTCTCGTCAGGGACGCTTTACGGGATCGGACCACAAATGCGTGGAACAAGGTGGAACGAGATGGACCGCCCCAGTCATGAAGCCGTTTCGTAGCGTCTTTTTCCTGCCTGGGGGAGACATGACCGCGATGCCGCGCCGCAGCGCTGCTCACGACGATGGGCGCCCGCACCACTGGCCGGGTGCCACTGCTGGCCGCGCTCCCCGGCACCAGGCGCTGCTAGCACAGCGGATTGAACCGCCGCGCAGCGGGTGCCGTACTTCTTCCCAGCAGTGTTAACCAAGTCGCCCAGGGGTGGCACATGTCCTCAATGCAATTCGGCTCGCCTGACCAGGAGCCGATGCCGGCTAGTCCAACCCCGCCCAGGTCCGCATCAGCCGGATCCACTGCGACCGCGCCTCCTGAGATACCCCAGGCGAGTGACCAGCCCGATCTGACGATCCGGACGCAGGGTGCCGAATACCAGCTGCGGGCGGGGACCACCTACCGGGTCGGCCGGGATCCGCAATCCGACATCGTCCTGACGGACGAGCGCGTCTCGTGGTCGCACGCGGCGCTGAGGGTGGATGCGGGTGTATGGATCATCGAGGATCTCGGCAGTACTAACGGGACGTTCCTGGGGATGCGGCGGGTCGACCGCATCGAGATCAGAACCGAATGCGTGGTGCGGCTGGGCACGATGGGTGAGGGGTCGGTCCTGAACTGCATTCCGCAGCTGAAAACGATCTCCGCAAACCTGAGCCGCTCGCCCGCCGACGCGAACACCGGCCGTCCGCCGACGGTGCCGGCGCTGGCTCCGGCGGTTCAGGCGGCCGCCCCGGATACGCCGGCCGGGCCGAGCGTGGACCTGCGCCCGACATCACGGACCAGGCTGCTGCCCACAACAAGCGTGCGCATCGGCCGCTCGCCGGATAACGACCTGGTCCTGCAGGACCTCACCGTCTCACGCCATCACGCGGAATTGCGCAGATCGGCCACGGATAGATACGAGATCGTCGATCTCCGCAGCGATAACGGGACCTATGTAAATGGCAACCAGGTCGCCAGCGCGACGCTGACCGAAAATGACATCGTCGGCATCGGGCGCTCGACGTTCCGGCTCAAGGGCGGTGATCTGCGACAGTACGTCGACGACGGCGAAATCACCATCGCGGCCCAGGAGCTGATGGTCAAGGTAGCGAGCGGCAAGGTGCTGCTCGACCGGGTGACGTTCCCGATTCCGCAGAAATGCCTGCTCGGAATCGTCGGGCCGAGCGGCGCGGGCAAGTCCACTCTGGTCGGCGCGCTGACCGGGATACGTCCCGCCGATACCGGCACCATGCTGTATGACAGCCGCGACCTGTACCAGAATTACGACGAGCTCCGGCACCGGATCGGTATGGTCCCGCAGGAAAATATCCTGCACACCCAGCTGACCGCCCGCCGCGCGCTGCAGTACTCCGCCGAACTCCGGTTCCCCTCCGACACCCAGCCGGCCGAGCGCGACGCCCGTATCGACGAGGTGATAGCAGAGCTCGGCCTGACCGCGCACGCGGACACGCGCGGCGACCGGCTATCCGGCGGTCAGCTCAAGCGGGTCAACGTGGCGCAGGAACTGCTGACCAAGCCGTCCCTGCTGCTCCTGGACGAGCCAACCTCCGGCCTCGACCCCGGCCTGGACAAGGCGGTCATGCAGCAGCTGCGGGACCTGGCCCACGACGGCCGGACAATTATCGTGGTCACGCACAGCATGGCGAACCTGGACACCTGCGACCGCCTGCTCGTGCTGGCCCCCGGCGGCAGGGTGGCATTCTACGGGCCACCCGGCGAGGCCCTGCGCTACTTCGGCCTGCCCGGCTGGCCCGAGGTGTTCCAGGCCTTCGAGCACGACCCCGGCCGTGACTGGGCTGCCGAGTTCACGAACTCACCCGCCTATGCGGAGTGGGTGCAGACGCAGCGCCCGAAGCAGCTCAGCCAGCCCGACCATCCGCAGCCGGCGGCCGCCGCGCCGCCGCGCCGCCAGGGCTGGCTGCGGCAGACGCTCACGCTGGCCCGGCGGTACACGCGGGTAATCGCGGCCGATCGCGGCTACCTGCTGTTCATGGGACTGCTCCCGCTCATCCTCGGCGTTCTGATCCGTTTCGTGCCGGCGGCGGAGGGCCTGGCAGGAGCGCCCGGCACCAACCCGGACGCTCAGGAACTCCTGCAGATACTGGTCATCTGCGCCTGCCTCGCCGGGACCGCGAGCTCGATCAGGGAAGTGGTCAAGGAGCGCCCGATCTACATCAGGGAACGGGCGGCCGGCGTGGGGTCCGGTGCCTACCTGCTCTCTAAGCTGCTCGTCCTCGGCGTCATCAGCATCGTGCAGTCAGTCATCATCGTCCTGCTCGGGCTGGCTGGCCGCGCGCTGCCCGCCCATGGCGCCTTCCTGACCAGCCTCCCGCTCGTCGAACTGCTGATCGCGATCGCCGTGCTCGCCATCGCCTCGATGTGCCTCGGGCTGTTCGTGTCAGCCATCGTGAGCACGTCGGAGAAGGCGATGCCCTTCCTGGTCTTGCTCACCATCGTCCAGATCGTCCTGTCCGGTGGCGTGATCCCGCTGGCCGGAACGGCAGGGCTCTCGCAGCTGTCGTGGCTAGCCCCATCCCGCTGGGCTTTCGCCGCCGTGGCGGCGACCGACAACCTTAATATCCGGGCCCCCGGCAGTAGCGACCCGCTGTGGCGGCAGACACCAGGGGACTGGCTACGCGACGTGGGCCTCACGATCGCGCTGGCGGTGATCTTCTCGCTGCTCGCCTGGATCCGCCTGCGCCGGCTCGGCCCGCGCCGCCGCCGCTGACCCCGCGGGGAAAGGACTTCATCGCCTTCCGCAGCGGGGGGCAAGGCGTAAGGAGGCGGCGTCTTGGCGCGTATCAGCAAGCAGCTCCTCTGCCCGGTTTGCGGGCAGGTGATGGCCACGGCCGTCTGGCGGCTGCTCAGCGGACTGGAAATCACTACGCCGGACGGTTTCGTGATGAGCCCGGTCAGCGATGATCTGCTGCTGCGGATCGCTCAGCAGCGCCTTGCGTCTGCCGCTCCGGATGATCAGGCGGAGGCACAGTGGCGGCTTGATGCCATTTTGCGCAATGCCGGTGACCGGTTCTACGACATCAGATGCCCGCAGGGTCACTACACGCTCAAGACAGCCCCCGAGATCACCAAGGCGATTCGGACCGCTGCGGGCGATGATGTCACTTTGGGCTGAGCACGATCTGGGGATACACGGGGACACGAGGCGCTGGCGCGCGAACTGGTACCACCGTTCGTTCGGGATAAATTTTCTGGGATTACCCGGGATCGCCTTTCTACAGCCGGTAGCCCGATGTTACCTTCGAGTAACTTAACTGGGCAGGAGGCGGCATGCCGGAGGAGGGCCCGGGGTTCTCGCTGGAGCTGGGTGACGACCTGACACGTACGCGGGACTGGCTGCACGTGTTCGCGGAGTCAGTGATCAGGCCCGCGGCCGCCGAGTGGGACGAGCGCGAGGAAACACCGTGGCCGGTGCTCGAGGAGGCGGCCAAGATCGGGCTGTACTCGCTTGACTTCTACGCGCAGCAGTATTTCGAGCCGTCCGGGCTCGGCATCCCGGTCGCGTTCGAGGAGCTGTTCTGGGGCGACGCGGGCATCGGCATGGCCCTGGTAGGCAGCTCGCTTGCCGCGCTGGCCGTGGTCGCGAACGGGACGCCGGAGCAGGTCGGGGAGTGGTGCCCGCAGATGTTCGGCGGTCCCGGGGACGTCAAGCTCGGCGCGTTCTGCTCCTCGGAACCAGACGCTGGCAGCGACGTCGGCGCGATCAAGACGCGCGCGGTCTATAACGCCGCGCGCGATGAGTGGCTGCTCAACGGGGTGAAGACCTGGGCCACCAACGGCGGAATCGCCACTGTTCACGTGGTCGTGGCATCGGTTGACCCCGCTTTCGGCTCGCGCGGGCAGGCGACATTCGTCGTCCCGCCGGGGACGTCGGGCCTGTCGATGGGGCAGAAGTTCCGCAAGCACGGGATCCGGGCCTCGCATACCGCCGAGGTCGTGCTGGCCGATGTGCGCGTGCCAGGGCGGTGCCTGCTCGGCGGCCGCGAGCGGCTTGAGGAACGGCTGGCCAGGGTCCGGGAGGGTGGTCGCGGGGGAGAGCAGGCCGCGATGAAGACGTTCGAGGCGTCCAGGCCGGGCGTCGCGGCGATGGCCGTCGGCATCGCCCGGGCGGCGGCCGAATACGCGGCCGAGTACTCGCGTACCCGGGTGCAGTTCGGCCGGCCGATCGGGCAGAACCAGGCGGTGGCGTTCATGCTCGCGGACATGCGCGCCTCGGTCGACGCGGCGCGCCTGCTGGTCTGGCGGGCGGCCTGGATGGCGCGGCAGGGCAAGCCGTTCGACTACGCCGAGGGGTCGATGTCCAAGCTGGTCGCGGGGGAGACCGCGGTGCGGGTCACCGAGCACGCCATCCAGATCCTCGGCGGCAACGGGTACACCAGGGACTTCCCCGTCGAGCGCTGGCACCGCGACGCGAAGATCTTCACCATCTTCGAGGGCACCTCGGAGATCCAGCGCCTGATCATAGGTAGAGCCGTCACCGGGCTCGACGTCCGCTAAGTCGTCAGTGACCCCGGGCAGGCTGGCGTCGTAGCCTGGGAGAACCCAGCCGCCGAGCCTGAGGGAGGGCGCCCGAGTGACCGCAGGAACCTTTCGCGTGCACGTCGATCCGGACAAGTGCCAGGGGCACAACCGCTGCTACAGCGTGTCTCCCGACCTGTTCGACCTCGACGAGCTGGGCATGTCCTCCGAAGTCGGCGAGGGTCTCGTGCCCGCGGACCTGGTCGGCCAGGCCCGCCTGGCAGTAGACAACTGCCCGGAACAGGCGATCTCGCTGACGATGGTGCGGCCATGACGAACCGCCATCCGCCGGTAAACGACTGGGCCACCGACTTCGATCACACCGATCCCGGCTGGGCCGCCGACCCGTACCCGATCTGGGCGGACCTGCGGCAGCGCTGCCCGGTCGCGCACAGCGAGCGCTACGGCGGGACGTGGCTGCCGGTGACGCACGAGCTCGTCTCCGAGGTCGCCTACGACACCGAGCACTTCACCTCGCGCTCGATCGTGGTCAGCGAGCGGCGGCCGGGCCCCGACGACCTGCCCGCGCCGATCGGGCTGTCACCGCCGATCACCTCCGACCCGCCGTATCACGGCATCATCCGCAAGATGTTGCTGCCCGCCTTCACGCCCGGCCCGATCGCCGCGCTCGAGCCGTTCACCAGGGAACTGTGCCGCGAGCTGCTCGCGGCGACCCAGGGGCGGACGGCCCTGGATGCGGCGACCGACTACGCGCAGCACATCCCGGTCCGGGTCATCGTCAGGTTCCTCGGCTTCCCGCCGGAAGACGCGGACATCTTCCGGCGCTTCATCCGCCAGGTGCTCGAGGACGTCGACCAGTCCGCCGACGAGCGGCGGGAGACGCTGACGGAACTCGACGCCTACATGGACGCCCAGATCGCCGAGCACGCGCAGCGGCCGCGGGACGACCTCACCTCGTTCCTGCTCGGGGCGGAGATCGGCGGCGAGAAGCTGTCCATCGGGCACGTCCGCGGCACCATGACCCTGCTGATGATCGCCGGGATCGACACCACCTGGTCGGCGATCGGCGCCGCGCTGTGGCACCTAGCCCAGCATCCCGAGGACCGCCGCCGGCTGGCCGCGGAACCCGCGCTGATGGACACCGCGGTCGAGGAATTCCTGCGCGCCTACGCGCCGGTCACCATGGCCAGGCTGGTCGCCAAGGACTTCGACTTCCACGGGTGCCCGCTGAAGGAGGGCGACTGGCTGCTGCTGCCGTTCCCCGCCGCGAACAGGGACCCCGACGCGTTCGAGGACCCCGACGTCGTCCGGCTCGACCGGGCCAGGAACCGGCACGCCGCCTTCGGGCTCGGCCGGCATCGCTGCCTCGGTTCCAACCTGGCCCGGATGGAGCTGCGGGTGGCGCTGGAGGAGTGGCTGGCCCGCTACCCGGACTTCGAGCTGGCCGATCCCGCGGCCGTCACCTGGTCAGGCGGCCAGGTCCGCGGCCCGCGCACGCTCCCGGTCCGGATCCCCTGACCAGGGCGAGTCCCCGAAGGCCGCGCCGACCTGGCATGCTGGTCCGGTGGAGGACGAGCGTACCGGGTCCGCGCCGCCGCAGGGCCGGCTAGCCCGCCTGTGGAAGGCCGCCGACAAGCGGCATATCCCGCTGCAGACCATCCTGGTCGCGGTCGCGGTGGTGGCGGCCACATACCTGGCCGGCCAGCTGATCTACCGCCTGCGCGAGCTCATGCTCGTGATCGTCGTAGCTGGGTTCGTGTCGATCCTGCTCAACCCGGTCGTGGTGTGGCTGCAGCGGCACGGGGTCCCGCGCCGGGGATTCGCCGTGACGGTCGTCACCGCCATCGCCCTGGTGTTCCTCACCGTCCTGGCCTACTCGTTCGGCAACCCCCTGGTCAACGGGATCACCGACCTGGCCGCCAAGCTGCCCGGCTACGTGGTCAAGGCGGAGCACGGCGAGGGCTGGATCGGCCACCTCGCGACCAAGTACCACGTCCAGGCCTGGGTGCAGAAGAACGCGCCCAAGCTGGTCGCCTACACCGAGTCGCTCAGCAAGCCGGTCCTGACCGTCGGCAAGGGCGCCATCTCCCTGCTGATCGAGCTGTTCACGATCTTCATCCTCGTCCTGCTCCTGCTGCTTGAGGGCCCGAAGATGCGGCGCGGTGTGCTAGGCCACATGGCACCGGCCCGTGCGGCGGCGGTTACCAGGGTGGCGGGCGAAGTCAGCGGCAGCGTCACGGGCTACATGCTCGGCAACCTGCTGACCTCGGTCATCGCCGGGGCCGTGGTGTTCGTGACGCTGATGATCGTGGGCGTGCCGTTCCCGCTCCTGTGGGGTCTGTGGGTCGCGCTGGTGGACTTCCTGCCGATGGTCGGCGGGGCGCTGGCGGGCATCCCCACCGTCCTGTTCGCGTTCACCCAGGGCGTCACCGCGGGCGTCGTCACCCTGGTGGTGTTCCTTGTCTACACCCAGGTCGAGAACCACATCCTGAACCCGGTCATCATGAGCAGGACGGTGAAGATCAACCCGCTGTTCGTGCTGCTCGCCGTGCTGGTCGGCGCCTCCCTCGGCGACCTGGTCGGCGGCGTGTTCGGCGGCTTCGTCGCGGCGCTGCTCTCCATCCCGGCCGCCGGCGCCCTCCAGGTGCTGGTCCGCGAGGCGTGGCAGGCCACCGCCGCTCCGGTCCTCCCTCAAACCCCGCCCGTTCCAGACTCCTCAACTCAGTCGGCAGAGGTTCAGGTCACCGAAATCCAGGTAACTGAGGTCCAGGTGCCAACCGCTCAGGAATCGCCTGGGCTCTTCCCCGTAGCGCCCGATACGGGGGAGCATGGCCCTGAGCAGTTAACCGCGTCTGAGGAGCACAGCACATGGCGAAGCCGTCGGTCCTTGGAATCGTCCTCGCCGGCGGGGCCGGCACCCGGCTGAGCCCGCTGACCGCCGACCGGGCCAAGCCGGCGGTCCCGTTCGGCGGCCTGTACCGGCTGATCGACTTCGCCCTGTCCAACCTGGCCAACGGCGGCATCCTCAAGATTTGCGTGCTGACCCAGTACAAGAGTCACAGCCTTGACCGCCACATCTCCACCACCTGGCGGATGAGCTCGCTGCTCGGCAACTACGTGACCCCGGCTCCCGCGCAGCAGCGGCTCGGCCCGCAGTGGTACACCGGCTCGGCGGACGCCATCTACCAGTCCATGAACCTGATCAACGACGAGCAGCCGGACATCGTGATCGTCTTCGGCGCCGATCATGTATACCGGATGGACCCGAAGCAGATGATCGACCACCACCGCGAGCACGGCGCCGGGGTGACGGTGGCGGCCATACCGGTCCCCAGGTACGAGGCCTCTGCCTTCGGCATCGTGAGCGTCGCGGCGGACGGCACGACGATCGACGCGTTCCTGGAGAAGCCGGCCGATCCGCCGCCCCTGCCCGGCAACCCGGATATGAGCTATGCGTCGATGGGCAACTACGTCTTCGACACCGACGTGCTGGTGGACGCGCTGCGCAAGGACGCCGCCGACGACTCGAGCCGGCACGACATCGGCGGCAACATCATCCCGAACCTGGTCGCGAACGGCTCCGCGAAGGCCTACGACTTCCTGCTCAACAAGGTGCCAGGCGCGAGCGAACGCGACGCCGGCTACTGGCGCGACGTCGGCACCCTCGACTCCTACTTCGACGCCCACATGGACCTGTGCGCGGTCGAGCCGATCTTCAACCTCTACAACGACAACTGGCCGATCTTCACGAACGTGCCGGCGCTGCCGCCTGCGAAGTTCGTGCACGACGCGGGCGACCGGGTCGGTCATGCGATCAACAGCCTGGTCAGCAACGGTGTGATCGTCTCCGGCGGCCTGGTGCGCCAGTCCGTGCTCTCGCCTGGGGTGCGGGTGAACAGCTGGTCCATAGTCGAGCGGTCGGTGCTGCTGCACAGCACCGAGATCGGCCGGCACGCCGTGATCAGGGACGCGATCATCGACAAGAACGTCGTCGTGCCCGAGTGGGCGCAGATCGGCGTGGACAAGGACCACGACCGCAGGCGCGGCTTCGCGGTCTCGGCGGGCGGCATCACCGTGGTCGGCAAGGGTCAGGAGGTCACCCTGTGAGCGGCAAGCTCCGCGTCGCGCTGCTGACCCGCGAGTACCCGCCGGAGGTCTACGGCGGCGCGGGCGTGCACGTCACCTATCTGGCCCGCGACCTGGCGCCGCTGGTGGACCTGACCGTGCACTGCCAGGGCGCGGACCGACCGAACGCGGTGGCGCACCGGCCCTGGGACCTGCTCGCCGACTCCAACCAGGCGCTGCAGGTGGTCTCCACCGACCTGTCCATGACCGCCGCCGTCTCCAGCGCGCAGCTGGTCCACTCGCACACCTGGTACGCGAACCTGGCCGGTCATCTGGCGGCCATGCTCTACGGCATCCCGCACGTCATGACGATGCACTCGCTGGAGGCGCTGCGGCCGTGGAAGGCCGAACAGCTTGGCGGGGGTTACCGGATCTCGTCCTGGTGCGAGCGGGATTCCGCCGCCGCAGCCGCCGCCGTGGTTGCGGTCTCTGACGGCATGCGCGCCGACATCCTGGCCGCTTACCCCGAAATTTATCCCGAACGAATCCGTGTGATACGGAACGGGATCGATGCTACGGAGTACGCGCCTGACCCCCAGACCTGGGTGCTCGACCGCTACGGCATCGACCTGACCCGCCCCTACGTGCTGTTTGTCGGCAGGATCACCAGGCAGAAGGGCCTGCCGGTGCTGCTGCGGGCGGCGGCCGGCCTTGTCCCCGAGGCTCAGCTGGTGCTCTGCGCCGGGGCGGCCGACACCCCGGAACTGCTGGCCGAGGTGACCACGCTCGTCGACGGCCTGCGCGCGTCCCGGTCCGGCGTGCTGTGGATCAACGAGATGCTGCCCAAGCCCGAGGTCATCCAGCTGCTCACGCACGCCGCGGTATTCGCCGTCCCGTCGGTCTACGAGCCGCTCGGCATCGTCAACCTGGAGGCGATGGCGTGCGCGACCGCGGTCGTGGCGTCCCGCACCGGCGGCATCCCGGAGGTCGTCGTCGACGGCGAGACCGGCCTGCTGGTCCCGCCGGACGAGCCAGAGCCGCTCGCGGACGCCCTGAACGCGCTGCTGCGCGACCCCGATCGCGCCGCCGCGATGGGACTTGCGGGCCGCAAGCGGGCTATCGCCGAATTCAGCTGGGAGACAATCGCCACGCAAACCGCCGACCTTTACGCCGAATTGGTCACCTCGGCATAAATCTCCGTTCTCCGCGCGCCGGCCCGCTGGCCGGGTGTAAACCGGTGCCGTTGCCAGTGCGTCATTCACATGGGACGCATAGGGGCCTAGGGGCAAAATCGACGCAGAGAGGCATTTGTTCATGCGAAAATCTCGTCGTCTTGGTGTCATCGCGGCCGCCAGCGGCCTGCTCGCGGCCGGCGGCATCACCGTCGGCCTGGTGGCCACGGCGACCGCGAATACGGCCGGCCTGTGCAGCAGCACGACGACCTGCACGACATCCACGGTGTCGGTCAATGACCCGACCACGATCACGGCCGACGTATCGATGGAGTCGGGCAGCAGCCAGGACTCCGTCGTGACCTGGAAGGCCACATGCAATCCGGACGGCACGGCTCAGACGGGCACGAGCACCTCGGAGGCGCCGCCGTACACCGTCACGATGACGCTGGGCGTCACGAACCCGACCTCCTGCTCGGTCAGCGCGAGCATGACCGCGTCCGGCCCCGGCACCGGCACCGTCCTCCTCGTGATCGACTGGACGCCCGCCGTGTCCGCCTCGCCCACGCCGACCGCCACGTCCACGACGTCGTCCGGCGGGCTCATCCTTGAGGGCTACAAGGACAAGTGCGTGGACGACAACGGCAACAGCTCGGCGCTGCGGAACAAGATCGCGATCTGGTCCTGCAACAACAGCGACAAGGCCCAGCTGTGGCACCTGGCGAGCAACGGCGAGCTCCAGCACAACGGCATGTGCGCGAACGACAAGGCCAGCGGCGGCAACGGCAGCCCCGTGATCCTGTACACCTGCAACGGCGCGGCCAACGAAATCTGGAGCCACCTGGCCAACGGCGAGCTCAAGCTGAAGGCAAGGGGCGGCACGGTGTGCCTGGACGACCCGGCCTACTCGACCACTAACGGCAAGGCGCTCATCGTCTACGCCTGCAAGGACAGCGCCAACCAGCGCTGGTACCAGCCCTAGATTGACGGTTGTGGCGCTGGTCAGGTGACGCGGTGGCGGCTCAGCCACTAGGCGGACCACCCGGCCAGCGCCACGGCTAGGGCGAGGAAGATCACTGCCTCGTACCACTGGAATGCCCAGAACCGGCTCGCCGGCTGGTAGCTGATCACGTCCCGCAGGTGCAGCGGGGCGAGCGCGGCCTGCAGGGTGACGGCCATCGCGGGGATCGTGCGGCGGATCAGCAGCCCGGCCGCGACGCCGAGGGCGAACCCGAACGCCAGGCCGCCGAGGAACTCCGCCTGGCCAGCGGATCCAGGCTCGCCACCGGCTCGTCGAGGATCATCAGCTCGGGATGCCTGGCGATCGCCATCGTCGGCGCGACCTGGGCGCGCTCCCCGCCGGACAGCCACCCGGCGCGCTGGCCCGGATCCAGGCCCAGCTCGTCGATCCTGCGCTCGGCCAGCGCGCCGTCCTAGTCCTGGTTCAGCCAGCCGCCGAGACGCAGATGGTCGGCGACCGAGAGCCTTGAGTACATCGGCGTGTCTTGCGCCACCAAGCCGACCCGGCCCTGCCCGCTGCCGTGCCCGTCGGGGCGGCGGCCGAGCACCTCGATGCTCCCCGCGGTCGGCGTCAGCAGCCCGACAGCCAGGTTCAGCAGCGTCGTCTTCCCGGCCCCGTTCGGCCCGGCGAGCCCCACGATCCGCCCCGCCGGTGTCGCCAGCGTGCAGTCCCGCAGCGCCCAGTGCCGCCGATACGCCTTCCCCAGCCCCGCAGTCTCGATGACGCCGCTCATGCCACCCCCTCGGAGAAGCAGCTGCGGAAGGCGGTGCGGTAGATCGCCTCGATGTCGTCGGGGTCCAGGCCTGCAGCGCGCGCCGAGCGCAGCCAGTCGGTCATGGCGGCAAGGAACCGCGCCTGCGTGGCCGGATCGGCCCCCGACGGCGACCTGGTGACAAAGGTACCGAGCCCCGGCCGGGCGCGCACCAGCCCCTCGCGCTCGAGCTCGCGGTAGGCCTTGTGCACCGTGTTGGGGTTGATAGCGAGCCTGGCCACCACCTGCTGCGCCGTGGGAAGCCGGTCCCCGGGCGCCAGGATGCCGAGCCGCAGCGCCTGATGCACCTGCTGGACCAGCTGGACATACGTAGCGATCCCAGAAGCCTCGTCGAGCTGGAACTCGATCATAAACTACTCTTCCACTAATCTCTTAGTAGAAGCACACTAGGCAGCCGCCCGCCAGAAACGCAACCCGCTGTCCCCACCCCCCGCGTCCGCTCGGCCCGCGACGATGGACCATTGTCGTGGTTGGGGCAACAACGATGTTCCATCGTCGTGGCGGCAGGGCGCCTGCGGGCGTAAAGGGAGTGACCCATGATTCTCGAGCGGCTGAGCGTTCCTATCGTGCTGGCGCCGCTGGCTGGCGGCTCGTCGACGCCGGAACTGACGGCGGCCGTCAGCAACGCGGGCGGGCTCGGCTTTCTCGCGGCCGGATACCTCACGGCGTCGGCGCTGAAGGAGCGGCTGGACCAGGCCAGGGCGCTGACCAGCGCCCCGCTTGGCGTCAACGTGTTCGTCCCGGGGCAGCCCGGGGACCTCGCCGCGGTGCAGGCCTACGCCGCCACGCTCGCCGAGGACGCCAGGGGCGCCGGCGCCGGCCTGGGCGAGGCCCGCTACGAGGACGATGACTGGGCCGCCAAGATCGATCTGCTCGCCGCGGAGCGGGTGCCCGTCGTGTCCTTCACGTTCGGCTGCCCGGACCGCGAGGTGATCGACCGGCTGCACCGGGCGGGCAGCGAGGTCTGGGTCACCGTCACCACGCCTGACGAGGCCCGGCAGGCGGTCACGGCGGGCTGCGACGTGCTGGTCCTCCAGGGGAGCGAGGCGGGCGGGCACCGGGCCAGCTTCCGCGACGATCCAGCCAATGTCGGCGACGGCCTCGGTCTGCTGTCCCTGCTGCAGCTCGTCCGGGCCCGCGTTGACGTGCCGCTGGTGGCAGCCGGGGGCATCATCACCGGCGGGGGCATCGCCGCCGTGCTGGCCGCCGGGGCGTCGGCCGCGCAGCTGGGCACCGCCTTCATGCGCACCCCGGAGGCCGGCACGGCCGACGTGGACCGCCAGGCTCTCGCGAGCGACGCGTCCACCGCCGTCACCCGTGCCTTTACCGGCCGCCTGGCCCGCGGCATCCGCAACCGCTTCATCGACCAGCACACCGCTACCGCCCCGGCCGCGTATCCCGAGGTCCACTTCCTGACCGCGCCGCTGCGCCGCGCCGCCCGCGCTGCGGGTGACGCCGGGCTAGTCAACCTGTGGGCCGGGCAGGCCCACCAGCTGGGCCGCGAGGTCCCGGCCGGGCAGCTAATCCGTGAGCTGGCGGCCGAGGCCCGGGCCGCGTCCAGCCGGGCCAGCGAGCGCCTGTCGGCAACCGGAGGCTAACCAGCGGCTCCGGTCCCCGCCCCCGGCAGCGGCGAAGACCACGACCAGCCCCCGGCCATCGCGGCCCGGATGATCCGCCGCCGAGGTCATCGGGCGCATCTCGATGCTCCCATGATCAGCGGGCACGCCCGCGAGCGTAGGGCCCGATGGCCAGCGGCCCGGTCGACAGCAGCTGGCGCTCACCGTGCCCCCGCCGGGCCTGCAGCACGGCCAGCCGGGCGAGCACCTGCCCGAAGGCCATGGCGACAAGAGCCGTCGTCCAGATCCCGGCGCCAGTGATCTGGTGGCTGGCCGAGAACCTGGCCACCGCGCCGGCTCCGGAGTGATACGCGTAGTAGGCGAATCCGAACCGGAAGCCCATGCCGAGGATCCAGGCCACCACCGAGACCACTCCCACCCGGTAGATCAGGCGTCCCCGTTCGTCCCGCCATACCTTGTCGGCCAGGCCCGATACCAGCCCTAGCGCGACCCCCAGGATCGCGAGGAGCACGATCAGGACCAGGTCGTTGCCGCGGAGGGTAATCGGCCGCAGGTAGATGACGCCTGCTATCGCCACCAAGACGAGCGGGAGTACCACCGCGTGCAGCGTGAGATGGCGCGGGCGTACCTGCCGGAAGATGACCAGAATGAGAAGGATGTCGATGATGTAGTCGGTGAGGCTCATGGTTTCTCCCTGGGTAGCGCGGTAATGACTCCCAGTTTCCGGCTGGTCAGCCTGGGCGGCTTCCGTCAAATGACTGCCCATCCCCGCTCGCGACAGCCCGGCAGCCGCCCGTGCCTGGCGTCACCGTCAATTGACGGATGTCGAGCGCCTGACCCGGCCTCAGACTGTGGCAGCATGCCGACTATGAAGGTGCTACGGACGCCAGCGGACCGGTTCACCGACCTGCCGGACTTCGGCTACCCCCCGCGATACGCCGACGTCGGAGGTCTGCGGCTGGCCTATGTGGAAGCCGGGCCCGCCGACGGTGAGCCGGTACTGCTGCTGCACGGCGAGCCGAGCTGGTCCTTCCTGTACCGCAAGGTGATGCCGGTACTCGCGGATGCAGGCCTGCGGGCCATCGCGGCGGACCTGGCCGGATTCGGCCGGTCGGACAAGCCGACCGAGGTGCGCGACTACAGCTACGCCAGGCACGTGGAGTGGATCCGCGCTCTCGCATTCGACCGGCTGGACCTGCGCGGGCTCACCCTCGTCGGGCAGGACTGGGGCGGCCTGATCGGGCTGCGCCTCGTCGCGGAGCATCCGGACCGGTTTGCCCGGGTGGTGGCGTCCAACACCGGCCTACCCACCGGCGACCAGCCGATGCCGGATGTCTGGCTGCGGTTCCGCGAGGTCGTCCGCACCGCGCCCGTGCTGAGCGTGTCCAGGCTGATCCAGTCCGGCTGCCTGACGCCGCTGCCGCCCGCCGTGCTGGCCGCGTACGAGGCGCCGTTTCCCGACCCGGTCTTCGCCGCTGCGGTCCGGGCGATGCCGGAACTTGTCCCGACATACCCGCAGGATCCGGCGTCTGAGGCCAACCGGGCTGCCTGGCGGCGCCTGTCGGCCTGGGACAAGCCCTTCCTCGTGGCGTTCAGCGACTCCGATCCGATCACCGGCGCCATGGCGCCCATACTGAAACGAGCCGTGCCAGGCGCAGCGGGCATCGAGCATCCCGTACTCACCGGCGCGGGTCATTTCCTGCAGGAGGACGCGGGCGAACGGCTCGGCGCCGTGATCGCCGAGTTCGTCCGCGCTCACCCAGCGAGTTGACGAGGACCTTATGACTCAGACGGATGTCATCACCAAGCTGAGCACGCACTCGGTAGCCGACACCGTGTCACGGTTCACCGGCATGCTGAGTGCTAAAGGGGTCAGGCTCTTCGACGTGATCGACCAGGCCGCCGAGGCGAGCGAGGTGGGCCTCTCGCTTCGGGAGACCACGCTGGTGATCTTCGGCAACCCGGCGGCGGGCACGCCGGTCATGGTCGCGTCCCCGCTTTCCGCGCTCGACCTGCCGCTCAAGGTGCTGGTATGGGACGACGACGGCCAGACCAAGGTGTCCTACTACGCACCCGAGGCCATCGCCGCCAACCACAACCTCGGCGCCGACCTGGCGAAGAACCTGGCCGCCATCAACGTCCTCACCGACGCGCTAGTGGCCCCCTGAGCCGACCACCTGCGCCCACGGCGGTATGGCCAGTCATATCAGGACCTGGGATGCTGCCATCAGGTCCTAGGAATCCGGGGAGGGAACGAGCCGTGAGCAGTACCGCAGGAGTCGCTAGCAGGTCGCGGAACCTGATCCTGGCGGCGATGATCTTCGCGGTCGCGATGACGTTCATCGACCAGACGATCGTGTCGATCGCGGCCCCCAAGATCCAGGCTGACCTCGGCCTGTCCAGCAGCGGGATGCAGTGGGCGATCAACGCCTACCTGCTGGCCCTGGCGGCCCTGTTCGCGTTCGGCGGCCGGCTGGCCGACACCGTCGGGCACCGCCGGATGTGCGTCCTCGGGGTGATCATCTTTGCCGGGTCTTCGGCGCTGTGCGGGCTGACGCCGAGCGGCGCGGGCGCCGAGGCGTGGATCGTGGCGTTCCGGGCGTTGCAGGGGGCGGGCGGGGCGATCATGTTCCCGGCCGCGCTTGCCATCGTGGTGCAGACGTTTGACCTGCATTCGCGGGGGCGGGCGCTGGCGCTGTTCTTCGGCATCGCCGGCGGGCTGACGGCGATCGGCCCGATCGCCGGCGGGTACCTGCTGGAGTGGACCTGGCGGGCCATCTTCTGGATCAACGTGCCGGTCGCGCTGGTCGCCCTGATCCTGATCCGTATATCGAACCCGACGACCGAGTACCGCCCGTCGCGGATGGATTACCGGGGCCTGGCCCTGATCGTGGCCGGAGTCGGCCTCAGCGTGTTCGGGCTGCAGCAGTCGTCCATCTGGGGCTGGGGAAACCCGGCGATCGAGGTGTGCATTGTCGCGGGCCTGGCGATCCTGGCCGTCTTCTTCATGGTCGAGCGGAAGACCGAATCGCCGCTGATCAACGTCGCGATCTTCGGCAACAGGGCGTTCCTAGTGGAGAACATCGTCCTCGGCATCGTGATGATGGTCTTCATCCCGGTGTTCTTCTTCGCCAGCCTGTACGGGCAGATCGCGCTGGGCGAGAAGCCCACCACCGCCAGCCTGCTCATCTTGTACTTCTTCCTGGGCTTCGTGGTCTGCGCGCAGATCGGCGGCCGGATGCTGGACCGGACCGGCGCCAAGCGGCCCGTGGTGCTCGGCTGCGCGCTGGCCGCGGTCGGCTTCGGCCTGTGGGCTGGCCAGGCGACCACCCTGAAAGCCGGCGGCCAGATCATCTACATCGTCCTGGCCGGGGCCGGGATGGGCCTGATGCTGGGCCAGGCGAACACCGACGCGGTGAACCGGGCGGGCCGGTTCTCTTACGGCGAGGCGACCGGCATCACCCAGACCGTCCGGAACTACGGCGCCAGCCTGGGCTTCGCGATCCTGGGCACGATCTTGATCTCGCAGTTCCGGTCGGCGATCACTTCCTCGCTGACCGGAAAGGGCCTGCCCGGCCCGGCGGCCGCGGCGGAGGCAGCGAAGATCGCGCAGTTGCAGGGCGGCAGCGGCAACCCGGCCGCGATCCCGGCGTTCATCCGGGCCGACTTCGCCGGCGCCACTCATGACGTGCTGTACGTGATGTGCGGCATCATGGCGGTCGCCTTCCTCGTCGCCCTGCGCGGGCTCACCCAGGGACGCCAGCAGGAGACCGAGGAAACCGACTCCCAGGTCAGCTCCCGGCCGCCCGAAGAGGAGCCCGACACCGACCTCTACACGACCCGCTAGACGGTCGGCTCCTCCGCCGGTTCGCTGTCCTCCAGTGGCTCCGGCGCGGTCGGCAGCACCTGCTCGAAGTACGAGCGCGCGGCCGCGGTGGTGCCGACGTCGAGGCCCGCCACCTCGGACATGTACCAGCGGTGCTCGAGGACCTCGTGGAAGACCTCCGCCGGGGGCAGCCGGTCGCGCAGGTCCTCGGGGATCTGGGCGATCACCGGATCGTAGACCTCCTCCAGCCACCGGTTGGTCGCCACTACCTCGGAGAACGGGCGCCCTTCCTTCTGCTCCAGATAGGCGCGGAAGCTGGCGATGTCATTGAGCAGCCTGCGTGCCTGGTTCTCGCCCCCGTCGATCCCGGTCCGCAGGAAAAGCTGCCTGGCGAAGTGCCCGGATTCAGCGACCCGCGTCCGCAGCCGCAGCTTGTTGCCCTCCGGGGTGCCGATCAGCTCGACCTCGTCGGCTTCAAAGCCGAGCGTGTTGAGCCGTCGCAGCCGCTCCGCGATCCGGTACCGCTGCTCGTCGGGGCGCAGGATCTCCTCGCGGGTCAGCTCCTGCCACAGCGATTCGTAGCGCTTGCGCAGCTCGTCCGCTATCTCCAGCGGGTCGACATCGGCCGGGAGCCGCTCGCCGGCCTGCAGGTCAAGCAGCTCGCCGAAGACCCGCTCGACGGCCAGCTCCACGTCGTATTCGCGCTGCCCGCCGGTCAGCGACGGATGCTGCTCGCTGGTTTCCGCGTCGACCAGGTATGCCTCCAGGGTGCCCGCGTCATGCCGGAACAGCGTGTTGGACAGCGAGCAGTCACCCCAGAAGAACCCGGAAAGATGCAGCCGGACCAGAAGCTCGACCAGCGCGTCGAGGAGCCCGTCGACGGGCTGGATGCCCCGCGGGTGGGAGAAGACGGCCCGGTACGTGGTGGCATAGCTGAGGAACTTGGTCACCAGGATGGCGTCGGCATCCGACTGCCCGCGGCCGGACTCGTCCAGGTCGACCGCGATCCCGACCACCTCGACCGCGGGGACGTTGAGGTCCGCTAGCGCCCGCAGCGCCCTGTACTCGCGCCTGGCGAGCCGCTCGCTCAGCTCCTTCAGCGCGT
>Ga0181525_10000656_pt1 | contig 30086 bp, 22 predicted proteins | sample PEATcosm2014_Bin_48_FD_121100 | JGI IMG/M metagenome (GOLD analysis project Ga0181525, IMG submission 121100) | Peatland microbial communities from MTU Mesocosm Facility, Houghton, MI, USA - PEATcosm2014_Bin06_10_metaG | ecosystem: Environmental > Terrestrial > Soil > Wetlands > Peat | place... | reverse complement strand
GCCCTTCATTGTGATCAAGGGTGCGTCGAATCCTCGTTTGCGAGTGCTGCTGCTTGCGTTCTGGGTGACGTTCCTGATTGCGCTGGGTGGCACCACGCCGGTTCCGCGCTGGATCTTCGGCCGTGCCTTCGAAATTCTCACCTATGAGCGCTTCACGCTGTGGGCGACGGTGCTGGCGCTGCCGATTGTGGGATTGTTGGTGGCACAAGTCATCGACCGTTTCCCGCGCCGGGGTGCCATCGCCGTCAGTACCGCCGCCATTGCAAGTCTGGCGCTGGCTCTGGGTTGGCTATCCTGGAGTCCCTTTCGAGTTTCTAGTTCGCTCAATGTGGATTCAGTGGTCGGATTCCTGAATCGCGACGGCCACGATCAATACCGCTACCTCACGCTCGGATTTGGCAATGCTCTCTCCAAGGTCTCGACCTATACAACCGCGAATAGCATCGATGGCGAGTACAACTCGGCCCGCCTGCTGCCTGAGATGACGCGTTATGGCGCAGCGCAATTGACCAGCGCGAAGTACTTCGGCGTCGCCGGCATGGATTCACTTCGCGCCATGCTCCAGCATGCCGACCATTACGGTCTGAAATTTATTTTCGTGCACGATCCGTTCTATGAGCCTCTTCTGGTATTCGGCGGCTGGCGGCAGGTCGAGAGCTATGACTCCGGCACCATCACCGTGTGGTCCAAGGACGACGCTCCTCCCGCGCGGGTGATTCCCTCCGACGCCATGCCAGCCCCGTGGGAAGGATGGATGTGGGGTATCCTGCCCATCGGCAGCAGCATCCTGGCAATTCTGTTTGTGTGGCTGCTGGTCGAGCCGCGCCGTGTACGGGAAGCGATCATGCTGCCGAGGGAAACGCCGGAAGGCGCCTATGCAGATGGGGTGCGCTCATGAAGTGGGCTTTGGTTGGCTTTCTCACCGTCGCTACGGCACTTCTGGTTGCCTATGCCTGGCTGCAATCTGGAGGGCTGAAGCAGCATGCTATGTTCTCTTCGGCAACCCCCGAAGAAGCCGTGCATGCTCTGATGAGCGAGATTCAGGCTCACAACTATCAGCAGGCCTATGCTTCGCTCGATCGCAGCAGCGATACGGATCTGGCATCCTTCATTCGCGATGTGGCGGGAAGCGACGGCAGTTTGCGAACATATTCCTCGCTGCAGACTGCGGAAGTTTCGCCGTTGCACGCGAATGGTGACCAAGCCCTGGTGCGCGTCCGGATGAATTGGTCGAGCGCCGTGGGTTCGCTCGATGATGTGCGGGATTTGCGCGTGCTTCGCGATGGTCCGGTCTGGCGGGTGGTGTGGCCGAAACCGGCTTTTTCCAAAGTGCCCCTGCAGGTGGTTTCGGTGAACTACTTGAGCTGGGATGTCATCGGCCGCAACACATCGCAGAAATGGGGCGCGCAGGACGTAGATACTCCGAAAGTGCGCATAACTTCCATGAACGCGATCTCGCGCCCCGGTCGCGTGGTGATTCTCGGGGAAGTGGAGAATGAAGACACCGTTCCCGCGTACTTGAACGTGACTGCGACTCTGCTGAAAGCGGATGGCTCTGCCATCGACGAAGAAGGCAGCTTTGACCTGATCTCGCACGTGCTGCTACCCAAGCAGGTTTCGCCTTATCGCATCGACTTTCCCGGAGTTCGCATGGATGCGGTAAAAAGTGTGCGGATGGATGCGCGCGCTCTCCTGGTCCCGGCCAGCGCTGACCCGGTGATTGCGGTCATGGACCAGAAGGTGAGCAAAGACGGATTGAACCGAAACGTGTTGGAGGGCGAATTGGTGAATCAAAGCGGCCGCCCGGTCAACATCGCGCAGGTCCTGGCAGCCTACTACGACAACTCCGGCAAAGTAATCTGGGTCTCGGACGGTTATGTGGATCAGGCGCTCATGCCGCAGGTGTCCGTACCATTTGCTGTCGACATCCCGGATGACATCGCGGAACGGATGAAGAGTTATCGGGTCATCGTCAATCACTACTCGCGGTCGAGCAGCTAGCATGCAGCGCACTGCGCATCACGATTTCGCACGATGCAAGCGCCTGGCCGCATTCGTCTTGTTGTGCGTGTTGCCTGCTTGGGCCCGGGCTGCGGAAGTGCACGTGCCCGCTGTCGTGGAAGCAGGCCAGGCCTTCTCGATTCCTGTACAGGGCTCCGGGCAAGCCACCTTCTATCTGGTTGGGCCGGACCATGTTGTGAAACGCACTGTGAGTCTCGGGAGCGATCTACAAATTCAGTCCAGCGATGTGCGAACTGCGGGCCGCTACCAGGTAATCCTCTGCGACGCGTCGTCGTCCTGCACTTCCGCAACTTTTGAGGTGAAGGCCGCGCAACCGGCGCATCTAAGTTTCTTTCTGCATCCTTCGCGAGTGCCCGTCTCCACTCGCGATTCGATTGATGCCGCTGCGTTTGTGTTTGACCAGTACTTCAACCTGATTTTGACTCCGGCGGCAGTCGATTTCCGGATCACCCCTGCCAGCGGGGCCGGCTTCTCACGGGAAGTTTCAACGCGGCGCGGCGTGGCCTGGATGCGCATGGATTCCACGCCCCATGAAGGGAGAGTACAGGTGACTGCGGCCTTAGACAACGTGGAAGAAGCACGAGTGATTCAACAGGTTGCAGCGGAGGCCTGCGGATTGCGCATGAAAGCCGTGGCCAGCGGGAGCATGGTGACCCTGGAAACCGATCCCGTACGCGACTGCAGCGGCAATGCACTTCCCGATGGCACTGTGGTTTCGTTCACCAAGGTTGATAAGGCGGGCAAGAGCACGGTGGATACGCCGATCAAGAAGGGTATAGCGCGAGTGCAATTCGGGGTTGACGGGCGGGCGCAGATCAGTGTCGCTTGCGGGGTCGTGCTGGGCAATGAAGTTGTCGTCAATGGAAAACTATGAAGAGCATGGCCGACAATACGCTGGCATTCAAGAAGGTCTCGCTTGGGTTAGTCAGGACTAGGCTGGTCACGACTAGGTTGGTAAAAGCTGCGAGCTTCGCGGTTGTCGCCTGCGTTCTGGCGCTTGCCCAATCGTCGCCGCAGATTCACCTTCCCCAGGCCAATCTCCCCGAGGTTCACCTCGATGCTGACGGACTTACTCCGCGTCCTATCGAGGAACTGACAGGAACGACGATAGCGCGCCATTACGCGCTGGCATGGCGTGATCTGGCGATGGCCCTGGAATCAGGTCAAGCCGGGGGACTCGGCGAAGAGTTCGTCGGATTCGCAAAAGATCACCTTATGAAGAGAATCACCGAGCAGAACCAGACGGGAATGCATGTTCGGATCGTGGATCACGGCCATCACCTGAAGGCAGTCTTCTATTCCACGGATGGGAGCGCCATGCAGCTTCTCGATCAGGCCCAGTTGGAAGTCCAGACCTTCGACGGAAACAAGTTGCTTGATACGCAGAATGTGCCCCACGAGTACATGGTTCTCATGACCCCCGGTGCGGATCGCTGGTACGTTCGCGATCTCGAAGAAGTCTCTGCCAAACCCTTCTAAGGCCTGGCGGCGAAGGCCTGCTTCGAACCAACTCTTGGCAGCCCCATCTCATCGTAAGCAGAGCAGGAAATCGCGGATGAAACTTTACCAGCTCGCCTTGTTGGCGTATGTCGGGATCGCAAGTTCCATCCCAAGCGCGTGCACACACGCAAATGCGCGGAATCTCGCCCTCAAGGACATTCCTGACTCGCCGGGCAATCCCAAGATTCTCGCGGATTACCAGCCCTGGTTCGGAGACCCGGACCACATCAACGTCGGCTATAACAGCCAGGACCCGAACGTCCTGCGCAAGCAAATTGAGAGTGCGCGCGACATGGGCATCTACGCCTTTGCTGTGGATTGGTATGGTCCACGCCGTCCCTTTCTCGATCGCAGTGCTCTGCTCCTCCAGCGAATCGCCAGCGAGCAACACTTCCACGTCGCGCTCATGTACGACGAAACCCAGGATGATAACGGACATGCGACGGACGATGCCATGGAGGCGATGGAACTGGCTTATAAAAAATACATCGGGCCCGCCGCTCCGGGACGCGATGCGTATCTGCTGTACCACGGCCGCCCAGTCATCTTTGTGTTTCCCAAGCGCGGCCACACTGATTGGGACCAGGTGCGCCAGCAGGTGAATCAGTGGGAATCGCCACCAATCCTGATTTATCAGGATGACCCACCACCGCAGTTCGCCAAAGACTTCGACGGCGAGTACGCGTGGGTATATCCAGGGCACAAGGGGTGGAGTCCGGACGGCCAGGCGTGGGGTGAAGATTACTTGAGCGATTTCTACGCGAAGATGCGAAGCAAACATCCGGACGAGGTTACGGTGGGCGGCTTGTGGCCGGGCTTCAACGACACCAAGGCTTCGTGGAGCTTGAACCGGCACATTGATGCGCGGTGCGGAAAGACGTTCGAAGATACGCTGCGCTTGTTCCATGAAAACGACGAACCCTCGCACCCCATTCCATTTGTTCTGATTGCCACTTGGAACGATTACGAAGAGGGAACGGCGATTGAGCCCGGCCTGCCGCACTGTGACGAATCAAAAGCGGATATCACGCACGGAGTACATCCATGACCAAAAGAAGAGAAGTTGCGGGTGCGATGTTCGAGACGCTGGCAGTGTTACATCTCCATGCGCTCACAGCAGTGAGCCAGCAAGGCGAAACCAGCCCGCGGATTGAACAGGTGCTCTCCGGATTGCAACGCATGACCCCGGAGGAGTGGTTCGACTTTCTGCGCTTTGCGGAACTGCAACGTGTCTACCTTCGCACGTTGCAGCTTTTAGAGAAATGGGCTGCGGTTGGTGCGGTCGTGCCGCGGGTTGACGGCCTTGAGGAGCTGGTGCAGGCCGAGGAACGGCAGATCGGACGCGCGCTGGCGGTTTTGGAGAAGGTTGTGCGTGCCCTCGGGCTGACCGGGCACTCGCCCATCGTGATCAAAACCCTCGATCATTGGCCCGATATAGGCAGCGATCTTGATCTCTTTATCGCGGCCACCGAAAGCGATACCGTGCGCGCGATGCAGAGCGAACTGCAAGCCGAACTGCAGCCGCAGAGTTGGGGCGATCGATTGGCGCACAAGTTGAACTTCCGGATTCCGGGACTGCCCCAATTGGTGGAGATCCATGTGGGCCGCCTCGGGCAAACCGGTGAGCAGGACACGCTCCCTGCCCACTTGGAAGAAACCAGCGTGATGCGCGATGTAGGTACATTCCACTTTCGCGTTCCTGCTCCCGAAGAACAGGTTACGCTCGCGACTCTGCAAAGAATGTATCGCCATTTCTACATTCGATTCACCGACCTGCTGAACCTGACGGGACTGGTGCGCGCAGGCCGTCTGGATTTTGCGCGGCTGCGCACCTCTGCCCAGCGCTGGTCGATCTGGCCGGGAGTGGCAACCCTGCTGAAGATCACCTCCGACTACAACGAGCGCGTGGGCGTTGGCCCGCTCCCGCTGCCAGAGTTCGTGGTGCGCCCGGCGCGCTTCGGAGCCGATGTCACGTACGTAGGGGAACAGTTCTTGCGCGTGCCCATGGTGCCTCAGGGTTCGCAACTGTTCCTGCAGCAACTCATCGGAACCGGAGCGGCACGACACTTTCGCGCTGCGGCTCGCTTGTCTCTATTGCCCGCGCTGGCTGCTGCTGCATTTGTCGATTTGCGGATTACCGGAGACGACAAGGGAATTTGGTAGTTTCAGGCCGGCAGCGACCGACTGAAACGGTAGCACGCCGCCGATGCCAATTGGGTTCAGCGAAAGTACCTATATTCGGGTGAAGAATGATCTAGATTCGCAGAGCGGCGTTAAATGGCACGGCTCGGCTACTCGAACCGCAGCCCCTTTATAGGGTTTCCACTCGATAGACGGAGGGCACTGTCCACGCTAACTTGACTACTGGAGACACGCAGGTCTGAATATGAATTTCTGTTGTATACAAGCGGCGTTCGGTTTGAGCGCCTCCGGTTGGTTATCACAGGAAACCCCATGACCAGTCTCGACCTGGCTATGCCAACTGGACCAGCAATTGGTGTCCATCCGGACAAGGTAGGCGCCACGCCTCCTATTCGCGAAGTGCGGCTCCGTGCGATCACACAACCGGTTTTATCGCCGGGTGCGTTCGCCCTTAGCGACTCTTGGGGTCAGTACAAGATTTCGACGAGGCGGAGCGCGCTGGGCTCGATTCTGGCGCACGTGGTGTTCCTTGGGGCCATTGCCGCTTTCTGGTTTATGCCGCATGAGGCACGATCCGAGCCAAAACCAGTGGCAAGAGTCATATTGATCGCGCCCTCCCTCGAATCCTACGCATTGCCGCTCGCCACCAAACAGGCGGGAGGGGGTGGCGGGGGCGGAGATCGCGACAAAATTGAGGCGCCGCGAGGTGAGCTACCGCGCGCGGCCAAGGAACAAATCACGCCTCCGCAGATCGTGCTACGCAATGAACATCCGAGGCTGACGGCTGAAGCGACGGTGATTGCGCCCCCACAGATCCGGATGGCCGCCACAACGCCGAATCTGGGAAATCCCGCGGCGCCAATTCTACCGAGCATCGCCTCCAACGGGTTAGGCTCGGCCGGCGGCATCGGGTCGGGCGCAGGCGGCGGAGTTGGTAAGGGGGCCGGCGCCGGCGTAGGTGAAGGCTACGGAGGTGGCATCGGCGGAGGGGCATATAAAGTCGGAGGATCGGTGCTGGCACCGCGTCCGCTGACCACGCCCGATCCCGACTACACCGAACAAGCGCGCCAAGCCAAGTTGCAGGGTATGTGCGTCCTTGGGCTGATTGTCGGTGCGGACGGAAAGCCACGGGATATTCACGTGATCCGCAAACTGGGGCTGGGTCTGGACGAAAAGGCGATGATCGCCGTGAGTCAATGGACATTTGCGCCGGCCACCAAAGATGGCACAGCGGTGCCGGTGCAGATCAGCGTGCAGGTGAGTTTCAAACTGAATTGACCTGGCGAACGTGGAACGCGCCTAAGCGCCCTGCACAATACAGTTGCGTACGGCATAGCGAACTAATCCGGCAATCGAGTGGATATCAAGCTTGCGCATCACATTGGTGCGGTGAGTCTCGATGGTTTTGACGCTCAGGTTCAACAGTACGGCCGCTTCCTTGCTACTATTCCCTTCTGCCAACAGCTGCACCACCTCGCGTTCCCGGGCCGTCAATCGATCCTTCACAGAATTGCCTGGATCGACGTTGCGGTGTAGATATCCGTCCAGCATCATCTTTGCCGCATGGGCTGTGAAGAAGGTGGCCCGCCTTTGCAATGCTTCAACCGCTAACAACAGGTTCTGACTCGCATCGGACTTCAGAATGAATCCGCGCGCTCCTGATTCCAGTACCTGGCGAATTAACTCGTCCGACTCATACAGAGTGAGGATAAGGATCGGCGTTCCCGGTCTTGCTTTGAGAATCTGCCGCGCGGCATCCATCCCGTTCAGCATCGGCATGGCTATGTCCAGCACCACCAAGTCCGGCTTCAATTCTGCGACCCTAGCCACTGCCTCCCGACCATCGCGAGCTTCGCCGCAGACCGCCCATCCCGGATGAGCTTCCAGCAAGGTACGAATGCCGCAACGCACGACATCGTGGTCGTCCGCAATAAATATCCGAAACGACTTTGTCGTCCGGCTCTCGTTGCTGAAACGGCTGGGTAAAAGCCCCGGGACGACAGGCGGCATCCAGGGGTCCTTTGGGACTTGCTCACCTCGAACCTGCAGTTTGCCACCACTGATTGTGGGGACGTTCTCCGAAGATACGCGAATACCATTAGTGTCATGCATAAATGAAATCTAACATCAGGGTCTTCGCTCATGCTGGTCAATAGAGGACAGTAGGGTTTATTTTTCATTCGATCCGGCCACTCAAGAATGAAGAGCGGCGACGTTAGAAAGTGATCAATATTGTCCAGCTTTTCCCTGAGGTCCAAGGTAACTTTCCCTTACTGGCCAATCACATGAGATACAAGGAAGGTCATAGTTGCCTGGAGGAAGTTCTCATCAGCGGAGAACTGCGCTCACGGCCTCACCGGACGCCAAATCCGGAAACCGAGAGCGGACCTCTGCGCATCCTTGCGCGGGTGATGGCTGACTCTCCGAGGCAACTGCCGGACACACTTCTTCGGCTTGCGTTGGAGCTTTGCCGGGCGGGCACGGCCGGTATCAGTATGGTCGAAACGCCTCCCGAGAGTGAACCAATCTTTCGGTGGACAAACGTAGCAGGGGTGCTCAAAGAACAGGTAGGGGGCTTCATTCCGCGAAGCCTCAGTCCTTGCGGAGTGTGTCTCGACCGCAAGTCTCCGCAACTGTTTTCTTATCCTGCCAGACATTTCCGCTATCTCAACGAATTCCCGTCTCCGGTAGTCGAAGCTTTGGTGATTCCTCTAGGCGGCGCAGGCCCCGCCGGCACGATTTGGATTTTTTCTCATGAGGAAGGCATCGCTTTCGATACCGGGGACGTTCGCGTGATGACGGACCTGGCTGACTTTACCAGCTTTGCCCTTCGCGTGATTCAACTCCTGGATGCGGATCTCTCGGCTCGACACGACGCGGCCACCGAAATTGTAAGGCAGACTGCCGAGCTACAGGCGCAAATTGCGGAACGCAAACTTGCGGAGCAAAGCCTGGTCGAGCTCACAGGCAGGTTGCTCAAGTTGCGAGATGAAGAGCAAAGACGCATTGCTCGTGAATTGCACGACAGCGTGGGCCAATTGTTGGTGGCAATGTCAATGAACCATAACCGGGCATTGGCGGAAAAGCAGCTGAGTCCTCTGGCAGCAAGAGCTATTTCCGAGAACACGGCGCTGCTGGCGCAAGTTTCCAGGGAAATTCGCACGATCTCCCATCTGCTTCACCCCCCGCTTCTGGATGAGGTTGGGTTAGCGCCGGGCGTGCGCGACTATCTCGAGGGATTCGCGGAACGCAGCCGAATGAAGGTTCGCTTCGAGATCGCAGAGGATTTTGGGCGATTGCCGCGCGACCTGGAGACGGCTCTTTTTCGGATCGTGCAGGAAGGCCTGACAAACGTTCACCGGCATTCCGACAGCCGGACTGTGACCATCCGGATTGTGCGCTCTTCAGACGAAGTCTCGGTGGCAATCGCGGACGCCGGAAGAGGTATTTCAAAGCAGAAGATCTGTGAGATCGAAGCTGGTCGTGCGCCCGGTGTCGGCCTTAGAGGTATGCGAGAACGCGTCCGGCAACTAGGAGGTAGCTTTAAGATTCGCTCGACTGACAAAGGCACCGTGGTGGTTACACGGCTGCCGTTGGACAACCGAACAGAAGAACGTGGCGATGACTTTACGCCTCCGGTCTTCGTTGCATCCGGCTTGTTAAGCCGAGAAGCCTAGAGCGAGAACGAAGTACCCCGCTAATTACCCCATGTAAGGTGCGAGCCAGAGATAGTTCGACTCTTCGCTCGCCCGATTCTGCAAAGCAATCAAAACCCGGACAGCGGCATATGTGGTTCAGACAGCCGTGAGGCGTAATCCCTGGTACAGCGACTGATTGGTTCTAGCGCTGACCACATGTGTGCTCTCCAGCAACTTGATTCCAGCAGTGGCGCCTCAAGGGGCGCATTCGAAAGACTTCCAGCGTCGAACAAAATGGCAAGCAACCCTCCGAGGCAATTCGCACAACTAAAGGAAGCTGCAGAATTTCAGTATCCGGGCAGCGTAGAGCGATGCTCCAAGGGTTCCACGAGCCCTAGGTAGAAAGTCTTTGGATGACTGTTTGCCAGGTGCGTCGGGCGCAGCTCAAGATCCCCAGAGTGAGTGATAGTGGATGAACATGAGATGGCGGATGTTAGCGATCTGCTCCACTGAGAATCGGAAGGTGGTAGAGAGCGCGACTACGGAATGGTCGCTGGAGGTATGTTGGTGCTTAACTGTGCAGGAAGCTCGCCGAATACTGCGACGGGGGAAGCATGCACTGGTCATCTGCGAGGCGAAGCTTCCGGATGGAACATATCAGGACGTGATGCAGTTGTTAAAGCACAAGCTAGACCAGATCCGCGTCATCGTCTTGTCGGAGTCGCACCTGGAGAATTGTTACGACCAGGCGATCGAAATGGGTGCGTTCGACGTAGTTTCCGCTCCCTGCAAACGAACCGATGTTCAATGGATTATCATGCAGGCTGTCCAGGGCCACCCCGCCAAACCGGACGCTTCGAAAAAGCGCCGATCCCGCGGAGGCCCGAGTTCATTTGCGTTCGCCTGACGCCCTGACGCACGGACAGGCTCCTCGAAGTTGTAGCGCTAAACAACCCTCTTGGTACCCACTTTCATCCAAACTCCGACTCTCTGTAGGAGAAGTTCGCCCATGAAATCTCGGTACACGTTTTGGTTGACGTTACTGTCGGCTCTGTTGACTCTTGCGCTGGCCGGTTGCCGAGGAGTTGTGGAGGGGAGCGTTGCTCCCGGTGTCCCACTGACCGTGACCATGGCGGGCGCGGGCACGGGAACCGTTACGAGCAGCCCGGCAGGAATTAATTGTCCCACCACGTGCACCGCGACTTTTCCGCAGAATAGCCAGGTCACGCTCAGTGAAACTCCGGCAGCCAGCGACGTTTTTTCGGGTTGGAGCGGCGCGTGCATCGGGAATGCAACCTGCAGCATGACTTTGAGCAGCGCGAACTCCGTGACCGCGACCTTTGGAACCGCGACTTCGAATTACACATTGACCGTGACCCTGGCGGGCGCGGGCACCGGAACTGTTACCAGCACCCCGGCCGGAATCAATTGCCCGACAACCTGCTCCGCGAGTTTTGCGCAGAATACTCAGGTCACGCTGAGCGAAGTTCCCACAGCCAATAATACTTTTAGCGGCTGGTCCGGCGCGTGTACAGGAGTGGCAACCTGCAGCGTCATCGTCACCGCACCGAACTCCGTGACTGCGACCTTTGGCCCCGCTAACATTTACGCCGCCTTAAATCACATTATTCTCTTCGCCCAGGAGAATCGGTCTTTAGATAGTTACTTTGGCGCAATGCTCGGATACTGGTCTGCGAATGGATATGGCACTGGCGGTCAGACCTTCAACGGTTTGCCGCAGTTCAATCCGGGGGGGACCGCTCCTACGAACCCAGGCTGCGATCCGACCGTTACCGATCAGTGCACTCCGAACGCCAGCTATCCGGTGACCTCGTTTCATTTCGCATCCGAGTGTCAGGAAGAACCGAGCCCCTTCTGGAACGAAGCCCATAACGATTGGGATTACACCAACCAGGCGGATCAACCCGCCGAGAATCCTCCTCCGCTCAACGGATTTGTTTTCACTTCCGCCTACGACGCCCAAGCGAACCTGCTGATGGATGTCAACGGCATACGAGCCATGGGTTATTTTGACTGGACAGACCTGAATTACTACTACTTCATGGCCTCCAATTTTGGGACCTCAGACACCTGGTTTGCTCCGTTGATGGATCGAACCCAGCTCAACCGGATGTACATACTCGCTGCCACTTCTCAGGGCTTGGCCTATCCCATCGGCCAAGGGAACAACAACGCACAAAAGCTCACAGCCACCACTATTTTTGAGGCGCTGCAGAATGCGGGCATCTCGTGGAAGATTTATCTCAACTCTGAGGACGTCGTTAATCCCCTTAATGGTGCCGCATGTAACAACGATCTCTCGGATGAGAACGCTGAGTGCCTGATCCAGAGCTCCTATATCAATATGTTCGCGTACGAAAATACCATAATCAGCAGCGCTGGCCAGAACCCGGATTTGCTGCAAAACATAGTCCCGGTGACGCAATTTGCGGTCGACGCGGCGAATGGAACCTTGCCCCAGTTCGCGCTGATTGAACCCGCCTCTGCCGCCTCGCTCGATGAGCACCCCAACGATATCGATACCTCGAACCCGGCCGATGTTCAGGCTGGAGCCAACTACGCAGCCGGTCTGATCGGCGAGCTTATGGCCAGCCCCAGTTGGACGGATTCCGCCCTGATCTTCACCTTCGACGAATGGGGTGGTTTTTATGACCACGTGCCGCCACAACCAGCGACGCCCCCCGGGGACTTTCTCTCGCCCACCGATCTGGTGCCCGGCGACATTTGCGACAAAACTGACCAGGAGCTTGGGGTTGGAACTTGTGATTTCGCATGGACCGGGTATCGGGTGCCGCTGATAGTGATTTCGCCTTATTCCGTGAAGAACTTCGTCTCTCACAACGTGCGCGACACCACAGCAGTGCTCAAGATGGTTGAGACCCGCTTCGGCCTGGCCCCGCTCACCGCGCGCGATGGTTCTCAAATGGATATGACCGAGTTTTTTGATTTTGTGAACAAGCCCTGGGCTACTCCTCCCACCCCACCCACTCAAGTACAGGACGGTCAGTGTAGCCTCGTTCCGCCGGCAAGTTGGAACGATCCCCCAACGTTGGTGGTTACGATCTCGGGTGTGAAAGGCTCCGGGATGGTTGCGGGTAGTCCCGGTAACATCACTATGTGCGAACCCGGCGGGGACGGTTGTTTTGGCTCATTCGCCTATGGCACCGACGTCACTCTCACCGCAACGCCGAGCAGCGGTTACATTTTTGCGGGATGGAGCGGCGCCGGGTGTAGCGGCACTGCCGCTTGTTCAATCACGGTCACTTCCAACACGTCAGTGACTGCGACGTTCACGACGATTGTGCCCGCGCTGGCCACCGTCTCCGGCGTGACGCACTAACAGCCCACACTCGCTAGATGGGATAATGGCTTCTGTGAAAATCCAGCGGGCCTTTGTGCTGTGGTTTGTCTTCGTTTCGGTTTCCTCCTGCCTGGCAGCGACTCGGCACTACTACATCGCCGCCGAAGACGTCACCTGGAACTACGCGCCCAGTGGTCACGATCTGCTCACCGCTACGCCTATCCGGCAACCGTGGCAGCAGTTGCAATGGCCGAAGACACGCTTCGTCGAATACACAGACGGCACCTTTACCACCCCGAAGACGCAACCGGAATGGCTGGGTATTCTCGGTCCTGTGATTCGCGCTGAAGTTGGAGACGAAGTGGTTGTGGATTTTCTGAATCGCAGCCACCGCGGTCACGATATGCATCCCCACGGGCTACATTACGACAAAGTCAACGAAGGTTCCTTATATCTGCCGGTGGCTAAAGGAGGCTTTGTCGCTCCCGGCGCCCGCTATACGTATCACTGGTTTGCCAATGCCGCCAGTGGTCCGGGACCGGGACAGCCGAGCTCGATCGTCTGGTGGTATCACGCCCACGTTGACGCGGGGATTGAGATCAACGCCGGTTTGCTTGGGCCGATTATCGTTACGGCAAAAGGCAAAGCCAACCCCGATGGATCTCCCAAAGATGTTGACCGTGAATTTGTTGCCTCGTTCATGATCTTCAACGAAATGGGAGGCAAGCCCGCAGGGCTGTTTTATGCCATCAACGGTTTCATCTTCGGCAATCTTCCCGGGTTGACCATGATGCAAGGCGAGAAAGTGCGCTGGCATTTGCTGGGAATGGGAAACGAGATCGACCTCCACACTCCTCATTGGCATGGCGAAACCGTCACCGACGCAGGCAGGAACACCGATGTCATAGAACTTCTTCCCGGAAGTATGAAGACGGTTGACATGCTCGCCGACAACCCCGGCACCTGGATGTTTCATTGCCATGTGGAAGACCACATGGAGGCTGGAATGATGGCGGTTTACACCATCGTCGCACCACCCACGCGGGCTTGCCCAGTTGCGTTCGTTGGCGGAGATTTCTGGAAGGATCCGGAGAAGTTCACACTGACGGTGAAGAACACCGGCAGCAAAACTATTACAGGTTTGCGGCTCATGCCGGAGATGTTTTTGGCGCCCCAGGATTTGCGGAGACCGTTCAACTTCGAGTGGTCATCGGCGAATCCCATTTTGCCCGGCCAGGAGCAAACTCTTGAAAGGCCGGGCATTCGCGCCGCCAGCGCCCAAGCGGTCCTGGGCTGGGTCTTCTTTCCGTCTTCAGTGAAGTATGAAGATGGAACCAGCTGGCACCCTCAAAGCGAGGGCGAATGTTTTAAAGTGATATGGCGAGACCAGGCGCATCCCGATCTACTGGCCTTACCCCCCCGGCAGATCGAAATGAATCCAGACTAGCTGTAAGCCTCAAAAAGTGGTTGGTGGTTAGAAACACTTGAAATTGATGCTGACCTCTCCGGGCATCAAATGATTGTTGGTTGACGAATTTGCCAGCACCCAATTTGCGGCAACATCCGGGTTTCCCCCAGTTGAGTTGGTGTAGTAGTGCCAGCTTACCCATCCATAGCTGTGCTTGACGTTGTCCACCGGATTAACGTTCGTATCCAAACCGTAATCAAAGACCTCGCGAAACTTACACGAGTTGATGTTCTGCGAAACACTGCAGCTGTACGTGTATTGCAGGGGCATGGTTGTAATAGAAAACGACTTGGCCGGAGTTGCGCGGTGGTCGGTAATGGTCATGGTGCCTGTGGGTTCCAATTCCAGCTGGGAATAGTCGAGATTCTGGGCCGATGGTTGCAATGTCTGGTCTACGTAGGTGTAGTAGTTCGTGTTGTTGGACTGGGCGGGAGGCGGCGGATTCCAAAACGAACTGTTGGCTCCTCCCGGAGCCGCGCACCGCGCAGCCCAGCGCATGGAGTAGTCGGCCGTACCATTCTGGCTGCCGTTGTTGAACTTCTTGCAGCTTGTGGGATCGTTCCAGTGGTTGGCGCCGTTCCAGTCGTCCAGTTCCGTGACCCATTGGTAGATGTAGTTTTGGTCGTAGAGGTTGATGTCCCACGGGTTGCCCTGCGGGTTCTTCACGTAATACAACTTGGTTTCGCTTTGGTCCCACACGGTGTAGATGTACGCCGATGGCAGGCCATTGGTGATACCTTCCATGTGGTAGCCGGAAGCCAAGCTTGGATCCATCATCATCACACTCAATACATCCCAGTAGCCGTGGCCTGACGGACAACTGATCGTTGAGGGAATCTGGCTAACCACGTTGGATGTGCTGGGTGGGCTGGGACTCGGCGTGCTGGCAACAGTTGCACTGGTCATTTGCGGCGAACACGCCGCTAGAGACAACCCGAGCATCACTACAAGGGGAGCAACCACAGTTTTCTTCGGTTCACGCATGCACTACTCCTGGTAGATGTCGTTGTGTCCTGTCGCACCGTTCCATATCACCCACTTCGGCGGGTCGCCATCAATTTCATGACTAATTCCCGGTGGCGCAGGCGGTGCAGCACAGGTTGAGTCGAGCTGCGCACACTATGATCGTTACGGATGTCAATACACTAGATTACTTAAGTTCATCCAACAGAACCTTGGCCTCTTTTGGGATTGAGCAGGGTCCTGAGACGGATGCAAGACCACATCGACGATGCTGGAACAGCCGAAGCGAGATGGCCAAAAGCTGTGCCGAGTCTTTAGTAGTATGTGAACGCCAATGTCCAACCAAATCGGCTGGGAAAGGTTTGTTTTCTGCCACTAACACCGATAACCTCAACCTCTTGACCAATCCATCGCCGGCTGATTTCAGGATCGATGAACTCTAGCAACCTCTTGCACCATCCGCGCTGAAGTGCCCGGCTCCATCCTCCGTAACGATGTGCAGGGACACAATGGGTGTTTCCCGCAAGGGTGATTACCCTAGTTTTGGGTGGGGCCGACATGCAATTAATCAAGCGCGGTTAGCTTGCCTTTGGAGCGGCCATACAAAATGGCAGACGAGCGACAGTCGAATACGCCAATTTACGCGCGCCAGAAGTGATTGCTGTGAATGACGAGGCGTTGGCCGCGGCAGCTTAGGGAATGTGCAATTAACGATGGGTATTCTCGATAGATAAGATAAAGTGGTGGCCCCTTAGATCTTCCCGAGGATTTCTATGATACATCGCACGGACGACATTCGTATCAAGTGGACTAAGGTTGTACTTCCTCCGATCTTCCTGGAAGAAGAAATGCCGCTCACCGAGAGAGCTTCCTCCACGGTCAACCAAGCTCGTAAGGAGGTCAGTGACATTCTGCACGGTAAAGACCATCGCCTGCTTGTCGTGGTTGGTCCCTGTTCGATCCACGACGCCAAAGCTGCACTCGAATATGGGACCGTTCTCAAAACTGCAATCGACGAACTGTCCTCGGACCTGTGTCTGGTGATGCGTGTCTATTTTGAAAAGCCGCGAACGACCGTTGGCTGGAAAGGAATGATTAACGACCCCAATCTCGACCAATCATTCAAGATCAACGAGGGTCTCAGGTTGGCACGCCATCTTCTGCTCAACCTCGCGGAGGTGGGGGTACCCGCGGGGACCGAATTCCTCGACATGATCATCCCGCAATATCTGGCGAGCCTGGTGAGTTGGGGCGCAATTGGAGCTCGTACCACCGAGAGTCAGATCCATAGGGAATTGGTTTCAGGGCTTTCCTGCCCGGTTGGATTCAAGAACGGCACGTCGGGTGATATGCAGATTGCGATCGAAGCTGTGCGCTCCGCCGCTTGTCCGCATAACTTCCTGGGCCACACCAAGCATGGGCAATCAGCGATTTTTGCCACTTTGGGCAATCCCGACTGTCACGTGATCCTGCGTGGTGGGCGAACCACAGTGAACTATGACAGTGCTTCCGTTGCGTTGGCATATGAACTGCTGGAGAAAGCGGGATTGCCGGCGCGCGTCATGATCGATTGCAGTCATGCCAATAGCAAAAAGGATTACACACAACAGCCGTTCGTCTGCCGTGAAGTGATCGAACAGATTGCCAATGGCGACCGGCACATCATTGGCGTGATGCTCGAGAGCAACCTGGTTGCCGGAGCGCAGAAAGTGGAAAACGGGGAACCGTTGGTATATGGGAAAAGCATCACCGATGCGTGCATCGGATGGGATGAGACCTTAAAGCTGCTCAGAGAGCTTGCCGCGGCGGTGCGGTCCAGTCGAACCCAGGGACACGGTCTGGAGAGCAGACGCCAAGTCGGTTGAGGACCGCGAGAATCATATAGCGCATCGGGCGCATATCTTAAGAATGAACTGGCGCGAGAATTCAGGCAATCTCCTGATCGCTCAGGCGATTCAAGTCCTTTCTTGCAGGCTCGAAGGCCGGATCACGGCTGACCGACTGTTGCAGTCCATGACGGGCGTGGTTCTTACGACTTCCTTTTTCGAGCACATTGCGTTCGAAGCTTCCTATCAGGCCGTTTTAGCAGTACTGATCTTTAACGATTCTCAAACCGCGGCAATACTAGAAAAAGGCTAGAGATGCTTGCCGAGCGCTTTGTGTATGATCCGGTTACTGCAAAGGCGTAGAGATCAACACATCAACCGATGAGTGACGAGTCCTTTACCGGGAGTGTCGAAGTCGGCGCGGCGATGACGCAACGTGCCGACAGCGTGCCCGACCTAAGTGAATTCGACCTCGGCTATTACGGCTGGCGCGTAGTGTTAGCGGCATGTCTCGGCGTGATGGCGGGATTCGGTTCGCTATTCGTTTATACGTTTTCCGTTTTCGTGAAGCCGCTGGCTGCAGAATTCGGCTGGAGCCGCGAGGCCATCTCAAGCGGATTCGCCATCGCCGCCCTCACTTTAGGATGCATTTCTCCATTGCTTGGCCGGTGGATCGATCGCTTTGGCCCTCGCCGCATCATTCTTGTCTGCATGACGATATTCGGGTGCGCCGTCGCCTCGTTGTCCTTGTTGCGCTCCGGATTGTGGCAGTTTTACGTGACTTGTTTCGTGCTGGGCGTCGTTGGGAATGGCGCGGCTCATCTGGCTTATTCGCGGTCGATTTCCACCTGGTTTCAGCGACGTTTGGGCACGGCATTGGCCTTCGTGATGGTCGGCGCGGGTTTGGGCGCCATGATCTTACCTGTCGTGGCTCAATCCATCATCAGCCGGTCTGGATGGCGCGCAGCGTACGCGTCTCTCGGCGGTCTTGCACTGTTACTCGGACTGCCCCTTAGCTGGCGCTACATTCGAGAGCGCGGAGTTACCGGAAACAAAGCCGCTCCGGTCACTCATCCTGGAATGACATGGCAGCAAGGCTCGCGCTCTTCTGCCTTCTGGATTATCACCGCCATCCTTTTCGTGAGTTCGATCAGCATGAACGGAGCGATCACTCACTTGTCCGCATTGTTGACCGATCGAGGTCTCACGGCCGGAAGTGCGGCGCTATGCGCGTCCATACTCGGTGGATCAAGCCTGCTGGGCAGGATTGTGGTGGGATGGCTGCTGGACCGATTCTTCGGGCCACGTGTCGCGCTTGTAATCAACCTCATTACAGCGTTGGGTATTTTTCTTCTCGCTCGCGCGACTAGTTTTCCTGCGGGCTGCCTTGCCGCTGCACTCATTGGTGTCGGCGCCGGAGGCGAAGCCGCCATCACGCCGTACCTGCTGACGCGTTATTTTGGGCTGCGTGCTTTTTCCACTCTGTACGGTCTAACCTGGACGTTTTATGCAGCTGCTGGAGCTATCGGTCCCGTGATCTTGGGGCGTGCATTTGATGCGACCGGTTCCTATGCCTCTTTGCTGATTCTTCTCGCAGCCGCGCTGGGACTGGCGGCGGCAACGAACCTCTTACTCCCTCGTTATTCAGATTCTTTCGCGGCTCAGCGAACGTGATCGGGCCAAAATCCGAAGAACGCGATCGACTCTCAGGGTGTCAATTTCCCGGTTGAGAGGTAGTCCTGAGAAGGAACGCCGAATGCGTCCGCGACACGATTGAAAAAGGCGAATAAAGCTGTGATGTATACAGCCTCGGAGATCTGTTCTTCCTTCCAGCCGGCGACTCGCAGTTTCTCGACATCCTCGGGAGTAGATCGGTAAGCAGCGTGAGTTATCAATTCCACATATTCCAGCAGGGCGCGCTCGGCTGGCGTAAGGCCGGCTTCGTCAAGCTTGCCTTCGACGATTGCTTTCACACATTGATCGGACGCTCCCTGAACCCGCAGGAAGTAGGCATGGCTGTCCAGTCAATACGGACACCGGTTCAGGTAAGAGACGTAGCTGGCGATCATCTCCTTATAACGGCGGGAAAGATGCCCTTCCGAAAAATGGATGGTGTTTCCCATCTCGATGATGCGGCGCAGGAAGTCAGGCCGGGATCCGAAGCACTTGATGATGCCGGGAACCTGCTGTCTCCCCGAGCCGGCTCGCCAAAAGTCATAAGCGGCGGCGGTTTCTCCGGTGGCTTCAGCATCTTCAATGATCCTGATTTTCGTGGCCGGCTTAGCGGCTGGATTGCCATCCAGGCCCGACGAATGCCTTGCATCGTTGTCTGAGCTCATATCGATTGAATACTCGGGTTAGTCCTCCTCCGGCGTCTCGATTTCCTGTGCGCCTCCGGCTGATACCAGTTTAGCGAATACAGAATTAGAGTGGCGCCAAGTTAGCTGGGGGAAGATTCGCGACGCAATAATGCGAAAACACTACGCGCGACCCTGCTTTTCACCTGACGATCGAGCGAGTACTGCTTTCCAATTATTGACCCCACTGAAAAGCGTCCCTATATTCGCCGCACTTCAATCTGTGGGCGAATTCTCGCGCGTGTTCTTTAAAGCGCCGGCGGGAAGATTGTTTTGCGAGATCACTCTCGATTCCTGAGGACAAAATGGGGAAAAGTATGGGTAGCCCAAAGACGCTGACGTTGCTTTTGATGGCCCTGCTTACAAGTTTGAATGTTGCCGGACAGCAAATCACAGGGAGCATTCGCGGAACCGTAATCGATCCGAGCGGCGCGATTGTTCAGGCTGCTAACGTTACTGCAAAACAGATCGAAACCGGCTTGACACGGGTTGCGATCACAGACCGTCAGGGAGAGTACGTGCTGGTCGAACTTCCAATCGGGCACTATCAGCTAGAGATTCAGGCGAAAGGCTTCCAGACCTATTTGCAGCAGGGAATCTCGCTGGATGTGAACCAGACGGCGACGGTCAGCATTCAGCTCAAGCTGGGGGCGGAGACGCAGCAGGTTGAAGTAAGCGCGAATGCGGCCTTGGTGCAGAACACGATCAGCAGTCTCGGGGAAACCGTGATGGAGCAGGAAATCCTTGACCTGCCGCTGGACGGCCGCAATTTTTCTCAGCTCGGACTACTTCAGCCCGGCGTCGTGCCCCTGACTCCTGGCCTTCTCGATGCTGGAGGCCCTGCGCGACAGAATCAGGCTTACGCCGTCGATGGCCAGCGACCCGAATCCAACAATTTTATGATCGACGGCGCCGACAATGAAAGCTCTGTGGACGGTGGATTTGTTCTCAAGCCACCGATCGATGCGATTGCCGAGTTCAAGATTTTAAGCCACAACGCGAATGCGGAGTTCGGACGCAACACGGGTTCCACGACCAACATCGTTACTCGGTCAGGGACTAATTCGTTTCATGGGGCCGTCTGGGAATTTCTTCGCAACGACGCGATGGATTCGTCCGATTACTTCACACAAAGCGTCCAGCCTTTGAAGCAGAATCAATTCGGCGCCACGTTCGGAGGGCCGATCGTTAAGGACAAGACTTTCTTCTTTGGGTATTACGAAGGCTTCCGAAACCGGCAGGGTAAGACCGTGCCCGCAACGGTGCCTTCCGAGAACGAGAGGGAAGGAAATTTTGCGCAGCTGTGTACCGCCATCAACGGAGATTCCATTAATCAGACCAGCGGTCTCTGTGTGAACTCGCAAGGGCAACCCGACCCGAATGGGCAGCTCACGTTTTTTGGAACACCGGTGCCGTTCAATCAGATGACGCTGTTCACACCCATTGATCCGATTGCGACGAATCTCTTGCCCTTTTTTCCCATGCCAAACGTTGGAGGAAATGGATTTACTGCCACACAGACTCTGAGTGAGAACAACGACCAGTTCGGCTTGCGTCTGGATCACTATCTTTCCCGCGCGGACACGTTGAATTTCCGCTATATGTTCAGCGCGGGGCCGACGACAGATCCGCTTTCGCCGATTGGAGCGAATGTCCCGGGTTTTCCCGTTGGTGAGGACGATCGCGCGCAGAACTTTGTCGCGCAGGAGACGCACATCTTTTCGCCAAACACCATCGGCGTGGCCCGGTTTTCGTATCTGCGCAATAAGTTCCTGCTGGACGAGCACTTGAATCATGAGTCGCCGGCGGACTTGGGTTTCGAGTATGCCCCTACGCTGGCCTCGGCGACCGGACCTCCGTTCATCCAGATCGGGGGTTACGCCGAGGTGGGCGATCCCATCACGGGACCGCGCAACACCTTTCAGAATACCTTTGATCTCTCCGGCTCTTTGAGCTGGATACACGGCCGCCACGAATTCAAATTTGGCGGAGGCTACCGGCGCGAACAGATCAATGCCTTGCAGGGCATCGCCACCAACGGTTTTTTTGTGTTCGAGGGCATTCCCTCATTCGAGGACTTCATCTACAACGACGGTTTTGCCAACTTTCTTTCAGGTAATCCGGTGGTCTTTCTGCAGGGCGGTGGCAATTTCAGTCGGGAAATTCGTGACCGGGCGCTGGACGCTTACGGCCAGGATACCTACAAAGTCAATTCTCGCCTGACGTTGAACCTGGGACTTCGCTACGAGCTGCCCTTCCCCGCAACTGAAAGGCACAACGAAGTAAATCTGTTCGTTCCCGGAGCGCAGTCCCAGGTGCTTCCCAACGCTCCGGCGGGACTTCTTTATCCCGGCGATCCGGGCGTGCCTGCGGGATTGATTCCAACCCAGAAGACAGCCTTCGCTCCGCGCTTCGGTCTTGCCTGGGACCCGCGTGGAGATTCCAAAACGGTGGTCAGCGCGGCCTACGGAATTTTCTACGAGCCATACTACACCGGCGAAGGTGGCCCGCTGCAGGATCCGATCAGTTCTCCGCCCTACCTGAAGACCCAGGAAATACAGTTTCCCGTGAACTCATTCGCCAACCCGTTTTATACTCCGAATCCTTTCAGCCAGGCTTTTCCCGAACCGATGACGCTGCTCGTGGTCGCACGCAACCTGCACTTGCCCTACGCACAGGATTGGAACCTGAACATTCAACAATCTCTGGGCGCGGACTGGTTATTACAGATCGGATACGTGGGCACCACCGGGGTGAGGCTGCCGCGATTTATCGAAGGCAATCCACCAGTCTTTGTCCCGGGCTTGAGTAATTCAGTCGCCTTCTGTGCGCCGCAGAGCCCCCCGTGTCTGAATTCCACCGAGAATAATGTGAACAACCGCCGCCTCTATTCCGGATGCACCCTGGCGGATCCGCCGAGTAGTTGCATTTACAGTTCCGTCGGTGAAATCGCCAGCATCGCAAATTCCAGCTATAATGCCTTAGAAGCCAGCCTGCGCAAGCGCTTTGGCCACGGCCTGTCCTTCCTTGCGTCCTACACGTGGTCGCATTCCATCGATGACGTCTCCTCTTTCAACATTACGGGCTCGGCGGCGCAGGATACAGCGGGAGAAAACGACCTGGCGCAGGATCCATTCGATCTTGCGGCGGAGCGCGGCCGGTCGATGTTCGATTCCCGGCAGCGCTTCGTGCTGAGTTACCAGTGGATTCTGCCTTTCCTGCAACATTCGAGCAACTGGTACGGCAAGGTCTTCGGGAGCTGGCAGTTGAACGGGATCTTCACGGCAATGAGCGGCACGCCGTTCACGGTATATGACTCCAACGATCCGTCGCTGCAGGGGCAGGCGCCGGAAATCACCGGTTTTTCGGCGAACCGGCCCAACGTAATCGGCAATCCGAATTCTGGCCCCCGCACCGCGGCGGAGTGGTTCAACGTGGGCGCCTTTCAGCAGCTCCAGCCCGATCCTCTCGGCCGGTTCGAGGTATTTGGAGACGAAGGCCGGAACGCTGTGCAGGGGCCGGGCTACGTGAACTGGGACTTCTCGGCGTTCAAGAACATCACACTGACGGAATCGAAAGAACTTCAATTCCGCGGTGAGTTGTTCAATGTGTTGAACCATGTCAATTTCCGCCTGCCGGTGAGCGACATTGAATCGCCGACGTTCGGTCAAATCCAGCAGGATGTCGGTCCGCGTGTGATTCAGGTGGCGTTGAAATTTCTGTTCTGATGCTGAAACTGAATCCATTCTCTCGAAGGCTCGTGCTCAGGCTACTTGTCGGCCTGATGATCGTTTACGTCTGTTTCGGGGCTTTTGTCTGGTGGGCGATGCATCAGCCTCCTGAGACTTTTGGTCGGGTCATGGCTAATATGCCGGGTCCCATCCCCTTCCTGATCTTTCCATTTGAAACTGCCTGGCTACACGCTCGCGCGGGGAAGCTTCATGTCGGAGATCCGGCGCCAGACTTCTCGCTGCTCAAGGTAGATAAAAGTGAGCGAGTTCAACTAGCCGTTCTAAACCAACAGCAACCCGTGGTTTTAGTATTCGGCAGCTACACCTGACCGCCGTTCCGGCGGGAGGTTCCTGCCCTCAATAAGCTTTACGAGCAGTATCGCGGACGCGTTGCTTTCCTGGTTGTTTACATTACCGAAGCCCATCCCAGCGACGTGTGGCAGATGGAGAGCAACGTCAAAGATAAGGTTGTTTTTGCCAGCCCAAAGACCGAAGAAGAAAGAGCATCCGTAGCCGGAGCTTGCGTCCGGAAGCTTGGGATCGAATTTCCGGCTGTGCTCGACGAGTTTGGCAATTCGACGGAACAAGCGTACACGGGCTGGCCGGACCGGCTCTATTTGATCGACTCGCAAGGCCGCGTTGCCTACAAAAGTAAGCCCGGGCCCTTTGGTTTCAAACCTGACCAATTGGCCACAGCACTCTCCAGGGCCGTACCGGCCGAAGCACATACAGAGAGCAGAGTAAACCACTGATAGCCAGCGTGGCTCGACGGATTCTCGAAAACAGCCGGACTTTTTTCGCTGAGCTCAGGCAAGGTCGTAGCGATCAAGGTTCATTACCTTGTTCCAAGCCGCCGCGAAATCCTTCACGAACTGCTCCTTCGAGTCGTTAGAGGCATAGACTTCTGCGAGTGCCCGGAGCTGGGAGTTCGAACCGAAGACAAGATCGACGCGCGTGCCGGTCCACTTGATCTTCCCGGTCGCGCGATCACGCCCCTCATACACGCCTTCGGATGTCGAGGAGGGTTCCCACTTCGTATTCATGTCGAGCAGGTTGACAAAGAAATCGTTCGTCAGCGTCTCGGGCCGGTTGGTGAAGACGCCGTGTTTCGTCTGCCCGAAGTTCGCGTTCAAGGCGCGCAGGCCACCGACGAGAACCGTCATCTCGGGAGCACTCAACGTCAGCAACTGTGCCCGATCCAACAGAAACTCCTCAGCCGACAGAACCTGTCCGCTGCGGAGATAGTTGCGGAAGCCGTCCGCGACGGGCTCCATCACGGCGAATGAGTGCGCGTCGGTCTGCTTCTGCGAAGCATCCGTGCGCCCTGGCGAGAAGGGAATCTTTACTTTGTGCCCGGCTTTTTTCGCAGCCTCCTCGACGGCTGCACAGCCACCCAGCACGATCAGGTCTGCGAGCGAGACCTTCTTACCTTTGTTCCCATTGGACTTGTGCCCGTTGGATTCGGGGCCGTTGAACTCCTTTTGGATCGCCTCCAGCTTCTTAAGAACCTTCGCCAGTGCGGCTGGCTGGTTTACCTCCCAATCCTTTTGTGGCGCAAGGCGAATGCGCGCCCCGTTCGCTCCACCGCGCTTGTCGGAGCCGCGGAACGACGCGGCCGACGCCCAGGCAGTCGTAACCAGTTGAGAGATTGACAGTCCGGATGCGAGGATCTTGCCCTTGAGAGCGGCAATGTCTTTCTCGCCGATCAATTTGTGATCCACGGCGGGAACGGGGTCTTGCCACACCAGCGTCTCTTTCGGAACCAATGGGCCAAGGTAGCGCGCGATCGGCCCCATGTCGCGATGCGTCAGCTTGAACCACGCCCGTGCAAACGCGTCCGCGAATTGATCCGGATGCTCGTAGAAGCGCCGCGAAATCTTTTCGTAAGCGGGATCGAACCGTAACGAGAGGTCCGTGGTCAGCATGGATGGAGCGTGATGCTTTGACGGATTGTGAGCGTCCGGCACCGTACCCTTGCCTGCGCCATTTTTCGGTGTCCACTGATGCGCACCGGCCGGACTCTTGGTCAGTTCCCAGTCGTATTTAAATAGGTTTTCGAAGAAGTTGTTGCTCCACTTTGTTGGAGTTGTCGTCCAAATGACTTCCAGTCCGCTGCCAATCGTGTCAGCACCATGACCTTTGCCAAGTTTATTCTTCCATCCGAGGCCTTGATCCTCGATGTCAGCGCCTTCTGGTTCGTTGCCCACATATTGAGCAGGAACACCAGCGCCGTGGGTTTTGCCGAAGCTGTGTCCGCCGGCAATGAGCGCAACGGTTTCCTCGTCGTTCATCGCCATGCGGGCGAACGTTTCCCGGATATCCCTTGCCGCGGCGATTGGATCCGGCTTTCCATTGGGCCCTTCCGGATTCACGTAGATCAGACCCATTTGCACCGCGCCGAGCGGATTCTTGAGGTCACGATCGCCGCTGTAGCGCTCGTCCGCCAGCCACGTGCCCTCAGGCCCCCAGTTCACCTCTTCGGGCTCCCACACATCCTCGCGCCCGCCGCCAAAACCGAACGTCTTAAAGCCCATCGAATCGAGGGCCACGTTGCCGGCGAGAATCATGAGGTCGGCCCAGGAAATTTTCCGCCCATACTTCTGCTTGATCGGCCAGAGCAGTCGGCGCGCCTTGTCGAGGTTCACGTTGTCGGGCCAGCTATTGAGCGGCGCGAAGCGCTGCTGCCCATATCCAGCCCCGCCGCGGCCGTCGCCGATGCGGTACGTACCTGCGCTGTGCCACGCCATGCGAATGAAAAGTGGACCGTAGTGGCCAAAGTCGGCCGGCCACCACTCCTGCGAGTCCGTCATCACGGCATGCAGGTCCTTGATCACGGCGTTCAGGTCGAGCTTCTTGAACTCTTCCGCGTAATTGAACTCCTTGCCCATCGGATCGGACAGCGGGGAATGCTGATGCAGGGCCTTCAGATTCAGCTGATTCGGCCACCAATCCCGGTTTGTGGGCGCGGAAGCACCGTGGTTAAACGGGCACTTGGCTTCGGGTAAGGTGCTTTTGTTTTTAGTTTCGGGAGAAACACTTCCCGATGAAGTCGCGAGTGTATTTTCCATAATGTTTTCTTCCTTCGAATCTTGAATGAGTACTGCATGAAAAAAGTTACTTTTTCGTTCTGCAGCGGCGGCAGAGGCCAAAGACCTCGACCAACGGCTGCGTCAGATCAAAGCCATCCGGCAGATGCCGGGATAGTCGCTTCAAATCGATGAAGTCTCCTTCGATGTCCTGCACCGATTTGCAGCGGGAGCAGACCAGGTGATGATGAGGTTCGAGATTGCCATCCACGCGCAACGTGGTCGCATGAGGACTGACCTCCCGCAGCAACCCGCGCTCGATGAAAAGCCGCAGATTGTTGTAGACCGTGGCCAGAGAAATAGATGGAATGCGGCGCCGGACCGCGGCGTAAATGTCTTCCGGGGAATAATGGCCGTGGGAAGCGACGACGGCCTCATAGACCACCTGACGCTGGTGCGTGACTGCCAAGCCGTGCTTCGCGGCACGCTCACGGAACTGTTCGTGGGTGAGGTGCATGATTATCGGATAAGAATGATTATAAAACGACCCAGAACAGTGTCAACCGAAATCTTACCTGAGACTTCGAAGAGGGCGGTCAGGAAACACGGTGTGAAACCGGGGCGGCTGTTCACGGAGACGCTTCTATCGTCGCTAATGGTCGTGAGCTCGGTTGCTCTCACGCGGCAATGACCGCCTGGTCGTGGTGCCGCTGTTATCACAGTTCGTCGTGGAGCTGTTGACCCTAATGCGTCGCGGCGGTACCATCCAACCCGATAGTTGTGAATTGGAATACAACGTGGCCCGCTGCGGTGTGGAGCATGCAGAATCTAGGGCGCGTCGGGTTGCGGCAAGGATCAAACGTACGCGGCTGAGGTTCGAGACCTCTCGATAAAAGACGCATGAGCGCACAAGTTCGACGTGTCACTTTGCTGCTGGTCGCGCTGGTTGCCGCCACCCGTCTGCTTGAAGGTCAAGACTATGCTGTGGGTGCGGATGTGTCTTTTCTGGCGCAAGCCGAGCAGCAAGGAGTGATCTTTAAAGACGCTGGAGTTCCCAAGCCTGGTCTGGAGATTCTCAGATACCATGGCTACAACTGGGTGCGGCTCAGGCTGTTCCGCACTCCCACTCAGCTGCCGAACAACCTCGAGTACTCCATCGCTCTGGCAAAGAGCGCAAAGAAACTGGGATTCAAGTTCCTGTTGGATTATCACTACGCAGATGACTGGGCGGACCCGGGAAAGCAACCCGTACCTAAAGCGTGGCAAGGTAAGTCGCACGCCGAACTGGTGAATGCCGTGTTCGAGTACACAAGGGACACGATCGTGGCGTTCCGCGACGCCGGCGTTTTGCCCGAGATGGTCCAGGTCGGCAACGAAGTTATCCACGGGATGCTGTGGCCGGATGGCAAACTGCCGGAAAATTGGGACAACTTCGCGCAACTGGTCTATGCGGGAATCAATGGCGTGGACGCAGGCCGCGGCAACGGCCCACGCCCGAAGATCATGATTCACATCGATCGCGGCGCCGACCTGAAGGCAACCAAAGCATTCTTCGACAAGCTGAATAGTTATGACGTGCCTTACGACGTCATCGGACAGTCTTACTATCCGTGGTGGCACGGGAGCCTCAATGATCTCCGCCAGAATCTGGAATTCATGGCGCGGGAATACCAGAAAGACATAATCGTCGTCGAGACGGCTTACAACTGGCAGCCCGGCAACTACATCAACAAGCCCGCCCCGTTTCCGGAGTCTCCCGAGGGACAGCGCGAATTTCTGGACGAATTGAATCGCGTCGTGATGGAAACTCCAAACGGACGCGGCAAAGGTGTTTTCTGGTGGGAGCCCGCAGTCACCGGACCGCTTACCAGCCGCGGATTCTTTGACGAGCAGCACAATGCATTGCCGGTCATCACCGTGTTCGACCGATTCAGGCGAAAATAAAAATAAAGATGTGATAAATTTTCGATACTGCGGAGCGTTGATTCGAACCCGCACGCATATTGCAGAGAGCGTTGTCTGGGTTTCCATGTTCACTCAGTTATATCGGGGCCCGGTTGGTGTAGGGCACAAGCTGCTCCGCGGTGCAGCTCAGGTTTTGTTCCTGCTTGTCCTGTTCCTGCCTGGTTTTTTCCACGCACTTCCCGCAAGCGCAGCCGATATTCCGCAGTTTTCTTACAGCCAGCGTCTATGGCAAATGCAGGACGGCTTACCGGAGCAGGTCGTGCAGGCGTTCGCGCAGACGGCCGACCGGTATTTGTGGATCGGAACCACCGGCGGCCTTGTCCGCTTTGATGGCCAGAGATTCCTGACGTTTGACCGCGAAAACACTCCCGCCTTCAGCGATAACAATGTTTTTTGTCTTACCGTGGCTCGCGATAACACGCTCTGGATTGGAATGGAGGGCGGCGGGCTGATCCGGTATCGTGACGGAGCTTTTCAGGCATTCTCCAGCAAAGACGGCCTGACCAACGCGTTCGTGCGCGTTGTCTACGAAGACCGCAGAGGAAGAATCTGGGTCGGCACAGACAACGGGTTGTTCCAGTTTTCCGGGGAACGTCTGGAGCGAGTCGATAATACGGCGGGCATTCCGGCAATCGCGGTACACGCGATTCATGCGGATCGTCGGGAACAGCTTTGGGTCGGCGGTTCCAAATTTCTGCGCATCACCCATGCGATTCAGGGCGACAAAGCCATCGAGTATAACCTGGGCGGAGAAGCCAGCCAGAATCGGGTGAAGTCAATCATGGGAACGAAGGACGGAACCGTCTGGGTCGGCACGGTTTCAGGCCTGCAGAAGATGGATCCTCATGGGGCCTCCTTCACTCCGGTACAAGAGGTCAGAGGAACCGTCCGGGTGATGCATGAGATGTCAGACGGGACGCTTTGGATCGGTACCATCGGCCACGGACTTCTTACCTATCGCGACCGTCACTTCTCAAAAATTGCAGTTCCCGACCCACTGCCGAGCAACACGGTCTTGAATCTTTTCGAAGACGTCGAGCAGAACATCTGGATCGGCACGCAAGGCGGAATGCTGCGCTTGATCAAGACTCCGGTAAGGACGGTGAAACTGCCCGACGCGGCCGATTCCGACGCGGAGACGGTTTATCAGGATCGCACGGGCGATCTCTGGATCGCGGCCGTAAACCTGTTCAGAGTTCACAATGGCAAGGCCGCCCCTTATCGCTTTCCCGGCATTTCCGGAGTCAGAGTCCGCAACGTTTTCCGCGATAAGGAGGGCGCATTATGGATTGGGACCGAAGGCCGGGGCGCATACCGGCAAATCGGTCAAAGGTTCATCCATTATTCGACGAGGGAGGGGCTGGTCAACAATTTCGTTCGCGCGTTCCTGCAAGGCAGGGATGGCAGCGTTTGGATTGCGACCGACGAGGGCGTTAGCCGTTGGCGTCCTCAGGGAATCACGAACTATCAGATGCGAGACGGACTCGCCTACTTCAGCACGCGATCGTTGCTGGAGGACCGTCGTGGCGACATCTGGATCGGAACCGACCGGGGAGTGAGCCGGTTGCACGGCGATTCCTTTGAAAACGACGGAGCCACGGAAGCGCTACGGAACGAAAAAGTTTGGGCCATCCACGAAGATTCCGACGGTGGTCTATGGTTTGGAACTCGCACTGGAGGGCTATACCGTTGGCGCTCGGGAATCATGACACGCTACACCGTGGCGCAGGGGCTTGCGAGCAACGGCATCTATGAACTCCTCGAAGATGGGAAGAACAACTTCTGGATAAGCGGACCGAACGGAATCTCGACTGTCAACCGCCGCGAACTCGATGCCATTGCCGATCATCGCTCGCGGCCCGTCGCGGTCACGCTTTACGGCGTTTCGGATGGCCTCGAAACCATCCAGATGTGCGGTGGCGAAAAGCCGGCTGGCGTGCTCACCACGCAGGGGGAAGTTTGGTTTCCCAGCAGCAAAGGTCCGGTGCGCGTCTCGATTGCGTCGCCTGCGCCGTCGAAGCCCGCGCCGGTCGTGATCGATCAGGTGATGGCGGACGGCCTGCAAATGCCGGTGAGCTCCGGAATCTCTCTGGGTCCTGACAACGCGAAACTGGAAGTGCACTATG
>Ga0181525_10000654_pt1 | contig 30106 bp, 32 predicted proteins | sample PEATcosm2014_Bin_48_FD_121100 | JGI IMG/M metagenome (GOLD analysis project Ga0181525, IMG submission 121100) | Peatland microbial communities from MTU Mesocosm Facility, Houghton, MI, USA - PEATcosm2014_Bin06_10_metaG | ecosystem: Environmental > Terrestrial > Soil > Wetlands > Peat | place... | reverse complement strand
TTAGGCGGTGTCTTTTCTGTGGCACTTTCCCGCGGGTTTCCCCGGGTCGCCGTTAGCGACCACCCTGCCCTTTGATGTCCGGACTTTCCTCGAAGGCGAACCTCCGCGGCTGCTTGGCCTGCCTCCTGACAGTAGCGCGTCGGGCAGGCCCCTGGCGAACGATCCGTTGCGTCAGCCGAGCGATCGCATCACGCCGACGACGCGCCCGAGGATCTGCACGTCGCGGGCGAGAATCGGCGCCATCTCCGTGTTCTCGGGCTGCAGACGAATGTGGTCGCGCTCGCGGAAATAGCGCTTCACAGTCGCCTCCTCGCCGACGAGCGCGACGACGATGTCGCCGTTTGTCGCGTGCTCCTGCGAGTGCACGACCACGAGATCGCCCTCGATGATCGCCGCGTCGCGCATCGACTCGCCACGCACTCGTAGGAGAAAGGTGCCGTCATCGCCTCCCGCGGAATGCGGCACCTCGACGTAGTCCTCGATGTTCTCCTCGGCGAGCATCGGCTGGCCCGCCGCGACGGTACCGATCAGCGGCAGGCCAATCCTCCGTCCCGCTGGCGGCTGCGCACGATCGCGCAACTCGAGCGCACGCGGCTTCGACGGATCGCGGCGCAGCAGCCCGATCTGCTCGAGGTTCGCCAGATGCTGATGAACAGTCGATGACGACGCGAGCCCGACGGCCTTACCGATGTCGCGGACCGTCGGCGGGTAGCCGTGCTGCGCCCCGTAGCGCTTGATGAAATCGATTATCTCCTGCTGGCGCTTCGTCAGATCCATCCGAGCCTCCTTAGCGCAGCTCCGACCGAACCGAACACTTGTTCGTGGAAGATAGCGACCGCCCCCGACGGAATCAAGCGCCTATACTCGCTCGTCCTGCGCCCGTGGCGGAATTGGTAGACGCGCAAGGTTGAGGGCCTTGTGAGCGCTTAGCTCGTGGTGGTTCGAGTCCACTCGGGCGCATGGGAGAAGGCCCAGCGATGCGGGGCTTTTTGCGCGTCCTAGGCCAGGGGAGTCAGCGAACCTGGCAGCGAGTTTGCCGAGGTCGTGAGAACACGCCGATCATCGGCGCACCCCGGGTATCTGTCAGCGCGGCGGCCAGCCCGGGATTTCTCCGCGGCCCGAGGGGTACCGGACATTCTTCGCGCGGACGAACTCGTGCAGGGTCTCAGCGGCATATTCGCGGCCGTATCCGCTTCCTCGAACGCCGCCAAAGGGCGAGCCGATGAAAGTGCGCCGCGTGTAGTTGTTGACGAAGACCATGCCCACCTCGAGGCGCTCGGCAAGACGACCCGCCCGCAGCTCATCGCGCGTGCAGATTGCCGCAGTCAGCCCGTAGTCGGTGCCGTTCGTGATTTCAACGGCTTCGTCGTCTGTTTCAAACCGCATCAGGCAGACGACAGGTCCGAAGATCTCCTGCTGGGCGATCGTCATTTCCGGGGTGACATCGCCGAATACCGTAGGCGCGACGAAAAAGCCCGCTTGCAGCGCGGGACTGTCGGGGAGGGCGCCCTGATAAAGCAGCTCCGCACCCTCATTTACGCCAATGCCGACGTAGCGTGCAACCTGCCGCTGCTGGCGCTCGTCAACCAGCGGGCCGATGTCGGTGCCGGCATCCAGCGGATCGCCGGTCACCAACTCCTTTGTCGCAGCGACGAAACGTCGCGCGAAGTCGTCGTAGAGCGAGGAGTGCACCAGCACGCGTGAGGTGGATGTGCACGCCTCGCCCTGGTTGTAGAACATGCCCTCGATGCCAACCCTGACAGCACTGTCGGGGTCGGCGTCATCCAGCACTATCAGGGCGTTCTTGCCGCCCAGTTCGAGCGTCGCGTAGGTGAGATTCTTCGCAGCGCTCTGCATCACCTTGCGCCCGGTTGCAGTCGAGCCGGTGAACGAAATCCGCTCCACCCGCGGGTGCGAAGCCAAGGCCGGGCCCGCACCGATTCCACTGACGGCGTTGATGACGCCTGGCGGAAGGATCTCGTTCGCGATCTCGACGAGCCGCAGCACAGTGAGCGGCGCCTGCTCCCCCGGCTTGATCACGACCGTATTGCCGACTGCCAGCGCCGGAGCGCACTTCTTCGAGAAGTGGATCGGCGGCCAGTTGAAGGGCAAAATGGCGGCAACGACACCATAGGGCTCGTAGATGACGCGCGCTTCGATCGGCCCCTGATCAAGGATCTCGCCGCGCACCGTGTCAGCGATCCCCGCGTAGTAGTCAAAACTCGAGTGACACGACACAACATCGACCCTCAGCGCGTCTCGCAGCGGCTTGCCGACTTCACGCGCGCACAGCTCGCCGAGCTCTTCAGCGTGCTCGCGTATACGCGCGGCCACCTGGCGCATCAGCGCCCCTCGCTCCTTGGGAGAGACCGAGCGCCAGACATCTTGGTAGGCACGCCGCGCGTCGGCCACTGCGCGGGCAACCGTCTCCTCCGAGGCTTCAACCACTCGCGCGAGCTGCCGCCCGGTCGCCGCTTCCAGGACCGCGAACGTGGCCGCATCCCCGACGTCAATGAATGCGCCGCCGACGAACGGCCCCCAGACCGGCCGAGCGGCAAGCAGGCTGTCGCTAAGCGCCGAGTGAACGTCCACGATCGTAGGGCCCTGAGTCATTCGATCCTTTGCACGCGAGGCAGACAACGCGCGACTCCGCGCTCGCCCAGCGCCTCCAGCCGGCAGCGCAGCACCTCACAATAGAGCGTGTTTGCGCGGTGCCGTCTGATCGCGCAATCGTTGGCGTGGCCGCGGCGCGTCGCGCTTTGGTGCGTCCGAATCTCTCGGACCCGTTCTACAGTCGTCAGCGCTGGCACGACCGAGATCTTCGGGCGGCCCACGGTATCGTGCAGATGCTCCGCGGGGAGGCCCCCGCTTGGAATTTCAGACAGCACCCGCCGGACACCGCACAACAACCGAACGAGGGAACAAAAACATGGCTCTCCAGCTTGGCGACACGGCACCGGACTTCGAGGCCGAGACCACCGAAGGCAAGATCCATTTCCACGAGTGGATCGGCGACTCGTGGGCGGTCCTGTTCTCCCATCCAAAGAACTTCACGCCGGTCTGCACGACCGAGCTCGGCTACCTGGCCTCGATCAAGCCGGAATTCGACCGCCGCGGCGTCAAGATCATCGGCCTGTCGGTCGACCCGGTCGACAAGCACGACGGTTGGTTTGCCGACATCGCCGAGACACAGGGGACGGCACCCAACTATCCGCTGATCGGTGACGCCGACTTCAACGTCTCGAAGCTCTACGGCATGCTTCCCGCCTCGACCGAAGGGGATCCGAGCGGACGCACCGCCGCCGATAACCAAACGGTTCGTAACGTCTTCGTGATCGGCCCGGATAAGAAGGTCAAGCTGATCCTCGTCTACCCGATGACGACCGGCCGCAACTTCGACGAGGTCTTGCGGGTGATCGACTCGCTACAGCTGACCGCGACGCACAAGGTCGCGACACCTGTCAACTGGCAGCAGGGTGACGACGTGATCATCGCCGGATCGGTCTCGGATGACGCGGCGAAGGAGACCTACCCCGACGGCTGGAAGTCCCCTAAGCCATACATCCGGATCGTGCCGCAGCCGCAGTAGGCACCTGGATTCGCGGATCCCCTGCCGCCGGCGATTGCGACCAGCCGGCGACAGACCGCTCGGATGACGATCCAGATTGCCGCCGGAAGGCGGCTCGACCGGGTCTGCCTACCCGTACTGCCCGGTCGTGATCGCAGACGCAGAGGCTCCGCGCAAACTCGGCCGGCGGAGCGCCAACAGCCCAAGCAGCGCGACCAGCACGCACGTCACCGCGCCGACACCGAGCCCGGCGCGGGCGCCGGCGGCGGCCATGACCCAGCCGATGATAGGCCCGCCGATCGGTGTCGAGCCCTGGAAGGCGACGAACCACAGCGACATCACGCGCCCGCGCATCATTGGGTCGGCGCCGAGCTGGAGCGTCGAGTTGCCGGTCGACATGAATGCCACGCCGCCCCAGCCGACGAGCGCCAAGGCCACGAGCTCGAGCGCCAGGCTCGGGGCGAGCGCGGCGAGCGCGAACGCGATGCCGAATGCCCCGGCGGCGATCACCAGCGGCCTTACCCCCGTCTTGCCCCGCGCTGCGACCAGCAGGCCTCCTGCGACGGCTCCGACGCCCATCGCGGCGGTCATCAAGCCAAAGCCGCCGGCGCCGACGTGCAGGCCGCTGCGCGCCATCACCGGGAGCGATACCTGGAACTCGTAGGCGAGACATCCGACGAGCCCCATCATCAGCAGCGGGATGCCAAGCGAGGGCGTGCGCGCCACATAGCGGAAGCCTTCGCGCAGCTGGCCGGCGGCGCGCACTGTCGGCGGGCTCGGATGCAGCGCCGCGCGGTCGAGGGTCAGCAGCGAGGCGACGACGGCGACAAAGCTTGCCGCGTTGAGAAGGAAGCACACGCCGACACCGACGGTTGCGATCAGCAGCCCGCCGATCGCCGGGCCAACGGTCCGCGCGGTGTTCACCATGACCGAGTTGAGGCTGACGGCGTTGCGGAGGTTCTCGGCGCCGACCATCTCGCTCATGAACGACTGGCGCGCTGGATTCTCGAACGCGTTGTTGAGTCCGAGCAGCGCGGCGAGCACGCAGATCTCCCAGAGGGTGACAACGCCGGTGACGGTGAGCAGCCCCAACACCAGCGCCTGCACGCCCATCGCGGTCTGCAGCGCCATCATCAGGCGGCGCTTGTCGACGCGATCGGCGATCACGCCGCCGTAAGGAGCGAGCAGCAGGACCGGCAGCGTCTGCAGGGCGACGACGAACCCGAGCGCGGTGCTCGAGTCGGTCAGTGTCAGCACGAGCCAGGACTGCGCGGTCATCTGCATCCAGGTCCCGGTCAACGAGACCGCCTGGCCGGAGACGTAGCGGCGGTAGTTGGGAACGGATAGCGCGCTGAAGGTGACGCGGCCGGCTGCGGACAGGCGCGTCACGAGCGATCGTCACCGATCCTCTCGGCGAGCGCCTCCAGCGCCGGCAGCGCTGCGAGCAGGACGGCCTGCTGCTGGGCGTCGAGGCTCTCGAGGTATCCGCTCAGAGCACGCGTTCGCTCGACGTGGACACGCTCGCGCACCCGCCGGCCGGCCGCTGTCGCCGTCACGACCGCGGCACGCCGGTCGTCCGGGCGTGATTCGCGCCGGATCAGCCCGAGGTCGCTGAGGTGGACGATGATCCGCGAGAGCATCGTCGGATTCAGCGCCTCGAACTCGGCAAGCTCCGACAGGCCCAGCGGGCCCCGCCGGACGATCGTGAAAAGCACCGAAATCTGCGAGGGCGAGAGGCCCGAGCCCGCAACGGTCGGACGCAGACGCCGGGAGAGCTTGCCGATCGCCATCCGCAACCGGGCCGCCGCTTCGCCGTCGAACGGCGTCGATCGCGTTTTCCCCGCTTCGCGCTCGGGTTCAATCAGCGCGGTGCCAGGCCGATCAGATCGCTTTGACGTGTTCCGCCTCCAATTAGTTGCCTGCCGATAAGCATATCATCAAGCAGGTGGGTCTGGCGGACCGTTTCGCGCCTCGGGTTACTCGCCTACCGGGAAGCCCGAGAATGAGCAGGCCGGCGCGGATGCGCCCTGCATCCAGGCACCTATCGGCGCCGCGTTCGTCGCGCCGTAGTTGGTAACCAGTCGCGCGCCTGCGACCGCGAACGCTAAGCATCAGCGGAGAGTTGAGCGTCCGGACTCCGCCGCCCTGACGAAGGGGCTAAGCAGGGCGGGACTTGGCTAGGGTGTACTGCCTAGTGGTTGCTCTGTACTGCCCATCGGACCTGGCTGAACGCACCGCCGAGCGCGGCCGCTCGGGCTTGCCCGCAGCGACGCCGCTGCCGCGAGCGCTCGCGGAGCGTGCCGCGCCGCGAAGCTCGGGACGAACCTGCTGCAGTGGTCCGATGACGTCACCGACCCCAGCGACGTGAGCGTCTTCGAGATGCTCAAGGCGACCGGCTACGACGGTATCGAGGTGCCGATCTTTGCGCTCGATCCAGGCCCCTATGAGGTGCTCGCAGGCAGCTGGTGGACCTCGGGCTGGAAGCGCTCGCGCTGACCACCGGCGCGCCCGGGACCCACCGGCTCAGCGGCGATCCGCTAGAGCGCCAGCGCGCGACAGAGCGAAACCTGCGCGCGGCTCGAGCGTGCCGACGCGCTCGGCGCAGGACCCTCGGCGGACCACACCATGCCGCTCCCGTGTTTGCTCCGGCGAGCGTACGACCGATTCAGAGCGCGGCTGGGCGATCGAGGCGCTGCGGACGATGGCCGACGCCGCCGATCCGCTCGAGATCACCCTCGCGTTCGAGCCCCTCGACCACTTCGAGCACTACTTCAGCAACACCGCGACGCAGACGGCCGCGCTCTGCCGCGATGTCGCGCGACCGCGCTGCCGGATGCTCTACGACACCTTCCACTCTGAACTGGAGGAGAAGGACGTGCGCAGCGCGATCGAGTCGGCGTCAAACACGATCGCCTATCTACACCTTTCGGAGGACTACCGCTCGACGCCGGGGAGCGGCAAGGTCGCCTGCCAGACGACCTCAGAGACCCTGCACCGATCGGCTACGACGGCTGGATGACGGTCGAGGCATTCGGCGGCAACCCTGACATCACGCGCCATGAAGATCTGGCACTGACGTGTCCGAGAGCCAGCTTGCGAGCGACGCGCTCGTTCGCTCGGGCTAGCTGGGCAGCCGCCACGGCCTGACGCCCGTCAGCGACGCATCGCCTGGGCGCTCTCAGCCGGTGAAGCCAAAGGTCGCATCGACGTCGCGCTTGACGTCGAGCAGGACCGTGGCGAGCTCCTGCTCGCGACCAAGAAAGCGCTGCGTCGGCATCGGTACGGTGAGTGCAGCGAAGTCGCCGGAGGGGTCACGCACCGCGATTCCGGCGGCCGAGATGCCGGTGGTGTGCTCCTCGCGGTCGAAGGCGACGCCTTCGCGGCGGATCGTGTCGAGCTCGACCGCCAGTGCCGCCGGGCTCGTGATCGTGTGGTCGGTGTAGCGCTTGAGGCGACCCGGCAGCAGTCGCAGCAACTCGTCGGGACTCAGCTCCGCGAGCACGGCTTTGCCGTTGGCGGTCGAGTACAGCGGAAAGCTCGAGCCGACCACCGACACGGCGCGCAGCCTGTGGCTCCCGGGAATCTGGTCGACGAACCGAATGTGGTCGCCGTCGAGGACCGAAACGTCGACCGTCTCGCCGAGCGCATCGGCGAGACGCTGCATGTACGGGCGCAGCTCGCGCCAGAATTCGCGCCGGCCGGCAGCCAGGCGGGCAATCTCCGGTCCGAGCAGGACGCGGCCGTTCGGTGATGCTGCCGCCAGCAGACCCTCGGCCGAAAGTGCGGTGACGATCCGATGCACCGTGGAGCGCGGCAGGCTTACGCGCTTGGCGAGCTGCGAGAGGCTGAGTCCCTGCGGCTCGCCGTCGAGCGCCCGCAGTACCTGGGCCACGCGGGCGACGACTTGAATCCCGCCGCTCTGCGCGGATTGTCCGTCTCGCGTTATCGTCGTTTCCGAAGCTCCCAAGGCCTGGCTCGCAGTGTCCCGTGCTGCGAGACACACACTACCCCACGATGCGGCGACGCCGCTCGGGCGCCACGCGATGATCGCCATACGGGGCGGGCCCCGCACGGTCTCGGCGGCGCGCATGCAGTGTCCTGCCTGGCGGTCAGGCGCGTCGAGTTTCCCACTTGACGCCCGCCGGCCTCTCGTCTCGTTTAGTCTCGACTGGTGGGCATCACGTTCCTGATGGCGAGACACCGGGAGGTCTCGCTCCGCCGGCGTTACGCGAGCTCGACGAGGTCGCCGGGCAGCAGCCGGCGACCAACCTCGAGGCCGCAACCGCCCCCGAGCGTTCCCGAGCCGACGAGCTCACCGGGAACGAGCGGCTCTGCCGTCGAGAGGTAGGCGAGGATCTCGGCGGCGCTCCACATCGCCGAGCCGCTCGAACCGGCGGCCCACTGCTCGCCGTTGACCCGCGCCGAAAGCTCGATCGCCAGCAGATCGAGCTCATCGACGGTTGCGATCCACGGCCCGAAGGCCGTTGCGAAGTCCTTGCCCTTTGCCTCCGAGGTTCCCTGCCGTCTCCTCGAATTGGCGGTCGCGGGCCGAGAAGTCGTTCAGCGGCGTGACTCCGAAGAGGCACCCGGCGGCCTCCTCTGGCAGGAGGTCAACGCCGCCGCGACCGACGACGAAGCCGAGCTCCAGCTCGTAGTCCATCCAGTCGCAGTAGCCGGGCCAGGGTATCGTCGCTTGGTGCGCAATCAGCGATGCTCTGCGGCAGGCGCGCAGCTGCAAGCCGCCGGGCTGCGGCGGGGGTCGAGCCGCGGCGCTCGAGTCGTACCTGCTCACTGCGCCGGAGATCGATCGCGACGCCTCGCTCGAGGTCGAGGGCGACGAGCCGCGGCTCGGGCCCGGCGATTCCGCCGCGCTCCACGCGGGCGAGCTTCATCAGCCGAACCTTGGCTCGATCTGGTCGGCCAGCCGAGCGGCGATTGCCAGCGAGGAGGTGGCGGCGGGCGAGGGCGCGTTGCGCAGGAAGAAGGTTTGATCGAACTCGTTGATGACGAAGTCGTCGACGAGCGTTCCGTCGCGCGCGAGCGCCTGGGCGCGGACACCCGCAGGCCCGCTGAGCACGTCGCGCCGGCGCAGCTCGGGGACGTAGCGCGCGCAGGCGGCGACGAAGGCACGGCGGCTGAGCGCCATGTGCAGCTCGCTGATCGCGGTGGCACGGAAGGAGCGCATCATCTTCCACGTGCCCGGCCAGCTCAGCGTCGACCAGGCATCGCGCGCGCGCACGCGACGCAGGCGATAGGCGTCGCGAGCGCCGACCATCAGCGCCGTCGGGCCGAGCAGGATCTCGCCGTCGATGTGCTTGGTCAGGTGAACGCCGAGGAACGGCAGTCGAGGGTCGGGCACCGGATAGATCAGGCCACGCACGAGCGAGCGCGCCTCGGGCGCCAGCCGCAGGTAGGCGCCGCGGAACGGCACGATCCGCGGGTCTGCGGGCGCGCCCGCGGCGACCGCAAGGCGGTCACTCCAGGCTCCGGCGCAGACCACCGTATGCGCGGCGGGCGTCTCGCCGCCGGCGTGGTGGATGACGACGCCGCTGCCGCGCTTCTCGAGCCGCTTGACGGCGCAGCCGGTGCGCACCTCGGCCCCGGCCTCGCGTAGCTCGCCGCCGATCGCGCCGGCGACGGCGCCGAAATCGACGATCCCGGTGTTCGGCGAGTGCAGCGCGGCGACACCGCTGGCGTGCGGCTCGAGCTCGGCGAGCTCCTGCGGTCCGATCCGCCGCAGGCCCTCGACGCCGTTTGCGCGGCCGCGCGACTCGAGCTCGTCGAGACCAGGGATCTCCGACTCGTCGAGCGCAACGATCACCTTGCCGCAGCGCTCATGCGCGATCCCGTGCTGCTCGCAGAACGCGTACATCTGGCGCACCCCGTCGACGCAGAGCTGGGCCTTCAGCGAGCCCGGCTTGTAATAGATCCCGGTGTGCAGAACGCCGGAATTGTGCCCCGTCTGATGGCGCGCGATCTCGCTCTCACGCTCGAACAGCGTGACGCGCAGCCCCGGACGGCGCTGCAGGAGCTCGCGGGCGAGCGCAAGTCCGATGATGCCGCCGCCGATCACCACGAGATCGCGGTGATCGGCTCCGGCAGCGCTCACCACGCGCTGTGACCGGCCTCTACGGGAACCGTCGCCGCCGTCATGAACGATGACTCGTCGCTGGCCAGGAATACGACTGCCTCGGCGATCTCGCGCGGCTTGGCAAAGCGCTTCTGGAGCTGGCGGCCGGTTGTGAGGCGAATCGCCTCTTCACGGTCGCCGAACCCAGAGATGTGGCTTTCTGACATCGGCGTCTCGACGCCCCCGGGGCAGATGACGTTGCAGCGAATGCCAGGCGCGTACTCGTAGGCAATCGAGCGCGTCAGCCCGATTACCGCCGCCTTCGAGGCGCAGTACACCGGCACCATCGGCAGCGCCACGAGCCCGCCGATCGATGAGATATTGATGATCGAGCCGCCGCCCGTCTTGCGCATCTCGGGGACCACCCGCTGGGTCGTCAGCACGTAGGACCAGCAGTTGATGTGCATCAGGCGGTCGAAGTAGGGCGAGATCACTGTCATCAGAGCCGCTACGGGTCCACGACCGCCTCGAGGACGATGTAGACCTTCTCGGTGTCCGTCGCGCCGCGCTCGGCGCTGCCTCCCGGAAGGTAGTTGGAAAGGCCGACCCAGAAGGCCTTGGCGTCGCTCGCCTCGAAGCCCTGCAGGCGGACGGCCTCGACGTCGATGTGCTTCGCCGCCTCGTAGGCCTGGGCCTCGTCGATCCTCGTGATCTGCATTGCGTCCTCTCTCCCGGTGACTCGAACTCCGACGCGGCTGTCTCATATCCAGAGACGCACCGTCCGTTGGGCGAGACTAAGTCACGGCTGAGCGCTCGTCAAGTGCGCCGGATTTGGCCGCCGATCAAGCCGGCGACATATAGGGGAAGAAGCGGCGCTCGGGGTCATAGATCGCGCGGATTTCCTCGACGCGCTTCGCGTTCTCGGGTGTGAGGCCCGCGCCGTGGCGCGTCGCGAGGTCCGCGTCGGAGAACTGGACGCCACGCGAGAGATCGGCAAGGCTGCTGAGCGCGCCGTCGACCCATTGCCGGTGCCGAGCATCATCGGCTGCATCGGACCAGCCGGCGTTCGGCGACAGGTAGAGCGGGGCCTGCGTCGACCAGCAGGCGTTCTCGCGCGTCGGGTGGTGGCCCCAGAGCATCCAGAGGACGAAGCAGTCTCCGCTCGGGACCGCGCCCAGACCGGCCGCCGCTGCGGCGGGCAGGATCTCGGCCGTCGTCGCATCGGTCCAGACTCCGTCGACGTCCCAGCGCAATACCCGAGCCCCTTCGCCGCCGCGGTTGTTGAGGTCGGGCAGCAGGTCGGGCTGTACCTTCTCGCGCGCCAGCGCCCGGGCGAGCAGCGGATTGCTCTCGACCTCCCGCAGGAGCGCGTCATCGTCCGAGCCGGCGTCGCGTTCGGCGAAGGCGAGCGCCGTTACCGACACCGTCGGCACTGCCAGTGCGGGCGAGTAGCCAACGCGGAGCGACATCTCGACGTTGGCCGGCAGGCGCGGCAGCAGCTCCAAGCTCCAGCTGACCACCTCGTCGTGGAGCTCCAGCGGGTAGACCTGCCCGATCCACGTGACTCGTGGGCGCGGGTAGACCTGCAGGTAGAAGCGCGTGACCACGCCGAAGAACCCGGGCCCGGCGCCGCGCGCCGCCCAGAGCAGGTCCGGGTGGCTCGCGTCATCGGCATGGACCAGCTCGCCATCGGCGAGCACGACGTCGACCGCGCGCAGGCTCAGGCAGGCCGGACCGTAGAAGCGCGAATTCCAGCCGTACCCGCCACCGCGCACGATATGGCGAGGCGCACTGCCCAAGCGACGGATTCGGCGCTCGTGGCGCGAAAGATGCAGTCCGGGTAGCGCGACGGCTTGCGGCTATTCCAGACCGCGCCCAGACGCGCCTCCTCGTAACCGGGCTCCCCGCGGCGCAGCAGCTGTCCCTCAGGTTGTGGACGCGACAAGGGCGGGGTTATAGCGCTCGCGGAGGGGCGGAGCCGTGCTCAGGGCTCCTGCCGAGCGGACTGGGTCCCTGCGCTCGCCGACATCCGCTCGCGGAGCCCGGCCGCCAAACCGGCGATCGTCAGTGCGTCGAAGAAGCCCCCGGCCGTCAGCGCCAGCGATCGGTGGCGCACCCCGCCAAGGCGCAGGCGGATCTGTACCCGCGTCGACGACTCGCCCTGCGCCCGCAACACGATCGCCCAGCTGAGCTGCACCTCGCCGCGGGTCGAGCGGTGAACGAGCGCGTGCGGCGGGTCGATCGCGGCAACCTCGAAGCTCGCGCTCTTGCCGCCCCAGTCCGGGATCACGTCGCCCACCGCGAGGCCCTGGAGTCGAGGGTCCAGCTCGCGCGTTGCTCGGCGCCCCGCTGGAATCAGGCGCTCGACCGAGCGCGGCAGGTACCAGCCGCCGCGGCGCTTACCGAGCTGAACGAACCAGGGCCAGGCCTCGTGCGGCGGAACCGGTAACGCGAACGCCCGGTCCATCACGACGGTCGCATCGGCGACGATCTCGTCGCCCGGCAGCGCGGCCGCTGTCTCCGCCTCTCGAGGCTGGATTGCCGCGAACAAATCCATCCACTCAGCGTAGGCAATGGCGCTTGCCGCGGTCACCGGGTGGTGAGAAACTCAGCGCGTGAGCACTGCAGTGGCGAGCGCGGCAGCTCCCGTCCCGCCAGGCCGGCCCGGCTACTGGCTGACCTTCCGCGGCGCAGCGTTCGCACAGATCACGGCCGGGATCTTCCTCTGGGCGATCGGCGCCGCAGCGTCACTCGCGGGGCTGATTGGACTCCAGTTCCAGGGATCGTTGATGTACGAGCCGTGGGTGATCGACGGGCCGTGGGGGCTCCTGGCGGCGATCGGCTGGGGCCTACTCGTTGTCGCGCTCGTCGCCTGGTCGGTGCGCGAGCGTCTCGAGGCGCGGACCGGCCAGGGGTTGTCGCGTGTCCTGACGTTCGCGTCGGTGGCGATCGGCGGCTACGCGCCCTGGTTGGTGACGACGACGATGTCCGGCCGTGTAGCGCTGAGCCTCCTGCTGATGCCGGCCGTCGCGCGCGCGCTGATCTTCGAGCACTCCGGGGCGGCTCGGCGGCTGCCATTTGCGGAGCCGAGGGCGCTCGCCGTGGCGATCGCCCTGCTCGTCACGGGCTTCATCCTCGTCCTCCCCTACTCCGCCCTGCACCCTCTGGTGGCCGATGGAAGCGGGCAGTCGGGGCCGTCACCCGACACCTCGGGCACTTCAGGCTACGTCTACGACGTGCACCCAGGCGAGATCGTCGAGGCGTCAGCCGGTCTACACTCCGGGCTGTTCCCGATCAGCGTCAGCGCCGTGAAGGTCCTTGCGAACGCGTCGCTGGTGCGCTTGGTCAAGGTGACGCTGGGGCCCAACATGCCGCTTGACCGCCCCCGCCCGTCGAGCGATTTCCACGTCCGGATCGGCGCCCGGCAGTCGCTGTGGGTCGGTTACGCGATCAGCCTGCGGCGCTGCGCGGGCTCACTGGTCGGGGTCACGCGCATCCGTGTCAGCTACCGCGAGCTCGGGATCGCGCTCGAGCAGACAGTTGCGCTCGGCGCCAACAACACCTTGCTGAGCTGCGACGCGACCTGAGCCGCGCTCGGCCTACGCCTCGCCGATGCGGTGTGCCGCCTGCCGCTCGACGACCGAGAGCAGCGCCGAATGGTCCTCGTCGCCGCGGCCCTCGGCGCGTAGCTGGCGGAACATCTGCTGGGTTATCGCAGCCAGCGTCAGGTCGACATTGGCCTGGCCGGCGCTCGCGAGCGCGATCTCGAGGTCCTTGTGGTGGAGGTCGACCTTGAATCCGGGCGTGAAGTCATGCTCGAGGAAGTTGCTCCGGCGGACCTCCATCACGCGGTTGCCGGCGAGCCCGCGCGAGAGGACGTCGATGATCACGTCGGGCGCGACGCCGAGCTTCGATCCGAGCACGAGCGCCTCGCTGACGCCGGCGATCGTCACGGCAACAAGGATCTGGTTGCAGGCCTTGACGACCTGACCCGCGCCCGCCGGTCCGACGTGGAGCACGCTCGCACCGAGGATCTCGAGCAGTGGCCGGGCGCGCTCGAGGACTTCGCCCTCGCCCCCGACCATGATCGAGAGGGTTCCGTCGCGGGCGCCGACGTCGCCGCCGCTGACCGGCGCGTCGAGCATCACGACGCCGCGCTCCGCGGCGGCCGCCGCGAGCTCGCGGCTCAGCGCCGGCGAGACGGTGCTCATGTCGATTATCAGCGTTCCGTCCTTGGCCGCCGGCAGCAACGATTCACCGATGACCGTCCGCACCGCCGCGTCGTCAGAGACGATCGTGATGATCGTGCTCGCGCGCTCCACGACCTCGGCGACGCTCGCCGCGCCGCGCGCTCCCGCTGCGACGAGCTCCGCCTGCGGCCCAGCACTGCGGTTGTGAACGACAACGTCGCAGCCCGCGGAGACGAGGTTCAGGGCCATGTGCCGGCCCATCACTCCCAGTCCGATGAAGCCAACGGTCTCGGCGATCGCGTCACCCATCGAGACGTGACGCTAGCCGAACTCCGCTACCCGCAGCCGCGCCAAGTGATCCGCCCAGCGGTGCTCGCCGTATTCGGGTTCAGACAGACGGGGCGGCACAGACGACCGTCACGTGACTTTCGATCGTGGAGGCATCATGAGTGAAGTCAGCACAGATCGGCGCGTAAACCGCGCCCAGTTCCTACGCAACACCGCCAAGGGCGGGGTCGCACTCGCAGTCGGTGGCAGCGTTCTCGGCTCGGTCCAGGGGATCGCTTTCGCCCAGTCGAGCGGCGTCAGCGACAACTCGACGCTACAGGCCGCCTACGCGGCGGAGACGCTCGCCGTCTACGTCTACGAGGCAGTGCTGAAGGACTTCAAGAAGTTCAAGGGTCCGAAGCTGATGAACATCGATTACTTCCAGGCGGCGCTCGCAGACGAGAAGGCGCACCTCGCCTACCTCGGCAGCGCGCTCGGCTCGAAGGCGCCAACCGGCCTGACGCTGAAGATTCCGGCATCGGCGGTCAAGACCGGCCAGTCGGTGCTGAACTTCGGCGTCGCACTCGAGACGGCGTTCGTATCGACCTACCTGGGTGCCGTCGACACACTCCAATCGAACGATCTGAAGCTCGTCGCGGCGAAGGTCGCTGCAAACGAGGCGACGCACTTCAGCTTCTTCGACGCGGCCGCCGGCACGGGGCCCGCCGCAAACCTCGGCGGTCACGGCGTCCTGCCGGCGCTGCCGAGCACTGTCACTGTCGCCCAGGCCGCGACCGTGCTGACCCCCTACATCCCCAACCTGACGGCGCGCCTGACCGCAGCCGGCTTCCCGAACGCGTAGGAGGACAGGATGATCGGACTCGACAACCCGATTCACATCATGTTCCTGCTGGTAATCCTGCTACTCGTCTTCGGCGCGAAGCGCCTGCCGGAGCTGGGACACTCGCTCGGTAGCGGCATGCGCGGATTCAAGGACGCCATCTCCGGCACGCAGACCCAGGCAGCCGTCGCGCCGGCGATCGAGCGCCACCAGCCCGCCGAGCAGGAGCGCGCGGCGGCCTAGCGGACGACTACGAGCGGGTCCCGCGGGCGCGGGATCCGCTCGTCGGCCGAGCCAGGCGACCTGCAAACCTGTGGGTATGGCCAAGGCCCTCTACACCGCCGAGGCGACGATCACCGGCGGGCGCGCCGCTGGGCGCGGAGTGACGAGCGACGGCAGGCTCGATCTGCAGCTGCGCCTGCCGACCGAGATGGGCGGCAACGGCGATGGCACGAATCCCGAACAGCTCTTCGCGATCGGCTACGCCGCCTGCCTCGAGAGCGCGCTCGGAGTTATCGGACGCCGCGAGCAGGCTGAGGTCGGCGACGTCTCGATCACCAGCCGGGTCAGCCTGCTGCCGACGGGCGATGGCCGCTTCACGCTCGCGGTCGAGCTCAACGTCGGGCTGCCGCACGTCGCTGAGCTCGAACTCGCGAAGCGGCTCGTCGCGGGCGCGCACGAGATCTGCCCGTATTCGAACGCGACGCGCGGCAACATCGAGCTGACGCTGACCGCCAACGGCGAGCCGCTGCCCTAGCCCCAGACGTCGGCCGCCGTTTCGACGATCAGCTCGAGTTTGCGGCGCTGGTCGTCGATCGTCAGGTGGCTGCCCCCGACGGTCGAGGAGAAGCCGCACTGCGGTGAAAGGCAGAGCTGGTCGAGCGGTACGTATTGGAGGCCGCGTCGATTCGGCGCTTGAGCGCGTCGCCTGCGACGCAGCAGGCTGCCGACGTGGTCGGCGCGGAACAGCGGGGCGGTGCGGCGTGCCATGAGGCCTCTCCCTGTAGGCGGCAGTTGCGGCAGCGCCGATCGAGCGAACCGCAGGACGGCGCCAACGCCGCTGGCCGGTCCAAAAAAAATATAAGGAATCCCGCCGGTTCGATAGCGTGCCCGGCCATCCCGGCCGTGAGGAGAACGCCCCGCCTATCAGGTCCGGTTGTCTGGACCGCTGGGATCGCCCTCGTGTCGGTCCTTTACATGACGCTCGTCGTGCCGCTGGGCTTTGGCCCGGACGAGACCCAGCACGCGTTCCGCGCGTATCAGCTGTCGCTCGGTCAGCTCTTCCCGCAGGTCATCAACTGCGCCACGCACCCCCACCTGATGCCCTGCCGCGGCAATCCGCGCCACGGCCACCTGCTGGCAAAGCAGCGCGCCGGGGGAATGCTGCCGATCTCGCTGGTCCGCGTCTTCAGCTACCTCTACCACCATTCGCACAACCGTCGCGGGATCGCGCACCAATTCGACCCGCGCAGTTACGCGCCGCTGCTCGCGGCGACGTTCGGTGGCTCGCGGCTGATCTACGCGCACTTCGAGAACACGGCGCTCTACTCGCCGGCGAACTACCTCCCGCAGATCGTCGTCTTCTGGATCGCGCGCAACGTCGGCGAGCCGATCGTCGCGACGCTGTTCACGGTGCGGCTCGTCGGCGGGCTCGTCTGGGCGGTGCTCGTGAGCGCTGCCGTCGCGATAGTGCCGCGCTGGAAATGGCTCTTCTCACTGGTCGTGCTCGTGCCGACGGCGCTGGCGCAGGGTTCGGCGATCTCGGCCGACTCTCTGTCGCTCGGCCTCGTCGCGCTGAGCGTCGCGTACGCGCTGCGGCTCGTCGATCAGGACGCCGCGCCGAGCCGGCGCCAGATCGGCCTGCTGGCGCTGCTGGGGCTGTTGATCGGGCTGCTGAAGTTCCCGCTCGTGCTGGTGGTCGTGGCGATCGTCGCGATCGTCTGGAGGGTCCTCGGCGCAGGCGCCGATCGCCGCCGGCGCGCGGCGTTTATCGGTCTGCCCGGACTTGTCGCCGCGGCGGTCTGGGACATCGCCTCGAACGCCTACTTCGTCCCCTACCGCGACGTCGTCTACCAGCAGCGGGCGCGCGTCAATGTGAGCGAATCGGGCCAGGAGCACCACCTGATCACCCACTTCTATGACCTGCCCGGACTCCTCTGGAACACAGCGACCCACACCGGCGTGTTCGAGCTCGATCAGATCGTCGCGCAGGTCGGGCAGATGGGCCTGCCGGAGTGGTTCGCGATCATCTGGCTGGTGGCTTTCGCGCTGCTTGCCTGCTGCTCGAGCGAAGGCGGCGAGCCGGCGCGACGCGTGCGCGGCTGGATCGGCGGGTCGCTGGTCGTCTACTGGCTGGCGACGATCGTCGCGCTGTATGTCACCTGGAGCGCCGTCGGGGCGAGCGAGATCAGCGGGATGCACGGCCGGTACCTGACGCTCGTGCTGATTCTCGCTGTGCCGCTGCTCGCCGGGCTCGCGCGCGCGCGCTTTGCGATCAGCGAGCGGAGCACCGGCTACGCGACGATGGCGATCAGCGCGATCGCTGCCGGCGCGCTGTACGCCTACACCTCCTCGCACTACTACGGTGACGCGCCCTGGACGGCCGTGGCACACGTCAGCTCGAGGCTGTTCTAGCTTGCCGGGCCCCTCGAGTCGCGCCATCGCGACAGCTCGGTGCCGGACGCTTGCGCGCCTGCGGCAGCTTCGCGTCGTGGCGCGCCCGCGCTCCCGGGCGGGCGCGATCGCCGGCGCCGCGCTGGCGGCAGCCGCGCTCGGCGCGGTGATCGAGGCGCAGCCGGCGACGACCGAGCCCGACGCCACAACGATCCCGGTCGTTGCGCCGCCGAGCACGCCGCCGGCGCCGAGCGGGCTGAGCGCGCAGATCGCGGCGCTGGCAGAAACGACGGCCGTGCAGTGGCCCGCGCACGAGTACGCAAGCGGCGCGTTGGATGACCCGGTGCTGGGGCCGCTGAGCGGCAACTATGGCGTCTCGATGACCGGCCAGGCGATCATCGATGCCGGCATTGCGAGCGCCAACGAGACACTGATCGGCGACGGACTGCGCTCGCTGCTGTCCGAGGTGCGCCACCCGGACGGCGGCGGCTTCGAGCTGCTCGGTTTGAGCGAGGCCTACTCAGTCGATCAGGCGCAGCTGGGCGCCGACCCGAGCTGGCGCGCAGTGCGTGGCCGGATCGCACGGTTCCTTCGCCGGCGCGGAAGATCGATCTCGGACCTCGGTCGCTGCTACACCAGCCCGCACTGCTACACGAACCTGAAGCTCGTCTCGGCGGTCGCCGACCTCGCGCTGCTGCGCACCGGTCTGCGCGGCGAGCAGAGCAAGGCGCTGCTCAGCAGCCGCTCGGCGCTACGCCGACAGGCGCTGCGCTGGATCCAGATGGCCGTGCACAACACCGGCGATGACGCCTATCGCGTCGGGACCGGGTCATTCTCGCAGGCCGGGATCCTCAGCGACCCGACGGAGAACCCGCTTGCCTACCACGCGCTCTCGACGATGATGCTCGGCAACGCGATCCTGATGCTCGGCTCGCAGGCGCCGCTCGCCGCGCACCGGGCCTTCGACGACGCCGCGCGCGCGCTCCTCGGGCTGTTGGCGCCGGACGGCGATGACAGCTACATCGGTCGCGGTCAGGCGCAGGTCTGGACCGTCGCGGCGAGCATCGACGCCCTCGCGATCGCGGCCGAGTTGACCAGCGACGGCGTCTGGCGCGGGCGCTACCTGGATGCGGCGGCGCTATCGCTGGCGCGCCTGCAGGCGCTGTACCCGAGCAGCGGCTGGGGCTTCCCGCTGGTGCCGCGCCTTGCCCACGCCGCGACTCCATCGAGCTACCGCGGGATCGACCACTACGCCAACAGCGTCGAGTACAACGGACTGGCGTTGTGGGCCCTTGACGACGCAGCGACCCAGCTCGCGAAGGCCCAGCCTGCGCCCGCGCAGACGCTGCCGGCAGACGGCGACGGCGCGTTCGTCGACCCCTCGCACACCCAGTTCGCCGCGGTCACGGGCGGCGGGCTGTGGTACGCGATCCACGCCACCGACAGCAACCCGGGTGACGCGCGCTACGGCTTTGGCCTTGTCGCTGCCGAGATCGATACCGTCGACGGCTGGGAGCCGGCGCTGCCGCAGCGACCGATCACCACGCGCCAGCTCCCCGGCGGCCTCGCGATGATCGCGGGGCGGCGCACCCTCTACCCCACCGGGCAGCAGATCACGGCCGGCGCCGGCGGGGAGGTGACGATCGCCGGCGGCTGGAGCAACGGCTCGAAGATCGTCGACCACGGGACGCTGTGGACCTTCCGCCGCGCCGCCGGCGGCGACGGCGTCACGCTCAGCTTCGCCGCGCAGCCCGGCGCCGCCTACGCGATGCAGGTCTGGTACGAGGCCGGATCGCAACTGGCGCGGAGCCTCCACGGTCTCAGCGTCGCTGAGCCCGACGGCTCGACGCAGACGTATTCGATCAGCGCGCGCGTGCGCTTCTCGCGCGGCGCCAGCGCCAGCTCGGCGTACTTTGGCAGCCTGCGCAGCGTCGTCATGACGCTCGCCCCGGCCTCGGCGCCGCGAACCATCAGCTACACGACGCTGCTCTCGACGCCGGCGCCGGCGCTCGGCTCGACCGGGGCGAGCGGGACGTCGGGTGGGAGCTTCGGCGCCAGCGGGAGCTCGGGCGCGAGCGGCAGCTCGGGTGGGAGCGGGAGCTCGGGTGGGAGCGGCAGCTCGGGCAGTAGCGGCCCGACCGGGGCCTAACCCCGGCCGCCGGGCGGCCCCGCCGAGCCGCGCTTGACGAGGCGCGTCTCGAGCTCGACGTGGAGCGCGTCGAGGCGCTGGTTCTCGAGCAGCCGCGTCAGCAGGCTGACCCCCATCCGCCCGATCTCGGCGAGCGGCTGGTGCACGGTGGTCAGGCGCGGCGTCACTATCTCGGCCTCGGCGGTGTCGTCAAAGCCGACGATCGAGATATCGTCGGGGACACGCAGGCCGCGCTCGAGCGCTGCCTGCATCGAGCCGATCGCGAGCTGGTCGTTGAACGCGAAGATCGCTGTTGGCGGCTCGGCGAGGTCGAGCAGCACGGTCGCCGCCGCGCGTCCGCCGTCGACCTCGAAGTTCGACTCGACGACGAGCGCCGGATCGAACGGGACGCCGGCCGTGCCCAGCGCCGCGCGATGCCCGCGCAATCGCTCATCGGTCGCCATCCAACCGCCGGGGCCGGTGATTGCGGCAATCCGGCGGTGACCGAGCTCGAGCAGGTGCGTCGTCGCCTGGTTGGCACCGGCGGAGTGCGCGGCCGAGACTGTCGGAACGCGCTCGTCGATCCGCATCCGGGGGTCGACCACGACGAAGCGAAAGCCGTGGCGCATCAAAGTCCGCAGCTCACTGCTCGACTCCTCCGGCAGCACCAGCAGCGCACAATCGGTCGTGCCGTGCATCAGCCGCTCGAGCAGCGAGACCTCTCGATCGTGCTCGTGCAGCGTCGGGCAGAGGACGATCCGCATGTCCTGCTCGTAGAGCGCCTCGGTGACGCCGGCGATGATGACCGAGAAGTACGCCGGATGAATCAGCGGAACGGTCACGCCGACGAGACCGGTGCGGCCGGCCGAGAGTGCTCGGGCGCTGCGATTTGCGGTGTAGCCGTATTCAGCCACGACCCGCTCGACGTTGCGTCGCGTCGCCGGCGAGACGTAGCCACTGCCGTTGACGACGCGCGAGACCGTCGCCGTCGAGACACCCGCGAACGCCGCGATCTCGCGGATCGTGTGCCTGCCAGCGGACCCCGGCGAGCCCGTCCCATCCGGCTCCGCGGCTTCTGAAAGTGGGCCTATCTGAGCCACAGTTTCCGAAACGTTACATGAAAAGCGGGACCAGGCAAGTCGGGCGTCACCGCAGGGGTGGTTGACATCGCCGCGGGAAGGCCCGCGGGCCTCGGTAATCGTCGGCTTGACGCTGCGGTAACGATCGGTTACCGTTTTCATAGGTCTCCGGCTTTTGCCATCTTTGGCGCGGCTGGGTGCCCGCGTATTCGCGCAAAAGGGAGAGGGAGTAGATGAAGTTCATCATTCGCCGACTGGCGTTCTACGTCGTTGCCGCCTGGTCGGCGCTGACGATCAACTTCCTGCTCCCGCACCTGCTCCCAGGGACGGCGGTCGCGGCGATGCTGAGCCACATCCCCGATGCCAACGCGCAAACGGTCAGGGCGCTCGACATCCAGTACGGGATCGGTCATCAGGGCAGCCTGCTGCACCAGTACTTCGTCTACCTCGGCCACCTGGCCCACGGCAACCTCGGCATCTCGACGCTCGAGTACCCAGAGAAGGTCGTCACCGTGCTGAACAACACGCTGCCCTGGACGATCGCGCTGGTCGGGACGGCGACGATCATCAGCTTCGCGCTCGGCACGCTGTTGGGGATCCTCGCCGGCTGGCGACGCAACGGGGTGTTTGACTCGACCCTGCCGGTCTGGACGTTCCTCCAGGCCATTCCGTACTTCTTTCTCGCGCTGCTGGTGGTGCAGCTGTTCGCGAACACCTGGCACCTCTTCCCCCCCTTCGCCGGCGTTTCACTCGGCATCCCGACCGCATTCAATTGGACGTTCATCAGCAGCGCGCTCGACCACTCAGTCCTGCCGGCGGCGACGATCATCGTCACGTCGATGGCGGGCTGGATGCTGCAGATGCGCAACGTGATGATCACGACGATCGGGGAGGACTATGTTCTCGCCGCGACTGCAAAAGGGCTCTCGCGGCGACGGATCATGTTCACCTACGCGGCGCGGAACGCGATCCTGCCGAATATCGCCGGCTTCGCCCTCGCGATCGGCTTTGTCGTCGCCGGCGCGCTGATCATGGAGATCGTCTTCTCATATCCCGGCGTGGGTTACCAGCTCTACAACGCTGTCACCAACGACGACATCCCCGTGATGCAGGGGATCTTCCTCGCGATCTCAGCCACCGTGCTGCTGGCGTGCCTGCTGGCAGACGTCGTCTACGTCCTCGCCGATCCGCGTACGCGCACAAGGGCGGCCTACTGATGGCGATCGCAGTCTCTCCCCCCGTCGAGAGCACGGCACTCGTCGCGCGGCGCGGCGACTTCTTCCGCCGGATGCCGCCGAAGGCGAAGGTCGGCGGCGGCATTCTCGTGCTGTTCGTGCTGCTCGCGATCTTTGGACCGGTGCTCGCGCCGTACAGCCCGGACGACACGATCAATGGCTCGACCTCGGCCCTTGCGCCAAGTCTGCACCACCTCCTGGGAACCGCCTACGGCGGCGGCGATGTCCTCTCGCAGCTGCTTTACGGGCTGCGCGGGACAGTCGAGCTGGGGGTAATCACGGCAACGATCGCGTCGATCCTGTCTGTGGGCATCGGCGTCAGCGCCGGCTTCCTCGGCGGTGCCGCGGACGAAGTGCTGTCGCTGCTGATGAACGTGTTCATCGTCTTGCCGGCGCTGCCACTGCTGATCATCGTCCTCGGCTTCCTCCCGAAGGGCTCCGGCGTACTGCCCACCGCAGTCGTCCTCAGCGCACTCGGCTGGTCGTGGGGAGCGCGAGTGATCCGCGCCCAGACGCTGACGTTGCGCAGTCGTGACTTCATCGCGGCAGCACGCGAAACCGGCGAGCGCACCTGGCGTCTGGTCGTGTTCGAGCTGCTGCCGAACGAGGTCAGCCTGATCGCGGCGAACTTCGTTGGCACCTTCCTCTACGCGATCCTGACATCGGTGGCGCTCGCGTTCATTGGACTCGTCACCTTCTCGAGCTGGAGCCTCGGCTTGATGCTCTACTGGGCGCAATCCGAGGGCGGTTTCAGCACCGGTGCGTGGTGGTGGTACGTACCGCCTGGCCTCGTTGCTGCGCTCCTCGGTATGAGCCTCGTGCTGTTGAACTTCGGCCTTGACGAGCTCGGTAACCCGCGCCTACGCGAAGCGACCGTACGCAGGAAGGCCGGCCCCGACAGCAAGCCGAGCCGTAAACGCCGTCAACCGTGGCGTCCGACCGACCCAACACCTGTCGAGCGTCTGGAGCCTTCGGCGTGAGTGCCGTCAGCACCGCCGCGAGCGAATCGATGCCGAGCGCCGAGACCGCCCAGCAAAAGCCCGTGCTCGAGGTCCGCGACCTCTCGGTCGTCTACGACGGCGAAACCAAGGCAGTCGATCACGTCGACATCGCGCTGGCGCCCGGGGAGACGCTGGGTCTTGCCGGCGAGAGCGGCTCGGGCAAGTCGACCCTGGCGCTGGGACTCTGCCGGCTGCTGCGCCCACCAGCCGTCATCACGAGCGGCAGCGTGATCTACCGTGGCAGCCGCGTCGCGCCTGGGGGCGTCGATCTGCTGGATCTGCGCTCGCGCGAACTTCGCAAGCTGCGCTGGCGCGAGATCTCGATCGTCTTCCAGAGCGCGATGAATGCGCTCAACCCGGTACTCCGTATCCGCGACCAGCTCGGCGACGTGCTCGACGCACACCTGCGCCTCAGCCGCAAGGAGAAGCGCGACCGGCTCGACACGCTGCTCGATCTCGTCGGCATCCCGCGTGAGCGGCTGCGCAGCTACCCCCACGAGCTATCGGGCGGCATGCGCCAGCGGGTGATGATCGCGATGGCGCTGGCCGTGGATCCCGAGGTCGTGATCATGGACGAGCCGACGACGGCGCTGGATGTGGTCGTCCAGCGCGAGATCCTGGCGCAGATCGTCGAGCTCCAGGACCGGCTCCACTTCGCCGTGTTGTTCATCACGCACGATCTCTCGCTGCTGCTCGAGATCGCCGATCGCATCGCGGTCATGTACGCCGGCAAGCTCGTCGAGGTTGGCAGCGCCGAGCAGATCCACAACCGTCCCGCACACCCCTACACGCAAGGCCTGCTGGGTTCGTTCCCGAGCGTCCACGGTGCCCGCCGGGAGCTCGCTGGGATTCCCGGCACGCCGCCGGACCTGCGCTCGCTACCGGCGGGTTGCCCGTTCGTGCCCCGCTGCAACCACGCGACCGACAAATGTCGCGATATCGACATGAGCATGAATCCGGTCACGGGCTCGTCGGATCCAAGGCACCTCAGCGCCTGCCCGTTCGTTACGTTCGACCTGGCGAAGGCCAATACGCCGAAGGTCAGGGCTGCCGCATCGCAGGGGACGTCGTGAGCGAGCAGCTCGCGCCCGCCGTAGTGATCCCAGCCGCAGCCGCGCGCGGTCGGCTCGTACTGGAGGCGCGCTCGCTCGGCAAGGACTTCAAGCTGTCGCATGGCTGGCACCAAGACGTCCTGTCGGCGGTCCGTGGGGTGTCGTTCGGCCTGCATCAGAGCGCCGTGGTAGCGCTCGTCGGTGAGAGCGGATCGGGCAAGTCCACGGTCGCCCGGATGCTCGCCGGCCAGGAGAAGCCAACGGCCGGCGAGATCGCGCTCGACGGCGAGATCGTTCAACCCTGGACCCATCGCCAGTTCCGTCCTTACAAGAGCAACGTACAGATGGTCTTCCAGGATCCGTTTGCCTCGCTCAACGCGGTGCACAAGGTGCGCTACACGCTCGCGAGGCCGGTGCGCCTTCACCAGCATCTGAGGGACCGCAAAGCGGTTGAGGCCGAGCTCGTACGGCTTGTCGAGCGCGTCCGCCTGACGCCGGCCGAGCAGTTCCTCGCCAGATACCCCCACGAGCTCTCGGGCGGTCAGCGTCAGCGGGTCGCCATCGCGCGAGCCCTCGCCGCCCAACCGCGTGTCCTGCTTGCCGACGAGCCGGTTTCGATGCTCGACGTCTCGATCCGTCTCGAAGTGCTCGACCTGCTCGACGAGCTGCGCACCCAGTTCCAGCTCGCCATCCTCTACGTCACCCACGACATCGCCTCGGCACGCTACTTCGCTGACGACACGCTCGTCATGTACGCGGGCGAGATCGTCGAGCGGGGACCGTCAGAGGACGTCACCCAGCAGCCGGCCCATCCCTACACCCAGCTGCTCGTGGCCTCCGCGCCCGATCCGGAGAACCTCGCCGAGAAGATCAGGCCTGCGGTTTCAGGCGAGGTGCGGCGCGCCGGCAGTGCGCTATCGACCACGTCGGGGTGCCGGTTCGCGCCGCGCTGCCCACTTGCCGAAGATCGCTGCCGTGCCCAGGCGCCGCCGCTGTTAGCGGTGAGCGCGCAGCGAGCCGCAGCCTGCTGGCGACTTGATGTCGCCGCACCAGACTTGCTTCACCAGACGCAAGGGGAGAAGGAGGAGGCCATCAAGACCTGATCAAGAGGTTGCGACCCGTCCGACGCGGTACTCGGCAATAGGCACCGCGCCGGACGTTCGGATCACAAAGCGCATGCGCTGCATGCGCGCACTTGGAATCTGCACATAGCTGTGCTGAGCGAAAGGTAATGCACCAACCATGAAACACCTATCTATTCGTAAGCGCTGGCTTACAGCCTCGTCCTCGACGGTCGCGCTCGCCGCGGTCGCCGCGGTCGCCGCGGGTGTGTTTGCCGCGCCGGCTGTCGCGACGCGCGCCCATGCGGCCGCCGCTACGCCGCTCGTCATGGAGTCAAGCCAGGGCGTCTCGTTGTCGGCGAGCAACAACATGAACCCGTATCCCCAGGGCAGCGCGGCCACGCAGATCGGCGCCACCTCGCTGATATATGAGGACCTGATGCAGTTCGATATCGCCAAACCGACGCAGAAGCCGTATCCGTTCCTCGCGACCAGTTACGCGTGGGGCGCGGGCGGCAAGTCGATCACGTTCCAGATTCGCCAGGGCGTGAAGTGGAGCAACGGCTCCGCGTTCACGGCGGCTGACGTTGCCGGGACGTACAACATGCTGGTGAAGTACCCGGACACCAACACCAGTTCCGTCGGCGGCGTCGCTGACCTAACCGGCGCTACGGCGAGCGGCAATGCCGTGACGCTCACTTTCTCGGCGCCGGCATACACGGAGCTGCAGCAGATCTGCGGCGTCTACATCGTCCCGTCGTCGGTCTACAACTACAACGGCGATCCGGCGACCGACGACATCACCAACCCGATCGGCACCGGTCCGTACACCTATGACGCGTCCGCGTCCAACGCGAGCGGCATCGTGCTGAACGCCAACCCGAACTATTGGGGCGGCCCGTTCGGCGGCACCGGCGCCCCCGCGGTCGCACAGGTTCAGTTTCCGAACATCGATACCGCCGCTGACGCTCTGACGGCGCTCGAGAACAACACGCTCGACTGGGCGGGCAACTCGCTGGCCGGCCTGAGTGCGTTCACGCGCGGCAGTGGGCACTCTGCATGGTTCGCAGCGGTGAACACGGTCACCCTGTACCCGGACCTGAACGCGTTCCCGTTCAACCAACTGGCCGTCCGCAAGGCCTTCAGCCTCGCGATCGACCGTAAGGACCTCAGCGTTACGGGCGAGTACGGCACCGAGCCGGTGGCGACGAACGCCAGCGGCCTCACGCTGCCGGCCTTCGCGGCAGACGAAGTCAGCGCCGTGAAGGGCTCGAAGTACACGCTGTCGTCGAACGCCAACCCGAAGGCCGCCGACGCGGTGCTGAAGGCAGCCGGTGCAACGCTGAAGGGTGGCTGGTACTACCTCAAGGGTAAGAAGATCGTCATCAGCATCAGCGATCCGACGACCTACACCGACTATGCCGAGGATGCGACGCTGATGGCAGGCGAGCTGAAGAAGGCTCACATCGACGCGTCGTTCAACGGCATCACCGCCGACGCGTGGAACGCTGACGTCGCCGACGGCAAGTTCGGCTCGGCGATCGTCCACTGGGGCGACTCGGTTGTTTCGCCGTTCGGCGTTTACAACTACTGGCTCAACAGCTCCCTCGACAACGGCTCCAGTAACTCGGGTGACTACGAGGGACTGAAGAGCTCGACGATGGACAAGGACCTGTCGAAGCTCTCAAGCGCCAACACGACCGCAGCTGAGCTGAAGGGCCTGGCCCCGCTTGAGGAGTACGTGGCGCAGCAACTGCCCGTGATCCCGCTGGTCTACGGCGCATCGTTCGACGAGTACAACTCTGGTGCGTTCACTGGGTGGCCCAGCAAGAGCAACCAGTACGAGTCAGGCAGCCCGAACACTCCGACAAACGAAGTGATCGTGCTGCATCTGAAGCCCGTCTCCTAGCACGGGATACCGACCGAGCCCCGCTCCTGCGTTCGCGCGGAGCGGGGCCGCGGTTCGGCCTGTACACAAACTTGCGAAAGGACAGTGATCGTCATGACGAGCGTCGAGGCGGGCGCACACGCGCGCGCGTTCCCGCCCGGGTTTCTGTGGGGCGCTGCAACCGCGTCCTACCAGATCGAAGGGGCGGTGGCCGATGGCGGGCGCCTGCCGTCGGTCTGGGACACCTTCAGCCATACGCCGGGAAAGATCGCCGGCGGCGACACGGGCGATGTCGCGTGCGACTTCTACCACCGCTATGAGGAGGATCTCGATCTGATCGCGGGCCTCGGCTTGAGCGCGTTCCGCTTCTCGATTGCGTGGTCGCGGGTGCAGCCAACCGGTCGCGGGGCTGCAAACCAGACCGGGCTTGACTTCTATCGTTCACTCGTCGACGGGCTGAACCGGCGCGGCATCACCCCCGCGATCACGCTGTTTCACTGGGATCTCCCCCAGGCGCTCGAGGACGAGGGCGGCTGGGCGGTCCGCGACACCGCGGAGCGCTTTGCCGAGTTCGCCGCGATCGTCGCCGGGGCGATCGGCGACTCCGGCGCGCTGTGGATGACCTTGAACGAGCCACAGCAGGTCGCCCACCAGGGCTACCGCGTCGGCACGCACGCGCCGGGACACAGCGACGACGTGCTGGCCGCGGCGGCGACTCACCACCTGCTGGTCGGCCACGGGCTCGCCCTGGGGGTGCTGCGCGAGCAGCTGCCAGCCGGGACGCGGCTGGGGATCGCGCTCGACATCCATCCGGTGCGCGCGGTGGGCGCGGAGGCAGCCGAAGCGGCGCGGGTTCTCGACGCCGAGCAGAACCGCGTGTTCTTCGATCCTGTGCTGCACGGCCACTACCCGCGAGCCGCTCGTCCCCACATCCTGCCGCCGGCGAGCCTGATCGAGGCCGGTGACATGGAGTTGATCTGCGCGCCGATCGACTTTCTCGGGATCAACTACTACAGCCCCAGCTACGTGCAGCACTCGACGGCAGACGGTGATGCGCCGGGCGTCGGCGGGCGACCGGGCGCGATTGATTACAAGCCCGACTCGCTGGCGCGAACCTCGATGGGCTGGCTGATCGAGCCCGACGGCTTGCTCGACACGCTGGTCGCCGTGAACAACGAGACGCCCGACAGCCTCGCGCTGTATGTCACCGAGAACGGCTGCGCCGCCCCAGACCTGCAGGGCGCCGACGGCCAGATCGATGACTACGAGCGGATCGATTATCTCTACGGCCATCTCGAGGCGGCGCGGCGTGCGGTCGCGAGGGGCGTGCGGCTGGCCGGGTACTTCGTCTGGTCACTGCTCGACAACTTCGAGTGGGCGTGGGGCTATGACAAGCGCTTCGGACTCGTGTTCGTCGACTTCGAGACCCAGCAGCGCATCCCGAAGGCAAGCGCCTCGTTCTACCGCCAGGTGGCGCTCTCGAACGGGCTGCCACGGGAGGTGCCGGCGCCGCCATCAGCCGATCCAGTGACCTAGAGTGGACGCGTGGAGGCCAGCTGGGGAGACGTCGCGCATCTCGGGCATGCCGAGCTGCTGACGCCAGACCTCGCAGCGAGCTTGCGCTGCTTCACCGAGATGCTCGGCATGCGCGCGCGCAGTGCGCAGGCACTCGGGCGACTTGTCACCGCGATCGAGCGCAGTGGCAGCGGTGAGGGCTGGAGCGATGGCGACATCGGCCACGGGCCGGCGCTTCGCGCCCGGACTCCCGGCGGTCATCGCTTCGAGGTCTGCTTCGAGACCGAGCGCTTCGACGCGCCGCCGGCCGAGCGCTCACCGGCGCGCAACGAGTTCGAGCGTCGCGGCGGACCGGGTGCGGGCGTCAAGCGCCTCGACCACATCAACCTGATGAGTGACGACGTTGCCGCCGACCGCGAGTTCGCCGAGCAGATCCTTGGCTACCGCACGCTCGACATCTCGCTCGACGAGGACGGCGGTGAAAGCGGCGCCTGGACGAGCGCGACGATCGCACCGCTCGAGCTCATCTTCGTCAAAGACCGCTCCGGGCGCAGCGGGCGCCTTCACCACCTCGCATTCTGGGTCGACACGCGCGAGGAGGTGTTGCGCGCGGCCGACATCTTCGTCGACCACGGCGTCGCGATCGAGCTCGCACCGGCTCGGCACACGATCGGCTCGGGCTTCTTTCTCTACGGATTCGAACCGGGCGGGAACCGGATCGAAGTCACGACCGCGGTCGACTTCGTCTACGACCCCGATCCCCCGACCCGTGTGTGGACCGCCGCCGAACGCGCCGCCGGAATCGGCTGGTGAACACCGTTCCCCGAGACCCGGCGCACCTACGGCACGCCCGCCTGAAAGGTCTCGCCCTGGGCCGGGCGTCGTGACATCCTGAAGGGGTGAACACACTCGAGCTTCCCGTAGTCCCGGCCGAAGCCACACCGCGTGATCAGCTCATCGCACGCGCCCGCCGGCTCGTCTGGATCGGCCTCGCCTGGCACTGCGTCGAGGCCGCAGTCGCGCTCGCTGCGGGCGCTGCCGCCTCCTCGATCGCGCTGATCGGCTTCGGCGCTGACAGCGTGATCGAGTTGCTTGCCGGTGCGATCATGCTCTGGCGCTTTGCCGCTGTTCGCGCCGGCTCAGACTCCGCCGAGCATGCCGGCCATCGCCTGATCGCTGTCAGCTTTTACGCCGTCGCAACCTACGTGGCGGCCGCCGCGGCCGTCGACCTGATTGGCGCTCACCGCCCGGCGAGCAGCTGGCCGGGCATCGTTCTGGCCCTCGTCGCCGTCGCGACGATGCCGCCGCTGGCGCACGCGAAGGCCCGTGTGGCGGAACGCCTCGGATCGGCGACCGCGAAGGGCGAGAGCCGACAGACGCTGCTCTGCGCCTACCTCTCGGTCGCGCTGCTTGCCGGGCTTGCCGGCAACGCGTTGCTCGGCCTGTGGTGGCTCGATCCGGCTGCCGCGATCGTGATCGCCGCGGCCGCTGCCCGCGAGGGTGCGCACGCCTGGCGCGGCGAGGGCTGCTGCTCGATGCCGCTGTCAGCGCTGGGCGGCGGCCATCAGCACGCTCACGACGGCGACTGTTGCGCGTAG
>Ga0181525_10000653_pt1 | contig 30114 bp, 25 predicted proteins | sample PEATcosm2014_Bin_48_FD_121100 | JGI IMG/M metagenome (GOLD analysis project Ga0181525, IMG submission 121100) | Peatland microbial communities from MTU Mesocosm Facility, Houghton, MI, USA - PEATcosm2014_Bin06_10_metaG | ecosystem: Environmental > Terrestrial > Soil > Wetlands > Peat | place... | reverse complement strand
ATTGCCATCATCTATATCGGCACCCGGCCACCCAATGACATTCTGGTCAGCTATTTGATCGGCCTGTTGGCGCTGATCGCGGTTATCTGGTTTGCCGTTGCCCGCACCCGCTTCCCTGGCCCGCCGGTTACCAAGAGCGAAATCAGCGCGCGCTTTGGCGAGATTAGAACTGAAGAGGAGGCCCTGAAAGGCGCCTTGGATTAAAGCCCCTCTGAAAAGGGCGATGTGAACCAGGGCCCGGTGCGGCATGCACCGGGCCTTTTTTATGCGAATGTGGCGGCCTGAATGGCGGCGGAGTCACTTGTTGTGACGGTTGGCGATGGCATTGCCGGTGTGGTGAGGATGCGTTTGAAACCTTCAAACGAGTCCTTATTTTTAGCCGCTTCTGCGACATTCTGACGGCAGATTTTTTCAACGCGGGCTGGGCTTTAGTTTGGTTAAAGCCGTCGGTTAGTTCATTTGTGGAGGCATGGCGTGTTTGCCGGGGCCCGGCTTTCACGGCCACACTAGATTCGGATTGCCGCATAACACATATACACAAAATGATGTTTGCTCGGGCGCTGACTTAATGGTAATCCGGGGTGCGTGGCCGCGGAATGTTGTTGGGAAATGTTATCCGGCTGAGTAACGCGTTTTGTATAAAAACGCCACTTTAGGGAATGCCATTTCAGGAAGCCGATGGTAATGAAAGAATCCTACCCTCCGCTAGTTGAACGCAGAAAATCTGTTTCGGGTACGGCAAATGTAGTGATCGTCTGCGAACATGCAACCAACGTAATCCCGCAACGGTTCAGCGGCCTTGGTCTGGATCCCGCCGCCCGGGAAAGCCATATTTCCTGGGATCCAGGCGCCCTCGGTGTCGCGCAAGAGATGAGGCTGCGCCTTGATGCCGACCTTGTCGCCGGATCCGTGTCGCGGCTTGTTTATGACTGCAACCGTCCGCCCGAGGCACCGAGTGCGATGCCGGAGAAATCAGAAGTTTTTGAAATTCCTGGAAACATGAAGCTGGCCGGGGAGGAGCGTTCGGCGCGCACAGCTGCGATTTATGTGCCCTTTTGCGCGGCGCTGTCGGATATCCTCGACGAACGCGGCGGAGGGGTTTTGGTAACGGTCCATAGCTTCACGCCGATATTCCATGGCATCCGCCGGGATTGCGAGATTGGCGTTTTGCATGATGTCGATGCGCGGTTGGCCGACGCAATGCTGGCGGAACTGCCAAGTGATTTCCCGTTTAAGGTGGAACGTAATGTGCCTTACAGCGCCGATGATGGCGTAACGCATACGCTCAGGACACATGCCGTGTGTGCGCGGCTGGCCCAATGTCATGCTGGAAATCCGGAGCGATCTTATCGAAACGAAAGCGCAGCAAATTATCATGGCGAGTCAACTCGTCTCTCTGCTCTCCCGAGCGGTCTCCAAGCTGAAAGAAAAATAAAATGTCTGAGGCAACTCTTAAAGAAATCACCCGCAAGGTCGAGGCGGGCGAGATTGACACTATCCTGGTTTGTCTGGTGGACATGCAGGGGCGGCTCTTGGGCAAGCGCTTTCATGCGCATAATTTTATTAAACACGCGGTGCATGAGACGCATTGTTGCAATTATCTTCTGGCGACTTGCCTGGAGATGTCCACCCCCGGCGGATATCGCTCCAGTTCCTGGGAGAATGGCTATGGCGATTACACGCTGCACCCCGATCTCTCGACCTTCCGGCTCGTGCCCTGGCTGGAAGGCACGGCGATGGTGCTCTGCGATGTCGTCGATCACGTTACGCATGCGCCGGTGGCGCATTCACCGCGCCAGATCCTCAAGCGCCAGACGGAGCGTCTCAGCGCCCTGGGCGGCTATGAAGCAATGATGGCAACGGAGCTGGAATTCTTTCTTTTCGAAGGCACCGTCGATGAGAATCGCAAACGTGGTTTTGTGGGCATGACGACGCTTGGCGGGTTCAGTCAGGATTACCACATTTTTCAGACCACCAAGGAAGAGTCGGTGATGCGCCCGCTGCGCAACCATCTGTTCGCGGCGGGCATCGAGGTTGAGTGCACCAAAGGTGAAGCGGAAATGGGGCAGGAGGAGCTGAACCTGCGCTATGGTCCGGCGATGCTGTGCGCGGACCAGCACACGATTGCCAAACACGCGACCAAGGAGATTGCCTGGCAGCACGGGGTGAGCGCCACCTTCCTGCCGAAGTGGCGGGCCGATAAGGTTGGCTCGTCCAGCCATATTCATTGCTCGCTGTTCAAGGACGGCGCCAATATGTTCCATGATCCCAGCCGCCCGCACGGCAAATCGGAGTTGATGGACCATTTCGTGGCGGGCCTGCTCCGCTACGCGGCGGAATACACGTATTTTCTGGCACCCTACGTCAACAGCTACAAGCGCTTCCGCAAGGGGACCTTCGCGCCGACCAAGATTGTCTGGTCCGTGGACAATCGCACGGCGGGCTTCCGTCTTTGCGGCGCGGACAGCAAGGGTGTGCGGATCGAGTGCCGCGTTGGCGGGTCGGACGTGAACCCTTATCTGGCACAGTCCGCGCTGATCGCAGCCGGCATTGCCGGCATCGAGGAGAAGCTGCCGCTCGGCGCTCCCAGCGGCGGAGATCTCTACGAGCAGAAAAACATTGCCGAAATTCCCCGCACGCTCCGGGCCGCGACGGAGACCTTGCGCAACTCGGCCATGCTACGTACCGCCTTGGGGGACGAGGTGGTGGATCATTACGTGCGCGCTGCCGAGATCGAACAGGAAGAGTTTGATGCGGTGGTGACGGACTGGGAAATTGCCCGTGGTTTTGAAAGGTGCTGAGATGAGTCTACTGAAATGTATTTCGCCGATTGACGGCGCGGTCGTCGCCACGCGGGAAACGCTGTCGGCGGAACGCGCCGTCGATGTTTGCACGCGCGCCAAGGCGGCGCAGAAGGCGTGGGCCGCCCGTCCGATGGCCGAGCGTATCGCGCTGGTGCGCAAGGGCGTCGCCATTATCGGTGAACAGACCGAGCGCATGACTCGCGAACTCGCGCTGCAGATGGGGCGCCCGGTCCGCTACGGCGGCGAGTTCCGTGGCTTCTCGGAACGCGCGAACTATATGTGCGACATCGCAGCGGAGGCGCTGAAGCCGTTTGTCGTCGAGGATAGCGCTGCGGCACTGCGCCAGATCACGCGTGAGCCGCTTGGTGTGGTGCTGGTCATTGCGCCGTGGAATTACCCCTACATGACCGCGATCAACACGGTGGCGCCGGCTCTGGTGGCGGGCAACAGCGTGTTGCTGAAGCACTCCGAGCAGACCCTGCTGGTGGGCGAGCACCTGGCCGAAGCCTTCCAGGCGGCCGGCATCCCGGCGGAGGTTTTCAGCAATGTCTTCCTCAATCACGATGTCACGGCGCAGATCATCGCCGGCCGGCACGTCAATTTCGTGAACTTCACCGGCTCCGTGCGCGGCGGCAAGGCAATCGAGACCGCAGCGGCGGGAACCTTCATGGCCGTGGCGACGGAGCTGGGCGGCAAGGACCCCGCCTATATTCGTGCCGATGCCAACCTCGACGCGGCGGTTGACGGTGCGCTCGATGGGGCGATGTTCAATGGCGGCCAGTGCTGCTGCGGCATCGAGCGGATTTATGTGCATGAGAGTCTTTATGACGCCTTCGTGGAAAAAGCCGTCGCCTGGGTGAACCAGTTGAAACTGGGCAACCCGCTTGATGCCGAGACCACCACGGGCCCGATGGCCAATATCCGCTTTGCCCGCACGGTGCGCGAACATATTGCCGAGGCGGTGGCGCAAGGCGCGGTGGCGCACATTGCCACGCTGCCGGCGGATGATGGCGGCGCCTATGTGACGCCGCAGATTCTCACCAATGTCACCCATGCCATGAAGGTGATGCGCGAGGAAACCTTTGGCCCGGTGGTCGGCATCATGCCGGTCAAGGATGATGAGGAAGCCATCCGGCTGATGAACGACAGTGATTTTGGGCTCACCGCCGCCATCTGGACGGCGGATGCCAAGGCGGCGGAGGCGATTGGCGCGCGGCTGGAAACGGGGACGGTGTTCATGAACCGCTGCGACTATCTCGACCCGGCGCTGTGCTGGACGGGCTGCAAGGATACCGGGCGCGGCACGGGCCTCTCCGTGCTCGGCTACCTGGCGCTGACCCGGCCGAAATCGTATCATCTCAAGAAGGAAGTCTGAGCTATGAGTCTTACCGCAAACTGGTCCTATCCCACGGCCATCCGCTTCGGCGCCGGGCGTATCCGCGAGCTGCCGGAGGCGCTCGCGGCGGCGGGGATCAAGCGCCCCTTGCTGGTGACCGACCGTGGCCTGGCCAGCCTGCCGGTGACGTCGGCGACGCTGGATATTCTTGAGGCGGCTGGGTTTGGCCGCGCTATTTTCGCGGATGTGGACCCTAACCCCAACGAGAAAAACCTCGCCGCCGGGATCGCGGCGTTCAAGGCCGGGAATTATGACGGCGTCATCGCCTTTGGCGGCGGCTCGGGGCTCGATCTGGGCAAGTTGATTGCCTTCGCGGCGGGGCAGACGCGACCGATCTGGGATTTCGAGGATATTGGCGATTGGTGGACCCGGGCTGATGCGTCGGCGATCTACCCCAACATCACCGTGCCGACGACGGCGGGCACCGGCTCCGAGGTCGGGCGCGCGGGCGTGCTCACCAATTCCGTGACCCATGAGAAGAAGATTATCTACCACCCGAAAATTCTGGCTTCGGTGGTCATCTCCGACCCCGAGCTGACCGTGGGGATGCCCAAGCATATCACCGCCGGCACGGGTATGGACGCGTTTGCGCACTGTCTGGAGGCTTATTCCTCGCCCTTCTTCCACCCGATGTCTCAGGGCATCGCGCTGGAGGGGATGCGGCTGGTGAAGGACTACCTGCCCCGCGCCTATGCTGACGGCAAGGACCTGGAGGCTCGCGCGCAGATGCTGGCCGCGGCGATGATGGGGGCTGTTGCCTTTCAGAAGGGGCTGGGGGCCATCCATGCCATCAGCCACCCGCTCGGTGCGCTTTATAATACCCATCACGGCACCACCAATGCGGCGGTGATTGTGCCGGTGCTGCATTTCAACCGCCCGGTCATTGAGGCGCGGATTGAGGCGGCGGCGCGTTACCTTGGGATTGAGGGCGGGTTTGATGGGTTCGTCCGCTTTGTGACGGAGCTGAACGCCTTGGTCGGTATTCCCGCGAACCTGCGCGCCTTGGGCGTCACCAATCCCGACATTGACGCCATTCTGGAAGGTGCGCTGAAGGATCCCTCCGCCGGGGGCAATCCCGTGGTGATGACGGCGGAAAATACCCGGCCCCTGATCGAAGCCTGTTTTGGTTAAACTTGTGCCCGGACGCCGCCGCAAGGCCCGTCCGGGCAGCCGCCCCCCTCATGTGGAGGCCACCATGCTCGATATTTTAACGAACTGCGCCATTTTCGACCGAGACTTCCCGGTTTACGGCTAAACGCCATGTTCATCTCGACCTTCGAGATTTTTAAGCTCGGCATCGGCCCCTCCTCGTCGCACACGATGGGGCCGATGGTTGCCGCTTCGCGGTTTCTTGCCGTGTTGCGCGAAGGGGCGGTTCCTGTTGCCGCGATCCGCGTCTCGTTTCGCGGCTCGCTCGCCTTCACCGGCAAGGGGCACGGGAGCGACCGCGCGGTGGCTCTTGGCTTGTTGGGATGGCTGCCGGAAACCCTGGACCCCGACGCGGCGGAGGCGGAGATCTCCCGCACCGCGCGCGATAAGGAGATCCGCCCGGAGGGGCTGGGGGTGATACGCTTTGATCCCGAACAGGATGTGGTGTTCGATTATGGGCCGCCGCTGGAACACCATGCGAATGGCATGATTTTCCGCGCCTTCGATGCCGGGAGCATGGAGCGTCTCAGCGTCACCTACTACTCGATCGGCGGTGGCTTTGTGCAGACGCTGGAGGAGATGCGCGCCGCTGCCGCAGGCATGGCGGAACCCGATGACGCTCCCGCCTATCCCTTCGCGTTCCGCAGCGCGGCGGAGATGCTCGCCATGGGCCAGGCTGCCGGCATGACCATTGCCGAGATGCAGCGGGCGAATGAGCTTGCCCATGGTATCGTCGATGTCGATGCCCGGCTCGACCTGCTGAGCGATGCGATGAACGCCTGCATTGAACGCGGCCTGACGCATGAGGGGATTCTTCCCGGAGGCCTCAGCGTGCGCCGCCGGGCCAAGGCTATTCATGAGAGTCTGCTGCGCGAGCGCCTGAGCAACCGCCAGCCGCCACATGCCGCCAATGACTGGATCGGCGTCTATGCGATCGCGGTGAACGAGGAGAACGCCGCCGGGGGCCGCGTTGTCACCGCGCCCACCAATGGCGCCGCCGGCACGATACCCGCCGTGCTCCGCTACTGGTTCAACCATTGCGACGATGTGACGATCAAGAAACGCCGGGATTTCATCCTGACCGCCGCCGCGATCGGGGGGATTATCAAGATGAACTCGTCCATCTCGGGTGCCGAGGTGGGGTGCCAAGGCGAGGTGGGCTCGGCTGCCTCAATGGCCGCCGCCGGGCTGTGCGCGGCGTTGGGCGGCAGTAATGCCCAGATTGAGAATGCGGCGGAGATTGCCCTGGAGCACCATCTGGGCCTGACCTGCGACCCGGCGGGCGGGCTTGTGCAGGTGCCGTGCATCGAACGCAACGCCCTGGGCGCGATCAAGGCTGTTTCGGCCGCATCGCTGGCGCTGCACGCTGATGGCAGCCACTTTATGCCGCTGGACAACTGCATCCGCGTCATGTTGCAGACCGGCCGCGACATGAGTTTGAAATATAAGGAGACGTCAACAGGCGGTATCGCGGTCAATCTGCCCGAGTGCTGATGTGGTTGAATTTTTGGGGCTTCTGAGAAGGTTTCTCTCGGTTGTTATGAGCATCGGGGGGTGCCATCGGTGCTGGCATCTGCTCATTGACGGAGGTCGGAGCGTACCCAAATCTCTGGGGTAATTCCCCCTCCGTTTTTAATGGGACTTGTCTGTAGAATTTAAGCAACCAGCGTGGTGAATGGCGGGAAGATTACTGCGGCTTGGACGCGCTCGGGGGGCATGTGACGCAGGAGTGGCCCTCCTCGCGAACCGAGTCCAAAACAGCGGTTCAATCCATGCGTAGCCGATCCGATCATTTGAAACGGGCATTGTAATGACCAGCAGCGCCAATCGCCTTGAATAGCGCGCGGACGGCCACGATAAAACTTCCGGTGCCGGCTGCTGTGTTCTGCGAAGCGTGGAGGCGTCGGATGTTGTAATCGCAATGCCAAGTTTTAATCAGAAACCTTGACCTCCGGCACGGCCAGTTGGCAGCAAGGTCAACAGTTCCGTCCTTTATTACGCAGTAAGGACGTATCAGGTGCGAAGGATGAATGCCGCTGGCGACGAGCCGGAGCGAACTCATTTCAATCTTGAACGCTCTGGGGCGTGACGTGGCCCTGGATGTTCGTTAAACGGGGGGGCATGCCTGAAAAGCTTGCTTCCCGGCTGGTCCCCGGCGCGCGAATCCTTGTTGTCCGTCTCGATTCCATTGGTGATTGCGTGCTTTCGGCGGGGTTTTTCATCGGTCTGCGGGCGCTGTTTCCGGCGGCGCATATCACCGGAGTTTTTCAGGAAGAAACCGCGCCGCTTTATGAAACGAGCGGGCTTTTTGACGAGATTCTGCGCGCGAGCGGGGGAAACGGCCCGGAATTGTCACCGCCTTACGATCTGGCGATTTGCCCGCGCTGGGACATTGACCACTGGGGGGCGTTGGAGCTGATCCAACGCTCCGGTGCGCCGCTGCTTGTGGGGTTTGAGCGGGCGGGGGTGGAGGTTTTTACCCATGCGCTGCGCACGCCGGGTGCGCGCCATGAGGTGCTGAAAAACCGCGACCTGCTGATGTTCTTGGGTGCACCCGCTGAACCGCCGCCGCCGCGCCTGTTTATTCCCGATGCGGCGCGTGAAGCGGCCTGGCGCCTGCCCTGCCGGCTCTCCCTTGGGCGCTATGCCGTGCTGGGAATCTCCGCACGCTCGGCCAACCGGATTTGGCCGATTGAGAGTTTTCTGCCGGTGGTCGACGCACTCTCTGCCAGGTTCGGGTTGCGCAGCATCGTCATCGGCGGGGCCGATGCGCAGGCGAACGGGCACTGGCTGGAGGATATGCGCCCGGATAGCGTGACCTCGCCCGCCGGGCAGCTGGATGTGATGGGCTCCGCCGCGCTGATTGCCGAAGCCAGGATATTTATTGGCATGGATTCTGGACCGATGCATCTGGCGGCGGCGAGCGGCGTGCCGGTAGTGGAAATCTCCTGCCATCCGCTCAACGGGCGCGACGACCATGATAACGCGCCGCAACGCTTTGGCCCCTTCGCCACGCCCAGCCGGGTGCTGCAACCCTCCCGCGCGCGCCTGCTGTGCTCGGATGGCTGCGACCAGTTGGATATCAGCCATTGCATCACCCTGGTCACGCCAGCTGAGGTGATTGAGGCGGTTGGGTCGTTACTGGATGAGACCCTCTGATGGTGCATATCCATATCGGCCACATGTTTTTTGGCGCCGGGAATATTGGCGACGATCTCGTGATGGATGGCTTTATCCGGGGGTTAGGCAGCAGTCTCGCCGGGTTGCGCCTCACCTGCGTCATCCCGTTCGATCTTGCCGCGCAGCGCCGCCGTTTTCCGCAGGTCGAGTGGCATGCTTATCACGAAGGCGCGCGCACGGCGCTGATTGAGGCTTGCGATGTGTGGGTTGGGGTTGGCGGCTCTGTGCTCCAGCCTTCAGATGATGCGTGGCTCCTCACCGACCAGGTGGCGCAGCTGCAAATCTGCCGCCGGGCGGGCAAGAAAGTGTTCTTTCTCGGCAACAGTGTTGATTTTCGTGCCGATGCGGCGCGACCGGACATAAGGCTGCTGCTGGAGAGCGCGCAATGGATCTGGACGCGCGATCAGGCGTCGCACGTGGCTCTCGGCAAGATGGGGTTTACCCGCAGCAGCCACGCCGCAGATTTGTCGCATATCGCGCTGGCGGCGCAGCCCAGGCTGCCGGTGGAGGCGGGGGTGACGGGGTTTGCCTGTATTCTGCCTAGGCCGGGACCGGACAAGGTGAGCTCCGTCGCCGAGCTGCTGCACGCCGCCGCTGCGGCGGATCGCCAACTCTGCTGGCTGGTGCAGGAGGTGCGTAAACTGCCCGGCTCGGAAGAAGACATCCTGCCGCGCCTGCCGCGCCGCCTGCGCAAGGCGCTGGAGGTGCGCCGGCCCGATTATGCCAACGCGGCGCTGGCGCAGATCATCGCCGGCTGGGGACACCCGGAAATGCTGTTCTCGTCGCGCTTCCACGGGGTCATCCTGGGCGCCTGGGCGGGCAGCCGGGTGGTCGCCTTTGAGCGTGAGAAAAAGATTAAAGGCATCGCCCAGGATGTGGGCGTGGAAAGCCTGGCCACGCTGCCCGATGCCGCAATTCTGGCGCGGGCTTTCGCCCAGGCGCAACCCGTGGCTATTACAACCCTGACTGGCGCCGCCGAGCGCGCGCGCGCCGCTTGTGCCAGCTTTCTAACCGCCGCCCTGAAAGGATAAATCATGCCTCACGATCCGCAATTTTCCATCGAACGCCTCACCCTGGACGGGGTGGAGAAGGTTCCGGCAGAGGCGGTTTCCCCCGGGCTGAAACGCGGCGAGATTTTCGTGGCGCGGCACTGCCTGCAAGCGGCGGGGGTGTTCGACAAGCTCTACGCGATGATTCTGGAATCGATTGAGGAAGTTGCCGGCGCGCAGGCGCGGGCGGCGGCGCAGACACAAGGGCTGCGCCGGTTGCATGAGATTATCACCGTGCCGCAACTGCTGGCGCTGAACCCGGTGATCACCAAGCGCGTGCGGGGGATGGCGGCGGAAGTGACAACGGCGGTGGCCGAAAAACAGCTTGGGCTGGGGCCGGATGTTTATTTCGAGGATGGCCCCAATGTGCGGATTTTCTGCCCGCAGGATTTTACCGTCGAGAACCGCGCCGCGTTCGAAGGATTCCGCAAGACTGTCGGCGCCGGGCGGCTGACGACGCACGGGCCGCACCAGGATGACCGGCATTTTCACCCAATCGGCTCGATCAATATCTGGTGCGCGTTCGACCGGGTTGAAGTGGGCAACGGGATGACCGTGTATCCCGATTTTTACGGCCATATGCTGCCTTGCATTACGGTGGACGGGAATATCCAGACGAACCAGGTTCTGGGCCGGCCGATTACCACCGCGATGGATGCCGGGGATGCATGGATTTTCGAGACCCTCCAGGTGCATGGCTCGACGATTAATCAGACCCCGGACACGCGCTTTGTCATCAGCTTCCGCGTGGTCTGCGGCACGCCGGAGTTCCGCTCCAAAACCTGGTACAGCTATGTCCGCCCGAGCGACTGCTCCGCCGAGGGGCCGCCGGATGTGGCGATCGACTACAGCGAGCTGCCTTCGCGCGGGCCGACGACGGTGGATACCAGCGGGCATTTGCCGGAAACGGTGGTTTCCGTGGCGCGCGAGGACGGTGCACTAGATATTAACGGCGGCATGGTGCCGGAAGGCGAAATCCGCCCAGTGAATGCCAGCCTGTGCGTCGCCCGGGTGGAGGGCAATCCGGTGGCGTTTCTGCGCGGCTGCCCGCATGAGGGCGCCGACCTCGCCGGCGGCTCCGTGTGCGAGGGGCGCATTGTCTGCCCGTGGCACGGGCTGCACATGAATATCGACGACGGCCGCTCCGGCTGCCGCACCGTGGGGCCGCTGAAGCTGGTGCCCTGCACCGAGGCCGAAGGGGTGATTACGATCCCGCCCATGCCGGGCCGCGCGGCAACGGGCAAGTATCCGCGCCCGCCAGCGCCGCCGGAGAAGAAGGTGGGGATCGTCCGGCGTGTTGCCCGCCGCGCCCGCACGCTCGCGCGGCAAGCCCTGGGCCAATGAGATTCGCCGAGGGGTAGAGGACTCCCTCAACGTTCTGGCGACGTTCTGGCGGGTGGACGCCGCCATGACCCAGGCGGGCCGCCGCGTTGGGCGAGGGTGCTGTTCCGCAGCAGGAGTGCGTGCCCCCCATGGCCTGAGACGGGGAATTTGGCCTGCTCAGGGGCGAGCCCCAATGAGCGGTCCGGTTCGGAAGTTGCCAATCTGATGATTTGATACTGGCTTTTCCTTTTGGAAAAGAGCGGCTAGTTATCAAGGATACGACCTGTATTCGTGGATCTCCTGAAGTTATTCTCTTGGGGGATTCGGTTTTTTTCTTGGATTTGGCAATGCGTGTTCTCCACTTGATGGCAGGTAAAACGCATGGCGGGGCCGAACTCTACTCGACCGATGTTATGCTCAGTCTGCACCGGGCAGGCATTGACCAGTGTGTTGTGATGCACCCGGAAGCACCGCGCGCAGGCGAGCTTGGTAAAGCCGGGTTGCGCATGGCGCCGCATGTGCTCCGGCATCGCTGGCGGCTTTGGCAAAAGATCCAGATGCGGCGGCTGATTGAGCGGGAAAAACCCGATATCATCCATTGCTGGATGCGCCGGGCCGCGAGTCTCACGCCTGCCACGGCGCGGCGGCATGCGGATGTTGTCGGTTGGTTCGGGGATTATGAGGAAGTCCGGCACTTCTCCCAGTGCTCGCACTTTGTCGGCGTTACACCGGATTTGGTGCGCCATATGCGCGAACAGGGCGTGGAAACGGAAAGAAGCACCTATATTCCCGCTTTCTCCTCGGTGGATGATGGGCAAGCGCTTGACCGCTCGGCGCTGGGCACGCCGGTGGAAGCCAAGGTACTATTGACGTTATCGCGTCTGCATCCGGTGAAAGGGTTGGATACGGCGCTGCGCGCTTTGGCGCTGTTGCCGGAGTGTTATCTTTGGATTGCGGGCGATGGGCCATTGCAGGATGAGCTGAAAACCCTGGCGCAGGGGCTAGGCGTGGCGGAGCGAACGCGGTTTCTGGGATGGCGAACGGATCGTGGGGCTTTGCTGCGCGCGGCGGATGTTTGCCTCCTGCCTTCGCGGTATGAGCCGTTCGGGACGGTGATGCTGGATGCCTGGTCAACGCAGACGCCAGTTGTGGCTTGCGATTGCGATGGGCCACGCGCGTATGTCCGCCATGGGGAAAATGGCATGTTGGCACCGTGCGATGACAGTGCGGTACTGGCCGGTGTGGTGCGGGCTGTGCTGGAGGATGAACCGCTGCGCCGGCGTATCACGGCTCAGGGATATGCGGAGTGTCTCGCGGGATTTACGCGTGAAGCGGTCACGCGTCGGTGGATCTCTTTTTACGAAGCATTGCATACTGCGCGTCGCGGCGATCAAGCTGCTGGGACGTAGGAACGCTTATGCTGCGGATTGTTCATGTTTCCAACTTTCCGGTGGCGCTGAAAAGCCCGAACCAGCATGCGGTGGAGGTTAAGCTTTCCAATGGTTTTACGCGCAATGGTCATGCCGTTTACAATCTTTCCGACCGCGCCGTCGCGCGGGCGGCGGGGTTTGGGCATCGCGCCTTAGGGCGGGGGGCGGCGAACCAGATGTTGCTGGAATTCTGCCGCCTGCATCGGCCGGAACTGCTGGTGTTTGGCCATGCCGATATGATCGAGGCGAAGACAATTTCGGCAATCCGCGAGGCGCTGCCGGGCTTGCGCGTGGTGCAGTGGAATGTGGACCCGCTGTTTGAGGCGGCGAACGTGGCGCAAATCCGCAGCAAAATGGACGCGGTGGATGCAACGCTGGTTTCCACCGCCGGGCCGGCGCTGGAGGCCTTGCGCCAGCCCGGCAAGGCACTGGGATTTTTGCCCAATCCCGTGGATATCTCCATCGAACGCGGCAGGCAGGACCGGGTGGCGGCGCCGGAATTTGATGTGTTTTATGCTTGCCGGAACCCGCGCCGGCCGCAGCGCGTGGTCTGCGGGCAGGCCTGGAACATGGATGATTTTATCCAGCATTTACACGGCAGGGTGCCAGGGCTGCGCGCGCTGACGCCGGGCATGGCGGGGCAGCCGGTGCTCACCGGGGCGGTGTACCAGAATGCGCTGGAGCAGGCCGGGATTGGGCTGAACATCAGCAGGCGGGCGGATTATTTGCTCTATAGCTCGGACCGGCTGGCGCATATCATGGGCAATGGGATGCTGGCGGCCATTGAGCGGGCAACGGGGTATGAGCGGTTTTTCTCGGACGCGGAGATGCTGTTTTTCTCTTCGCTTGAGGAGTTGGCGGAGAAATTGCGCCGCAGCATGGCCGAGCCTGAGCGGCGCATGGCGGCGGCGGCGGCGGGTCGGGCAAAATATATTGAACTGTTTAATGAGCGGCGTGTGGCGGCTTATGTCGTGGATGCTGCCTTTGGGCGTGCGGACCCGGCGGATTATCCGTGGCAAGGCGTTGTGCTGTGAGCGAGGTGTGCGTTGCGCGGTGGGCGCTTTACCGCTTGCATCCGGGGCAAGCGGCGCAGGCGCGCGGGTATCTGGCGGTTATGCTGGGGCGGGCCGGAGCACGTGAGTGGCTTTTGCCCGTGGGCGGCGGGCTCGATTTTTATCTGCGCGCCGGGGATGAGGCGGTGACCGTTTTGCTGGGCGGTGAGGCGACACTTGAGCGGGCCGGGTGGGCTGAGGCGGCTTTGGCGCTGGTGCGGCGGTATTTAACGCGGTTGCGGCGGGGCGTGCTGGACTTTGATGGCGTGGAGGTTTTTCCCCGAGGGGGAAAGAAACAGACCAAGCTGTATGGCAAGCATGTGCGCTATGCGCGGCGGACCCGGACAGCGCCGGATGGGAGGGTGATGCGCGAGCATCCCGAGTTGATTTTAGGTTGGCCTGAGGCGGAGCCTGATGGACCTACGGCTTGTGTGGCAGCGGCTCCTCGCATCGCCGTGGCGCTGCATCTTTACTACACTGAGCTGTGGCCGGAGATTGAAACGCTGCTCCGGCGCTGGCGGGTTCCGTTTACGCTGTTTCTGACCCTTACGCGGGAGGATGCGGAGTTGACGCGGCGTGTGCTGAGCATTTTTCCCGGCAGCGCGATCCGCATTGTTGAAAATTGTGGTCGCGATGTGCGTCCGTTTTTGGTGCTGCTTGAAGAGGGCGCGTTCGATAAGTTTGAATTTGTCTGCAAAATTCATGGAAAAAGATCAATTGGCCTTGGCCGGTTTCCGGTTTTTGGGGACATTGTGCGCCGGGCGATGTTTCTGGCTTTGATTGCCAGTGACCAGCAGGTGCAGGAGATAATTCAAATGTTCGAGGTCGACGGGCGAATTGGGGTGATCGGGCCTGCGCGGTTCCGGGTGGTTGCCGATGATGCAGTGCCACGCGATTTGCTCGGGCGCAACCGGCGGGCAGCCGAGGCGATTGCGGCGCGAATGGGTGGCACAGCGCTGGGCAATGGCGTGGATTATTTTGAGGGCACGATGTTTTGGGTGCGGCCGCAGGCTCTTGCGCCGCTTGCCAGGCTGTGCCTGGCGGAAACGGCTTTTGCGCCGGAGGCGGGGCTTGCCGATGGTGCACTGGAACATGCCATTGAGCGCCTGTTCAACCACACGGCGCGGCTGGCGGGTTTTGGGGTCGATGAGGTTTTAGTTTTTTAGGATACTTTGGAATGCACGAAACCGCGATGGAAATTGGCAGACGGTTTTTTGAGACCTATTTGAAAAATGGAAAAGGTCTAAAAATCGTCGAGATCGGAAGCCAGGATGTTAATGGTTCTCTGCGCTCCGTGGCGCCGCCGGATAATGAATATATTGGGATCGACTTTGCGCCGGGCAAGGGCGTCGATGTGGTGATCAATGATCCCTACGCCCTTCCTCTCCCGGACAACTGTGCGGACGTTGTGGTCTCCTCTTCCTGCTTTGAACATTCTGAGTTCTTTTGGCTTGTATTCAATGAGATTCAAAGAATACTGAAACCAAGTGGATTGTTCTACTTTAATTCTCCGTCGGATGGATTTTTCCATAGATACCCGGTTGATTGCTGGCGCTTCTATCCCGACAGCGGCATGGCATTGCAAAACTGGGCGCGGAGGTCCGGTTTTAATACGGCGCTTGTGGAATCATTTACCGGAACGCCATTAAAAAAAGAGGATTTCTGGAGTGATTTTGTTGCCGTCTTTATAAAAGACCCGGCTTTTATTGGCCAATACCCTGAAAGAATTCTGGATACATGGCCGGACCATGTGAATGGCCTGACTTATGAGAACAAGGATTTCAGCAAGTTTTCAGCCACGAACACCACGCCTAAAAAAAGCCGGAAGGCACGGATTTTCGGGTTTTTGCGCCGGTAGAGCATGATGCGATGGATGGAACGCTACCTGCCGTGGATGCAGGCAAAAGAGTCTAGGGCAGGCAGCGGCAAGAAGGCGCTCATTTTGTCCTGGACACATGCGAGCAATACAGTGTTCTCCCTGGCGTCGTCTCTTGCGGGTGGATTGGGCGAAAATGGCGTTGAATCTACGATCTTAAATCTAAGTGACCGGCGTCATTTGATGAAGCTGAAATCGTTTCACCGGCAGAGTTTTGAACAGATTTTTATTCTAGGTTCTCCTCCCCTGCGCGCTAAATATAGTACCGTTCCAATCGTTGATCGTTTTGATTCAGAATTTTATTTTTGGGTATTAGACCCAATTATATATGATTTGGATCGGACTGAAGAGGTTTGGGAGTTTTTCGAGAAGGTGAAAAATTCAGATCGGATTCATTTATTGTTTCCAGATCGTTCTTATATGAAACTCGTTGAAGACTGGATAGGAAATAAATGTATTTATTTTCCCTTCGCGGGAAATTTTGCAGGCTCGTACGACATGCGAGATACAGCGCTCTTGGACGCTGCCAGACGGGACGAAGTGCTTGTGTTGGCGAATATCGGGCAGGAGCTAAGTGAATTTGCGCCGCAAAGCCTGGAGGGAATTATTGGCGTGCTCGATCCGTTTGGACTTAATGAGCGGCAAAAGTCTGGCTTGGCCGGTTATGTTCGGGAACATGAGCAAACTTCAAATGTGGCGCTTGCGGTTGGAAATTATATGCAGCTTGGCGCGCAGGAGCTGTTTACGGCGCCGGTTGTCCGGTTTATCGCGGCGCTGGATGCTTCCGAGAAACGCCGCCGCCGGATTGCAGTTATTGACTCTATAAAATCCCTGCGTCTCGAAATTGTTGGTTCTGGATGGCAAAAATTGCTGGGGGATCGGCCCAATATCACGTATCGGACGGGGCCGGTTGCACATGAGAACCTTACGGATATGTTTTTAAACTACAAGGTTCTTCTGGATTTTTCACCCAATTGGGACCATGGATTTAACGACCGTGTGGTTCCCTGCATCGGCGCCGGTTGCCGTGTGGCTACGTCCCGCAATGAGGCGGTTTCAGAGCTTGGCGATGCGTCAACGCTGGTGACTACCTATTCCATGCACCATCCCAAGCCGGAGGCGGAGCTTGAGCAAGCGTTAAAGGCGCCGCCAATTGATTCGCGGCTGATTGCGCAGGTTGGGGAGAAGCACAATTGGGGTGCGCGCATCAGGCAATTAGGCCAGTAGCTTATCATAGCCAAACAGTTCGAAATCCACCTTGAAAAGGGTGTTTATTTTATGGATCGATGCGGGCGTCATGTGTTTGGCGTAGGGGTATTTTTCTGCTTTCTTTAAACCTGAACGCTCGCTTGAGACGTTCTCGTTTTTGCTTTTAGGCGGCGAAATGCCAATTTTTTTACAGAAAGCCAAAAAATCTTGTTCGAAGGTTTCAACCTTGCCGATGAAATCGACACTTTTCTGCTGCTCAATTCCAGTCCAATAATGCGCGGGATGAAGGGGAAAGCTTGAATTGCGGCCCACTTCGTAGATCTGGTACGCCTCGACCAAGGCAAACCACTTGTTGAAATCAAACTCGCCCGCTGCGAGCTGGGCAAAATTCTCGGACAGTTGGCGCATTACCAGCGCCTTGACCCAGTCATTTGGAAAAGTCATTGAGGGCTGCTGCTGAATGTCTCGTTGTAGCTGCAAGAAGCCTGAATAAACTCTGTCATACGGGTTGCGGACAAAGGCGCCGGTGAGGTAGCCAAGTTGGCTCTCCGGGAGAGCCAAGAAGTCCGCGTAAGTGATATGCTGGTGAACGACGCGTTGCAGATGGGGGTTGTAGTCGTAGAAGCGGCTGTAAGGGCTCTCATTGTAGGGGGCCAGACGCAGATGAGCAGTCGAACTGGCACTTTTCCAGGGAGAAAGCAGGATGAAGCGTTGCCGGTGGGATAGGATCATAGCGTATTATTTTCCAAAGCTGAGAAACCAGAGAGATTTTAAATGGATATTCTCTATATGAATGGGCAAGTTCGCAACCTGTCACCCAACTTTCGCGTACATAATCGCATGGTCGGCTTTGTCCCGAAAACTGCCCCCGGAATTGTTTGAGGGCGATGCCTGTTATAGGGCCGCCTCGGCCAGAAAAAGTGAACCAAAAGCGCGTTAGATGAAAATCGAACGTCTTTTGCGGTGCATGGTACGCGGGAGATCGGGAAGTCTTCTTGCTGTGTGAGTCCCCCCAGGCGGGGTCCAGCCTGGGGGGACTCACACATGTGACGGAAGTCTGTCCAATATGGTCCGAATTTTCTGCGCCAGGGCCGTTGCTGAAAATGGTTTGCTGAGGAATTCAGTGCCTTCGTCCAGACGCCCGTTATGGATGATCGCGTTGCGCGTATATCCGGTGGTGAACAGCACCGGTGTGCCGGGGCGCTGGCGCAGCAGGATATCGGCGATCTGCCGTCCGTTTAAATGGCCGGTCAGGACGATATCGGTAAACATCAGGTCGATCCGCTGGTTTGAGGCAATGACGGGCAGCGCCGTCGTGGCGTTTTCCGTGCCAATCACCTGGTAGCCAAATTCGCGCAGAACCTCGATCGTGAAGTTGCGGACATCGGCTTCATCTTCGACAACCAGGATGGTCTCGCCGCGGCTGGCCAGATCGCCGGGGTGTTCGGCGGCCATGGCCGGGGGCTCGGCCTTACTGCCCTGGGCGCGGGGCAGGTAGAGTTTTACCGTCGTGCCGTGGCCGGGTTCGCTGTAAATTTTAACATGGCCGTTGGATTGCTTCACGAAGCCATAGACCTGGGCGAGCCCCAGCCCGGTGCCGGTGCCCACCGGCTTGGTCGTGAAAAACGGCTCAAAAACCTTGGCCATCGTTGCGGGCGACATGCCTTCCCCCGTATCGGTGACGGCGATGAGAACATACTGGCCGGGTGTGACACCGGATTGCTTGGCGACGTAGGCATCGTCCAAGAAGCTATTCTGGGTTTCTATGGTCAGATGTCCGCCCGATTGCATGGCGTCGCGGGCATTTACGGCCAGATTCAGGATGGCGTTTTCCAGCTGATGACCGTCGGCGAGAACGCGCCATAAACCGGCGGCACAGACCAGCTCCAACGCCACCGGCTCGCCCAGCGTGCGGTGCAGAATTTCCGACATGCCGGAGAGCAGTCTATTTGGGTCGATGTTCTGCGGGGCGAGGGGCTGCCGGCGGGCGAAGGCGAGCATCCGGTGCGTGAGAGCTGCGGCACGGCGCGCACCTTCCATTGCGGTTTCAATCCGGCGCGTGTGTTTGGGGTCGGCGTTTACCATGCCGCGCTGCAATAATTCCAGGCTGCCCATGATGATGGTGAGAAGGTTATTGAAGTCATGCGCGATGCCGCCGGTAAGCTGGCCGATGACCTCCATCTTCTGACTCTGCCGCAGGTGCTCGGCCTGCTCTTTCTCCTCGGTCACGTCCCGCCCGATGCTATAGGCCAGCCCTTCCTCCGGTAGCGGTACCGTTCGCCAGGAAAGCCAACGGTAGGCCCCATCGGCGCAGTGTAGCCGGGTCTCAAAATTGAACGCCCTGCCTTCGGCAAAGGGTTGCGTGAGGGCGGCGATGGCGGGTTGCAGATCGTCAGGATGCACAAAGCCATGGAACGACGTGCCAAGGCCGCCTTCAACCGGGTGGCCGGTGATCCGGGTCCAGGCTGGGCTGAGGGTTATAAAGCTTCCGCTGGCATCGGATACCGCAAGAATATCGTTCGACAAGTTAAAAACGCGGTTGAGCTCGCGGTCCAGGATCAGCACTTGATTGGTTTGCGCCCGGCTTTCGCGAAGGGTGAATAAGGCCAAAAGCAGCATTCCCACAACGCTGAGATATGCGGTTGCCTGGAAGAGCCAGGTGGTGGTGATAATGTTGGTTTCAATTTTAGTCCGAAGTTGGCCCTGCTCGGCCCGCATGGTCACGATCAAAGTCTGGATGCGGTCCATGTCGCTCTTGCCGATGTTGGATTTAACCAGCGCAATCGCCCCGGCCTGGTCCCCCGCCTGATACATGGCGATGGTTCTTGCGAGTTCGGCCGTTTTTGCCGCAATGGCGCTTTGCAGCGTGGTGAGATTGGCCGGGCTGAGGCCGTTGTTCTTCTCCCGCAATGCTTGCAGCTCTGCGGGCAAGTCCTGTATTGCCGTTTGATATGGCGCGAGGTAGCCCAGATTACCGGTGAGCAGGTAGCCGCGCTGGCCGGTTTCAGCTTGCTGCACGGTCACAAACGTGTCGATCAGCAAAGCGCGTGTTGCCGACGCCGCTTCCACGCGGTTGGTATCGGTGCTGAGCAAGACATCGAACCAGATTGCGAGGATGAGCAGAAACCCGAGCAGCACAAAGCCGGTGATAAGAAAAATTTGGGCACGCCGAGCCTGGCCCTGGAGGAATGTTCCGCTCATTTGCGCCAGGAGCTCCCGGTTTTAAAGGCAATCACAGGCAACCTGCATCACCGTTTTGTCACTTAGGCTTAATACCGCCGGATTTGGTTACTCACAATGCGTAAACTGGCCGGACTGTGTGGTCTCGCCGATATGGCCATGTCAGCGTCCTGGAGCGCCGGCATAGCCCTCCGGCGATGCTCCCTCGGTGATCACGCAATCATGTGTTGTAAATTCGATCTGGTAACAATGGATTATCTCCTGGGACAAAATCCTGGCAGAGGGGGGCCGTTCACCAGGGAGCAAGTTGCGGCATGATCGACAGCGATGGCAAGGCTTGGGCGATCACCTCGGTCATTACGGGCGCGGGTGGCTACAGGATCATCCTCAGCCGTCAGCTTCAAACAGCGCGCGTTCATCCAGAAAAACCTGCCGGAGATATTCTGCCACGGTGTGGATGGGCGCGTCCCGGCTTTCCTGCCGCCGCGTCAGCAGAAACAGCTCGCGCGCGGGCGGCTCGGGGCCGAAACGGCACAGAACAAGGCCATTGTCAGCACGGGCAATAAAGTGCGGCAACAGGGCAATCCCGGCACCGGCGCGCGCCGCTGCCGCCTGGGCGAACTGGCTAGAGGTTCTGAAGGCCGTGCGCGCACGGGGAAAATGCCGGGCCAGCCAGAGCGCTTCCGGCAGATGCGCGTTGGCTTCGTCAAACCCGATAAAAACCGGCTTCTCCCCGGCGCCAATCCGGCCCTGCCACGCCGCAGAGGCGTAAAGCCCGAAGCCAACCGTCACGAGGCGCTTGGCCATCACGTCGCCATCTTCGGGCCGCCCGAAGCGCACCGCAATATCCGCTTCCCGCCGCTCCAGGCTGATCGCGCGCATGTTGGTGGCCAGTTCGATGTCGAGCGCGGGATACTGTCCTGCCAGCGCCGCCATGCGCGTGACCAAGAAACCCTGCATCAGGCTGGGGGTGGCGTTAATCCGCACGAGGCCGGACGGCCCACCGCCTTGCCCGCCGCGAAACAGCGATGCCGCAGCCGCATCCATGTCATTCGCCCAGGCCAGGGCGTGCGATCCCGCTGGGGTCAGAACATAGCCGTCCGGCCGGCGTTCAACGAGCTTGCCGCCCAGCGCTTGTTCAAGCGCCGCCAGCCGCCGCGCCACGGTGGCGTGGTTAACCGAAAGTGCGCGTGCCGCTGCTGACAGGCTGCCATGGCGTGCCAGCGCGATGAAGGCGCGGACGTCCTCCCAATCCGGGCCTGTGCGAAAATGATCGGTCACTGTGAGATATTAGTGAATTTTCGCGCGCAGGGCGACCCGCTATTTGGCGCTCAGAACGAAATTTTACCGAGGAGTTCCACCATGCCCAATATCACCCTGACACTGATCGGCGGCCCCACCGCGCTCATCGAAATCGGCGCTCTGCGTTTGTTGACGGACCCTACCTTCGACCCGCCGGGGCTTTATCAGAAGACGCCGGTACATTTTGAAAAGACTTCCGGTCCCGCCTTGTCTTTAGAGCAAATCGGCGAGCTCGACGCCGTGCTGCTGAGCCACGACCAGCATCTCGATAATCTCGACCATGCCGGGCGTGCCATGCTTCCGGGCGTTCCCGTCACCTACACCACCCTGGCCGGCGCGGCACGGCTCGGCGGCAATGCCGTCGGCCTGCCGCCGTTTGAAACGCGGGGAATGACCGGCGAGGGGGGAGCAAAACTGTTTGTTACGGCGGCGCCCGCCCGCCATGGCCCGGTCGGGATCGAGCCGCTCTCCGGCGACGTCGCCGGTTTCCTGCTGGGCACGGAGAAACCCGGGGACGCGATCTACATCACCGGAGACACGGTTTGGTATGAAGGCACCGCCGAAGTCGCGCGCCGGTTTTCGCCAAAGGTGGTGATGCTGTTCACCGGCTCGGCAGAACCGCGCGGGCGTTTCCACATGACGATGGACAGTAACGACGCACTTGAAGCGGCCCATGCGTTTCCTGGTGCCGCCATCGTCGCGGTACATAACGAAGGCTGGGTACATTTTAAGGAAAACGCAGCGGAACTTGCAGCCTCGTTCGCAACGTTGGGAGCTGCCTCGCGCCTCACTGCGCTTGAACGTGGGGTGCCGGTTGTATTCTGAAGTGGCCGCCTCCTTTGCGTTTCGGGCGTTCCGGCTTTATACCAGAGAACTTTAGGCCCCGTATCCAACGATGCCTTTGATTTCCAGAAAGTCGTTCAATGCGAAATCCGCGTATTCGCGGCCGTTACCGGATTGTTTGTAGCCGCCGAAGGGCGCGGTGAAGTCGATGTCCGGGTAATTGATGTAGACGCTCCCGGCGCGCATCTGGGCGGCCACATCGCGGGCTTTTTGGAGATCTTTGCCCTGCACATAAGCGGCCAGGCCGTAGACGGTGTCGTTGGCGATTTCGATGGCTTCGTCCACCGTGTCGTAGGGGATGATGGAGAGCACGGGGCCGAAGATTTCCTCGCGGGCGATGGTCATGTTGCGGGTGACGTTCCCGAATACGGTCGGACGCGCATAATAGCCTTGGTTCAGTTCCGGCGGGCGGCCGAGGCCGCCGGTGGCCAGGGTGGCGCCTTCGTCGATGCCGGATTTGATCAGGCGCTGGACTTTGTCGAACTGGAGCTGGCTGACCAGCGGGCCTAATACCGTGCCTTCGGCGAAAGGCGGGCCGACATGTTGTTTCTCGGCCTCGTTGGCGGCAATTTTCAGTGCGTCGTCGTGCAGGGGACGTGGCACCAGCATGCGGGTGGCGGCGTCGCAGGACTGGCCGCTATTGATGAAACAGGCGCCGATGCCCTGGCGCACGGCGGAGTCCAGATCGACGTCCGGGAGCAGGATGTTGGCGGATTTGCCGCCGAGTTCTTGCGCCACACGCTTGACCGTGTCGGCGGCGGCCTTGGCGACGATAATTCCCGCTCGGGTGGAGCCGGTGAAAGACATCATGTCCACGCCGGGATGCTCGGCAAGTTTTTGGCCGACGGAAGGACCATCGCCATTAACCAGGTTGAAGACGCCCTTGGGCACCCCGGCCTCGTGCAGGATTTCGGCGAAGATGAGGGCATTGAGGGGGGCGATTTCGGAGGGCTTGAGGATCATGGTGTTGCCGCCCGCCAGCGCGGGGGCGACTTTGCAGACGATCTGGTTGAGTGGCCAGTTCCACGGGGTGATCAGGCCGCAAACGCCGATGGGCTCCTTCACCACCCGCGTCGTGCCGCGTTTTTCGGTAAAGGCGAAATGCTCGAAGACGTCGATGAGGGCCTGGAAATGCCCCTGGCCGACGAAGACCTGGGCGTCCCGCGCGAAGCCGATGGGGGCGCCCATTTCCCGCGCGCAGGTTTCGGCGATCTCATCGTAACGGCGGTTGTAGATTTCCAGGCAGCGTTTCAGCAGCGCCAGACGCTCCTGGGGCAAAGTGCGCGAGAAGCTGGGGAAGGCGGCGCGGGCGGCGGCAACGGCTCTGTCCACATCTGCGGCACTGCCGCCGGAGATGGTGGCGAAGGGCTGCTCGGTTGACGGGTCGATGACCGGGATCGGGTTGGGCGTGATCGGGTCTACCCAGGCGCCGTCGATGTAGAATTTCAGATGATTTGGCATTTTGATCCACCTAAAAAATTGTCGCCACCGGATCATCGGGCATTCAAGGCCGCATGTTATTGACCGTGGAATACAGTCTGGCCTTGCCCGGAAGGCGGTCCGGCCTATGTAACCTTGGTGCCGGTGGATGTGTTGCAAGGTCAACTGGGGGCTTTTTCTTTTGTGCCATCGTGCCTCATTGGCGTGGGTTGGAGGGAATATCCTGGAGCAGATCGTTCAAGAAAGGGTGAAACAAAGCGGGGCTGGCGGGCGGCTGCCCATCGTTTCGTTGGAGGGGGTGGCCAAGGCCTACGGCAGCGCGGTGGCGGTGGCGCGGCTGGACCTGACGATTTACGCGGGGGAGTTTTTTACGCTGCTGGGCCCGTCCGGCTCGGGCAAGACGACCACGCTGCGGCTGATTGCCGGGTTCGAGCGGCCCGATCACGGGCGGATTATGCTCGATGGCGAGGATGTGGCGGCGCTGCCGCCATTCGCGCGGGCAGTGAATACGGTGTTCCAGGATTATGCGCTGTTTCCGCATCTGAGCCTGATTGAGAATGTCGCTTATGGCCTGCGGGCGCGCAAAGTGCCCAAGCGCGAGGCGCATGAGCAGGCGCAGGCGGCGCTGGAACAGGTGCGGCTAGGCGATTTTGGCGCGCGCAAACCGGCACAGCTTTCCGGCGGCCAGCGTCAGCGCGTGGCGTTGGCGCGCGCGATGGTGAACCAGCCCCGCGTGCTGCTGCTCGATGAGCCGCTGGGGGCGCTGGACCTGAAGCTGCGGCACCAGATGCAGACGGAGTTGAAGCGGCTTCAGCATGAAAGCGGGATCACGTTTATTTACGTGACGCATGACCAGGATGAGGCGCTGGCGATGAGCGACCGGATTGCCGTGTTCAACCAGGGGCGGATTGAGCAGGTTGGCACGGCGTTTGACCTTTATGAGCGGCCGAATTCGGCATTTGTCGCGGATTTTGTCGGCACTTCGAACCTCATCGGGCCGGCGCGCAAGACGCTGTTGCGGCCGGAGAAAGTGTCGCTGCTGCCGCCGCTGGCCGCCGTGCCGGAGGGGTATGAATCACAGGCGGGGCAATTGCGCGAGGCAACTTATCTGGGAGCGGTGACGCGCTATCAGGTGTTGCTGGCGGATGGCGGCATGCTTGCGGTGATGGAGGCGAATACGGCGCCGCTGGGCAACCGGCTGCGTCTGGTCCCCGGAGATACTGTTCTGGCCGTGTGGCCGCGTGCGGCGGCGACGGCGCTTCAACCCGACAACAAAAAAGGAGAAGTTCCATGAAGACCGGATTTAAACGGCAACTTGCAAGGCTGGTGCTTGGGCTTTCGGCTTCGCTGCCGGTGGCGCAGGGGGCGGCGGCGGTGCAGCCGCTGAGCATGATCGGCCAGGGCGAAGGCACGCTGAATGTCGTGGCCTGGGAAGGCTATGCGCAGGATGATTGGGTGAAGCCCTTTGAAGCCGCGACCGGCTGCATGGTGCATGCGAAATATGCCGGTTCCTCGGATGAAATGGTGGCGCTGATGCGCTCGGGTGGCGGCGGACAGTATGATGTGGTTTCCGCCTCCGGCGATGCCACGCTGCGGTTGATTTTTGGCCATAACGTGCAGCCGATCAACATGGCGCTGATCCCGGCCTGGAAGAATTTTATCCCGCAACTGCAAAGCCCGGATTTCAATACGGTGGGCGGCGTGCATTACGGGGTTTCCTATGAGTGGGGGCCCAATACGCTGCTCTACAACACCAAGACTTTTTCCACCGCACCGGCTTCGTGGAGCGTGATTTACGATCCGAAATATGCCGGGCAGGTGACGGTGCCGGATAATCCGATTCAGATCGCGGATGCCGCGCTGTATTTGTCCAAGGCGCAGCCTGCGCTGGGGATTACGGACCCGTATGAGCTGAACCAGACGCAGATGGACGCCGTGGCGGCACTGCTGAAGGCGCAGGCCAAGCTGATTAAAAAATACTGGGCGCTGGCCTCGGATGAGATCCAGCTCTTTACCTCGGGTGATGCGGTGGTCGGTGCAGCGTGGCCGTATCAGACCAACACGCTGCAAGCGGCCAATGTGCCGGTGGCCGATACGATCCCGGCTGAAGGCGCAACGGGCTGGGCGGATACCTGGATGATTTCGTCGAAAGCCCCGCACCCCAACTGCGCCTATATGTGGATCAACTGGGTGACAACGCCGAAGGTGCAGGCGCAGCAGGCGATTTATTTTGGTGAAACGCCGGCGAATACGCTGGCCTGCAAGGAGATGGACGCGCAACAGCCCGGCGCTTGCGCACAGTATCATGGCGATGCGCCAGCGGCTTATTTCAACCAGATTAAGTTCTGGAAGACCCCGCGGACGCAATGCGGCAATGGCAAGGATGATTGCCTGGACTATGCCGCGTGGCAGCGCGAATGGCAGAGCATCAAGGGCTGATGCGGATGAAGCGGACATGGCGCGCGGCCCTGTCCGCGTTTGGCTGGCGCCATGAGGGGGCGGCGAATGCCGCCCTGCTCGGCCTGCCGGGAATTTGGTTTGCCGCCCTCTATCTGGCGGCGATTGGCGCCTTGCTGATCACCGCCTTTTGGACAGTGGATGATATGAGCGGCGATCTCATTCCGGGGTTCTCGTTCGTCAATTTCGCGCAGCTGGCGAGCGACCCGATTTACCGCATCATCGCCGTGCGGACGATTTTTATCGCCAGCATGGTGACGCTGACGGATGCCGTGCTGGCCTGGCCGTTTGCCTATGCCATGGTGCGCCTGGCCGGGCCGAAATTGCGCGCGGTGCTGATGGCGCTGGTGCTGGTGCCGCTCTGGTCGAGCTATCTGGCGCGGGTCTACGCGTGGCGGCTGATTTTGGCGCATAACGGCGTGCTGAACTGGGGCTTGAGCGCCATTGGGCTGCCGGATGTGCATATCGGCTACAGCAACTGGGCGATGTGGATTGTGTTTTCCTATCTGTGGCTGCCTTTCATGATCTTGCCGCTGGCGGCGGCAGTGGAGCGTATTCCGCCCAGCCTGCTGGAGGCTTCGGCGGATTTGGGCGAGCGCGGCATGGGGACGTTTGTGCGGGTGATTTTGCCGATGGCGCTGCCGGGCATGGTGGCGGGGGCAATTTTCACCTTCTCGCTCACGCTGGGTGATTTCGTGACGCCGCTGCTGGTCGGCGGCACGGGGTCGGATTTTATCGGCAATGTCGTTTACGCCAATGTCGGCGTGACGAATAACATTCCCTTCGCGGCGGCTTATGCGACGCTGCCGCTGGGCGTGATGGCGGTGTTTCTGCTGCTGGCGCGTAAGCTAGGGGCGTTCGATGCACTCTAGGGGCGAATTTTTCATCTGGGCGGCGGTGATTGCGATCCTCGGGTTTCTGTTCCTGCCGGTGGTGATCATCGTGGTTTACGCGTTTTCCGCGGCGCCAATTCCGGCCTGGCCGATTGCCGGTTTCGCCTTGCACTGGTTCGCCGATACCTGGAACGATGACGAGGTGCGCGAGGCGCTCACACTTTCGCTGGAAGTGGCGGCACTGGCCAGCGTGATTGCGATTGTGCTGGGCACGCTGGCGGCGATGGCGGTGGCGCGGATGCGCTCGGTGGGGCGCGAGGTGGTAAGCTTCGTGGTCGTACTGCCGATCGCGCTGCCGGGGATATTAACCGGCATGGCGCTGGCTTCGTATTTTGCGTTCTGGGGGGTTAATCTCTCGTACTGGACGATTGTGGCCGGCCACGCGACGTTTTGCGTGGTGATTGTGTATAATAACGTGATTGCGCGGCTGCGCCGCTTGCCGCGCTCGCTGGCGGAGGCGTCGGCGGATCTGGGGGCGGATGCGTTCCTCACCTTCCGCCGGGTGATGCTGCCGATGATGGCGAGCGCCATTGGCGCGGGCGCGTTGCTGGCGTTTGCGCTGTCGTTTGATGAAGTGATTGTCACCACCTTTACCGCCGGGGCGCAGAACACCCTGCCCTTGTGGATTTTCGGCGCGATCCGGCTGGGGCAGAAGCTGCCGGAGGTGAATGTGGTGGTGTTCGCCATTATTCTCTTCACGGCGGTGCCGGTGTTGCTGGCGCAAAAGCTGATTGGCGATTCCGGGCGGGTTGCACGCTAGATCGTTATCGTTTTAGTTTGAAAGTCCGAGGATACGCAGAGCGCACCGCTACAAAAAATAAGGCGGAGGTGAAGATTATGAATCGAGGAACGAGCCAGGCCCAGGGGCCGCAGGTTGCCTTGGTGGCGACGGTGGGGCTTTTGCCGTTTTTGGACGAGATGGGCGCGGATGCCGACCGGATTATGGGGCCGGCGGGGATTGATGCCGCAAGCCTGAGCGGCGCGAGCGAGGGGAGCCTGAGCCTCGCCGCTTACGTGGATATGATGGAGCGCGCGGCGGCGGTCTCCGGCTGCGAGAATTTTGGCCTGCGATATGGAGAGCGGTTTCCAGCTTCCAGCCATGGATTGGTCGGCGATATTGCGCTCGCCGCGCCGACGATTGGGACGGCTTTGCAGCAATTTGCCGGAATGTTTTCCTTGCATCAGGAAGCCAGCCAGGTACGCCTGAGGGCAGAAGGCGGGTTGTTGTGGTTGGAGTACCGCATCCTCGATTGGCGGATTTTTGATCGGCGGCAGGATGCGGAACTCACCATTGCGATGTTCCAGAACTTGTTGCGCCATGCCTTTGGCCCGGGGTTTGTCCCGGAGGAGGTGCATTTCGAGCATCCTGAACCGGGGCAGCGCGCAGAGCATCAGGCGGCTTTTGACGCGCCAGTGTATTTTGGCCAGGGGACCAATGCGATTGCGTTCCGGCCACAGGATTTGCACCGGGCGATGCCGGGGGCGGATGGCGCAAGGTTTTCGCGCCTGCTGAGCGAGGCGCATGAGCGCAGCCTGGCCGGCGGCGCGGTGCCGTTGGCTGAGCGGGTGAGGGGTGAGATCCGCGCGCGTCTACCGGAGGGGTATCCGCCGATGGAGGAGGTGGCGGAGGCGCTGGGCGTGGCGCGATGGACCTTGCAGCGGCGGTTGGACGAGCAGGGTTTGAGCTATTCGGACGCGGTGCGCCAGGTGCGCCAGGCTTTGGCGTTGCGCTATTTGGCGGCGCCGTATTTGTCGATTTCAAGTATCAGTGCGCTTTTGGGATATGCCGAATTGAGCCCGTTCAGCCGGGCGTGCCGCCGCTGGTTTGGTGCGCCCCCGGAGCAAATCAGATTGCGGCAGGATTGGGATTTTTGAGGCAGTGTGTTTCCGCAGGAAGAAGGAGTGTGACGGGCGCTACTGTCTGTGCCAAACGGCTGGGCCGGCTGGGCCGGTGATCTCGACGTCGCCTACGCCAATGACCTGATAGGTTCCCATGCTGGACTGGCCGGTGATGGCGGAGAGCGCGTGCCATTGGCCGGCGGCATATGTGCAACTGCCGCTGTCCTCCGCGCGTGCGACATATTTGTAGGTGTGATCAGGGTTGTTTTGGAGGGTTAGATTCCAGGTCAGGCCATTTTGCGTGACGCTGGCTTGCCAGAGCCCGAGCATGATCGGGTTGGATTGGTCGAGCGGCGCGGTGGGGGGTGAGGGGTGGAAAACCACGGTGCCGGTGGCGCTGGTGACGGCGATGGCGGAGTTGCTGATCGCGCGATAAGTGCCCGTGCGCACGCGCCCGGTTTTGGCGCCGGTGGTGCTGTAGGCGCCGTTGCCGCTGGAATAGGTGCCGTTTTCCTCTTGCGTGATGACAAGGTGATAGGTGCCGCTTGCGGCAATGGAAAGGATGAAGTGCCAGTCGTAGTCGTCGAGCACGGCATCATGCGTGAAGGTGCCGATGAGGGCAGGGTCGATGGTGTTGTGGCTGGCGGGCGGCGAGGTGGGTGGAACGGGGGCGGGGTGCGTAGAGGAGGCAAACCACCAGCCGCCGAGGCAGGCGGCAAGGATAGCGGCGGCGATGGCCGGGATGAGGGCTCTGTTGCCTGGGCGTGGGGACGGCGCGGGCGGTGGCACGATGCGCGGCGGCGTTGGGACGATCTCGGGGAGGGCTTTTACGGAGGTGACGAGGTGGCGCAGATGGGCTTCTAGCGGCGGGGTGAGGGCGTCGAGCCAATGCACCGTGCCGATGAAAAATTCGAGCGAACGGGTGGGGGCGATGTCCTGGATGCGCAGCGGGATGATGGGGATGCCTTTGCTGACGGCGCGTTCAACCTCGCGGCGGATCTGCGGAGAGTTGTTGGCGTGTTCTGAAAAGATCAGAACCAGACCGTGGCAGTGGGTGATGGCTTCAACGATCGCTTCACCCCATTCCGCGCCGGGCGTGATGTCGCGGGGCGCGATCCAGCAGCGGATGCCGGCGGCTTCAAGCGCCAGACACGCGGCGTCGGCGGCGGCTTTGTCGTGGCTCGAATAGCTGATGAAAACATCATGGGACATTTTGGGGCACCAAGTGGGTTCGGGGGCGATAGGGTTCCAGGGTGTGTGCTTTAAATTACTGCCATCCACTGACGGCGGCTGCAGCGTGGGGGTATTTTTCCTGTAGGGCGGCGAGGGTTTCGACGCTCAAGGCGGGGACGCGGCGGAGCAGCGCGGTGCAGGCGTTGGATTGGGCGAAGGCCTCGGCGGCTTCCCAATCTTTCCCATCGGCGGGGTCGAGGACAAATTGCGGCAAGATGGCGGGGCCGGGTGGGATTTGATCCTGGGGCGAAAATTGCACGAGGCGTTGCAGGCGCAGGCCGTTGCGCGCGAGGGCGGCGGGGAGTGCCGCGATTTGCTCGCGGTTATTTTGCCGCGCGGCTTCGGGTAAATCCTCCCACGGCAGCAGTAACGGATGGATTTTCAGGAGATCGCTGCGCACCGGGCCCTGTTGCCAGCCGGCGGATTTCAGCTCCAGGCACCAGCGGTAATGTTCGGCCT
>Ga0181525_10000651_pt1 | contig 30147 bp, 35 predicted proteins | sample PEATcosm2014_Bin_48_FD_121100 | JGI IMG/M metagenome (GOLD analysis project Ga0181525, IMG submission 121100) | Peatland microbial communities from MTU Mesocosm Facility, Houghton, MI, USA - PEATcosm2014_Bin06_10_metaG | ecosystem: Environmental > Terrestrial > Soil > Wetlands > Peat | place... | reverse complement strand
CGGCTCTTATCAGTCCAAAGATAAGCCTGAGATCGATGGCGACTTGATGCCAGAAGCGCATCTCGAGCAGGAACTAGCCGAACATGTTGCACACATGGATGCCCCAGATTCTCATGTTGAACATCCTGTAATGAACCAAATGGGCGCTGAAGATGAAGGCGCCGGCGATATGGATATGATTCATCCAATGGTCATGAAGATCGTCATGGGCCGAGCTAAGGGTTATTCCCAGGGCGGCAAAGTCGCCAATGAAGACCAAGGTGAATCCGCTAGCGTTCCTGATGAGATGGCTAAAGATAAACCAAATGAGTTCGATGATTTAGCTCTCAGAGATGATCTTGAATTCAAAGCAACTGGCGCAAATGAAGGCGATGAAGATGGCGATGCGGCAGAGGACCATGACCGCGCTGACATTATCGCTCGAGTTCTTAAGTCCAGAGCTAAGCGCGATAAGATGGCCGTTCCTGGCGAAGGTAAGAGCTACGGCAAAGGGAAGTAATTCCTGTGATCAACAATCTGAATGAACTTCAAAAGCTATTGAAACTCTTGCGTAAGCAAGGTGTTCAAGAGTTTAAGATGGGTGGCATTGAGCTTAAGCTAGGTGATTTACCTGTCGAGCGCCAAGCCGTTGTTGAGGATGAAATTCCAGAAGATCCATACGCTAACTTCCCAACTGGGATGCTGACTGAAGCCCAAGCGATGCACTATGCGATGGGTGGCGTTCCTGAAAATGATCCCGAGCTTGTAGGTAAACAATGAAGATCAGCAAGCCATATAAGCCTAAAGAAAACGCTGTTCAGCGAAAGATCATGAAAACTAAGTCTAACTCTGAGTTAGACGGGGCTTCGATTTTAGCTGAGTGGTGGAAGGCTGACGATGAGATTAAGCTTGCTCAAGAACTTTGCGGGACTGCTGCCTATTTAAAAACCAACCAAACTTATCGTATTCGTCAGCGCGCTGTTGACATTCGGATGTATTGCGGACTTTCTGTTTATTCTTATGCTGGTTCTAATGTCAGCAAGATGGATAGGACTAAAACCCTTCCAGATGATCGGCCTACCTTTAATCTTATTCAAGCTTGCACAGACACTCTTGTTTCTCGTCTTTCTCAGAATCGTCCTGAGCCCAAGTTCTTAACTGACGGCGGAGATTACAAGCAACGTCACCTTGCCCAAAGACTCAACCAATTCATCATGGGCGAGTTCTATCAGACCAAGTATTACGATAAGGCCGTCCAGATGCTTAGGGATTGCCTTGTAATGGGCACGGGCTGTCTTAAGGTCTATGAGGGTCACGACAATAAGGTTGCTGTTGACCGAGTCATGATTACTGATCTATACGTGGATGAAAATGACGCGATTAATGGTGAGCCCCAAAGCCTTATCCAAGTTAAGCTTATGGATCGTGATAAGCTCATTGCTAATAGCGATAAAGCTGCTCAACTGATTATTGCTGCCGCTCCTAACTCCGTTCCTGATCAGTCTCCTGATAGTGGAAGGACTACATCGGACCAAGTCATGGTCGTTGAAGGATGGAAGCTTCCATCTGGGCCCGATCCCGAAGCGCCTGGATATGTTCCTGGACGCCACACACTCGCTCTCCAAAGCGGAATAATTTACGACGAGGAGTGGAATAAGCCCAAGTTCCCATTTGTATTCATGAACTACTCGGACCCATTCCTTGGGTTCTTTGGCCAAGGCTTGGCAACACAGCTCTTTGGCACCCAGATGGGTTTGAACCGTATTCTTTATACGATTGCTCGAGCTATCACACTTGTTGGCGTTCCCCGTATCTTTATTGAACAGAACTCTAAGGTCGTTAAGGCTCATCAGAACAATGAAATCGGCGTGATCATTACCTATTCTGGGGTTAAGCCCTCTTATGAGGTTGCGCCATGTAATGCCCCAGAGCTTTATGCTGAGCGCGATAAGCTGATTCAGTATGGCTTTCAACAAACTGGCGTGTCTGCAATGCAGGCGACCTCTCAAAAGCCAGAAGGCCTTAACTCGGGCGCTGCCATTCGCTCTTACGACGATATTGCCACAGACCGCTTCGCCGCTATCTCGAAGAAATACGACAATATCTTCGTAGACGGGGCTTATCTGATCGCCGAAACCGCTAAAGATATCGCAGAGCGCGAAGGTAAGTATCAGACGGTTTATCCTAATAAAGACGGAACTAAAGAGATTGATCTGCCTGCAATGAAGTTTCTGAAGGATCCTTTCGTTATCCAATGCTTTACCGAAAGCGCGCTTCCACGTACTCCTGCCGGCCGTATTCAGACGGTTACTGAGCTTGTCCAGGCGGGTATTCTTACAATTAAAGAAGGTGCACGTTTGATGCGCTTTCCGGATCTTGAACAGAATGAACGCTTGGACAACGCGTCTGAAGAGCGGATCTATCAACAACTTGATTCAATCGTTGAGGACGGAAAATACATTGAGCCCGATGTGTTCTTAGATTTGAACTTGGCTCAACAAATCGTTGTCAAATACCTGAATCTGTATTTAGCTTGTAAGCTTGAAGAGACTAAAGCCGACATGCTGCGTGATTACTTCAAGCAAGTGCAGGCATTAATGCAAGCCGCAATGCCCCCCGCTCCTGCTCCAGTTCCGCAAGCCAATCCTCAGCCTCTACCTCAATCGCCTTTAGTGCCAAACGCAGTAGGTCAACCAGCTGCTTAACGTCTCGGAAGTTACCGAGGAAGGAAATATATGAAGATCAGCGCAATGCCTGCAGGTGCGGGCGGAAATCCAGGAACAGACTTAGGTAATATCAACGTAGGTCAAACGGCAGATGCCGGAAAACTTGCGGCAGCCAAGGCAATCGCCTCAGGTGAAGAACCAACGAGAGAAGAAAAGCAGGATCCAGTCGAACGCGCCCGCGATGTGCGCAAGATTGTGATGAAAACTAATTACTCCACTAATCGTGACGACGCTTTGGTTGTTCCAGAGGCTCCGGTTGAAGTGGCTCCTGAGGCCCCTAGCACCACTACAGACGTAGGTGGACAACCTAATGTAGCTGCGGAGTCAACCCAGTACATTACTCCAGAACGTGCCGCCATCGCTAAGCAAAGGCGGGCTCTCCAAGTTAAAGAGAGAGAATTAGCAGAACGTGAAGCCAAGATTGCTCAGCCTCCGGAAGGTGAGTTTATCTCCAAGGCCGATCTGCTCGCTAATCCACTGAAGATTTTTGACGCCGGTCTAACTTATGACCAACTCACGGAAGCAATTCTAGCAAATCAAAGCGGTGTTACTCCTGAAGTAAAAGCACTGAGAGACGAACTTGAGGCCCTTAAAAAAGGTGTGGATGAAAGGTTCGTTACTCAAGAGCAAATTCAAGAGGAATCTGCTTTGAATCAAATTGCAGATGATATGGAATCTCTCGCAAAGAGTTCCGATCAGTATGAAATGTTTCTCGGGAGAAATGGTCTACAGCGCGCACTCAATAAAGTCTATTCCCACTATAAAAAGACAGGACAAGTCCTGGATAATAAAGCGGTGATGGATCAAGTTGAGAATGAGCTACTAGATGAGGCCATTAAGTTAGCTAAGTTCAAAAAGGTTATGAGCAAACTTGCTCCCGAGCCCGTCCAAGCTCAGCCGCAGTCACAAGGCAAACAAATGAAAACATTAACAAGCCGCGACGGTGCATCAATTCCTTTGGATCGAAGATCCAGAGCAATTGCAGCTATGCGCGGTACACTGAGGAAGTAGCTTAAACGCGCTTCCTCTTAACAAAGGAAGCAAAAATGGCTGTTTCTCCAGTCTATGCAAACTCTTCCAACCAGATTGCTGCGTTGAAAGAGCTTTACACGGACGATAAAGACTACATGAAGAACATCGTGTATGCCAAGAACCCTTGGCTCGCGATGATTCCGAAAAACGAATCCCCGGACGGTTTCGCAGGTAAGTATATTCCTGTGCCGCTCGAGTATTCCAATCCTGCTGGCCGTGCGCACGTATTTGCGAACGCACAAAATCAGCAAACCGCAACGAGCGTTGTGTCCTATTTCGTTTATGCGATTCAGGATTATCAACTCGTTACCATCACCAACTTGTTGATGGAGCAAACCAAGACAAATGCTGGCGCGTTTGTTGATGAAGCAAGCCGTACGCTTGATAATGGTTTCCGTAACATTTCGAACAACATGGCGTTTGAATTGTTTTCGGGCGGTACCGCTTCTCGCGGTGTCATTAGCTCTGCTGGCGTTTCCTATTCTGCTCCGACTCTGACCTTCACCTTGGCTAACGGCCAGGCTGTTGTTCAGTTCGAAGTTGGAATGGTTCTTCAAGCTTCGGCTACCGACGGTGGTGCTGCACTTCAAAACACTCCTGGTACCATTGATGCGATCCAGATTACTGCGGTTAACCGTGGAACTGGCGTCATCTCTGGAACCGTTGTTCAAGGTGCACCGCAAACCTCTTGGGGTGCTGGCGACTATCTCCAAGTGCTTGGTGATATCGGTATCGGTGGTGCTTCGACCATTGCAGGCCTATTGGGCTTGTCTGGCTTAGCTGCATGGATTCCGGTTGTGGATCCGCCGTCGAACGATAACTTCTGGGGAGTTAACCGCTCTGCAGACGTGACCCGTTTGGGCGGTCTCCGTTACAATGCACAAGCTCAGTCTATCGCTGAAGGATTGACTTCTGCTCTTGCATTGGCAAACCGAGAAGGTGCTGCTCCTGACTTGATCATCATTGACTTTGTTAGCTACGCTACGCTGATCAATGAATTGGGCGCTAAAGTCCAATACGTTCAACTTGAGCATGACGAAGTGCCGGTGGCATTTGAAGCAATTCATTTCCACAGCGCTTATGGCAAGATTCCGGTGCTGGCTGATCGCTCGCAACCGGCTCAATCTGCAAACGTATTGACTGTTGATACGTTCAAGCTTCGCACGCTTGGCAAGGCTCCCCATATCCTTACTTACGGTATGGAAGGCCTTGAAGGTCTGCGTGTTGGTAACGCTGACGCCCTGGAAATCCGCATTGCTTATTACGGCAATGTGATTTGCTCGGCTCCTGGTTACAACATGAATGTTCAGCTCAGTGCTTAAAACGTACTGAATTGTTGGGGGTGGGGCTCCTGATCGGCCCCACCCCTTTTTATTAGCACCAAAACAGACACATACGAGGCAAGCCCAAGCTTGCGTACTAGCGGTCCAGGTGCCCGGTGCCGGATCGAGAGCAATTACCGGGCCTAAAGGAATAACTCATGTCTGTTTTTCGCGGTGGTAAGAACAAAGGTCTTCACTATTCTAACCTTACTCAGCCAATCCTCATTAACTGCAACTTTGTTGTCGATAGTTCTAATGGCAATGGTCTTGGCATTCGATCTTTGAAGTCCAATGGTTGGATTCGCAACGTATTCATGCACACTTCTGCAACACCCGGAAGCAATAACGGCGCATTGAATCCTAATCCTGCTGCTGGCTATGCCCTGATTCAATTCAAGCAAAATTTTAATATCTATCTTGGTGGTTTCTCTGGTTTTGTTAGCCAACTCTCTGGAAGTAACATCAACATCAGCTCTGGTCTTACTGTAGGCAATCCTTATGTGATTACTTCGGTTGGAACCTCGAGCGCTGCTAACTGGCAAGCCGTTGGCCTTCCGATGGGTCTAGTCCCGACTGTAGGACAAAGTTTTATCGCTACTAGTTCCGCTGCGGGGGTTGGCACTGGCGTTGTTCAGGCTCCTGCTGCTGCAGGATCTGGAATTCAAGTTGTTGACGTGATCGGCGATCCGAACCAAGAAATCAATAACGCCAGTATTGCTGCTAATGGTGGCGCTTATGTTCTGGTTCGATTCCTTGCTGCTACCAGCTCGAGCGTTACTACTCTTGTTGCAACGGCTCCTGCTAACAACTCGGTAGTCGGAATGACCTTCTACTTTGATCAAAGCTCTGCTGATCCGATCATGGTTGCTGGAGACCCTAGCAGCGTTAACTGATCTTAAATAAGGGGTTGGTTTTATGCCTACCGTACTTCCTTATCAGCCTCAGAATTTAGTTGCTGAGCAAGCTGATGGAAACATCTTGCTTACCTGGCAAGGAAGCCTGGGCGCTACGTCTTATCAGATTCAGCGATCCACGGATGGAGTTAATTTCGTTGACTACGCAACCACTGGAGTTACTACACAGTTTGTCGACTCGCTGCCTGGAGTAGGTATTATGTACTACTACCAGGTGGCGGGCGTTAATCTGTCTGGAACTGGGCCTTACAGCTCAGTCACACAGATGGTCGCTGCTCCCCCCAGTGAAATGAGTCTTTTTGAATTAAGGCTTCGTTCACAACAAACTGCAGACCGTGTGAATTCCGGTTTCGTTACAAACAGTGAGTGGAATGCGTTCATTCGTTTGGCAATGTATGAGCTTTATGATTTGCTCATGACCACGTATGAAGATTACTTTGCTCAGAATTATGTCGCAATTCAAACCAATGGAACCACGGCAAATTATCCTTTGCCTGATGGGGTTACAAATTATTTGGGCGGCAACTATAGTGGTATTTCTGGCGTTCCTGCACAAGCATTTTACAAGTTAGCTGGTGTCGATCTTAACGTAAATACAAGTACAGTTACTCCATCTCGGGTAAGTCTTCTTAGATTTGATTTCATTAAAAGGAATCAATATGTTTATCCCAACAGCACCAGCACAATTTATGGTGTGTACAACATGCGTTATCGTCTTATGGGGAATAATATCAATATCATTCCCACTCCTGCCGGATCACAGACACTCATTCTCTGGTACTCTCCTAAGCTTCCAGGCTTGTTGAAAGACACGGATTTAACCACGCTCGGTACTTCTGGATGGTTACGCTATCCAATAGTTAGAGCCGCCAAATACGCGATCGACAAAGAGCAAGAGGGCGCAAACACGGACAAGCTGGATCAAGAGCTTTTGTTTCTTAAAACAAGGATTGAACAAGCCGCAAGCAATCGTGATGCTGGTATCCCAGATACTATTTCTGAGACACGCCAAGATCCTGTTTATGGGGGCACTGGGTTTGCTGGTGGCTCGGCGAACGGTGGTTGGTGATGCAGCTTCCTTGGGGCTTGAGCCTATCTCAGATGCAGACGAAATGGGCTTCTATCATCAATCCGTTTCTTGCAAACAAGTCACTTCAATCCAACATTCTACCGGGCGTAAAGTTGGTTGCTGGACTCAATGTAGTCAATACTGGATTGGGACGCGCTCTGATCGGTTGGCGGACTATTAGAATCGATGCTGCTTCCACAATTTACGATGAGCAGAGCCAAAATACGACTCCTTCACTTACTCTTTTGTTGAACAGTTCTGCGCCCTGCATGGTGTCGCTGGAGGTCTTCTAATGGCTGATTACACGACTAGCCCAAATATGGGTCTGTCTATCCCTTCAGTGGGCACAGATCCAAGTCCGGATTGGGCCAACAATATCAATGCGAGTCTGACTGTAATCGATCAACACAATCACTCATCTGGTGAGGGTGTCCAAATTACTCCAGATGGGATGAATATCAATGTTGATCTTGCATTCAATGACAACAATGCAACCGAACTCAGAAGTGTAAGATTTCAATCTCAATCGCTGAATCTATCTGGCGCTCAAGATCTTGATTGTCTTTATGTTGTCGGTGTTGATCTTTGGTATAACGACGGAAACGGTAACCAAGTTCAGATTTCCAAAAATGGTGGAATCAACGCCACAAGCTCAAGCATTTCAAGCGGGACGGCAACCGCAGGATTCGTTGCCGGTACTCTTGTTGTAGATCAAGCTGCGAACACCCCCGGAAATATTGAAGGCGGATCAATTCTAATCGGGAATAATGTTGCCAACAGTAAATTTGTTACGCTGGCCCCGACCGGCATCCTTTCGTTAAACTATCAACTGAGCCTGCCTTTGCTTCCTGCGCAGCAGTCATTCATGACTCTGGATCAGTTTGGAAATATGGCCGCGCCATGGACTGTTGATGGAACCTCTATCATCATTTCAAGCAATCAATTGTCCGTGAATCCTGCCGGGATTGTTCAGATTAATAATAATTATCAAGTATATGAATTCAAATTGAATGGTCCTTACTCCGTAACTGTCCCCAGTTTTCCTCTTACCGAAATTGATGGCTATGGTATGTTTGATTTCAATGCAACTATCATTGCGGTTTGGATTTATAACGATGTGGCTGGATCGGCTGGTACAACCCAGTTTGATATCAAGGTTGGTGGTTCCGGCGGATCGTTTACGTCGATTCTAAGCACAGTTGGTAGCATTGATTCAACCGCCGCCGCTGGCGTTTGGACCGATTCGAATTCGGCGGTAGGGGCACAGACTGGTGTTGTAAAGCCAGTTGTAGCCACGACTAATATTAACGCAGGTCAAGCCATCAGGTTTGACGTATTAAGCGCAATGACCGGAGCAAATGACTGCGGAGCCATTGTGCACTTTATACCGAGGTAATCATGTCAACTCCAGTAAATACTAAATCAAGCACTAATGTGGTGGGCGGCTTTGCAGGAACAACATCTGCTGGCGTTAGCGCCGCCATTTTCACTACCGCCTCCAATCAATTTGCAGTCATTAGCTACGTGAGCGGAAACATCAATATTGGCGGTGGTGGTGGCGCTGGCATTACCAGTTTAACTGGCGGAACCGTCTATGTGCCACCAAACACTCCTGTGAGCAACAATCAACCTAGCACTAGCGTAATTGTTTACGCTCTGTTTCAGAATACCTAAGAATACAAGTAATGCTGCAGAAGCAGGCCGTTCCGATTAATTTCGCTCAGGGTCTCGATACCAAGACCGATCCAAAGCAAGTCACTTTGGGTAAGTTTTTGGTACTTGAAAACTCGATTTTTACTAAGGGCGGCCTGCTTCAAAAAAGAAATGGCTATCAAGAGCTTGCATCTCTTCCTAATGCGTCCTCAACTTATCTAACCACTTTCAATGGCAATCTGACTGCGGTTGGCCAGTCTATTTATGCATACAACGAGGGTAATGAGACGTGGGTTTCTCGCGGAAATGTTTCGCCCATTCAGCTATCGACTCTTCCTCTAATTAGAAACAGCATCAATCAAATCCAGGCCGATGCGGCAATTGCTAGCAACGGTCTTGTCTGTACTGCATATTCTGAAATCAACAACGGCATTACCGAATATAAGTATGCAGTTGCAGACTCCGTTACTGGCCAAAATATTATTGCTCCGACTTTGCTGCCTGCTAATGGCGGCGTTGTATCGGGAAGCCCAAGAGTGTTTGTGCTTGGGGTTTATTTCATTGTAGTTTTCACCAATGACTTTGGTGGCTCTTATCATCTTCAGTTCATCGCAATTTCCATAAACAACCCCACCCTTGTAACCCCTGCAAATGATGTTGCTGTGAACTACGATCCAACAAATGCCCTTTCCTGGGATGGCGCTGTAGCAAATAAAAATCTGTACATCGCATATGGAACAACAAGCGGAGGAACATCGGTTCAAGTAAAGTTCATTACGAACTTTCTGGCTGTTTCAAGCGCCGCTACATTTACTGGCCATCAAGCAAGCATTCTGTCGATGACTATAGATTATGCGAATACCACGATTTACGTGAGCTTTTACGGCTCTGGATCTTCAGCTGGATACACGTTTGCAATTACCTACATGATGGCGCAGATCTTCGCGCCTGTAGAAATGATTACATCAGGAACCGTGGTTAACATCGCCTCAGCCGCTCAAAATGGGGTGTGTACGGTTTATTATGAAGTAGCCAATGGGTATGGATATGATCCATCTATTCCAACGCATTATGTGAATTCCGTCACTGTCAGTGATGTCGGTGTAGTTGGCCCAACCGTTACGGCCGTTCGAAGCGTAGGTCTTGCGTCGAAGGCTTTCATTGTTAATGGGATTGAATATTTCTTAGCCGCCTATCAAAGTCCTTATCAAAACACATATTTTCTGATGAATGGAGCGAGTACTGAAGCGATGCCCATTGTTGTGGCTAAGCTTGCATATGAAAACGGTGGGGGATATCTCACGCTAGGACTTCCGTCGGTTAACGTGGATGGAGATGAAGCACAGATTGCTTATCTGTATAAGGACTTGGTTGAGGCTTTATCGACCAACAGTAATACTCAACAGACCACGACGGGCGGAATTTATAGTCAGACAGGTATCAATCTTGTTTCGCTCATTTTTAGCTCTCAAAAAGTGGATACGGCAGAAATTGGATCTAATCTTCAAATGGCGGGCGGGTTCTTATGGAATTACGATGGGTATTTGCCCGTTGAAAACGACTTTTTTCTTTGGCCCGATAGTGTTGAGGCGACGTGGAGCGCTACTGGCGGAAGCATGGCGGCTCAGCCCGATGGTGCAACCAACACTGATGCTTACTATTATCAAGTCACCTATGAGTGGGCTGATAATCAGGGAAACATTTACCGCTCAGCTCCATCTATACCCGTCGCAGTCACGACAACTGGGACAGGAACAGCCGGAAGCGTAACCCTTTATATTCCATATCTTAGATTAACTTATAAAATCGCTAATCCCTTAAAGATCGTGATTTACCGATGGAGTGTTGAGCATCAGACGTATTATCAGGTGACTTCCATTACACATGCGCAGCTTAATTCCACGACAACTGATTATTTAACTTATGTGGATACGCTCGCAGACGCCTCAATCGTTGGAAACAACATTATTTATACGACTGGTGGCGTGATCGAAAACGTGAATGGTCCGGCTAGCAACATCTTAGCCCTTTTTGACGATAGGCTCTGGATGGTGGATGCCGAAGATCAAAACCTTCTCTGGTATTCCAAGCAAGTCATTGAAGCAACGCCTGTTGAGATGAGCGATCTTTTGACGTTTTACATCGCTCCTTCTACTGGATCGCAGGGCAACACCGGACCAGTTACCGCGCTTGCTCCAATGGACGACAAGCTTCTCATTTGGAAAGCGTCTGGAGCCATCTATTACATCAATGGCACCGGGCCAGACAACACGGGCGCAAACAGTCAGTACAGTCAGCCCATTTTCATTACGTCCGCTGTTGGGTGTACAAATCAAAACAGCATCGTTATTACGCCTCAAGGTGTCATGTTTCAAAGTGATAAAGGTATCTGGATCATTGGGCGTGATTTATCCACGAATTACATCGGCGCACCCGTCGAACAATTTAACTCAAGTCTCGTTAATAGCGCGGTTCTTGTGCCGGCAACCAACCAGGTAAGATTCACTCTGAGCACGGGCCAAACCCTGATGTACGATTACTATTATGGTCAATGGGGCACATTTGTTAATGTCCCGGCTGTCTCTAGCTGTATTTATCAAGATCTTCACACATTTTTGAACGCTGAGGGCTCTGTTTTTCAGGAAACACCAGGCGTTTATCTAGACGGTTCGAGCCCAGTTCTTATGAACTTCACTACGTCCTGGATTCAGCTGGGCGGCCTGCAAGGTTACCAGCGTGCTTACTGGGTTTATCTCTTGGGTCAATACTATAGTCCGCATAAGCTCAACATGCAGATTGCCTATGACTACAATCCGAGCCCAGTTCAGGCCACATTAGTGAGCCCCACTAATTACGGACCTCTTTATGGTTCGCCTGAGATGCCGGTTTATGGTCAGTTAAGTCCCTATGGCGGCGGATCCAGTGATACTGGCGCCCCTGCTGCTGTTGAGCAAGGCCGGGTGTTCTTAAATAAGATGCGCTGCACTTCTTTTCAGGTCAGCGTGAGCGAACTCTATGATCCATCATTTGGGATTGGGGCTGGCGCTGGACTTACGCTGTCTGGTCTAAATCTTGTGGTCGCGGTGAAGAAAGGCTGGCGTCCTCAGCCTGCCGCAACGTCTTACGGCTCACCTTCTTAGCCCCATTTCCGACATATGCGAGCGTCTGCTGATACCGGCTCAAAACTTGGGGCACACCTATGTCTCTTTATGCTAAATATTTGACCGAACGCACTAACGACCGGATCTTAGAGACCGGGCATGGGTTTGCGACTTATCGGATTATCCCGGAGCAGAAGGCAGTCTACATTATCGACATTTTTGTTGAGTCTGACTTTAGAAAAGCTGGAACAGCGACACAGATGCTCGATGAGATCTCAAAAATAGCCAAAAAAGAGGGCTGTGCCAAGTTGATGGGCTGTGTTGTCCCGAGTGCTAAAAACAGTACCGAAAGTTTAAGACTTCCTCTCTCTTACGGGATGAAGCTTGCGTCCGCTGGTGTTGATTTCGTATTATTTGAAAGGGAAATCTGATGGGTTCGTTACCTGGACTTGCAGGATTGGGCGGTGGAGCCGGCGGGACTGGCTTTGCAGGCCCCCAATCCGCTAATATTATAGCTCCTACAAACTCACAGCAAGTTCAACAAGCCTACACCGGGGTTCAGGGCGGTCTAACCTCTCAGCAACAGCTTTTACAGGCCCTGCAGGCTCAACAGGGCGTTCAGAATCAATCTCAGGTTTATGGTCAACTTCAGGGCATCGCAAGCGGTGCTGTAAATCCTGCTCAAGCTCAATTTAATCAAAACACTGCCGCAAACGTAGCTAACCAAGCTGCGCTTATGGCCGGTCAACGCGGTGCTGGTTCCAATGTGGGATTAATCGCCCGTCAAGCCGCGCAACAAGGCGCTGCGACTCAGCAACAAGCCGTTGGACAAGAGGCAGCTCAACAAGCACAGAATCAAGTCGCGGCAATTCAGGGTGCAGGTCAACTTGCTACGACTCAAGCAGGTCAGCAAATTGGCCAAACCAATGCCAATGTGCAGGCTCAGCAATCGGAGCAGGGACAGCTTCTTAACGCGCTTCAGGGCTACAATACGAACCAAGTTGCGATGCAATCCAACATCAATAATGCGAACGCCGGACTTGCTGGCACAATGTTACAGGGTCAACAGGGTCTTATCGGTGGAGCTCTTGGATCGGCTGGACTTGCTGGATTTAGCATGGCCGCCGGCGGTGAGGTTCCACAAAAGATGGCTGATGGCGGATATTCCGGTGGCCAACCCTTCGGTGGTAGCGGTGGTTCCCCCTCATTTGGTCAATTCTTGGTTCAAAATACTTCCATGCCGCCCTCTCAGGCCGAAAATGTTCCGTATCCGGCTACATCGAGTGGCTTCGGTGCGGGAACTCCTCAAAAGCCTGCTCAAAAACCAGTTGGACAAGATCAAGGCACCAATGCAATGGACGTTCAATCCAGCGCTCCTGTAACCAATCCTGTTGGTGGACAAGCCACATCGGCTCAAAACATGGGAGTTACCTCTACCTTTGCTAAAGGCGGAAAGGTTCCAGCTCTTTTGTCGCCCGGAGAAGTTTATTTATCTCCCAGGGCTGTCGAGGCCGTTAGAAATGGCGCCGATCCAATGAAAGTTGGTGAGAAAATTGGTGGTAAGCCAAAAGTAGGTGGTGCTAAAAATTCCTATGCCAATGATACCGTTAAAAAGAATCTACAAGAAGGTGGCATAGTTGTGCCCCGCAGCGAGACTAAGAGTAAAAATCCAGAGAAGAATAGTGCCGATTTTGTAGATAATATTCTGGCCAAAAGAAGGGCTCGAAAATGAAAGGCCTAGATCTTAGAAAACTTAAAAAAGTTTCTTCAGACAATAATATGACGGTCTTTAAGCATGACATGGGTCATGAGATTAAGATTGCTCACAGTAAGTTATCCCCCAAAATGCGTGCAGAGCTTGATAAAATCCCATTGCATGGCCAAAAAGCTCAAAAGATGGCTAATGGCGGGGGGCCCAATCCTGAGCCGAATCCATCTCCCGAGCCGAATCCATCTCCCGATGGGGCTACAGATCAACCACAGACTCCTGCGGTTCCAGCAGAATATACTCCGGGCGTGTCTGATCCAGGCCCCGAGGCGACAACTGGCGTAAATCCAAACGCTGGACAACAGCCACAACCCCAACCTGAAACTGATGAAGATAAAACTTCATTTAGTGATAAGGATGATGAAGAACAACAACCGCCTGTTGCTCAAAAACAGGCCAAAGCCCAAGCGCCAAGCCCAACAAACATCGTTTCTAGTCCTCTAGACGCTAATACGATCGCAAATCAACTAAATGATCATTACAACGAGCTCAAGACTCTTGTTGGAAATGGAACCATAACGCCAAAGACCATGCATGATTTCTGGGCTAAAAATCCAGACGGATCGGATCGCGGAGTTCCAAGTAAGATTGGGATGTTTTTCAGCATGCTTGCCGCTGGCATGGGTTCAGGCCTTACTCATCAGCCGAACGTCATTATGCAAGCCATGCAAAAACAGATTGATAATGACATTGAAGCTCAAAAGGCAACCAAAGCAAATCAATTCAGTGCCTGGAATATGGCAAATCAGCATGTAACTGCTTTGTCTGAATTAAAACTGAGAGACCTTCAAGGTAAATATCAAGAGGCATTAACTAAAAATCAGCCAGTTGAAGCGCAAAAGATATTGTCTGAAATTGGCATAAATAACGCCAATGCCGATCTAGCCAAAATGAACTATGCAAAACAGGCCATGTTCATGAGCGTGCTCCAACAGGCCGGCGATCAAGTCAATAAACAGCCTCCGGGTCCAATGAAACAAAATATGGCGGCCGCTCATCAAATGCTTCAATCGGCGGCTGATTCTCATGCTGCAAATCAAAATGCATTAACTGGTCAGCAAATTGAGAACAATTGGAAAAATCAGAACATGGCTTTGGCTGGACTCGGAGCCGAAGGAAAAACATTAAGCGATTATCAATCGGAAAGACACCTTCCCGGAATTGGGGATGCGTCTGTGGCAATTCCTCAAAGTGTTCGCGATCAGGTTAATGCTCAAAATATTTTGGACGCTAAAGGAAAAGATCTTATGTCATTTATTCAAGGACATAAGGGACTTGATTTTAATCGATGGGATCCAAGCGACAGGGCCGTTGCTCAACAAAAAGTAGAAGAAATGAAGAACTTCTATAATGATTCAATCCACGGAGGAGCGCTTACACAGGGACGGCTTGGCTGGTATGACGAGCAATTTGCTAAAAATCCCCTTGATATTATTCCCCAAGTCATGGGCAGTACTGCCAAATTCCAAGAGATGATTAGAAGTAATGAGTCTAGACTTAATACAACCCTTGATGCTTATGGCGTTAAGCGTGGCGGCGGAAAAGCTCCTTCTCAGGCCGCACCACAGGGTGATGTATCAAAAAGTGGCAAGAAAATGGTTCAAAAGGACGGCAAGTGGTATTACCAGTAAGCGGTCAGGAGGTTCCTCCCGAGGATCTTCCAGAGTCCGCCAGTCAACCCGCTCAGCCTAATCTTTCAGGGCAAGAGGTTCCGCCTGAAGATCTACCTTCGGCTCCAGACCAGGGTTCTGGTTTACTTGATACCTGGAAAACTGGCGTTGAGGCCGTGAGGCGTGGTGTTTTGGGGCCACTCGCTGGCCTTGAGGAAAAATATTTACCAGATACAGCTGCGGCTGAGGAACAAAAGGCCGAAGCTCAAAGAGCGGAAGCGCACCCTTTCGTCGCTGGAGCCGGAGAACTTGCTGGATTAGTCGCAGGTCCAATTGGTGCTGGAATTTCAGCTGCTGGAACCGCAGCGGGAGCGGCGGCAAAGGCCGCAGAAGTAGGCAATTTCGCATCCTCTGTAATTAAGAACACTCTTGAAACAAGTCTTTTTCTTGGCGTAGACAAGGCGTCTCGAGCAATGCAAGAGGGGCTAGATCCACATGAGGCTGCTCCGTCTTCTTTGATGGCTGATGGGGCTGTTTCTCTGTTGGGGGGCGTTGGCGGTGCCGCAATGGAGCGGGTTGCTACTCCGGCTCTAAGGGCAATTGGTGAATCAAATATTGGCACTAAGCTGTCACAGTTTTTGAGTGACGCCGGAAGTCGCCTTAAATTTTGGAATGAAAACCCTAATGTAACTGAGTCTACCGCCGAGCAAATGGGCAATCTTTTGGCATCAAACGATGCGGCAAGAGATTACATGTATGGCTCTGGCCAAGGTAAGGCCTCAAACATTGCAAGACTTACTCAAGATGTAACTCAAGACCAGGTAGATCAGCACGTCAATGATGTGGCTAAAAAACTTTCATCATTATCCGGTGACTTGCAAAACAACTCAGGACTTCAGGACATTGTAAGAGAGTGGAAAGATTCAGTAACTCCAAAAATCGATCCAATTACTCTGCAACCGATTGGAAGGCCGCCGACTCCGGCTGATGTGTTTCAAGCTACGGATTCGATGAAAAGGCGCGTTGGAGATGAGTTAGCTGAGTTTCAAAAACGAGAAAGAGACTTAACTAATAAGAGGGCCGGCGCTCTTTATCATGATCTTGGCACTACTCTAGAAGATTCAGACGTATGGAATGACGCCGGAGACTTTCAAAAGAGGCTGAATGCATCTGTCTCTAATTTCATGCCAGCTAATAAGGACTTTTTAAGAAAGTTTTCTGAAAGCTTTTCTCCAACTCCTCTTGAGGATGAGGGAAATAAGGTTATCAAATCCGGTACTGTTGAGACTTATCTGAACCAGCAACAAAAGGGGAAGCTTGCCGGATCCGACAAGGCTCGCTTTGTTCAGCGCTGGGTGAACGGTTCAGAAAACATGCAGCAAGAAATCAATGCGCTTCACTCTGAATATGGACTTGAATCGCCCCTTTTCACGCCGCCAACCGAACTCATCAAAGACTCTTATGGTGAAAAGAGTGCTGGCGCTAAATTTGCGGATTCTCTTTACCAATTTGGTGTTCCTGGATTTGCTAACCGCGCGGCACATGGAGTTGCTGGAGCCGCTATTGGTGAGCAAGAGGGGTATAAGCAATATGGGATTCCTGGCGCAATTGGTGGCGGCGTTGCGGGTGCTTTAACTGGCGCTATTGTTCCTCACTTTGAGGAAGCCATTGGAAGAAAAGTTAAGCAATCAGTTCTGCCGTTTGTAGTCAAAGCGCTGAGTGGTAATGCACCCCATTCGGCTGGAAAAGTCCTGGGTTATGCAGAATCTGCTGCGAAGGGTGCTGGAAAGCTTTCTGATGGGATTAATTCTTTATTTAAGGCCGGCGGAGCGCGGGCCGTTGATGCAATCACATCCGATAAAGATAAAGAAAAAATTGATAAGTATTTAGAGAATGGGGAGTTGGACCGGCAATTTCAGTCTCAGATTCAACAACCTGCTCCGTCGCCCACTCCATCTCAAAAGTTCGCGCACGGCGGTGAAGTCATAAAGCCAGAGCCTGTTGCTATGCCCGATGAGCCTGTCCAGCCCGCTTTAAGGGGCTTTGAAAAGCTGGGGAAGGCTCTACCAGATCATGCGGCAATGCTTGCTGGTGCCAAGGTCAGGGTGGCTAATTATTTGAACTCCGTCCGGCCTCAAAAACCATTACCCAAGCTTGCATTTGACACTTCTCGAGAAAACACGGATCAACATCGCTCTTATCAAAAAGCTCTTGATCTTGCGATTCAGCCCCTTGGCATTCTCAATCACATTAAAGCAGGAACCCTTACGCCAGAAACTCTGAATCATTTCAAATCTCTTTGGCCCGAGATTCATGATCACATGTCTAAGAAACTTACTCAAAAAATCATGCAAGCCGGGGTGGATGAGGAAAAACCGAGTTATCGAGTGAGACAAGGATTGAGTATGTTCTTGGGTCAACCTCTTGATTCGACGATGACGCCACAGGCAATTCAATCCATTCAGGCGATCTATGCACCCAAGCCCGCGATGCCTCCGACTGGGGCTCCAAAAAGGCAAGCAAAAAATACTAGCAAAATGGGTAAGATTGCAGAGAATCATTACACACAAGATCAGGCGGCGGCCCAGAGGCAGGCCGCATGGGATTAGCACCGAACTAGACAGTATTGAACACTAGGGCCATGAGCCTGAACCGATAAGGGGTTAAAATGAGTGAAAGGCCTTTAATCAAACAGTACGGCTCGATTGTGAACGGAAATATGTCCGGAAACATCGTGGGCCTTCCAAGTATTATCTTAAGAATTCCAATGTTTAGTTATGCCTTCACTTGGTCCGGCACATCTCCTGTTGGCACAGTTTCCATTCAAGTTTCAAATGATTACGCGGAAAACGCGGTAGGCGGCGTTTTGAATGCTGGAATATGGAACACTATCCCAGTAGTCTATAACGGGAGCTCGGTGACGGCTGTTCCATTATCTGGAAACACGGGGAACGGATTTATTGATGTGGATTCTCTTGGTGGCTATGCGGTCCGACCGATCTACACTTTCACATCTGGAACCGGGACTTTGCAGGCGCTTCTAGAGGCGAAGGTAACCTAAATGCCAAACTTTTTTGCATCATATCCGGGCGTAATTGGCGGTTCAAATGCGAGCGTTGGCCCTAATGGGAGTCCAATTCCAGCGGATGCCACACTCGTTGCGGGTGAAAATCCAAGCGGAAATCTTCAGCCTCTGCAGACGGATGCCTCTGGTGCCCTACTGGTTGATACGTCGGGCGGTAGTGCGCCGGTCAATCTCAATGGCAGCTTTTCTCAGGGCTCAATTTCTTCTGCCACCACCATCACTAAGCCCGCCAATGCGGTTGGCTTCTTGCTTGAGGCCGATTCTTCAAATACTGATTTCATGCGCTGGTGTGATTCGAATTCTACGGCTAGCGCGACAAACGGGATGAAGATGGAACCAGGTAGAGACACCGGATTCATGCCGATGAGCCATAATCTTTCGATTTGTCCAAATAGTGGGACTCAAATGTATACGATTCAATGGGTGCTTAGCTCATGAAGAAATGGCTTGGTTTACTTCTTCTTTTGACTGCGATAGCGCAGGCGGGGCTTCCCCCGACTACGTCTAAGCTGTCTACTGACACCAATAATGTCACGACCTTTTTCTACGACTTCCCGAACTTCACCGGAACGCATAGCGGAGTCACTGTCTCCCTGGGTGTTGACTCTGTTGCTGGTGGTGGCACTGGGCTTGCGAATCTTGGTTCAAACTGCGTAGTAGTTGGCGAATCTACTGCCAATGTGCACTTGGTCTGTCCGGTCGCATCTGGCGATGTGCTCACAGATAATGGCCCTGGCGTTGATCCGAGCTTCAAAGCAAATCCAGGAACCGGAGCGATTACTCAGCTAACTGGCGCGGTAATGGCAATTGGGCCCGGCTCAACTACTGCGACTCTTTCCAACACTGGCGTAACGGCTGGCACATATCTTTCCCCTCTTCTGACGGTCGGTGCTGATGGCCGGATTACTTCGATTTCGAGTAACGGCATTACTTGGTATGCAGAAAGCCCTGTAACGGGCGTTTCTAATGGTTCGAATGTTACGTTTACCACAAGCCATACTCCAGTTTCTCAAAGCGCTTTGATTGTTTCTATCGATGGGCTTCAGGTCGCTTCTAATAATGCTGTTTATGGCTGGAGCTTGTCGGGAACAACTGTAACTTTCAATACGGCCCCGGCTGAGGGTCAGCTTGTCTATTTCGTTTATCCTGTTGGAACCACCGCTGCATCCATTGTTAGCTCCGTGACTGCAACCACTCCGATTTTAAGCTCAGGTGGCTCAACTCCAAACATCAGCATTATCCAAGCTGGAGCGACCACCAGTGGTTATCTATCTTCTACCGATTGGAACACATTCAACAGTAAAGCAGCATCAGGTAATTACATTACCCAGTTGACCGGAGATGGATCGGCAATCGGGCCTGGAAATACGACCTTAACTTTATCTACCGTGAATTCAAATGTGGGTTCATTTGGATCTGCGAGCATGAGCCCTACGTTCACTGTGAATGGCAAGGGGTTGATTACAGCTGCATCACAATCGAGTATCGCGGCTCCGGCAAGTGGAATAACCGGCGTCGTGAATGTGATTAACGGAGGCACAGGAGCTACCACATCGACGGGATCGGGTTCCGTTGTCTTGTCCAATAGTCCTTCTCTCATTAGTCCAAGTCTTGATACTCCGACTTCATTAACTCTGACCAATGCAACGGGCCTTGGTCTCACCACGGGCGTTACTGGCATTCTTCCGGTTGCCAACGGCGGAACGAATGGTTCTACTGTTTCTGGTGCGAGGACTCAATTGGGGATCGATGCCGGTGCATCGCTTGTTACATCTGGGACCACGTATACGACTCCTTCAAATATTACTTCCAGTACCACATTTGAGTTTATTCTTGTGGGGGGCGGTGGTGGTGGTGGTGGTGGAACAGCTGCACGCGGTTATAGCTGCGGCGGCGGATCAGCTGGTTATGGTGTTGTTTGGTTGACCGGTCTTTCGCCTTCAACAGGATATACTATGGCCATCGGTTCGGGCGGAACCACTGCAAGCGCTGCAGCCGGCGGTGCTGGAGGTAATACTTCGATTACCATTGGATCAACCACATATACGGCATCAGGTGGTAGTGGTGGTTGTGTTGGGCCTCAAACAAATGGAACCAACGGCGGAGCAGGCGGAAGCACTACAAATCTTACATTGAGCATTGTTGGTCAAAATGGTGGTCCCACACCTCCCGCTGTTGGATCTGCTCTGGCTCCTGGCGGAGGAAGCAACCCTATGGGATTTGGGGGGGCTCCTGTTGCCGATCCATCCACTGGTTCTAATAATGGTAACAATGCGACTGGATACGGCGGCGGCGGAAGCGGCGGATCGGGCGCGCCCACATCGCCTGCAGCATGGACGGGCGGTACGGGCGGCCAAGGCGCGATACTGGTTAAATACTGGAATTAAGTTATGAATGATACATACGCAAAGATTCAATCGGGTGTGGTTGTGAATACCCAAGTTATCAATCCAGCGGTTGATTATATGGACCAGGCTTTTACGTGGGTTGATATTGCCGGTCTTTTATGTGCGGATGGAAGCGTGATTCAAATTGGATGTACCTATGATGGGACGAACTTTTATGCGGCGTCTTAGCCTCTTTGCACTTTTACTTCTGACTTATCTGACCGCCTATGCAGGCTGGATTCAGAATGAAGACGTTAAGTCCTCGGATGAAGTGATTTCAGATGGGGGCACCACAAGCCAAATTCTGAATACGTCCAAGATGTGGGACAACATCAATGGCGTCCTTCTCAACACTGATATCACCAATTTCTGGCCATCTCAGACTGGCAATTCGGGTAAGTTTCTCACGACGAATGGGACCACCGCATCTTGGGCGACGACTGGCTCTGGCAACGCAATTACGCAATTGACCGGGGACGTGACAGCTATTGGGCCTGGTTCGACAACGGCCACGCTTGCCACAGTAAATAGCAACGTAGGTTCGTTTGGATCACAAAGTCAGATTTCTACTTTTACTGTAAACGGCAAGGGCTTAGTGACTGCGGCTGGTAATACGACTATCACCGCACCGGCTGGATCTTTGACTGGAACGACGCTTGCTTCCAATGTGGTGAGTTCTTCACTTACATCGATCGGAACCATTTCGAGCGGCACATGGAACGGTTCTGTAATTGGGCCTGTATATGGTGGAAGCGGGCTTAACTCTAACGTTGCCTATGAGTTATTTGCGGGTGGAACCGTTGCTAACGGTAACTTTCAACAAATTTCAGGCGTTGGAACATCAGGACAAGTTCTTACCTCGAATGGAGCGGGTGCGCTTCCTACTTGGCAAGCATCGGGTAGCGGTAGTGCTATTACACAACTTACTGGTGACGTAACCGCAATTGGACCGGGTTCAACCACAGCCACGCTCGCAACAGTGAACTCGAACACTGGCTCTTGGGGCTCTCAAAGCATGATTCCGACCTTTACCGTGAATGGTAAGGGCTTGGTGACTGCGGCTGGTAATACGACGATTACTGCACCGGCTGGCTCTTTGACTGGTTCTACTCTCGCTTCAAACGTGACTGGTTCATCTTTAACTTCCGTAGGAACAATCTCAAGCGGGACATGGAATGGCTCTGACATTACGGTTCCGTATGGTGGAACGGGACTGCTTGCTTTAACGGCAAATTCCTTGTTGGCCGGCGGAACTACTAGCACATCGAGTGTTCAGCAAATCGCGGCGGGCACAACCGTTGGACAAGTGCTCACCTATCAGGGATCAAGCGCACTCCCAACGTGGCAATCAATCTCTGCAATTGGGATTTCAACGGATTGGGCACAGTGTACGCCAGGCTTTACCGCACTCACCACCTCTAGCACGAACTTTTGGTCGCGCAGGGTTGGTGACTCTCTCGAAATGATGGGAACATTTACGCCATCAGCATCAACTTCTTCCACCGCACAGATGCAGACTTGTTTTGGCGGCGTGAGCGGCACGCTCACGATTGACTCAACTAAACTTTCATCGTCGTCTTATATTCTTGTCGGACACGCAGTTCAGGGCACGTCTTCAAGCACTTATTTCAGCACCGAGATAATTGCAGAGGGCGGAAATAATTATCTTAATTTCAGCACGCAGACTTCGTCGGCTAACGGACTAACCGCAAGCACTGGTAACGTGGTCAATAACGGTGTGGCGATTTCTTTCTTCGCTCGTGTCCCAATCGTCGGCTGGTCATCGAACACAATCGGAGGAAGTCAGGGCGCGGTTTATGCGCATTACTACATGTCAAGCAGCGGATCGCCTGGCGCGAACACGCAAATCAATTTTGACACAAAAATTGATGACTCTGGCTGTTTGGGCGGGACTTGTATCGTCACCACAGGTGCAGGCGCATGGAAGGCAACGGCACCTGTAACTGGAGTTTATAACGGACTATTTTTAATGAACTATTCCAGCGGAACGGCTGGAAATCTTAACTTGTACAAAAACGGATCGCTTTATTCCTACGTCGGCGAGTACAATTCGGGCGTTTCTTTCGTTCCAATGCCGTTTTCGATTACACTGAACGCCGGAGATTACATTGACATTCGACCGAGCACGTCCGCGTCTTTTAACGGCGGACCGTCTCCGTATCAAGCTTACATTGCTCTGACGCTCGCAAGCGGAAACGGTGCAGCTGCACAGCCACGCTGCCAATCCACATACGATTCTGGCAATGGCTACGGATCGACAAACACTAAAGTTCGGCGCTGGACTAATTCTCGTGTTGCGTCTGGCAGTTGTTACACCTACGCGGACTCAGCAACTCTTGGAGGATCGTGGACAATTAATACGCAGGGTATTTATTCCATTACCTATAGCGACACTGACTCTGGCGCTGGCGGATCTCAGATCGCGATTGTAGTGAACGGAACCGTTCCAACCACTGCTGTCCCAATTACATACGCACAAGGTCAACGTCAAGTAACTACAACGGGGTCAGCCTCTGGCGGATATACCGGCTCTGTTACTTGGACAGGACTACTGAACGTTAGTGATGTTGTCTGGGCTCAAACAGATGGTGGCGCAAATTCCACGTCATCGACGTCAATGATTACGATCACACAGGTGAGCAATTAAAATGAATAATGCAATCAAAGAACAAAAAAACCAAACGGAAATACGCGGAAGAATCGTACAGCTCGAATCCGTTATGAAGGAACTTCCGGAAGACCAAAAGCTTCACATCGAGCCGAAACATTACTTCGCGCCAGGAATTTATATGCGTGAAATGACGATGCCAAAAGGATCAATTGTCGTCGGGAAAATTCACAAGACTGAACATTTGTGGATGCCGATGGAAATGGTTCCTTTTGGTGCGCAGGATATTAACGAGGCTTGATCATGGACGATCAAAAACAAATAGGCATCTTGATTGAGCAGGGCCGATGGATGGCAAAAGAAATCGGCGAGTTAAAGAGCGATGTTAAGCAGTTGCTATCTTGGCGCTGGAAAATTTACGGGGCCAACGTGGTTATTTCTGCAATTGTCGGCGGAAGCTTTGCGGTATTGATAGAGATTATTAGGCGCTAGATGTATTGGCATCTTATAATGGATCATAGGAGATAAAAATGAGTTTACCAGTTAATAGCCATCAAACGCCTGATAACTCAATCCTAGATTTGAACGGTAGACAGGCCTATCTTGGAAACTGCTTCATCTCCGGAACACAGCTTGGATCGATTGGGTCCACATCCGAGACTCCATACTTTTTAATTTCAAATCCTGCCTCGAGTGGGAAAAGCATTTTTATTTACATAAAGAAAATGTCGGTCGCGACCAATACGGCCGCGTATGCTACGTTTCGGTTTTATCAAAATCCAACCGTTACGGCCAATGGCTCAGCCCTTGGGATTAACAATTTGCGCATGAATTCAGCAGCAATCTCAAGCGTCGTAAAGGCGTATCAGGCGCCCTCTGTGTCCTCGAGCGGGACGTTCTTGGCAGACCTTGCGGCAGCAAATGCAAGCAGCACACAGGTTTCGACTGTTGTTCAGGTGATTGATCCTGGTAATGCCATGATGATCAGCGTAACTGAATCAACCGGAACAGTGCCGGTTGCGATTGAAATATGCTGGTATGAGTTGACTTACGGAAGTCAGCTTTAAGATTTGAAGCGTAAGAAGCGCAAGATTTGACACTCAGATAAATTACATAGAAACTATTAATGAGGTTACCGCCTCATTTCTCTCAACTGTCGCCTGGGGCATCGTCACGGATGATGGTGCTCCAGGATTTACGTATAATCCCGTAGCAATGGTATGGGCCGGTAATCCGTTTACCCTCTCAGACGAGCCTTTCGGCGACGCCCGGGGCACCCATGCCTTGTTTTCTTCTAGACCGGGCTCCCATCCGGCGTCTACAAAGGCCTTCGCTGTTTCCAGCCATCCTTTCGCATAACAAGCAGGTTCTCTCCTTCATGCAGTGAGCCTGCGTACCTCCCCGTGCTGCATGCACCTAGAAGAAACTTACATTTGCCTCTCACGCATCAGTATTGCGTACAAACCTTCGCGTATATTTCCATATCGGACACGTTCCGAAGCTCGTAGAAAGTCCCGATGAATTGGACATCCTTTGCTCTGATGCCACGCATCTGTTCCATGCGATTGACGAAATAGTAGGGCTGCCCATCGAGTTCCCACTCCCCGCCTTTACGAACGACCGCCTTGGCGTCCTTCGCCAGAGTCTCCATGTAGTGAATGAACTCAGTCTGCCTTCCGGCAACAATGAGGATCGGGCGATGGTCTACCCAATCACCTTGGTAAAGTCGCTTAAACTCTTTTTCTTCCATGAAACCCTTCCTATCACAGTTCGGGGACGGTTGCCCGCTGCGCATACGTCACTGAACATCACTCATTTGCGGGTGATCGTTAAAGGCACGATGAACCTCGCTGACTTGCTCCGCGTAAAGCTTCGGCATGTCCAAAGCGGCACCGACATCGAGAATGAAATAGGCACTCTCGGGTTTGTCGCCGTGAGTTTCTGCGGTGTCTAGAAGCTTCCCGCGCGTGAGATACTTCTCAAGGCACTCACGAGTCCAGCCATCGCCCTTGTAAAACCGCAGCGCCAAATTGCTTGAACTGACTCTTTTCTTCATAATTCCTTCATGCTCTCGGTGCAGTGATGACTTCCGTATCTCGTAAAACTCATCGCAGTTACCACTGTGCCGATACACAACTTGTGATGCTGCTTCTATCGCTTCGTTATGAATCTCTCTCAAGACCGTCTCCATGAAATCAATTTGAGACTCGGTCGGACATGAAGATTCGCAAATTAACGATGCAGCCCTTTTCGCTTCTTTTCTAAGGTTCATTTTTTACTCCGTTATTTAGATGGCCGAATTCGCCTTCATCACGACTGCGTTCTTGAACATCTTGTGAATTGATTCGAGCGCGTCCTTGTCTTTGTAGATGTCGAAGAAATACATTCCTTGTTCGAGCGCGAAGGAACCGTGCGCGGCAGAGTTTCCTTCCTGAACTACGTTGAACAGCTCCATTGCGATTTTCGCGCAGACCTGAACCATCCACTCATCTCCGCGATGAAGAACAGCGTTCAGGGCAATTGCGGCTTGCTGGAAGTCGTCTTTCTCGCCTTCGACGGTGAAGTATTTTTCGTTTGCGACCTGAAACACCTCCCAGAAATCCTCGGAGGCATTGTCCATGGCCTGAATCTGTTTGATGATTCTCTTCGTTTCTAAACTCGTACTCACTTAATGCCTCGAATCTGTAGTGTCTTGATCAACATTTACCTTGTTGGCAGCAGTAAATTCATAAACCGCCGGAACTGATGCCTTCCGCTTTCGTCTTTCGGTCTGTCCCCATGGATGCCTTTTTCTGCGAAGATATCCCCGGACCACTTCGGCGTTGCATGCCTTGCAGCGCGACTGAAGTCCGCTCAGCTTACGGTAGAAAAATTCAGTCGTTGCCGGAAGGATTTTGAAACAGTTGGAGCATGACTTCATGACGGATCCTCGTTTTCCAATTCGGAAACGAACGAATCATAAAGTGCTCCGAGTTGTTTGCGTTTCAACAGGTGTTTGATTTCGACGCCTTGGAATTGAACCGAAGTAATATCAAGTTGCGCCGGATAGTCAGGCGATCCGGGGCCATCCATTGTTTGTGGATCCCCCTTCTCGGCTGGCGTAAAGTCCGCGAAAACATCAAACTCAAGTTCCAAACTCAAACACTTGCCAATATTTTTAGTCATTTTCTTCTCCTTGCTTACTGCGTTATCCGTTGCATTCACCGAATAAGTGTCGCGCCTTCCATGGCGCTGACTCATGCTCAATTGTTTCTTCCAGGTCAGCCGGAGCCGGAGCCGTCGCCGTAGCCGTAGCCGGAGCCGGAGCCGGAGCCGGAGCCGGAGCCGTAGCCGTCGCCGTCGCCGTAGCCGTCGCCGTAGCCGTAGCCGTCGCCGTCGCCTTTTCCTTCGTTAGCAATCATGATTTTTCCCCTTCCCAGCCGAGCACAGAAATCAGCTTGTTTCCCCACTCGCGCGAAACGATGTCTCTGATATCGAAAGCGGTCATCGGAGACTCGTCGCGTCCCGCTTGAGCGAGTGCGGCTCGGCATCCCGTCAAGCAAGCCCCCGTGATGAGCCGAAACTCGTTCAGAGTGAACTTGTGTTTTTTATTATCCTTCACAGATTCGACGAGTGATTGCATGGACGGACGCCGTTCTGGATCTTTCCAAAGGGCCGATCCAATTGCATCAGCAAGAGAAAATCCATGCGCACAAAAATGGCTTCCGGCTATTGTGGCGAAGAATTTCTTTGTACCGTCTGATGTTTTATATATTTCGACCACGTGTCCTTCTGAAGTTACTCTGACTCGAATTTGGCCGACAATTGTCTCCTCAAGTCCATCTCTATAGAACTTGCGGGTTTTCATAGGTTTTTCCATGTTCTTCCAGTTCTGATCTTAGAAATGGCCGATTTTTTAACGCCAAATTCTTTTGCGAGATGTGTGTTTATCCCGAAATAAGATGGCCGTGATCTAATGTCTAAAACCTCTCGAACAGTAAGCTTTACATTTGGATGTGATTCACCGCGCGTGGGAGACAATCGTCCTTTTCGTATGCAATCCAATTTATTATCTAGTTTTGTACCAAGGAAAAGATGTTCTGGATTTACGCAAGAAGGATTGTCACATTTGTGACAAACACACAGTTCTTGAAAAAGTGTTCCATTTTTGAACGCATATGCGCAACGATGGGCTTTTTCCATTTTCCCATAATTCTTAAATTGCCCATAGCCTCTATTGCACTTATAAGCAGTCCAAACCCAACAACGAGTTTTTAAAATCAGCGGTCCACTCTTATCTACTTTTGCCCAAAATCTTTCTTCGGCTGTTTTCATGGCCTAGCCTTCAGTTTTTCCATTCTTGAACGGATTTATAGGCTTCGTCTGTCATACCGGCGATCTCAAGACCGTTCGGATTGGTAATCGTGACGAATGGAAGTTTCGCTCCGATTGAGTGTCCGCCGTTCGGCTTAAGTCCATTCGCGGCTACATCGCTGACAGAGCCGGACTTGTCACGGGTGTAGAATCTCCACAGACGGTATGCGCCGCTCAAAGTGACTGTATACGCGGCAGGGTCAAACGCCTCCACGATACCGGCATGAACGCCCGCCACATTTGCGCGGACGATTACGGGTTTTCCGATGATTCCATTTTTCTTTGCTTTCATTTTCCTTCTCCTCTAATTCACCTATGCATCAGCGCATATGGTGTGAAATTTATTCAGTTTTCGTCGATGCCCCAGCAGCAGCCGTGTCTTGCATAAACTTCCAAATCTGTTCAGATGTTCCGCACCAGCCGCAAGTACCGCAGAATATAGGTCCGTCCATCGTTCCGTCCATGTTTCCCTCGGTCTTGCAGCCTGGGCATATCGGTTTAACCTTCATAGACACGGCCTCCTTCTTTGGGGAAGTTTTTGAGTAACGAATTCAGCACCTCTTGCGTCTCTTTTTTGTCTCGCTCCGTTTTATCGAGAAGTCCGATTGGATAAGTTACGAGATAACCAAGCACTGCTTTGAATAATTGTTTCATAAATATTCCAAATAAAACTAGGCACGGGTTGTTCAACACTAGCAATGTTTAGTTTCCCGTGCCCTTCCCCACGACGAGGAAAATCAAAACGGAACGTCTGTTTCAAACTTTGCAATAATTGGCTCGGCGGCTTGAACCATGGCTTTAGCCCAGTTGGGCGGTTCTTTTAATCCGCGTTTTTTCCAAGACTCCTCAAGCTCAAGAATATAATCCCTAAGTGCTACGGGATCGGCCATATGGACGTATTGACCAGCAAGTTTTCCATAAGGAATCTTCACCCCTTCGAGTTGATATCCATCGCCTGGATCTGGTTGCTCAGGCATAACCGCGCCCTTGGGTTGCATGGGTGAATCGACGACTCGCTGACCCTCATCAAAATCTGGCTCAAACTGTGTACCATAGCCGCAAAGAGCAAGTGCACGTCCGATGGCTCCAGTTTCTGCTTTTTCTCTAAAGCCCGCTGGAAAGTCTTTAAGAGACTCCTCTTTATGAGACGTGGCCATAATCTGACCATTCGGTGTATAAATCGTCGCCTTAGCAAGCGCTGACTGATCATTCTGATAAACGAATTCAGTTGTAATAGACCAATCGGGATGTTCCTCGCGAAACCAGACAACGCGATAACACACGTCGAGGTAATCTTTGCCTTTAAGATTCCTTAAGGGGAGTTCGGTGCCAGACTTGAGTTTGATTGTTTTCATAACATATCCTCAGGGATCATTTCTGAAGTTACTGGCCTGTCTTGTTCAAGTAGGACTTGCCTACGGTTCTTTGTGATTAAATAAGCAATCCGATCTGTGAAGGTCTCCCAGCACAGGTTTTCTAGTTTTTCGATATCGTCTTTATTTACAGGCTCAATTTCAATCGCTCGGAGTGCATAAGCTAAGTCATAAAGGGCGTTATGCGCTTCAGGATCGGTTGCAAGGGCATTTGCAAGGGCTTGCGGGGATATCATATACTCATCCTCCAAAATCGACTGGCGGGGCGCCACAGCAGTTAGAACCGCATTCTTCACAGAACTCAGCATGTTCTTTACAGTCCTGGCATATATCGCAATCGGGTTCATAGACTGTGCATTTATGTTCTTCTGGTTCTTGCTTGGGTTCGGCCAATGCATCGAATTGAAAAGGCATAACTACTCCTTTTGATGGCCCCCAGAGTTTCCCCCGGGGGCACCCAGAGCGATGATATCCGGCAAGAAAACATCGCCCTAAACTTGTATTGTGTATTATTTGCCGGATACAGACTCAGAATACTAAATAAGCGTCAAAAAATCCACTACAAAATAACATTGCAATCATGCAAAAGTTTTAATAGCTTGGCCGCTTCACACGGAATCCCAGCGCCCCGGGTTGCTTCAACGGCTCGGGGCATCTTTTGAAGAAGAGGGGTTCGCATTGGCTGGGGGGTTAATGTTTATTACAGTTCTTGGATGGGATAAGATCAATCCACGCAAAGACGTGGACAATCCGAGTTGGTTTAAATTCAAACACAAGTTTTTTGATGATTGTGATTTCTACGATTTTTCCGCCCAAGAAAAAGTGTGCTGGATTTACTTTCTTTGCGAGGCCAGCAAGAAAAATGATCACGGGAAATTCAGACTTTCGTTACCGCACGCACAAAATATTGGAGGCATTGAAAGAGAGATCGTTCACCAGACCATAAAGAAACTTAAGAAGTTACGCCTAGTTGAAACTAGGACGTTACGCGGACGGTACGCCGACGTTACGGACGCGGGCGCTAGAGAAGAGAAGATTAGAGAAGAGAAGATTAGAGAAGAAGAGATTAGAGTAGATAAGAGGGAAATTGAGAAAGCTTTCGCTGATATTGGGATGGAAGAAACGGATGCATATTACGATTCTTTG